>BNJS01002282.1_pt1 | contig 126834 bp, 156 predicted proteins | sample 8540461 | NCBI WGS metagenome assembly BNJS01 (sample SAMD00202454, study PRJDB9452) | human saliva metagenome | isolation source: human saliva | place: Japan
GTCCCCTAGGACATCTTCATAGTATTGACAATAGAGGCACCGGGCCAAGCCTACGTCTTGGCTCCTACCGAGCTTCAAACTGCCACTTAGAAATAAATTTCACAGCGGCAGTAATTCACATCGGTTGCATCTCTCTATTGTTCATACTATAGAGTCCTAGGGAGACTTCTTTTTTTAACCTATTTTGTGAACGGCGCTAATCACGTGATATCGTTTGGCGGAGTCCACACTTCATCTTTGGCAAGGAACGGGACTAGTATTTAATAAGTGATAGAAACAACTGCACCGGACTGGTGAACATTATGAAAAAACTGCATAGAGTTAGACGCAGTAGACAAATGGATTGACCTTCGCCTTTTTAGGCTAGGTCAATCCTATTTGTCTTTGCGGGGGCAAGACAACGAAGAAACAAGTTTCTTCTGTCTTGCTCCCATTTCTATGACTATAGAGTCCAAGGATTTGATTAAAATCATGTAGATTAAATACAGTGTTGAGTGGTATTATATAGGTGAAAACAGAGTAGTGAGAACGTCCTATTTGTATGTTGGTTATGTAGAATATTTTTTTCGTTTTGATGGAGCCGTCTTTTGAAACGGAAGGAGATCTTAAAAATGGTTTTCAAATTAAAGAAAATATTTTTATTCGTAGTCAGTGGATTGTTTGTAGTATCTTCAATTTTTCTCAACGGTTTATGCAGCACCACAACTGTCGACAGAGGAATTGCATCAGGTGTTAGATGAGCCGATGGAGAAAGAGTAATCAACAGGTCAAGGAGAAAGAACGCTCTTCCGAGAATGAGGTTCCTTTCGATACAAAACATACAATCTTTGTGTTTGGTGATAAGAAGCTAAAAGATGTTAAATCTGAAGAGGAATTAAAACAGTTAATCCAACAAGCTGATGATGGGACGATCACTACTAAAAACAGCGGGTGGTTGAGTGCGCAAACTTTATTAAATGGGATGAATAAGGAGTTTTGGATTTCTGAAGTTGACGGTCGTTTACAAACGAAGTCGGGCAGCTATGCAGATAAACCACAGGATTTTGAATATCACAAAATTTCTGAACTGTTAGGAGAGGAATATAGCAGTGATATCAAAGGAATACTAGTTTTCAATGTGGATTATGATACTCCTTTTGGTGGGATTACTGTTGCAAAAGTATTTCCGAATGGAGATGTAAAAATCGGATTGTTATACGACGTCGAAAAGCAAACCATTCAAGCAAGTAAGGGATGGTATTCTTTAAAGGAAATACAGGAAATGATTCAGAAATATCATGAAAATGACCAGAAAACTTTCGTCGGACAAATGTCAGGAGCAGCAGAGAATTTACTCTATCCAGCAATCGGATTGGGAGTCTGTGTAATCGGAGTGATTGTTTTCTTTCTTAAAAAAACGAAGAGTATAGCGTGATTTTCAGCAGATAAATAAGTTAAAACTGGGGTCCCTAGGACATCTTCATAGTATTGACAATAGAGGCACCGGGCCAATCCTACGTCTATGGCTTCTACTGACTGTAAACTGCCGCATGGAAATAAATTTCACAGCGACAGTAATTCACATCGGTTGCTTCTCTCATTGTTCATACTATGAGTCCTAGGGAGACTTCGTTTTTATCTATTTTCTGAAACGGTGCTTATCACGTGATGTTGTTTGGCAGGGGTTCGCGGAGGGCGTTGAGTGGAGGCGGGGGACGGTGTATAATGGTGGGGAGATTCAAGGAGGTTTTGCGGATGAAATTTGATTTTACTACGGAATATGACAGACGTGGAATGGACGCACTGGCTGTGGATGGGCTGGGGGTTGATTCTAGGGAAGTCGCCAGATAGACCGAAGAAAGGCTTCGATGTGATTCCGATGTGGATCGCGGACATGAGTTTTTCAACGGTGCCGACGGTGATTTCGGCAATGCAAAAAAACGATTGGAACATCCGATTTTTCGGGTATTTCATGCCTTCTAAAGAGTACTACGAGAGCATTATCCAGTGGCATGCGCGCCACCATCAAGTGACAGGGATTAACGCGCAAAGCATATCGGTCATGAAAATGGCGTGCTTGGGGGAGTCGTATCGACTTTAACATCATACGCTGCGCCTGGGGATGCGGTGTTAGTGCATAGTCCAACCTATGTCGGATTTACGCAGTCATTAAACGATAATGGATTGAAGGCCGTGCATAGCCCGCTTGTGAAAGATGAACAGGGCGTTTATCGTATGGACTTTGAGGATATGGAACGAAAAAAATCAAAGCGCATAAGATTCACGTGGCGATTTTTCTGTTCACCGCATAACCCTAGTGGTCGTGTATGGGAGAAAGGAAGAAATCGAACGTGCGATGGAGATTTATCGCAAGTACGATGTGATTGTCGTGTCGGATGAAATTTGGTCGGACATTATTTTTTTAAAGGCCATAAGCATATCCCAACACAGTCGATTTCGGAAGATGCAAAGAATCGTACAGTAGCTATGTATGCGCCAAGTAAGACTTTTAACCTGGCAGGGCTCGTTGGAAGTTATCATGTGATTTACAATGATGCGTTAAGAGACCGTGTCGAGTCAAAAGGGATGAAGCCGCATTATAACGCGATGAATGTGATGTCGATGCATGCGTTAATCGGGGCGTATCAAGAAGAAGGATACGAGTGGCTGGAAGAGTTGCGTGAAGTGATCGAGAAGAATGCGGACTATGCGTGCGACTTTATTCACCGTGAATTTGACGGCGTGGAAGTTACCAAACCTGAAGGCACGTATATGCTCTTTATCGACTGTTCGAAGTTTCTTTAGAAAAAAACACAATCTGACGCTGGAGCAGCTCGAAAAACGCGGCTGGGATGTCGGCGTGGCTTGGCAAGACGGCAAGATGTTCTTCGGCGAAGGATGTATTCGTATCAACCTCGCATTGCCGTACGCGCGTCTTGTAGAAGCATTTGACCGTATGAAAAAATATGTATTCGTGGACACTGTGCCACCATTAGACTAGGAGGATTTCTATGACAAAGAAAGTAATTCAAACAGAACAGGCTCCAAAAGCAATCGGGCCTTACTCACAAGGAGTAGCCTACACAGGAGAAACGATTGTCGTCTCTGGACAGTTGCCAATCGTTCCTGAAACAGGGGAGTTCGCAGGAAGTGATATCGCTAGCCAAACACATCAATCATTGAAAAATATCCGTGCGATTTTAGAAAGTGCAGGGGTAGGAATGGATGCGGTCGTATCGACAACCGTGCTACTAGCGGACATCAACGACTTTGCGAACATGAATGAAGTGTATGGAGAGTATTTTGCGGCTCCTTATCCAGCGCGTATGGCGTTCCAAGCAGCAGCCTTACCAAAGAATGCTCTTGTGGAAATCCAAGCGATTGCTGTAAAAGTATAAATGAATTGAGCACTTGCGTCATCTGGCGCAGGTGTTTTTTGTTGGTGGTTTTCTTCTACGGGACGAGCGGTTGTGATAAAATAAGGGAAAACAAGAAGAAAAGAGGCGTTGTGAGTGCAGGCTGTAGAACAACCAAAAAAATCAAAACTATGGGCGCTGTTAAGCGGAATACTAGGAATTGTATGGGGTGGACTCATCTTTGTGGCTCCTTCTTATATCTTGCCGAATATTTTTTCGATTGTCATTTTTAGTATTGTTTTTCCATTTACCCGCACCCTCAGAAGAAACCCTTCAAATTCTGCACCAAACGCAGATGATGTTTATTTATCTCGTTGTGTTTATTTGGGTGATGTTTATTGTCGCTAGAATTAGTCATCGCTATTATAAAAAGACGGGCGAAATTCCGTATTGGATTACGAAAATCTTTTTACTGGCAGCCAGTTTAGGAGTTATTGCGACACTGCCGGTTCTCGTTTCCTATATTCCAGGATTAACAGGCATCAATGATGTGACACTTCAAATCGGTGGAATGGGATCTGTTCTCATTATCACGGGCGGAGTTTCTGGACTATTGGGGCTAATTTCTGGAGCTGGATATTTAATTTCGTTAAATCGATTTGACAGTTAGAGGAGTTGAGAAGATGAAAAGATAAAAAGATGGGCCAAAAATCAGTGCGTTTGTGGGGGATTCTAGGTGGGCCTTTAGCGCTCTTTTTTTCGCTATTGTACGTTATTTGGCGGCTGGAATTGGCGCCAGTCGTGATGGAGCGATGGTGTCCCTTGCGTTATTAGTGACGACATTTGGAATTATTTTTTTCGTAGCGTTGAAAAGTGCGCGCTATTATAAAGAGGATGAACGTGTGAATTCCGTGATGGCCAATCTATTTGTAACCTCAAGTGGGGTAGGGTTTCGTTGTCACTTTACTGCTTTGGGTCGGCAAATATTCCAATGTTTCAGCGGACTCGTTGATTGGATAATGGACGCGTTATTCGACGGAAGTGATGGGCTTTGAACGTGCACTCATGTCTAATGTTTCTGTCATCGATTTTTATCCGTTGTCTGGGGTATTTATTATGCGATTTGTCTAAGGAAATTTAAAGATTAGGACTAAGGGAGAGGTGTAAGATGGAAGATTTAACATGGGCGGTACGATGTGCTAATGTCGGCATTAAGGGAGGAGCACTTTTTGCTAGTAGCTACTGTTGTATTATTTGCGGCAGGCCTTGGAGCAGATGGGTTCTTATTTACGGTAGCAGCCCTTATTGATTGTGGCTACTTATGTGACCATCTTTCGTAGTCGCTCTTAGAAAGTGCTATTTACTATAAAGGAGATTCCAGAGTTAAGAAGTGGGCCTCGAACTTGTTTTTACTGGCAGGGATTTTAGGGTGTGCCCCAATTCTTATCGTGATCCTCAGTAAAGTTCTCTTTTTAGATCAAGCCGTACTTAAATTCTTTGATTTGGTTGAGGAAGAAGTGGATATTTTTTTCTGATTCTCTTTCCGCCTATCATAGTCGTTGGGGTTCTGTCGATTATTAGTGGCCTCGGTTACGCTTCTTGCCTGAAGAACTTTAAAGAATAGTGTGGAACGAAGCTCATTTGATGGGTTTTATTGAAAGGAATTCGAAAATTACAAATAGAGAGGAAATTCGAATATGGAAGACAAAAAGTTGGTGCTAAAGTGCGTTAAGGTCGGAATTCTTGGCGGGTTGTTTTTAGCGGTAGCCCCAACCGTGTTATTCATCTCATTGATGGGGTTGAGTAGCCCATTGTTAATGGTGACAGCCTTTTTAGTGTTATATACGGTTGTAATGATTTTAATTACTGCTTATGAAAGCAAAAAACACTTTAAAGGAGACCCTCGAGTACACAAGTGGGCGACTGATTTATTTTTACTGGTCGGTATTTTAGCATTTGCCCCAATCTTCATCCGATTGCTAGGGCACATTCCTTTTTTAAGCGATGTTTTACCTGGGTATGACGAATTTATTCAGTCTGGAAATGAGCCTTTTGCGAATATATTTCTATGGATACGGAGTTTTGGAATCCTGTCGATTATTGGAGGTATTGGGTACGCTGACTGTATTCAAAATTTTAAAGAATAGTGCAAAACGAAGCTCATTTTGTGGGTTTTACTAAGGAAATTTGAGAACTTAAGATTTAAAGGAGACAAGAATATGAAAAGTAAAAAATGGGCTAAAATCAGTGCGTTTGTAGGGATTCTAGGCGGAATATTTTTAACAGTATCTCCGCTGATTTTGTTTATCGCAAGGAATGAGCAGTTGGCTAGAATTATCAGTATTCTAGTAATGTGTACGTGGGCGACTATTTTCTATGTAGCCATAAGAGCTAAAATTTACTATAAGAAAGATAAACGAGTCGCGAAGTCGGTTTCTGATTGGTTTTTGCTGGCGGGAATTCTAGGGTTGATTCCAATTTTTATCTATTCCCCACTAATGTTTATTGTTGGAATTTTGTCAATTTCTGGAGGTGCTGGGTACGCTAGCTGTATTCAAGATTTAGAAGATTAGTCCGGAACGAAGCTTATTCTATGCTTTTGATCAGGAATTTTGAGGACTAAAAACTTAAAGGAGAAGAAAATATGCAAAGTAAAAAATGGGCAATCTGGAGTGCGTATGTGGGCATTATTGGAGGGGCATTTTTAATGGTGTCTCCCTTGGTATTACTCGCTGCAGGAATCGGAGCAAACGGATCGGCGATGGGTTTCATAGCAATTCTAATGCTGTGTACGTATGTGGCGATTTTCTGTGTGGCTTTGAAGAGTAAACTTTACTATAAAGGAGATGACAGAGTTTCTACATTCGTAGCTAATACGTTTGTCTTATCAGGGGCTATCGGCTGTACTCCAATCTTCATTTTTATTGTAGGCCGTATTCCCTTCTTAAATGACTTATTATATTGGTTGTTTAGTGCTATTCCTGCTGTACAGGATGCCTTCTCTCTCTTATTTCTATTGTTAGTATTTGTCGCCCTTCTATCGATTTTGAGCGGCATTGGGTATGCGGTCTGCTTGAAAAACTTTAAAGAGTAACGGTGCAATATAGGGTATAAAAATTTGGTAAAACCGATGAAAAAGGGGATTATAGTTTGATGAAAAGATAAAAAAATGGGCAATGATTAGTGCTTTGGTAGGGTTTATTGGTGGTGGTTTTTTTCAGCCCATATCACCATTTCTGTTAACTTTTGCGGCGATTGCAAAAAGTGATTCGATACAGAATACCGTTCAATATGGTATGTGGATATTGAATCCTCTCGTATTCATTGTCGCTATAAAAAGTGCGCTCTACTATAAAGATGACGAACGAGTTCCTAACAAAGTCTCAAACTTATTTGTTTTAGCAGGGGCAGTGCTGCTTATTCCGGTAGTGCTCACACTACTAGCAACAGTTCCCAGGTTTAGAGGCCATCAACGCAGTCGTTATAAAAAAATCATCAGTAGTTTCAGTAGAGGGCTTAGAAATGTATTTTTGGCCCGCTCTATGATGGGTGGATGTTTGTCGGTTCTTTCAGGCGTTTCTTACTTCCTATGCGCGAAAAACTTTAAAGAGTGATAGATAACTTTAAGCTTAGAGAGTTTCTCTAGGCTTTTTTATTTTGCATGCTTTATAATGATTGGGACAAAGAAAATTGGAGGCAAGTATGAAAGTTATTGTTATTGGTGGAGGAACGAGCGGATTGATGGCATCGGTCAGTGCGGCGATGCATGGCGCTGAAGTCGTGTTGCTTGAGAAGAAATCCCAACCCTTGGAAAGAAAGTTATTGCATACGGGTGGAACGCGTTGTAATGTGACGAAACCGTCGTACCCCAGAAGAAATCGTGAAGCATATTCCGGGAAATGGACGCTTCTTATATAGTGCCTTTTCGCAATTTGATAATCAGGATATTATTCAGTTCTTCGAGAGTCGCGGCGTGCGATTAAAGGAAGAAGATCACGGGCGTATGTTCCCGGTGACGGATTCGGCAAAGACGATTCTGGAGACATTTATTCAAGAAATTAAGAAATTAGGCGTGCAAGTGCGTACGAATGTGAAAGTGAAGACGATTCGTGTGAGCGATGGAGCCGTGCGAGTGGTGGAGCTGGATAATGGCGAGCAACTCGAAGCCGATGCGGTCATCCTAGCGACGGGTGGAAAATCTTATCCGAAGACGGGTTCGACAGGAGACGGGTATGGGATCGCGAAAGTAGCTGGCCATACGATTACACCGCTCTTTGCAACAGAAGTTCCGCTAACGAGTGGCGAGGAGTTTCATCAAGAAGGGCGAGCTTCGTGCGTTGTCGCTTCGCAATGTGGCGCTTAGTGTCTTAAATGGCAAAGGAAAGCCTGTTGTGACGCATCAGATGGATATGATTTTCACGCATTTTGGAGTGAGCGGTCCAGCCGTCTTACGTTGTTCAAGCTTCGTGCATCAAGTGCAGGAGAAAGAAGGCAAGAAGGACGTCGTGATGAGTCTGAATGCTTTGCCTGACATGAGCGACGCCGAACTCGATGCACAGTTTCGTTCGTTTGTGGAGGATACACCTCTAAAATCGATTAAAAATCATTTAAAAGGGTTGCTTCCTGAACGTTATGTAGAATTTTTACTAGCAAGAGTGGGGGATTAGTGACCAAACAGCGGTCAATCGTTTGAGTGAAGCCAACTGGGCACAGATTAAAGAAGCCCTTGACGAATTTCCGCTTTACGGTCAATGGCTCATTGCCGATTGAGAAGGGGATTTGTGACAGGTGGAGGCGTTCATTTGAAAGAAGTGAACCCTGAAAACCTTTAGAGTCAAAAATTAACCCAAGGACTGTATTTCTGCGGAGAGCTTTTAGACATCCACGGGTACACAGGTGGGTACAATATCACCGCAGCCTTTGTAACGGGTTACGTTGCCGGTATGCATGCATCTTTAGGGTATTAAATTTCTAGAAAATTGGGATTAAACATCACAATTTCTTCATAAAACTTGGTTATAGTAAATTGTATTCCCAAATAAGAATTATTTACTCCCAAGTAAATAAAACTCTATCCTTTTTTCCTCCCGTTTCTGACGGGAGGTTTTTTGTTGTGTAAAATAAAAAAAGCAGTCCGAAGACCGCTTTATCAAAGTGAACATTGGTGGAGTGACCTTTCCACATCTCTTTCAGACCACAAGGGTGCGATAGCTGCCTGTTCTATCCTCAATGTTCTTTGTATTGTCTATTATAATGAAAATGACAGAAGGCTGCAATTTTTCTAAAAAGTAACTGAATGCAATGTAAAATTTATGCTACAATAAGCCTATTGAAAGTTTGAGGAGTTTGTGATGGCAGAGAAGAAATTAATGGAGAAGGTTGTACGAAAAGTACTACACTCATTTCCCGAAAGTAAATATGCCGGACCCATTTGTCCCTTATCCAATTGCGTACCCGCCGGCCGCCAAGAGTCGTTTCGAGATTTTTGTGCATGTGGCTGAGCGTGGGAATGGACCTCTTGGGCACGTGGATTTATGTATCGATGGGCTATGTTTATTCTTATGGGAAACTATGATGAGCGCGACTTGAAAAGCTCGGTGGCTGGATTGCTGAAGGCGTTCTGATTAAAGGCGCCGCGCGAGGAGTATATGCTCTTTTGTAAAAAAACCACTACCAAAAAAAGCGTTGCATATTTATACGATTGATGTGACGGATGAGCAGATGGATAAAATTCATGCGTACTTGAATAAGATTCTAGAGCCGACAACACAATGGCATCCAACGGGAGAGGCGATTTACTATAATCCAACGTTTGACCGTTTTGAAGAGATGTATGTGTATCTCATGGCGCAACAGATGGATACCGTGTTCTATAAATTCAATCGTTCGAAGTTCATGACCTATAATGGTTGGACGAGAAACTGTCTTAGCTTCGCGGATCACGTGGCAAAAGTGTTGCGTGAAAGAGCGTTGCGTGCCAAAAATATGGTCTTCCCTGCGCAATACCATAAACGTCTCCAAAAACTCCTAAAGAAAAACTCTCCGCTGATTACAAATTATGAAGTGTATTAGTCTATAAAAATTGGTGAATTTATATGAAATGTTCAGTGAAATTATATGAGCCATTATATACATTGAAGACTATCGATGAGGGTATCTGGATTGTTGATGGTGAAATTGTTGAGATGAATTTTAAAATCACTCAAGTACCATTTAGCACTCGAATGACTGTGGTGCGATTGGAAAATAATGACTTATGGATTCATTCTCCTATTCATTTAACACCGCAGTTGCGAAGTGAAATCGATGCGCTAGGTCATGTGAAGCATATCGTTGCTCCAAATAAATTGCATTACGTATATATGGAAGAGTGGAGTCAAGCCTATCCGAATGCGAAACTTTGGGCGACAAAAGGATTGGAGAAAATTTTTGACAACTCCCAATCTATTGAAAGTTATACAATCTTAGATAAAACAATCGATATTAGTTGGTTAGACGAAATTGATTATCTTCCTTTTGAAGGAAGTGCCGTTATAGAAGAGTCAGTATTTTTCCACAAAAAGAGTAAAACGTTAATTCTAACGGACTTGATTGAGAATATTGAAGTTGGAGAAGAGTGTTCATGTTTGCATCGTTTCTTGTTTAAAATAGGGGATAATGCATATCCAAATGGCCATACTCCAAGAGATTTAAGAATGACATTCTTTTTTAATAAGGAAACAGCGCAAAAGTGTTATCAACAAATAAAAGCGTGGAATCCTGTCAATGTTCTATTTGCACATGGAAAATGTTTTATTGGAAATGCTGAGGAAAAATTACCACAGGCATTCTTTTGGTTAGAGAAAAAATAAGCTACCTTGTAGAAAAAAACAAGGTAGCTTTTTTTAGTTTGAAAGCGAAAGAGACCAAGAGAATCTTAAAGTTTTTTTCATTATTGAAAGTCGGAGTTTAAATCGGTATACTATAGTAAGAATTGAATAATTCTAAATTAGAAAAATGGAGGTAATCATAATGATTAAAGAACTTATTAGTTTAGGAAAAATTTGCTAAAAAAATCAAGTGTATTTGCGGGAGGAGTTTTATTTGGATCGTTAGGATTAAAACTATTAGCGAGCAAAGACGCAAAGCATGTATATGCTAAAGCGGTCGCTACTTCTTATAAATTAAAAGATGGTATTGACGCAACTGTTTCTACTGTAAAACAACATGCAGATGATGTCTTAGAAGAAGCAAAAGACTTATATGCTGAAGAAAAAAATGCAGAATTAGTAGTAGAAACTAGTGAAAAATAATGAAATTTGTTATTAAACATCAATCAAACTCTAGAGTACGTTTAGAGCTCCCTTTTACATGTCCGCATCCAGTCCAAATGTATTTAGAGGAACTAGCTTGCACAGTCCCAGGTATTGAAAAAAACTGCACTTTTATAAAGATTTAAAAACATGTAGGAGTTTATTTTACTCAAGGGAAAGTTCAACAAGTTCAAAGGTTTTTATCTTTGATTCAAATGGAGAACGTAATTGAAAAACAAAAAGAAGTCCAGTGGCTAGTCGCTTCTTCACCATATGATATTATTTCAACGCATCTCTATAGAAGAATGCTTTCAAAAAGTCCTTTCTTCCAACACCTATTCGTATGGGATGGATACTTATGAAAAATGGTGAAGTTTGGAAAGGCTGCTTTCCAATCAATTTGTGAGAAAAAAACTTTCTATGAGTTTACTCGATTTTTGTGGCGATATCAACTTCTATGGCGATGGGAGATCATAAAGACTGCAGATATGATTATGTTCCTATTAAATTTAGGAGACGATTTAGATGATTGGTCCCAAAAAGAAATCGATTGAAGAGCTCGAAAAAGAACTTAACAAATAATATTTATGAAATATGGATTGAAAAAGAAGGCGAGCGCTTCAAAAAAATGAGCAATCATGTTGAAGTAGGAGATGTTTTTGTAGCCACAGAAGGTCAAGAAATTTACTTTGACGGAAGAGTTGTCAATGGAAGAGGCTACTTAAATGAAAGTTCATTAACAGGTGAGTCTTTCCCTGTCTCTAAGAAGATTGGGGATATGGTCTACGCTAATACAGTTGTAGAGCATGGCGAGCTACTAGTAGAAGTGACGAATAAGCAACAAAACTTACGCTTGCAGCAAATTGTTCAGCTGATTAAATCGAGTGAATTTCATCAATCGAAACAGCAAAAGCAATTAATGGAAAAAGCTGATGGGATTAGTGAAATATAATTTCATCGGGATGGCGCTGACTTATTTATTCACACGCTCAGTCTCTAAAGCACTCACTTTCCTATTAGTGGATTATTCATGTGCGTTAAAATTATCTTCACCAGCAACTTATTTAACAGCCATTAAAGCAGCTTCTAATCAGGGAATTGTCATTAAAGGATCTAATTCTTTAGATGAATATGCACAGTTGATACTTTTGTTTTTTTGATAAAACAGGGGAACATTGACAACTGGAGTTCCAAAAATTCAACGAATTATTGCGTATGAAGGATATGATGATGAGGAAGTTTTTACGAATTGCAGCTTGTTTGAGGAACATATTTTACCACCCGATTGCGACGGCTGTTGTTAAGAAGGCAGAAGATGAGGGATTGAACATGAGGAAATGCATGGGAAAATTAACTCACGTAGCTTCAAAAGGAATCGTATCATCGATTGATGGAAAAAGAGTCGTCATCGGAAGTTTGGAATTATTAGAAGATGAGAAGACGATTATTTCCAATGAGCAAAAAGCAGTGATTGAAGAATATAGCCAAAAATACAACTTACTTTATTTAAGTTATGACGGAAAATTAATTGCTATTTTCCTTATTGATACTCCGTTAAGAGGAGAAGCGATTGCATTATTGAAAGAGTTAAAAAGAAAAAGGAAAACAGATTGTACTTCTTACAGGGATACACAAAAAAACGTACAGAAACAATTTGCTCGCTGATTCCATTTGACAGAGTATATACACAAGTGAAGCCAGAACAAAAGCATCAAGTAATTGAGCAGCTTCAAGAGGAAGGTCATCATGTTTTGATGATTGGAGACGGAATTAATGATTCTGCCGCACTCTCTCTTGCAAATGTAGGTATTGTTATGGCAGGCGCTTTCAGATATTGCGCGTCAAGCCAGCGATATCTTATTCTTAAATGAACAATTAACGGGATTAGAGGTTTTGGAAAATATAACCGAACAACTAAATCGCCAATTAGATGCCAATTTAAAACATACAGTGGGTATTAATTCGTTCTTAATGGGATTAGGTTTGATTGATATTGTTTCTCCTAGTCTATTAGCGATATTACATAATGTGACCACAACGTTCATTATCGGTAAGAGTTTGACGTATATTCAATAATAAAATAAAAAAAGCAAGGTGAATTCGGCACTGACCCCCGTAAATGAGAATTAAATAAAAAAACACCTCCAAGTTGGATTTGGTACAATATTATCAAATACGCATGGAGGTGTCTTTTTATGGTTAAAAATCGTGTTGCTTATTCAGCCGATATTAAAAATAAAGCCGTAGAAATGAAATTACAGGGATATAGTACAAAACAAGTAATGCAGGAGTTAAACATTAAAAACAAAACGCAAGTAGAAACATGGTTTAGATGGTATAAAAATGGAGAAACACATCGTTTCCACCAACAGGTGGGTAAACAATATTCTTATGAAAAAGGAATGGCTAAACTTTCTGAAATCGATCAATTAAAATTAGAATTACGAAGAAAAGAAGTTGAATTAGAAATATTAAAAAAATACAAGGAATTGGAAAGGAAGTGTCGCCTCAAGCAGTTGTAAAATTAGTAGAAGAATTGAAAGGTAAATATACAGTTCATTTAATCTGTTTTTGCCTTAATGTACCCATATCTACTTACTACCGATGGAAAAAGAAAGACTTTTCTCCAACCGTTATCGAGGAAACTATTGGTAAAATTTGTAAGAAAAACAAATTTATTTACGGGTACAGAAAGATTAAGCATTTGATTCAGAAGGAATTAAATCAGATTGTTAACCATAAGGTTGTGCAGCGGATTATGCAGAAAAATGGTTGGAATTGTGCCGTGAAAACGAAAAAAGCTATCAAAATAGGTAAACCTTTCTCAATTACTGGCAATACTCTGAATAGAGATTTTTCAGCGGATAAACCTATGCAAAAGTTGACTACTGATATCACATATTTACCTTTCGGCCCTAAACGATTATATTTGTCGTCGATTATGGATTTATACAACGGAGAAATACTAGCTTATACAATTGGTTCTAAACAAGATACTAAGTTTGTATTGGATACTTTAAATCAAATTGACTTACCTAAGGGTGTTCTACTACATAGTGATCAAGGCAGCGTTTATACTTCCGCCGAATACTACAATTTATGTAAAGAAAAAAACATTATCCGCAGTATGTCCCGTAAGGGGACACCCGCAGATAATGCGCCCATCGAAAGCTTCCATTCTTCCCTAAAGTGCGAAGCTTTCTACATAAAAGATGAAGTAATAACTTCATCTTCTATTGTAATTCAAATTGTAGAAAAATTACATCAAATATTATAATGAAAAATAGAATCCAACAAAAATTGGACTACCTGTCTCCGGTTGAATACCGGAGACGGTAGCCCTAGGGTGTTTTTATTAAATTCTCACTTTTTGGGGTCAGTCCCTTCACCTTGCTTTTTGTTTTTGTTTCAGCTGATTACAAATTATGAAGTGTATTAAAAGAAGCTACCTTGAAATTTTTTTCAAGGTAGCTTATATTTTTTGTAGTTATTCCATGTAGTTGAACTCGAAAAGGCATAGGCTCAAGCCTTTCGAGGTTAGTCCGCATGACTGCAAACAGTCATTTGCGTCTAACCTGCGAACCGTCATCGCCTATAAGCGCCTTTTCTCGTATCCTATTCGTACCCTCCACCAGCAACACCAAAGTATTCTTCGAGAGAAAGGCCTGAGTTATAAATATCCGTTGCCTTGTCTCCTACATAACGCAGGTGCCATGCTTCGGCTTGGTAACCTGTGATGGCTTCCTTGCCGGGTTGGAATCGGACGATGAATCCGTACTCGTGGGCATGCGTATGAAGCCAGTGGATGGCGTCGCTATACTCTGGTCCATCGAGTAGATTTCCATGGGTATCGAGAATATCGAAGGCGAGCCCTGTTTGGTGTTCGCTATATCCAGGGCGAGCAGAGTACGTGTCTGCGGCGGCTTTTCCTTCACGGGATACATAGTCGTTATAGAGTTCGGTTTGATATTCATAGGAACGATATCCGCTGTACGTGTCGCTAATCGGATAGCCGAGTTCTTGCATGCGTTGAATTAACGCGCGCACTTGTTGGCCAGCCGTTGGATCTTCGCCGGGCGCGTAAGTCGACGGTAGCGCGTGTTTTTTATTGACGATGATGTCATACCCAAGGGAAAGGTCAGCCATGCCACTTGCAGCCTGCGCTTGCGTAGTAGCTTCAGTCGCAGAAGTCGCTTCAGAAGAAGCCTCTGTACTTTGAACCGTTGTTTCCGTTGCTGTGGTTGTACTTGTTGTCGTGCTCGTTGTTTCTACAGTAGTCGCCTTTGAACTCGTGGTTGTCTCAGCGGGAGTGTTCTTGCTCGAACAGCCAAGGAGAATGAAGCTTAGTGCAACTGCTGGTAAGAGTTGTTTTTTCACATGAATCATCCTTTCTTTGTCACTATAAGTGTAGCATAATTCCGAAGCTTTGGGCGGGATTTTTTTGTGAAAAAAATTAAACTCTCATTAAAAAAACGAACAATTAAAGATGAAACTTCCATGAATTAACAGGTTTTTTTCTATAGAAAAAGCTTGCTTTTTTTCTTTTTAAAAAGTGGTATATTATTCGTTAATAAATTCAATCACTGGAGGTTTGAGCTATGTCAAAATGGGAAACAAAATTTCAAAAAGAAGGGTACACATTCGATGATGTTTTACTAATTCCAGCGGAGAGTCATGTCTTGCCAAATGACGTGGATTTACGCGTGCAATTAGCCAAAAAAATATTCGTCTCAATATTCCTTTAATGAGTGCAAGTATGGACACTGTCACAGATTCAACCATGGCGATCGCGATTGCGCGTCAAGGTGGATTAGGCGTCATTCATAAAAACATGTCGATTGCAGAACAAGCAGAAGAAGTTCATAAAGTAAAACGTTCAGAAAGTGGAGTTATCATCAATCCATTTTTCTTAACACCTTCCCATAAAGTACAAGATGCCGAAGACCTCATGGCAAAATACCGTATTAGCGGTGTTCCAATCGTAGACGACTTAGAAACACGTCACCTCGTTGGGATTTTTGACAAACCGTGACTTACGTTTTATCTCAGATTATTCCATTTTAATTGACGAAGTAATGACAAAAAGAAGACCTCGTAACAGCTCCAGTCGGCACATCCCTTAAAGATGCCGAAGCGATTCTTCAAAAACATAAAATCGAAAAACTTCCTTTAGTAGACGACAACGGCTGCCTTGCTGGTTTAATTACGATTAAAGACATCGAGAAAGTGATTGAATTCCCGAATGCCGCTAAAGACGAACACGGACGTTTACTCGTGGCCGCAGCAGTGGGGATTACTTCAGATACATTTGAACGCGCAAAAGCATTACTCGACGCAGGTGCGGACGCCATCGTGATCGACACTGCGCATGGACATAGTGCCGGTGTGATCCGCAAAATTAAAGAAATTCGCGAAACATTCCCAGACGCAACATTGATTGCCGGAAACGTAGCGACAGGGGAAGGCACACGTGCCTTATTTGAAACAGGCGTGGACGTTGTAAAAGTCGGAATCGGACCTGGTTCTATTTGTACAACTCGTGTCGTTGCCGGTGTAGGGGTTCCGCAAATCACAGCGATTTACGATGCTGCAACAGTAGCAAAAAGAATTTGGCAAAAGCGATCATCGCAGACGGTGGAATTAAGTACTCAGGAGATATCGCTAAAGCTATCGCAGCGGGTGGACATGCGGTGATGTTAGGAAGCATGCTTGCCGGAACGGATGAATCTCCGGGTGAATTCGAAATCTTCCAGGGACGTCGCTTCAAGACATACCGCGGAATGGGAAGTCTCGCAGCGATGGAAAATGGTTCAGGCGACCGTTACTTCAAGCGAAAAAAACGAAGCCAACAAACGCGTGCCAGAAGGAATCGAAGGGCGTGTTGCCTACAAAGGTTCTGCGGCGGATATTATTTTCCAAATGGTCGGAGGTTTGCGCTCTGGTATGGGGTATGTTGGGGCGCATAATTTAGAAGAGCTTCGCGAGAATACGCAGTTTGTGCGTATGAGTGGTGCGGGGCTAAGAGAAAGCCATCCGCATGATGTACAAATTACTAAAGAAGCACCAAACTATTCAATTTCATAAAAAGACAAAAAAGCTATTAACCGAAGGTTTTTGGATATCTTCATAATAGCGATAATAGCTGTACCGGACTGAGCCTAAGGTCTCAGTTCCTCTCGACTCTCAAACTGCCTCTAGGGAATAAATTCCTAGAGGCAGTAATTCGTTTCGAGTACACTCGCTATTATTGCTATTATAGAATCCAAAACCAGGTTAATAGCTTTTTAAATAGAACAGTTAAGCCAGAAAGGGAACTGACATCATGTGAGCCTTTCACAACCAACGACAAACTGGTATTCTCTTTGATAGGCAGGGAGGGGGAAAGGACATCATGTGTGCTTTTCACCACTCATGACAAAGTGTAGTCTTTTTGGAATAGATAGTCGTGCGGGATGGTTCGGAGTTTTACTATTGAAGTATTAGAAAGTGGTACCTACTGAAAGGATGTCTAGAAATGCGATAAGGGTGCGGTTTGAGGAGGGATGGAGTTGATTTTTGGTATGGAAAAGGTTAGGAAAAAGGAAAATTAGTTGTTTTTGGGGTGGTCATCGGTTATGATGTACATGTTTCTGAAAATTTATGAAAGCTTTGAAAGGAAGCGACAAGGATAGCGCCAGGCCTGTTGAAAAACAGGTGACGAGGAATGAGTTTATCGAAATACTCGGCGGATGACTCAAGGCAGTGCAGTCTACAGTTTCATACAAACCATTTTCGCAAGGGAATGACAAAATTGAAACGGCACCAGAAACATAATCAAAATTACAATAAAAAGAGGCGCCAAATAGGACCTCTTATAAAAGGAGTTAAAAATTATGTGCGGAATCGTAGGATGTATTGGACACGACAGAATTCAAACTGTAGTATTAAACGGATTAGAAAAGCTTGAGTATCGTGGATATGACTCAGCAGGATTATTTATTATGGACGAAGATGGCTCAACACAATTAGTAAAACGTGTTGGACGTATTCAAAATCTTCGTGATGCAGTGGATGAAGAAATTCCAGCATTTGCAGGGATTGGGCATACTCGTTGGGCAACACACGGACCAGCGACAGAAAACAACGCTCACCCTCACCAATCACAATCAGGTCGTTTCACATTAGTGCACAACGGCGTAATTGAAAACTATGACGAATTGAAAAAAGAATTCTTAAGTGACGTTGATTTCAAATCTCAAACAGATACAGAAGTTGCCGTAAACTTAGTAGAATACTTTGCAAATAAAGAAAACTTATCAGGGAAAGAAGCGTTCCGTCGTGCGTTGAAAGAAATCCGCGGCTCATTCGCTTTTGGTTTATTAGATAGCGAAAAACCAGGCGTTCTTTATGCAGCAAAACATAAGAGCCCATTATTAGTAGGGGTTGGCGAAGGCTTCAACGTCATCTGTTCAGACGCAATGGCAACAATCGCTGAAACAGACCGTTACATCGAAATCAAAGACGAAGAGTTAATCACTTTAACAGACACATCTGTAGAAATCGAAACAATCGACGGTGAACCAGTAGAACGTGCACCATTCGTTGCAGAATTAGATGCAGACGATTTAGAAAAAGGGGCTTACCCTCACTACATGTTGAAAGAAATGGATGAACAACCAGTTGTATTACGTAAAATCATCCAAAACTATCAAGACGAAAATGGTCAATTACAAGTCGATAAAGAAATCCAAGACAGCATTTTAGCAAGCGACCGCATTTACGTGATTGCCTGCGGAACAAGCTACCACGCAGGATGGGTAGGTAAAGCGTTGTTAGAACAACTTGCTGGAATCCCAGTAGAAGTTCACTTAGCAAGCGAATTTGCATACCACCAACCATTATTATCACAAAAACCATTCTTCATTTTCTTATCACAAAGTGGAGAAACAGCGGACAGCCGTCAAGCGTTAGTAAAAGTGAACGAGCAAAACTTCCCATCATTAACAATCACAAATGTGAAAGGGTCAACTCTTTCTCGTGAAGCAAGCTATACGTTACTATTACACGCAGGTCCTGAAATTGCCGTAGCTTCAACAAAAGCTTACACTGCACAAATCGCAGTAATGGCCGTTTTAGCAGACGCATTACGCGCTTCTAAAGGCTTAGAAGCTCCATTCGACATGAAGCACGACTTAGGTGTCGTTGCTGCTTCAATCGAGAGCGTATTATCAGACAAACAAGCCGTTCAAGATTTAGTTCAAGAGCGTTTATTAGAAACTCGCAATGCTTTCTACATCGGTCGTCACTTAGACTACTATGTAGCGATGGAAGCAGCGTTGAAATTAAAAGAAATCTCATACGTGCAAACAGAAAGTTTTGCCGCAGGGGAATTAAAACACGGAACAATCGCCCTTATCGAAGAAGGCACTCCAGTTATCGCATTATTAAGCGAACCAGTAGTAGCGAGCCACACTCGCGGAAATATCCAAGAAGTGAAAGCTCGTGGCGCTGTCGTAACAACAATTGCGATGGAAGGTGTTGAGCAAGAAGGTGACGATATCGTCGTTCCAGCAGTGCCAATTTTATTAGCACCAATCGTATCTGTAGTGGTAACGCAATTAATCGCGTACTACACTTCTCTAGGTAAAGGGTTAGACGTGGATAAACCGCGTAACCTTGCCAAATCAGTTACAGTAGAATAGAAAAAATGGTGGACGGCTGTCCACCATTTTTTGTTTTCGAAGGACGCAAAATCCATTTGAAAAAAGAGGGGGACATTAGACCGGAGGCCTAAAAAATAAACTTCATACCGCTTCGGATATCTTCATAGCTGCGATAATAGCTGTACCGGGGCGAGCCTAGGGTCTCGCTCCCTATCGAGCTCAAACTGACTCTAGGAAATAAATTTCCAGAGTCAGTAATTCACATCGATTACAATCGCTATTATTGCCGCTATAGAATCCGAAGGGTATTCCGTTTATTTTTTATCCCTGCGTTTGTACCTTATTTCAAATGGATTTTGCCTTCATTCGAAAGAAAGGGAGAGAAGAAAAGAGAAGTGGGGTGTAGAAAACATAGTCGCTGCAGGGGTGCGGTGATGAAGGGGCGTGACATGCGATCATTTTTTTCCGCAGTGTAACAGACGAGCCAGCCTTCAAAAAGTGTAGAAGCTAGCTAGAACGAAAAACTAAGGCAGAAATTGAATAAAGATTACAAACAAGATTACGAAAAATCATGCGGATTTTATAATCGCAGTAACAGGGGATGGCATTCGAAGTGAATTACGGACTCTTTTAGAGTCCGTTTGAATCTCGAAAGTGCTTGAGACGTAGGCTCAAGCCGGTGCCCAGTTACAGCGATTATAAAGAAATCCGCAAGGATTTGGAGAAATCTTGTTTTTCTTTTACAGAGTTTAAGAGAGTAGTTCATTTCATTCCAGTACATCACAAACATTTTTTGCGAAGGGGTGGGCTCGTCTGTTACAATGAAGGGAAAGAATGGAAAGCGAGGGAAGCGCGTGAAGGTAGTATTTGTTTGTCTAGGGAACATTTGTCGTTCGCCGATGGCAGAAGCTGTATTTAGAAAAATGGTTCATGAAGAAGGACTGGAAGATAAAATTACGATAGATTCCGCTGCGACAAGTACGTGGGAGCATGGGAATCCGGTGCATCACGGCACTCGTAAGAAACTCGAGGAGCACGACATTTCCGCAAAGGGGCTTGTGTCACGGACGTTGGATGAAACCGACCTGGATGCCGACTACATCTTGGGAATGGATGCGTCGAATGTGCGTAATATCCACTCGTTTGTCGATGGAAAATCGGATGCGACGGTGGCGCGCTTATTAGAAGTGGCAGGAGTGAATCGTGATATCGCCGATCCGTGGTATACAGGAGACTTTGATGCGACGTACCGCGATGTGACATTGGGGTGCAAGGCACTTCTAGAGCAATTGAAGCAGGAATTAAATCAATAGAGGTGTAGTTATGAAGAAAATTAGTGAACTAGGGATTACAGGGAAAAAGCTCCTAATTGAAGGGATTGCATTCCTTATTGCTGGGGTGTTGCTCCTAATCTACGGACCAAGCTTCCCAGAATTGATGTTACGTCTGTTTTTTTAACATTCTTATGGGCTCGTGAACTATGGAATTTCTTGTTCCGTTGGTTTAGTAAGGCGGCGGCAAAAAGATCCATTATGGCTGAATGTTGCTAAATTTTTTTCCTTTACGGATTTTTTTAGCAGGAAATCAATTTTTTTATCTCGCTTCCGATTGCGATTGTCAGTATCTTGATGGGGCTTAACGAAGTGATGAAAGCGGCCACTAGTGGCGTAACGTACTATATTTATGTCAAAGACGGTATCCGTCCGCGACTGCGCTTGCTCATTGATACCATTTGGCTCTCAGTTGTCGGGGTAGCGACTTTACTGGCTCTTGGGGGCGACGGCAACTTACAAATGTTCTTCCTTGCGCTTTATTTCATCGGGCTTGGGACTAGTAACATTCGAGATGGCTGGTTCTTCGAGGCCGAAGTTGGAAAGAAAGTCCTTCGCAGACACTTGCGTCGTGGGATGCCACTCGTCTTCGCTGCAATCATCCCTCGCGTAACTTTGCAAAAATCAATGATGCGTTGGAACTTGGCGAAGGCGAAACGGCTTCAGAAATTTACGATCGTTCCAAAGAAAATGCCGAACCAAACTTAGAAATGTTTATTCACGTCACAAAAGATGGGTTCGGTGCGATGGGGCATGTCGATATTTGTTATAAGGGACGCATTATTTCATTTGGGAACTACGATACGAATTCAGAACGACTCTTTGGAACGATGGGGGACGGGGTGCTTTTTAGTGCCGACCGTGAAAAATACATTGAATTTTGTAAACGCGAAAACCATAAGACCTTACTGGGATATGGTCTCGCCTTGTCTCCGGAACAACTCGCGGCCATCGATAAGGAAATCGCCAAACTGATGTCGCTCACAGTGCCATGGGATCCACCAAAAACTGTGAAACCAGTACGCCCTAGCTTTGACAAAGAAGAGCCGATGTATGCCTATAAGCTCAAACAAGAAGCGGACGCAAAATTGTACAAGTTCGTCTCTTCAAAATTCAAAACGTATTTTGTGATGAGTACCAACTGCGTATTGCTAGCAGACACAATTGTCGGAACAGCAGGAACCGATATTTTAAGCGCCCGAGGATTTATTTCCCCAGGGACGTACCAAGACTACTTAGATAAGGAGTTTGAGAGACCGCATAGTCTAGTCGTGACGAAGCGCGTCTATCAGTAAGAACATGGAACTTCAGGAAAAAGAATTCTTTATGAGGGAAGCGTTGAAAGAAGCCCAGAAAGCCTATGACCAAGCGGAAGTACCAATCGGAGCTGTCGTAGTCTTGAATGGTGAAATCATTGGGCGTGGCCATAACTTACGCGAAAAGGAACAAGACGCCACGCTACACGCTGAAATTAAAGCGATTCGCCAAGCCAACCAGCACCTTGGAAGCTGGCGACTCGAAGACTGCGAACTCTTCGTCACCTTGGAACCTTGCCCAATGTGTAGCGGAGCAATGATTCTCGCGCGTCTCAAAAAGGTGACATTCGGTGCCTTCGACCCGAAAGCCGGGACAGCCGGCACCTTTATGAACCTCCTTCAAGACGAGCGGTTCAACCATCAAGTCGAAGTCGAGCAAGGCATCTTGGAAGACGAATGCAAAGAAATTTTGCAAACCTTCTTCAAAGGCCTCCGCGAACGCAACAAACAACGAAAACAAGCACAGCTTTCCGAATAGGGGCTGTGCTTTTTAATGTTCTTAACAAAAACTTATACTTGTAAACGGTTATCTACTCTTGAAAAACATTTTCTTTTTATATATTATTTTACATAGTTCGAAAAAGGAATGGAGCAGATAGTATGAAATTATCAGAAAAAAACAAACACAAGTCTTAGGGTTGGATTGCAACATGTATGTCTGTGGCGATGTACGTAGCATATATTCCGCAAATTATGAATAACTTAGCCGGAAACAAAGGAGACTTCATTCAACCACTCGTTGCCGCATTGAACTGCTCATTATGGGTGTACTATGGACTCTTCAAGCCAGACCGTGATATCCCGCTAGCAGCTGCAAACGCACCAGGAATTTTCTTCGGTCTAGCATCTGCTTTAACAGCATTATTATAATAATGACTAGCACAGCTTCGATTACGAGGTTGTGCTTTTTTTGATTTCTACGGAACTTTGCGGATTTCTTCATAATAGCACCCCCTTCGAAATCGATACAATCATGACTTTAAAAATGCAAAGCAACGACAAAGTGCGATGATTGAAATCCGATATTTACAGGAGTAGAATAGAGGATGTTGTTAAAAGTTTCAAAGTTAACTGGAGGAATACGTATGTCATTTTTAGGTTATAACAAAGGAGAAACATTAGAATTCAACTACAAAAAGGCGTGTGGCTTATGGCTCATCGCAGTCGCATTCGTGATTGCACTTGCGACAGTTGTAGGTGGAGAACAAATCATTAATATGCAGGTTTTTAGTATCGGCTATATGGTGAGCTTCTTTTCTATCATTCTGAACAAAAAAGTCCTTCATAAGTTTTCGGACGGCCCTTCAACACCTTTCCAACGAAAAGTGTCCTTATACTCAGTAATTCTTTTATTTATCTTATTAGTGTTATTAGGTGGCCCATTCTTCGAAACAGAAAACTGGAGACTCATCTGGTTAGGCGCGCTTCTAGCGACAGGGATTCATTTCTTCCCGTACTATTTCGTTCATGGGAAATCAATGATTTTCCTAGGATTGGCATGCGTGATCAATGCAGCGGTCGGATACCTTTCTCCTCAAAGCTCTCTCGTGACCATCGCCTATATCGATGCCATTATTAAATTAGCCTTTGGAGTTTACCTATTCTTCTTATCTAAAACCATCCAAAGCATAAACTTATTTTAGAGAACAAACAGCAAATCAATCTGGTTTGCTGTTTTTTGTTTGAGTTGATTTCTGCGGAGCCTCTCGGACCTCTTCATATAGTAGTCCTTCGAAATCAATCTAGACCGTGACTTTAGTAATGCAAAGCAATGACAAAAGTGCCTATTGCGCGACTCCTTAAAGTGGTTTAATAAAGATAAGGAAAACAGTTAAGGAGCGATTCACATGAAAATCAACATCAAAAAACAAGACACAAACCAACTTACAAAAGACCTAATGGTTATAGCGCTCGTCGTCAATGCATTAGCCCTTGTCATGCAGCTAGTTCTAAATATTTTTTTATAGGCCGTTCATTGCTCCTTGCACTCACAACTCATTTTATCTTTATCCTTCTCCCAATTATGTACCTAGCAGAGGATGCTAAGAAAAACAAAAAAGCCGACAACCATTAAATTGCTAATAAGGACTATTCACAGATAATTTTGAGGAGTATAATTGGTGTATAGATAAATAATAAATTATGGAATTTTGCCACGTTGTTTAAGGGTGGAATATGATATGATCAAAATTAACTAATGGGAATTTTCTTAGGCTCAATTTTTAGGTTTGTTTTTTTGTCAATTGTAGTTTATTTCATTTGCACCTGATTTATATCCGGTTTATCCGAATGTACTTTCAGTATTCTTCTTTATAGCTGTGGCTTCAGCTATCTTGATGGTTATTTTTTAAAAAGATTAAAATACAACAACCACTCTGAATAGAGTGGTTTTTCGATTAAAGAAAAAAATTCCCCAATCCCCCGAGGCACATAGTGAATGTTAGAATAGCTTTTCCTTCTGGAGAGACTATCTTTTTTAGTGTCTCTTTTGCCATCCCTCGGCACGTATTGATTTTAGAAAACAAAGCAGATACGCTTGAAAAAGAAACATCCCATAGCAAAGCGCAACTCCCATCGTTGGCGGTAGGGAGCAGACATATACTCTCTTCACGTTGATTTCGGAGAAGCTTGCGGATTTTATAATCGCAGTAACGTGGGAATCGCATCGAATGTGAATTACGAGAAGTAAGGACTTGTCCTGTACTTCTCGTTTGAAGCTTCGAAGGTGAGAGACTCGAAGAGGCTCGAACCGGTGCACCTGTAACAGCGATTATAAAAATAATCCGCAAGCATTCGAAGAAATCAACACCCGCAAGGGTGCGCTTTTCAGAAGAGAGAACGATGTATGGAGCACCCCTCTAATTCCTACCACCAACCCCCATGGGATAGCCCCATCCGCACTCTCTATGTGGAGCGGTTTGGTTTATTTCTTTTTCAAGCAAAATCTGCTTGCTTTTCGAGGAGAAGTTTTGTATAATAGTACGTGCCGTTAGGCCGTATGGCAATAGCGAACTTATGAATCGAGTCAGGTCCGGAAGGAAGCAGCTATAAGTAACGTTCGCTATGTGCTGTATGTACATAGAAGAAGAATCAGGCTGGACCAACGGTTCAGCCTGTTTTTATGAAAAGAGTATCCAGTGGAGGGAGAATAGTCGCATGAAAAATCAGAGTTTCCAAGAAGAAGTGCAGCACTTAGAAATCGTGCAAGACTTAATGGAACAAAAAGTGGCGATCGAGAAAAACCGATTGCAAGAACGCGACCTGGATATCGCTAGACAAGATACCATTCAGTATGGAATCCAACAATTAGAAAACCAATTGGAATCTCCATACTTTGGAAGAATTGACGTTCAATTTGAAAAAGACGAGAGAGTTGAGAAGATGTACATCGGACCTGCAACTTTCTTTGACGAAGACGACAATGTGCAAGTGTATGACTGGCGTGCTCCAATCGCAAGCCTATTTTACGAAGGAACATTAGGAGAGCTTCAATACGAAACACCAAATGGCTTCGAGAAAGCTCAAGCCTTCTTAAAACGCGATATCGTCATCCGTAAGGGTGAATTAAAATCTGTTTATGACATTGAAAATGAAGAATCATTATTGATGGATGCCTTAAGCGCACCAACAAACCGTGACGGACACCTAGAAGGAATCACGGCGACGATTCAAAAAGAACAAAATGAAATTATTCGTTTAAATCCAAAAGACTGGTTCATCGTGAATGGATGTGCCGGAAGTGGGAAGACAACGATTTTACTACAACGCATTGCGTACTTGATGTACCAAGCAAAAGACAAAAGTATGAGCGATATGCTTCTGTTGTCGCGTAACCAATTGTTTGCCAAATACGTTTCACACGTAATCCCAAGCTTAACGGGAAGTGAATTGTACCAACAAACATTAGCGCAACATACCATCGAGCTCTATCGCAAAATGTATTTGCATAAAACAACGGCGCTAAGCCAAGTGCCAACGCGCAAAGTGTACTTAACAGACAGCGAGTGGATTGCGCTTGTACACCGTAATATCAAAGGCTTATCGGCGAAAGATTTGCCATACCGTGCTATCGGAATTAAAGGGCAAGCCGTATTTACGATGAAAGACTATCAAAAACTCGTCGAAAGCGTGAATACAGCACTACCGTTGCAACAACAATTAACGCAAATGCAAACCGTGCTCGAGCGTACGTTGAAACGCCGTCTCACGAAGTTCTTTATGTCTGAAAAGGCAAAAGCGGTCTATGAATCAATGAATGCGATGCAAATCGAAGTGTTGATGAAAGACGTGGAGACAAAGAGCGAGACAGAGTACTACCAAACGCTTGGGCAAAAAGTGTTCGAGAAGGAAGTACAAGAAGTAACGCAACAAGTGGAAATGTTCGCATTCGTGGATATTGCTGCACTTGTGGTGAAATGGATGCCCGAAGCCAAAGCTCGTCGCCAAGAACTTGGTAAGACGGACAACGCGCCACTTCCATTGAAGAAGATTGAAGGCAGCCGCATGCAAGTCACTGCAGAAGGAATCCGTCTGTTGCAATATGTCGCAACACGCGTGACGCCGGTTCGTGACTACACAGGCTTCAGCCACCTCTTCATCGACGAAGTGCAAGACGTGTCACTCTTATGGCTTGGAACCTTATCCAACTATTATTTCCGTGCGAAATTCACGGTAGTGGGAGATACCTTCCAATCGTTCTCAACGGCTACAACGATTTTCACATTGGAAAAACGACACCCAGAACTCGTGGACTTGATTTTTGCAAACCGCACGTTAACGCACCGCAACTTAGCGATCAGTTACCGTTGTACGGCGCAAATTTCACGTTTTGCAAAATGGCATTCTAGGGTTGGCCACTTGATAAAAAAATGTGTTCCCACGTTCAGGGGCAGAAGTAGCGGTATACTTAGAACAAGAAGGCCAAGAAATGGCGCGCTTAAACACGTTACTAGAAGAAAGTCCAAAAGGCTACCATACGACAGCGATTCTTTGCCGTACGATGGACGAGGCCAAAAGCGTTGTACCAACAACTCGACCAAGATGACATTGCACTTCTAGAAGATAGCAGTGAGTCGCTGGGCAGCCGCTTCGTGTTAACGACGATTCAAGTCGCTAAAGGGATGGAGTTCGACGAAGTCATCATTTGGAACGCGACAGACGAAGCGTACCATACGATGAAAGAACAAATGATGCTGTACACCACATGTACACGTGCAAAACACCAGCTCTCACTCATCTCTCAAGCAGGCAAAGAGAGCCGCTTTATCAAGAATTCGAAAGCACCGATGAAACGAATCGGGCAGTAGAATTTTTTAGCAAATCTATACTAGAATAGAACTGTAAAAATTTTTGAAAAAGGCAGGGAAGTAAAATGGCTTATCAAGCATTATATCGAAAATGGCGTCCTCAAACGTTCGATGATATGGTCGGGCAAAGTGCGGTCACGCATACATTGAAGAACGCGATTAGCAATCACAAAACGAGTCATGCTTACTTATTTACAGGACCTCGTGGGACAGGGAAAACGAGTGCCGCGAAGGTGTTTGCAAAGGCCATTAACTGTCCAAACCAAAAAAACGGTGAGCCGTGTAACGAATGTGAGATCTGTAAAGGAATCACGAACGGAACGATTGGCGATGTCATCGAAATCGATGCTGCCAGCAACAATGGTGTCGAAGAAATCCGTGATATTCGTGACAAGGCGCGTTATGCACCAACGCAAGCCGAATACAAAATTTATATTATCGACGAAGTGCATATGCTCTCAACAGGAGCGTTCAACGCACTCTTAAAAACCTTAGAAGAACCGCCTCAAAAGGTCATCTTCATTCTCGCAACGACGGAACCACATAAGATTCCAGCGACGATTATTTCACGTACGCAACGTTTTGACTTTAGACGTATCACGTCGCAAGAAATTATCGACCGATTGGCATATATCTTAGGCCAAGAAGGAATCGAATACGAAGCGGATGCCTTAAGCGTGGTGGCAAGATGTGCCAACGGTGGTATGCGTGACGCCTTGAGTTTACTCGACCAGATGATTTCATTTGGCGACGGCAAGGTGACGCTAGACGAAGCGATTCAAGTGTCGGGAAGTCTGACAGACGACTTGATGATTGATTTCGTGAAAGACTTACAAGAAACAAAGGCTGAAGAAGCCCTTGAAAAATTACAACAGCTCTTCAAAATCGGGAAAGAAGCAAGCCGACTCGTGGAAGAATGGTTGGAATTTGCCAGAGACCTCCTCATCGCGAAACAAAGTGGCGAGGCAATCGGTCGTAGCGAGCGATTCCTTCAATTCAAAGACGAAGTGGAACCGGAATTCTTATACCGCTTTGTAGAGGCGTTAAATCAAACGCAACAAGAAATGCGATTCACGACAAAACCAACGATTTCGCTGGAAGTGTTGACGATTAAAATGGCGCAACCGTACACATTGACGCCAAGAACAAGTTCTGGTGCACCAGCGTTGCCAAGTAGCGAAGAAGTGCAACAGTTGCAACAACAAATCGCGCAAATGCAACAGCAAATGAACGCGTTGTTGCAAGGTGGCGCTCCTCAAGTGCAACAAGCACCAAAAGCGCAGGCGCCAAGACCAACGCGTGCAGCCTTTAAGCCAAACACGACGGCCATCCAAAAAATATTGACGGAAGCGACTCGCGAAGACCTGTTGAAGGTACGCGAGTTATGGGGCGACTTACTCAGTTGCTTGAACCCGCAAGAACAAGCGCTGTTAAGCCAATCAACGGTGAACGCGGCGGGGCCAAATGGATTCGTCCTCGGATTTGCCTACGACCACTTGTGTGACATTTCAGAAACAAGACCAGGATTCCGTGAGGTCATCCAAGAACATCTGGAACGCCTCGGTGGCTACAGTGGGACGTTCGTGGCAGTGACACAACATCAATGGCCACAAATTCGTGCGGATTTCTTACAAGAACGCAAGATGAACCAAGAAGAGGAAGCTGTTTCCATCGTGACGGAAGAACCGGCCGTGGAAGATTCCCTCACACCAGAAGAACAAGCATTTGAACAAAAAGTAAACGACACGATTGAACTCTTCGGGGAAGAAATCGTGCAAATCGAAGAATAGAGACGGAGGAAACGAATATGCGTGGAATGGGAAATATGCAAGGCATGATGAAACAAATGCAAAAATTGCAAAAACAAATGGCGCAAGCTCAAGAAGAATTAAACCAAACAGAATACACAGGAACTTCTCAAAGTGATTTAGTAAAAGTGACTGTAAACGGAAAACGCCAAGTCTTAAACGTGGAAATCAAACCAGAAGCGGTGGATCCAGATGATGTAGAATTATTACAAGACTTAGTGTTAATGGCGACAAACGATGCGTTAACGCAAGCAGAAAAAGCCAACGACCAAACAATGGGTCAGTTCACGAAAGGATTAAACATCCCAGGATTTTAATCGATTGGAGGTTTGAGCATGCATTATCCAGAACCGATTGCACGATTGATGGATAGCTTTATGAAGCTGCCGGGAATTGGTGCGAAGACGGCTGCACGACTTGCCTTCTTCTGCATGGATATGCGTGAAGAAGACGTCTTAAATTTTGCGAATTCGCTTATCAGCTGCAAGCGTGACCTACATATGTGTTCCGTTTGTGGAAATGTGACGCAAGAAGATCCGTGCGAAATTTGTGCGGACCCTACTCGTGACCGTACGAAGATTCTTGTGGTGGAAGACGCCCGAGATGTGATGAGTATGGAGCGAATGAAGGAATACAAAGGGCTCTATCATGTGCTTCACGGGGTGCTTTCTCCGATGGAAGGGACGGGGCCGGATGATATTAATATTACGTCGCTGATAACGAGGTTGCAGGACCCGGAAGTCCAGGAGGTTATAATCGCCACTAATGCGACAGCGGAAGGTGAAGCGACTGCCATGTACTTGTCACGTCTCATCAAGCCAGCTGGCATTAAAGTAACGCGTCTGGCTCATGGGCTAGCGGTCGGCAGCGATATCGAATACGCAGACGAAATGACTCTCTTCCGTGCTATTGAAGGACGAAGAGAACTATAAAAAATAAAATAACAGGTTGATACTGCAAAAAATGATGGTAGACGTTGAAACTCCCGTTTCCTCGGGGATATCTTCATAGTGACGACAGTAGCTGCACCGGATTGAGCCTGGGTCTCAATCTACCGAAAACTTCAAGAGGGTAAGACAGAAATTAAACTGGACTCACGGTGTGGGTCAGTTTCATGAATCTTACCCCGCAAAGCTGATTAGGATTAAGCAAATCACAAGTGATGAAGCAATGCAATCGCTACTGCGTCTACCTGGATAGTATTATTTTCCATAAAGAACATCTCATAACTCCCTCTAATTCACATCAGTTTACTATTCGCTATTATTTATTTATATAGAGATCCGGTGGTTCGTTTCAATCGTGCAGTGTCAACCTGTTTTTGTACTATTCGAAAGCACGGGAGAAGTGCGTTTCGATGTGGTGCGGAGCTAGGAATGAGCAGGGCGATTACTCTCTGAGAGGCTTGTGAGGACGAGTCATGGCGGTGCTTGCCTTCCGGTCTTGGAAAGGGAACAATGCGATTGTCTTCGTCGCCTAATTCATAGATTGCTTTATCCATGCTGTGCAGAGCATATTCTTGAGATATTTAATTTAAAGTTAAATTCTTTTCAGTGCTTTTATATATCTGTATGAAATAAATTCTATTATCTTTTATCTCTTTCAAGATAAACCAAGTCTTCGATACCACCAATATACTCAATGGATAAATCATCTAAATTTAATGTTGCAAGCCTAAATCCAACAACGCAAAATCGTCTGATGAAAACTGGAATATATATTTTTCTATTGAAATACAACAAAGGACCTCCAAACCCCTGTTCTTTAATGATAACTTGACCGTTAATGGATAGACTTCCAACTGAGCCTTGATTTACTTCCATCAAATCAAAGGTAGCTGACTTCCCATTTGTCAAACAAAAATTTTTCTTGAAAGTCTAAAGGAGTTTCATTAAAAATTTTTAACTTAGGCATTTCTAAAACTTTCCCTTTCTTTTAATTTTTTCTTTTGTTTGTTAAGAGGAGTTTATTGTCCTTGACCAAGAATTTCTTCTCCAATTATTGAGTCTAACTCTATCCATGCTTCTTCAAGTTGATTAACAATAGAAGATTCATTTTTATTTGGATCGTCTTTTAAATTGAGATACCAAATATGTGTTAATTTCGGTATTTCATATAAATAAGACGCCAATCTTTTTTTCAATTAGATTATGATTATGAGTATAATGCTTTATTTCATTTTAAAAATTTTTTTAATAATTCTTGATAGTCCTTTACATCGAATTCAAGATCCATTCTGACCTTATAAATAAAACTATTATTTTCAAGTTTTTTTCTAATAATTCTTTCATGGTAAACTCCTTTAAGTTATACAAAGCAAAGAATTGCTTCTGCTAGAATAGTTTATTTATTTTTAAAGTTAAGCGTTCAGTCCAATAGAAATAGATAACACATCTTCCTCATTGTCGAGTAGAGATATATCGATAACTTTATCTATTTTATGACTAAAGAATTTTTAAACAATAAAAATTAGGTTTGTTTATTAATTCTAGCCAATTGCTAATATTTTTTTATTTTTGATAATAAACAAGGGAATACTTCTATTGGTGTTTTAGCCGAATCATTTATTCCTCCATAAAAGTATACATAAGCAATATCATTTTTCCTCTGGTGTAAAAAATTTAATATTTCATTTTTTTATCGATAAACTAAAATTTTCTTTTGATAATTCTATATTTCTATAGGGGGTAAAAGTACGATTCATTATTTCACATGAGAGTGGATATGGAATAATTTTTTTCAGAATCTGAAATTAAATTATTTAAAAAAATGAATTTCTTTCATTTTTTTCATTAAATGATTCTGTTTTAAAGTAAAAAAATCTTATTTTTTCTAAAGTTGTCATGATATTATTTCCTATGTTGTTCGGGTACATTATTTCTTTTTTTGACTAAGATTTCCATCCATTTTTGGCAGTAGCTAAATGCCAGCGTGGACAAGGATGTTTTGCAATCTGAACGGCTGGTGCGCATACTTGTAAACTCGCTCATCTTTTTCAGACGACCTTGATATTTTGTTGGGTCTTGACCCAATCTACGCTTACTAGAAACATTTACAGTTATTTGGATTTTTGATTAGCTTTATATAGTTTGAAGGATTTAAAATTAGCAAATTATAAAAAGAATTCAGATTTAAAATGAATGTATTTAAATCTCTCTTCCATAACTTAATGCTCTTAGAAAAAGTATAATGATATAGCTGGCTCTTCAGATAAAAAACATGCATAACTTTTTTCGATTGGTAAAACTTCCAAGTCATCCATCCCTTCAAAAGCTAGAGTACAAGTTTTGTTTGGTTGGTATCTATGACGAATAGTCCAATATTCTGATATATCTAAATCATTTCCTTCTGATTCTTTCAAAAACAATCCAGTTATGGTTATGTAATTGGTCTCTTAAATCTTCAATATGATATTTCATAGTATATTTCCCTCTAGTTATACTACATCCGGGTCGTAGGCGTAGCAGCGGTTAAGTACGGTACAAAAAAGTTCGTCTGAAAATATCGAATCTTACTTTTTGATTTTTTTCTTAGGATTTATTTCTTCTTTACGTTGCTTATAAAATTGCCAATATTTTTTGTCTTCCATAGAGAAAGGTGTGTAACGTAGCTCATTATAAGTTAGGTCAAAATATTTATAGGCATTTTCCATATCACCCAATTCGTAATAAACGATTCCTGTCCATATAAATACACCTGCTGCAGGTTCATCTTTTCGTGCCTCAAGTGCAATTAACATCCACTCAAGGGCTTTTTGATAATCACCTAATTTTTTATAGCTTCCTGAAATACCACAAGCAATTGCAGAAGTAGGTTCAACAAATTGAGTTGCTGGTTTAGGTAAAAGTTCCCATGCCTGCTTTAGAATATCAATTCTTTCCTCCGGTGTGGGCGCGTCATTTGAGTTACATACAAAATCATTGATTTGTTTGTTTAATTCAGAATTTACTTGATCTAAATACATAATTTCTCCTTCTTATGTGCATTCTTTAAAGAGTATTTATTACCATGTTGGTCCTGTTGTGTACCTGTGCCAGGAGTTCGTAGCTGTCGGGATTGGTGTAGAGATAGGTATATCTGCCGTCTGAATTTTGCTCCTGTAACAGATGGCTATCTCAACATAGTCTTATAATTTCTACTACGTAAACAATGCTAGAATTTTCTACATATTACGATATTTCGCAAGTTATAGCTTGCACAAATTATTGTGCCAAATACCCTGTGTCATAATCTAAATCGTCAGTTTCCACAAACTCATCTAAGAAAATATATATTTCTTCTATATCTACTTGAATGGGTATGTTTATTGCATAGAAATTTACATTAAATGCTTCATACTCACATCCAAGATCTTTTAGTTTCGTTAATATTTTTATCTTTAAATTTCTGATGTTCATTAAAGAAAAACAATCCGCAATGTACTATTTTTGACTATGAATGATAGTTTTATCATATAATAAGTAATTTTTCTTCCGTTTGTATTCCACTAACAATATCACCAAAAGAGACTTCTTTGCTATAAAAAGGAATATTATTTATTTTTAAAATAGCCTTCCTCAGTCACTTCTGCCCAAATGCTTTCCATAGATACTGGAGGATAACCATCAATTACTTCTAGATTTAAAAAGCTTTTTTTCATTTTAATTACCTTAAATAACCTTGCTACCTATTGTAGGATCTTGATATAACAATTCGCACTTTCTTCAGTTAAACGTTAGTAATATTCTTTATAGAATCAACCATTCATTCTTCCGAATAACGAATATTTTCATGGCAAATTTTTTTCTTTGTCTTTGAAAAAAGAATATCCTCTTGAGTCAGATATGTCAACCATTCCTTGCCATCGAAGGACGAAGAAATCGGTAATAAAATCTATTGATTCAATGAAAATGATGGTTAAGACGTTGTCTTAAATCGCCCTCTGGGGACATCTTCATAGTGATGATAGTAAAGGCATCGGATTGAGCCTAGGTCTCAATCCTACCAAGCCTCAAAGAGGGAGTAAGACAGAAATTAAAACTGGACTCACAGTGTGAGTCCAGTTTTTTTCGTAGTCTTACCCCCGCAAAGCTGATTAGGATTAAGCAAATCACAAGTGATGAAGCTTAATTCAATCAGCTACTGCGTCTACCTGTATAAAGTATTTTCCATAAGGAGCATCTCATAACTCCCTCTAATTCACATCGGTTGCTTTGGCTTTACTATTCTCACTATAGAGTCCCCGAGGGCTTTTTTTAAGCCAACGAAACTGCTTTTGAATCAATAGATTTTATTTTTTGCTTCAACGGCACGGGAGAGAGTGCGTTTCGATGGGGTGTGGCGTATTGCTTAGCAATCGCATAAATTCGTGAGGGAATAGGCGGGGGGCGCAAGAAATGGTATAATATGGGAATAAAGTAATTGTTTAGAGGTAAAGAATGAATCAACTGTTTAGAAATTTTATTTCAAAAGAGCGAGTGAACAGTTTTCGGGAGTTAACGAAGACGCTCGTGAAAATGGCGGGGACCGATGAAGTGGTGCCTGAAGAGGATGAAAGTGTGCCTTGGGTTCCGTCAATTCTAGGATTAATTTTCATATTATGGCTTTCTTCTAGTGATTGGCTCAAAAGTGTGACGCAACCGCTGATTGATCAATTTCCGCTACTTTCGCTATGGCCGTTAGCGTTTCTCTTTGTCTACCTTCCGATTTTAAATGGGCTAGATGAGTTAGGGAAACAACCGCAAAGAAAACGGGACCTACAGGAGCTAATGCCGATTGCCAAACGTGCGGTGGCCGTTTTAAAAGAATATGACTATGACAATTTAGAAGACGTGATTGACGCAGAAGTGGTTATCAACGAATACACCCAGCGATACGACTTATAGGAGGCCAAGGATGAGATTATGGCATGAAGCGCTGATACCACATCTTCCGCGTCCGCAACTGTTGGGGCAGCACCGCGAATGTTGTGCGCTCAGGGGCAATGGTTGGGGCAAGAAGCATGCGACGGTGGACTATGTGTTTACTTATAGCCCGTATGTGCTGTATCAGTACCATACGTTGATTATGGATGAAATGGAGCGCCGTGGCTACAATGTGACGCCACAGTGGAAAGAGGCTTCGTATCGTGGAAAGATTTGTCCGCCGTATACAGAAGTGGAGGAATGTGCGTGGAAGCGTCCGTTATACAAAGAGCACGATGATGCGTATTACAAAGAATGTATTGAAAATTTAGCACAAAAAGGAATTATCCTGGAAGGAGAAAATCATGTTTAGACTTCTATTGAAAGACGTTGCGACGAAAAAAATGTTAGTGAACTTCCGAGAGTTGACAAGCTACTTAATGAAAGAGGCGGGAATGGATGAGGAACTGCCGGAACTAGTTGACAAAACGGCAACCATCAAAATGATTGCGGGGATGTTTTTATTCATCATAGTGATGCGTACGGGGATTTTATGGAGACCACTTGAGTTTATGGTAAACAAGTTTGCCGGGGAAGGGAATGTGATTTCTCTACTCTTACCATTTGTTTCTTTGTACTTGTTTTTAGGATTCTTTTTTCTTCTGTACCGAATCTGGTCTAAAAAAGTACTGACACGTAAACTTGGCGAACTGATTCCCCTTGCGGAACGTGCGATTGCAGCGCTTAAAGCAGCAGGACGTGACGACTTAGAAGAGGATATCGAAGACGCAGAGTTTCTGATTGAGGATTATAAGAAGAGATTCGGGTTTTAGGGAGGAATAGACTTGGGAAAAAGGATTAGTGAAGAAGAAATCACTCAATTACGGACACAAATTGCCAAAAAAATACAGAGGGGAAAGACCCCGGTAGCATTACCACCAGGAAGGAAACTCGCCAGAAGGATCCTTTCCGATGGAGAAATTTTCATGATTGTGGTGTTAATCGTCACACTGTTTCCACTTGGAGTATACGTGTGGTTCACCGTGGGCCCTTTTTTCTTAACAGGAAATAAAAGACTTTCGTCAACGGTATGGGGAACGGCAATTGTCTTTTTCTTTGTCTTTCGTTGGATACGAAAAAGACTGTACAAAAATGAAGTGGAGCGCTTATTGCAAATGAAGAATTCAGATGTTGAGGCAGAGTCGATTGAGGAAGAAAGTCATCTACAAGAAAATCAACCGTACGAGCAGGAAATGCCACGACAATGGAATGCCGAACAGATTGCTTTCGGAGTGGAGGCACCAATCAAAAAACAAAATGCGCTACTCGCGTTATTATTTCCGACAGAAGTCTCTCAAGAGGAACTTTTAAAACTTCGTCAACTGATTGCGGAGGATTCATCTGGAAAGCCTGAAGAGAAGGAGTCGTTACCAAAAGGCTGCTCGGAGGGGTGGAATGAATACGCTCGATTTTTTGGTGGGATAATTTTCTGGATTGTATGTCTTTTAGCATCGGGATTCATTATCGTGTTGGCATTGATTGATCAATTGGATCATGCTTTGAACCTCCTATGGCAGAATTTCTGGATAGGGTTCGTCAGTCTGTTTATTTGTTGGATGGGATGGACGGTCTCTTACTTTATTCGTGGGCGACACTTCAGACAATTGTTAAATGTGGCTTGCGCAGATATTTCAGCCTATAAGGATGTTCCTTGGGACAATATTCCAGAGCCAATCAAAGCACTCTACGATTACGTGCTGTTTTTACGAATCAAATATGGAGTGTAGGGAGGAACAGATTTGAGAAAAAGGATTAGTGAAGAAGAAATTACACAATTACGGGACCTGCTAGAGAAAGTCTCTATGGAGAATAGGAATCCTCAAACCTTGACTACTGCAAATAGAAAGTTAAGAAGACTTTGCTATATTGGAGAGTGGGCAATGATTGTCATACCCTGTTGCACACACTTTCCACTAGCAGTAATAGCTTTTCTAGTGAGTGTGGTGTCAGGAAATATTCCAGGGGCAATGTATCTTGCTGGTATCAGCCTGATGGCATGGCCACTCGTGCTAATATTCTGGGTACTCCCTATCATTTTATTCTTTGTTTTTCGTTCTATTAGAAAAAAGGCATATTCTGATGAAGTGATTCAGATAAAGCAACTGATTTCTAGAGAACTACGTATACGAAAATATATTGCAGACGAAGATTTAACGGAAGAAGCTCGGGAGTTAAAAGAATTATATAAACGCATCTGACATTAGGGGAATTTATGAACAAGAAAAAAAGGATTAAGGAAAATGATATTTCTCTTTTAAGAGAATTGTTACAGCAAGTGATGAGTCAGAAAAAATCATCACAAATCTTGCCAAAAAGCTATAAATGGTGGAGAGTTGTGTTACTTAGTATTGACCGGCTCTTGATAGCCGTTTTTGGTATTATGATTTATACATTTATACGTTTAAGTTCGATATTTATAGGTACTGATTTAGAGCAATTATATTTAATGTTACTGGTACTAGCGCTTCCAGGTGTATCGGTGGCAATCTTAGTTTTGCTAGCATTCTATTTTTTATTTCGCGAAAAAAGGCGAGTTCTTTATAACAGGGAAGTGGGACAATTATTAGAACTCACTAACGAAGAAATAGGTTTAGACACGACGGAGTATCCTACAGAATTGTCTGAAGAAAAGAAAGAGCTCGAAGAATTTTCTGATGAATTGCATGCTCGAAAACATCTTGAGAATGAGGAAATATCAGCAGAAGCAAGAAGTTTGAGGAATCTTGTTGAAAACTTCAGAGTAGAATATGACATAGAAGAATTTATGTGATAAAAAGGAACAAATTACGGGATTAGGGGGATTTATGAAAAAGAAAAAAAGGATTGAAGAAATTCAGCTGGCACGACTAAGAGAATTGCTAATTGAAGCGATTCGAGAACGTTCAGGGGAAGTTGTTGCGATTCCTAGCGCTGCAGTGATGCCAATTGCTGTAAAAAATATTTTAAAAATATTCGTGATGATATTAACGGTATTCTTTTTCCTGTTTTCTTTACTAAATGTTGATGTTTGGTTTCAGGAGTTGGTGACACACCCTTTTGAATTCTTAAAGGATCAAATGGAGTTTAATCCGTTCTTTAGAACTTATTTATTCTTTTTTATCGTTGGATTTGGACTTTTTCTATGGGAACGTAAGGAATTTAAAGAAGACCAGGCACTAATTGTCCGTAGAGCGAAAGAAGAAGTCTTAGAATGGCAAAACTTCACCGACGAAGAACTTCCAAACAGCGTGAAAGAATTAAAGCAGTATTTATCTGAAAATGATGATGCGTTCAACATCGAAGAGCCGCGTGAAACGGTGATAAAGTCATTATTACGATTAATTCCTAGAAACGTTTCACAAGAAGATATTACTGAACTACGCCAACAGCTTGTGACTATTTTGTCTGAAAAACAGCAAGACACCTCAAAGTTGCCAAAAGGTGCGCCTTTCAATTTTGTTAGTCTCATACGAATTGTATTGCTGTACGTTTGTGGGGGCCCCACTTTGTACATCATATGGTCATTGATTGCATCATACTATTATGATGCAATGATCGCTCTCATTTTCTTTGGACTTCCTATAGGGATGTATTGGATGTTCTATTTTGAAATCTCCTCTAGCGTTCATGAAAAACGAAAAATAGCGTTTGATAACCTATTTGAGATTGCTCGTGCAGAGATTGCAACATATAACGATGTTGCTGTAGAGGATGTTCCAGAACAAATCAAGCAGCTTCAAAGATTTATAGAAGTGTTAGAGTCGAAATATCATATACAGGGAGATGCGAAATGAAATTATTTAGAAAAGGGATCAGACAAAGACGATTAACGCGGATGCGGGAATTGCTTAAACAAGTGATGGTTGAAAATGATAGCAAGAATGAGTTGCCACAGGATGGAAAGAGCGCCAGAGTTCTTGTTCTTGTGGTAGAAATCATCATCATAACAGGACTGCTTACCCATCCAAATGTATTGGAGTCTGGAGAAGCTTTCATGCTGATGGGGCTTATTTTCCCGCCGTTTTTACTTTTTGGGATTTTACTAGGAATGGGTACTTTACTCCTCATTATAGGGGTCATTTATTTGTTTCGTTATTTCAGAGTAGAGGCCAGTTATCAAGAGTTTGAGATGTTATATGAACTCGCTTCGGAAGAACTTTCCGTATACAAACAAGAGCCACTGATTCCAATGAGTGAATATGCTGAAAGACTTCAGTACTACATGGAAGATTTGCGATTAGAAACAGAAGTAAAGAATGACAGGTTAAGTAAATAAAATTTGGGGAATAAAAGATGAAAAGAAGATTTGAAGAGGAAAGAATCCATCGACTACAAAACTTGGTCAACGAAGTCATAGCCTTGTCTGGCAAGGAAAGCCAGCAGGTTAGAGTGCGGGGATACAGATATATTCCAAAGATACTCTTTACCATTTTAATGATAGTTGAAATCGATAATATATGGTCATTAAATAGGAAAGTAGAAGGAATTTTTCATTTCTTGCAAGTATGGTACGAAGGGAACCAATACGCGGTGAAGTATGCGCTGGAATATGTTAAAAATGAACCTTATATTATCGTAGTTCTACCAATTGTGATGCTTCTTGTATATTTCTTGCAAGTGCGCCTTCAAAAGCTAGATGTGAAAGCAGTGATTGCAAGAGCGGATGAAGAGCTCGCAAAATGGGAACACACTCCATCTGCAGAGATTCCGCATGCTGTAAAAGCATTAAAATATCATTTAGAGGAGTTACGATTAGACTACGATTTATCATAGAGTTTTAAAAAGGAATGTTGTTAAAAAATGAGAGATTTTAGAACAGAAGAACAGCGAGAGATACCCAAGTCTTACTACAAACTTTCTGAAGATCAGCTGAGTAGATTAAAGACGCTTCTAGATAGAGTAGTAACCAAAGAGAATTTAGATATAACCGTTCCATATACGGATGCGAAGAGACGGAAAGTAGCCTCGATGTTGTTGGCGTTTTTTGCAATCATTTTATTACTGACTGGTTTTGGGACCGTCATTTTAATCTTGCCTGCGATTATTATGCCGCCTTTACTGTATTTTGCCTTTGTGATAATTGCCATTCTTTATTTATGGCTTATCTGGGGAATCCCCATTTTAGGAATTCTTTTTTGCAACGGATTTATTCGTTTCTCTAGACAAGAAGAAACAAACACATTTGTCACTGTTGCTTATACAATTCTTTCTCAATATGAGGTTGTGCATCGAAGTTCTCTTTCGCAGGACGCTTTACTGTTAAAAAATTTTATGAGTGCTTTGAAGAAAGATGCTGAATCTAGTCAAAAGAACGAGAGAAGAGAAGATTTCAGAATCAGTCGATTAAAACAACTATTGCGAGAAATAAATCCAACAAGAAAGGATTTACCAGAATCAGAATGGGGAACTTCTAAACTTGCGCTCAAATGGGTTGTGCTCGCGAGTAGCATTTTATCTTTAGTGCTTGGATTGCGTTTTTTGTATACTTATCTTGAAAAAATTCCGACAATAATAGTTTTTGTTTGGTTCATCCTGCCATTTCTAGGGGTGCAGGTAGGAATTATCATTATTTATCTATGGCTGCTTCAGTTCCAGAAGAAGAAAGCAAGACAAGAGCTTACGGAATTGTTACAGGTCGCAACAGCGGAAGCAAAAAGAATCAAGAAACAACAGTTAGAACTCTCAGCAGAATTAACGCAAGAATTGGATGATTGTATGTATGAATTAAGGGAATCATACGGAATGACTGTTTAAAAAGAATCTTTGGGGATAAAAGATACAACCTTTGAACGTCAGGAGGAATGACAATGAAAAAGAAACAGAAAGTGAAGGAACGCAATGTAAGACAACTGCGCCAGTTGATTGAAGCAGTGACCGAGCAAAATGGGGAAGAAGGCACACTGCCGATGAGCTTTTTCCCACTACGCATAGTGATAACAATCCTTAGTGTCGCTGCAGTGGTGTGCGGAGTGGTGGTGTTTGGAAGCATGTTTATGATCGAAGCGGGCTTTTTTCATACACTAGCCTTGATGTTTGAAACGTGGAATCCAGTACTAGTCGAACAGGTAGTCAGGGTCATCTTCGGCCTGGCGATTCACTTTGGTATCATGTTTGCCGCCCTAGCCGTTGTTCTCTACTGCTGCCACAGATCCGCTCGTTGGGAATGGAAAAAGCTCGTGGCTCGTGGAAATGAAGAAGTGGCAACGTGGAAATCCTCTCCAAAAGAAGCCAGCCGTGAAGCCGTTGAAGCGCTAGAGGCGTATTTACAAGAAAATGCAGCGCTTGGCAAACCTTCTAAATTGAAGGAAACAGTACAAGCCGCCGCTACGAGTGTCGGCACTGCGATGGAGAAAGTGAGCAAAGAACACGAAGTAGCAAAACGCCTAACCAGCGTCGAAGCTTCACGAGTTCGCGCCTTAAGAAGACTATTGAAGCTTGTCTTGAAGATAAACGGACGAGGAGAACAGCTTCCAAAAAGCTCGTATTGGCTACGCATCTACGTTCTGATTACGGTCGCAATTGCGGGCATCGTCATTGGACTAGTTTCTGGATTCTTTACGTATTTGAAACTTTTCATCGCCTGCCTAGTGACGTTGCAATGGAACTTCGCGTTTGGATATCTTGCCTTCATTTGGCCATTTGTCGTTATCTGGTGCATACCGATTGCCGCCTTCGTTGCAGTCTTAGCTTGGCACCGCAGAGAAACGTTTAAGGAATGGAAAGAACTATTGGCACTGGCAGACCGTGAAGTCGAAGAGTGGAGTCAAACCACAGCCGTACCAGATGAAGTAGCAGAGTTACAAAAATTTTTAAAAAAAGCACATAAGTACTATTAGGAGGACATTATGAACTATAAAAAAACGATTTGGCAGTCTCAAACGACAAGACTGCGTGAACTCATTCGCATTGTAAACCGTAGAAGCAAACAACCGCGCGTCCTGCCAAGAGATAATCGTCAGGTTCGCCTCTTTTGTATGCTCTTCTTTGGAATCATCACGCTCTATACGATTATGACGACAGGCTTTTTGGCGACCATCTTTGGCTCGATCTATATGCTCTTTTCAAGAAAATCCTCACCAGTCATGGACCGGATGTCACAGTACTGGTGGATGCCGATTTTATGGGTGGCATTGATTGCGATTTTCATCCTCATTCTCTGGCTGGCGCGTCGTTCCCTTGTAAAAGAAACACTCTTCTTACTCGAACACGCGAAAGACGAAATCGCGCGTCAATATGAAGCAGGCAATGGCGTTGTTTCACAAGAAGTCATCAATTTAGAAAATTACGTCGACGACTTACAACGGAATTACCGGTTCTAAGGAGGAAGTAGATGCTTATTTTAGGATATCCAAGAAGACTCGCAGTGAATCAAAAAGAAGTGAAGGAAGTTCGCACCGTTGCCGAGCGACTCGTAACGGAAAGCGGCATTCCAGCTGAATTTCCAGAAGAAACGAAACGCTGGGTGTTCTTATCGCTCTTACTCGGAGTCGTATCGATTATCGCAGCGCTCCTAGTGGCAGGACTGGTCTATCTATTTGTTGAAATCGGTGGTAACATTGTCGGATTCGTACAAGTCGTTGGGATTTTGGCATTTGGTTTTTCCGCACTGCTCATGATTTGGTCGGTGTTACTCATTATCACAGTCGAATTTTATATCGCCGGGAGCAAAACAAGCGCTGGCAGGAACTATCTGCGCTGCTGGATATCATCGATGAAGCCATCATCGTGTTACGCGAAGAAGACCGCAGTTATTTAGCATTGGAATTAAAACGCGCCGAACGACTCGTGGACCGCTACAATGACGTCCGTCGCGTCGTGACATTGGTGGAACGTGTTTAAGGAGTGAAGGATATGTATATTTATGTAGCACCAAGACGAAAAGAATTAAAAGAAAAAGAAGTACAAGAGTTTCGAGCTGTCGCAGAACGACTAGTGGATGAAAGCGGGATTGAAGCAGAATTTCCCTTTGTGACGAAACGTTCTCCATTGTTGAAAGTACTAATCTGGATATTAGGAACTTTTCATGGCTTTGATGCTTGGTGGATTGGGGTATTTGTGGTTTGTTATTGGAAGAAATATTGACGATCCGCTTCTCATCCTTGGTATTATGTTTTTTTCGCATGTTTTGTGGGGACTCATCGTTTTGGCTGGTGGGTGTCCTTTTTGTAGCCCTTTTATACCGTCGTGAACAAGATAAACGTTGGGCGGAAATGGAAGAGCTGTTGGATATTGTTGACGAAGCAACGATTGTTTTACATGAGCAAAATCGGAAAGACTTAGCCGTAGACATCAAGCGTGCGGAAACATTAGTGAAGAAATACAGACGCTACGGCCTCTAAACGCATATCTATCATTAGGGAGAGAAAATCATGGATTTACAAAGAATTCGATACAGAAAAAATGAAGCGCAGGAGTTTCGCGCATTGACAGAACGCCTTGTCGGGGAGAGCGGTCTTGACATCGAGCTGCCGTATGAAAGTCCGGGAGTGCAGCACCTTATGAAGTATTTTTACGTCCTCGTGGGAATCCTCGTGCTGCTTACGATTGGGCTCGTGGCATTTATTTTCTATGTCAACGGTGGAAAATCAGAGAACTTTATGATTACGCTGAGCAATGAAGAAATGCTCGTGTTCTTCCCGCTCGTAATCGTGTGGATGTTCGGGATGTTCTTTTTAAAGGCATTAGACGCACGTAACCAGCTCTTCATCCAAAAAGACATCCGCGCACTCTTGCCGGTTGCCCGAGGAAGCACTCGAGGCACTACAGCGGAAACGAAAACGACCATGTGAGACGCGCTAAAGTGCTTGTTAAAAAAATACAAAACGTACGGGTTATAATCTAAACAGCAGCTGTTTAAAAAGGGATTTTAGACATTAGAAGGAGCAAGAATGAAGAAGGAAAGTCACACAAGAAACAGCCAATCGACTCCGAGAATTATTGGAAAAAGGTGATTTCGGAAAGAGGAGATGCAGCACCTTTACCGAAAAGATCATCAGTTATCGCGGTTACTATTGCCAGTATTCGCTCTTTGTTTCGCAGGTGTCTATTTACAAAATACGTACGTCTTTTTTTCGATTATAGGGGATGCAATTTGCAACTATTTTTCTGAGGTTGGCGTTTGGGAAAACGTTCGAATTCTTGGTAACCGTCACGAGTTTCCATTTCTGGACGTGGAGTGTTCCTTTTTATCGTTCTAGGAGCTGTCTTTTTTTCTGGAGACGTTATTCCTTCAAGAAGGAATTCAATGCTTTAGTGGAACGGGCAAAGGAAGAGGTTGCTCTCTGGAAAAAGAAACCACTCGAGACAAATCGCACCCTTGTAAAAGGGCTAGAAGGCTTTCTAAAATCATTGCAAACGGAATATCAATTTGAACAAAAGAATAAGGTAACAATGTAAAGAGGTTAGGAACATGATTTACTAAAACACTATTATTCGACCTGGATTCAACGCTCTGGGACTTTCATTCGGCGGAGAATTACGCGCTGACAAAGCTCTTGGAACAGCAAGGTGTGGAGGATGTCGAGGCGTATATCGACGTCTACGTGCCGATGAATCGTGCCATGTGGCGTTCGTTGGAAAAGGACGAAATCACGCGTGAGGAACTCGTCGAAACGCGATTTGCTAAGTTATTCGACCACTTCGGTTTTGAAAAAGACGGAAAGGAACTCGCGGCAGATTACGAAGCCCTTCTCGGAACGCAAGGCCAAACGTACGAAGGGGCAGAGGAGTTGCTCCAAGCGTTACAGGACGCAGGATACGACTTATACGCTGCCACAAACGGCATCACGACGATTCAAAAGGGGCGCTTGTCGAACTCACCGATTGCAAAATATTTCAAGAAAGTCTTCATCTCGGAAGAAGTCGGGGCACAAAAGCCAAGTGAAGCCTTCTTTGAACGTGTGGCTGGTGCGATTCCAGACTACGACAAGGACAAAGCCGTGATCATCGGCGATTCATTAACAGCCGATATCCAAGGCGGTATCAACGCAGGTATCGACACGATTTGGATGAATCTAGCGGCAAAAGAAAACAGAACCGCCATCAAGCCAACCGTGGAAGTGCGAAGCTACGCGGAATTATTAGAATTTTTAGTGTAAACGTACCGACTGCAGGGATGTCTTGCAGTCTTTTTTTATGCAAAAAAGTTGAGGTTCCAAGACTTTAGCGGGTAGACTACTTAAAAAGGGCAAAAGGCCCCACCAAAAATGAAAGTTGGAATTAAATGAAAAAAAGGACTCATGGGAACCTGCGTGGCGTTATTGCTTGCAGCGTGTGGAACGACCGCTAGTACGAAACAGTACGAACACGACGAATGCGACCGCGCAGACGCCACAAACGACACAACAGGTGCATGTCGAAGTGAAGACAGACGGCACGTATACCGTAAAAGAATATGACTTCGAAAGTAATGGCAAGAATCTCTATGCGCGCGCCTTTGTGCCAGACGGAAAAGGACGGGTACCGCTCGTGATCTTTAGCCACGGACTTGGCGCGAACGTCGAGCATGAGGAAGAAGTGCAGAAGACATTGGCGAAGGCTGGCATTGCTGTCTTCAGCTTGGAGTTTGCAGGAGGGTCGTCATCGTCTTCTCCGATGAGTGAGGGACTAACGACTGAGATGTCGGTTCTCACCGAAGTGCAAAACTTGAAGGATGCCATCCGAATCGCGAACGGGATGGAATACGTGGATCCACAGAAAATTTATCTGATGGGAAGTAGCCAGGGCGGGCTCGTCACTGCACTGACCGCAGAAGAAGTCACCAATATCGCAGGCCTCTTCTTGTTCTATCCTGCATTTTCACTGCCGGATGATATTAGAAGTAGCTTCCCGAAACTAGACGAAGTACCCGAGACGTTTAACTTACTCGGTACGAAAATCGGGAAGAAATATATCACGGACATCTACGACATGGACGCATACGCGAACCTAGATAAGCTAGGGATCCCTGTGCATATTTATCATGGCAAAGACGACTACATCGTGCCACTCACCGCCTCACAAAAAGCAATGAAGCGCCTAAAAGACGCACGCCTCACCACGCTGGAGGACACAGGCCACGCCTTGACGCCCGAGCAGCAAGCACAAATCGGCTTGGAGATTGCGGATGAGATTTATAATGGGATGAAGTAAAAGGAGAGAAAAATTATGTTAATCTTCGAAAAATTATCAGAGCAAGAAAGAATGACTGATGTTGAAAAGACAATTGCAGATTATTTTCTGAATATTGGACATGTGATAAAAGATAAAAGCTCTAGAATGATTGCTGCTGAGTTATATGTGCATCCTTCATCTATTAGTAGATTTTGCCAACTCATTGGATATACGGGCTTTAATCATTTTAAAGAGGTATACCTTAAAGAATTAGATTACTTAGATTCTAATTTTAGCGATATTAATCCTAACAGACCTTTTCTACCACAAGATCGGGATAAAGTCTTAGGAAATAAGATGGCAACACTCTATAAAGAGACCGTTGAAGATACGGTTTCTTTAATGCATCATGATTCTATACAAAAGGCGACACGAATGTTGTTGGAAGCTGAAACAATCGTCATTAGTGCTGCTGGGGATTTTCTAGAATTAGCTAATACTTTTAGAAATAGAATGCTGAAGATTGGAAAAAATGTCATCGTCGAAAATCGAGTGGATAATTTCTTTTTTCAAGCGGCTTATGCGAATAAAAAACAGTGTTTTATTTTACTGTCTTATTCAGGGGAAGTGGAAACTTTATTATTAGTAGCTCAAAAATTAGCAGCTTTACAGATCCCTTTCATGAGTATTACGTCTTATGGGGAAAACCGTTTAGCTAATTATTCTCCATTAACATTGCACTTATCCACTCGTGAGAAATTAGTGGATACATTAGGTAATTTTTCATCCATGATTTCTTTATCTTTATTGCTAGACACTTTATATTCTGGTGTCTTCAGTGAAAATTATGAAGAGAATTATCGAAACAAACGAAAAGTAACTCATGAGTTTGAGCGAAAACGCCGTTCAACTAACCCACTATTAAATGATTCAAAAGAATAAACTCTGCAACACTGTTGCAGAGTTTATTCTTTATTTTTAATGATTTTAACAACGGCGATGAAAGAGTTTGAAATCCTATTGAGAGTGTCGGTTGGACTTAATAGAATGAACGTATCAATCAAAAGGAGAGTCCATTATGGCTAAAAATAAAACAGAATTAGCAAAAACTATTTTGGAAAAAGTGGGTGGTGAAGAGAATATTAATTCACTGGTTCACTGTGCAACTAGATTACGTTTTAACTTAAAAGATGAAGTAAAAGCAGATACAGAAGGCCTAAAATCCACACAAGGGGTCATTGATATCATTCAAAGCGGAGGACAATATCAAATTGTTATTGGTCCTGATGTGGCAGATGTGTTTCATAAGATTAATGAAATGGCTCAATTTGTTAGTAGCGAAGGCCCTGTTGAGGAGGAAAAAGGGACAGTTGCAAAGTCTTAGATACAATTGCGGGGATGTTTGTCCCAATTGTTCCAGTGATGGCTGGTGCAGGGATGATTAAGGTGGTTCTATCGCTTTGCATGATTTTCGGAGTACTTCAAAAATCAGACACGACCTATCAATTTTTAAACTTATTTGGAGATACCATTTTTTATTTCCTACCTGTCATTTTGGCCGCATCAGCTGCTAAAAAATTCAACACGAATCAATATTTAGCGATGACAGTTGGTGCAGCGCTCATTAGCCCAACGTTTTTAAACATGATCACTGCTGCAAAAGAATCTGGAAATGCGATTACACTATTTGGAATTCCAGTAACTCCTGCTACGTATAGTTCGTCAGTCGTTCCAATTATTTTGGCAGTATGGTTCTTATCGATTGTGGAACCAGTTGTGACTCGATTAACACCTGCGGTTTTAAGAATTTTCTTGGCACCAATGATTACTTTATTAATTGTCTTACCAGCAAGTTTTATTGCGATTGGACCTCTTGGAACGTGGTTAGCAGGTTTACTTAATGGAGGAGTGGCCTATTTAAACGGTGTCGTTCCGTGGTTTGTACCGCTATTAGTCGGCGCGACAACGCCACTATTAGTAATGACAGGAATGCACTATGGGATTATTCCGATTGGAATCAACTTACTGACAACCAAAGGGGTAGATACAGTTGCAGGACCTGGTATGATGGTTTCCAATCTTGCTCAAGGTGGAGCTGCATTAGCACTTGCATTTAAAACGAAGAGTAAAGAGCTCAAGGGATTAACCGTTTCTACTGGGATTTCAGCAATTTTAGGGATTACAGAACCTGTTCTTTATGGTGTGAACTTAAAATATAGACGACCTTTATATGCTGCGATGATTGGCGGAGGAGTTGCAGGTTTCTATTTAGGAATCATGGGAGTGGGTCGTTTTGCTCAAGTGCCTCCAGGATTATTATCGATTCCAAGTTACTTTAGTGCGGACGCCCCTCATATAATTGTTCACGCGTCAATTGCTTGCGGAATTGCATTTGTGACTGCGTTCTTATGCTCATTCGCTTTTGGGCTTCCGAAAGAACAAGGGAATAAAGAAGTTTTAGCGACAACGGTTGCTGATGGTACTTTCGTTGCGGTCGCTGAAGGAGAATTGTTACCGTTAGAAAATGTAAACGATCCAGTCTTTTCTTCTAAAGCAATGGGAGATGGAGTAGCAGTCAATCCGACCTCGAATAAAGTTGTGTCTCCAGTCAATGGTAGAGTGGTCTCCGTTTTCCCAACAGGACATGCCTATGGAATCGTGCGTGAAGATGGGGTAGAAGTACTTGTGCATATTGGAATTAATACGGTGGAATTATCAGGGAAAGGATTTGAGCCAGCTGTCCAAACGGGAGAGCACGTACAAGCAGGACAGGTATTAGCCCATTTCGATAGAGAATTAGTGGTCAGTGAAGGATACGACCCAACAATTATGATGATTGTCACAGAATCCAAAGGAAAGGACATCTCTCTTAAACACGAAGGGAAAGTTTATGCAGGCGATATTTTATAAATAGAAAGGGTACAATTTCCATGAGTTTTAAAGAACATTTTTTATGGGGTGGAGCGACCGCTGCAAACCAAATTGAAGGGGCGTATCAAGAAGGTGGAAGAGGGCTTTCCACTATGGATACGTTAACGGTAGGTGATTTTGCCACTCCACGAAAAAAATCACTTATCGAACGGCGGAAGGATTCTTTGTAAAGAGGAGCGTCTATCTGCAGTTCCAGAAGGTGCAGTAGGCGCTATAGACGAGAATGAATATTACCCTTCCCATAAAGCCATTAACTTTTATGAGCATTATCAGGAAGATATTCGATTGTTTGCAGAAATGGGGTTTAAAGCCTATCGTATGTCTATTTCTTGGACACGAATCTTTCCTAATGGGGTAGAGGAAGAACCGAATGAAGAAGGATTAGCCTACTACGACAACATTTTTGATGAATGTTTAAAGTACGGGATTGAACCCGTTGTGACCTTATGTCATTTTGATATGCCTTTATATTTAGCCGATCACTATAATGGATGGACAAGTAGAAAGACGATTGACTTCTTTATGAATTATGTATCTACTGTATTCAACCGCTATAAGGGTAAAGTTCGATACTGGTTGACTTTTAATGAAATTAATGTGTTACGATCATGGTTGCAATTAGGCATTCATCCCAACGACGAACAAACTAAATTTCAAGCCGTCCATCACGTATTTCTAGCTTCAGCTAAAGCGGTTCGTCTATGTCATGAGGTAATGCCAGAAGCTCAAATCGGAAACATGGTGATGTATGCACCTAGCTATGCCATGACATCGAAACCGGAAGACGTCATGGAGAACATCCGTTATAAACGACAAGTTGAGTTTTATTTAGATGTGATGGTGAAAGGCTATTATCCAAACTATAAACTGAAAGAGTTTGAACGCAAAGGGATTGTAATTGAAATGCAAGAGGGAGACCTTGAAATCTTGCAAAAAGGTTGTGTAGATTTATTAGCTTCTCCTACTATATGTCAACGATGTCTACAACCGATACGAGCGTTCCTAAAACACCGGGGAATAATATTTTAGCGTATAAAAACCCATATCTTGAAGTGACTGAATGGGGATGGACGTTAGATCCTCTAGGCTTACGAATCGCCTTATGTGAAATGTATGAACGCTACCATGTTCCATTATTTATTGTTGAAAATGGCTTAGGCGCTGTAGACGAGTTGGTCGATGGAACGGTTGAGGATGACTATCGTATTGATTATTTACGACAACATATTCAAGCGATGAAAGATGCGGTTGAATTAGATGGTGTTGATTTAATGGGATATACACCTTGGGGCTGTATCGATTTAATCGCATGGTCTACAGGTGAGATGAAAAAACGGTATGGATTTATTTATGTGGATGTGGATGATCGAGGGGAAGGAACGTTCCGTCGCTATAAGAAGAAATCGTTTGATTGGTATAAAAAAGTAATTGCTTCTAATGGAGAGAATTTAGCATAAGGTAGTGATTTTGATGATATGGATATACGGAATAGTAATATTTTTGGCAACTGCTCTGGGTGCAACAACCGGTGCTGGTGGTGGAGCTATCATTAAACCGGTGTTCGATTTGATTGGAGTAGACAGTGTAGCGACTATCGGTATCTATTCTACCATTGCCGTATTTTCGATGTGCTTATCCTCCCTATACAAACATCGTAAAAGCGGGCAGGGATTTGATTCCAAAATCATGCTGATACTATCAGTAGGCTCTCTATTGGGAGGGTATATTGGAGAACAAGTATTTAAGAAGGTTGTTGTTTTATTAGATAACAATGTTGTGACAAGAGTTCAATCATTTTTATTGTTGTTCGTCCTCATTACAGTGTTGTTATTTACAATACGACAATCCTGGTTTCCAAAGTTTGAAATAAAAAATAAGTGGACGATTTTCTCATTCGGGATGGGAGTGGGGGCGTTATCGGTCTTTCTAGGAATCGGAGGAGGCCCTTTAAATATCATTGTATTGCTAGGATTTATGTCAATGACTGCCAAAGAATCTACTCCATACTCCATTGGCATGATTTTCTTTGCGCAAGTACCAAAAATTATAATGATCGTACTGAAAGGGGCCACTGCTGGATTTAATCTTCAGATGGTTCCGATGATTGTTATAACCGCTATAGGAGGAGGCTATTTTGGTACGAAAATCAATCACTTATTAAAAGAAAAGCATGTTTCATTTATGTATAGTTTCATGATGACGCTATTGCTAATGGTTTGTAGTGTAAATATCATAAGATCATTTTTATAGAGTAAAGTGCGCACATTGAAAATATCAATAAAAGAGAATATAAAATTGCAAAAAAGAACCCTTATAGGGTAGACGGTTGATCTACTCTATAAGGGCTTTTCGTTTATTGTGTAGTTTTAATTGAAAATCACCGGATTAGCGGTGGCTATTTGTTGTATAAGAAACAATATATGTCAATTACTTTTAATCGTGTTTTTCTAACGGTATAAAGAACGCCATTCGAATGGAGTGAGACCTTTTTCCTTTTTAAAAGCTGTTGAAAAGTTGAATTGATTTGTATATCCAACTGATTGTGCAATTTCCGCTATAGATTTTGTTGTCGATGCTAACTGTTGGCAAGCATCGTTAAGTCGATAATTGATAATAAATTTAATAGGAGTGACTCCTAGTTCTTGGCTGAAAAGTCGAGTTAAGTAATTCTTATTTAAATGACAAACATTTGCTAATTCTTCGACAGTAGGATTGTGTTGAGGGTGATTTTGAATTAATTGAATTGCTTCCCGAATATAAAAATTAGTTAAATCACTTTGTCGAATAGAAGTAGCGCTTGAAGAAAAAGAGATGATATGATCCATTAACAAATAAAGTTGGGCGAGAATAAATGTTTCATGTTTGTGTGAATACTGAATCATTGTTTCTAAAGGTTCAACAATATTTGGTAAGAATAATTGATTTTTTAATTGAAAAACAGGGTTTTTAGTATTTATACCGGCCTCTTTTAAAAAGGGAGCTGCCTTAATACCATCGAATTCAATCCATAAATAGGACCAGGGTTCTTCAGAATCTGCTGTATAGGTACCGATAGTGTCTGGAGTCATAAAGAATCCTTTGTTTTTATCGATTGTATATTTTTTCTTAGTATCTAAATTCCAGTATTCACCTTTTCCATCAATTACGAAGTGAAACAAAAAATGATTTGCTTTAACAGGACCGTATCGTTGCAATGGGGAACAAGTTTCTTTACCGAATTGAATCGGATATAAATCGATACATGAGATATTATGGAACATATGGGATTCTTGAGTAGGCATGCTAAAACTCCTTTTAATAATCTTACTATTAGTATAAGAAGAAATGTAAGCGCAGTCAATAAAACATTTTTAAAAGAGATATTTTATATTAAAAAAATACATTTAGATGGAAAATCAGATAAAAAATGTAGAAAAACAAAATATGAAAACGCAAACAAAATTGTTAAACTGTTCTTGAGATAAAAAATAGAAAGGAGAAAATTTATGAATCAAGAAGTAGTATTTCAACCATTTCAGCTAGATGGTTATGAATGTGTCGCATATCATCCAAAGGAAATAGGTTCAGAACAATTACCGACCGTTTATTTACAAGATGGAAAGCAAGTCTTAAACGATCTAGAAGAGTGGTTAAAAGAAGAAGTTCCACAATTAGTGATTGTATTCATAGAACCTAAAAATCGTTGGGATGAGTATTCACCATGGGAGGAGAAGGCGCCAGAGGGAATGCCTTTTGACTTCGGTGGAAAAGCTTCAGATTATATTCAATGGTTAGTAAGTCGTGCGGTTCCTTATGTTGAAGAGAATTACCCTGCTTCTAGGGAGGTAACCCGTAGAGTGATTGGCGGATACTCTTTTGGAGGTTTAGTTAGTTTATATTCAGGATACATTAACGATGATTTTGGGGCGATTCTTAGTTGCTCAACTTCTTTTTGGTATCCAAAATTCTTAGACTATATACTAAATCATTCATTAAAAAAACAAGTACATTTATATATGAGTGTGGGTGATGCTGAAGGGAAAACCTCACCTCTGATTAATCAAATGCAAGTTCCATATACTTTGGAAGCTAAAAAGCATTACGAGAATACTCTAGGTGAAGATTTTGTAACTTTCGTAACGCATGAAGGAGATCATCGTGATCGTATTCCCGAAATTATCTTCGGCAATAAAATGGGTTGTAAATTTCTATTCTTAATCAGAATAAAGGAGGAATAAAAATGTTAAGTTATATTGAAGATCAGTCGATTCAGGCAAAGAGATGGATCATATTACTCATCGTAGGGGTTGGAACAGCCTTATCAGCATTCACTTTTAATGCGATTTTGATTGCAACACCAAATATCGTAACAGACTATGGTATTACAGGATTAGATGTTGCATGGGTGCAAACAGCATTTATGTTAACCAGTACATGTTTGATGGTCTTAGCAGGAAAATTAGGGGATTCCTTTGGTAAATTCAAGATGTTTAAACTTGGACTTATTATTTTAACATTAGGCCTACTATTAGGTGGATTCAAGAGTAGTTTCCAAGTATTAATTATTTCTCGTGTGATTCAAGGGATTGGATCCGTCCTCTCAATGTCAATTAACTTTGCGATTGCAGAGGAACTCTTTAAGCGTGAGGAACGCGGAAAGGCAATTGGTATAATTGCTTCATTCCTTTCTGGAGGAGGAATTTTCGGACCTGTTTTTAGTGGAATGATTCTTAAGAGCTTTGGATATCACATTATTTTATGGTTAGGTGTTCCAGTTGGTGTTATTTGCTATTTGTTAGCACTTAAATATTTTCCAAAAGATAGAACTGCTACAGGAAAACCAATTGACTGGATTGGGGCTATATTGCTAGCAGGATTTATCGCATGTTTCTTCTTCGGAATTGACCTAGCGAAGAATCAAGGGTTCTTTGGACCAACAGCGGGTCCGTTGTTCATTGTATCAATTGTAGCGTTAGTAGCATTTATTTTGTATGAACGCCGTCAAGAAGAACCAGTTTTGGATTTAACGGTTATTTCAAATAAACACATGGTTATTTATCTTGTAAGTTTGTTATTAGTTTATACAATTTCTGGATTCAATGGATATTTGATGCCGTTTTATCTAAGAAACACCTTAGGAATTGAACCTCAAATCGCAGGCTTAATGACCGTTATAATTGCAATTACGATTACTGTTGTTTCTCCTTTCGCAGGAAAACTCAGTGATAAATATGGCGCGAAAAACATGATTCTTATCGGTTGTGGATTAATGGCCGTTTCTCAATTAACATATTATTTCTACGGAGTAGAAGCAAATATTCCAGGATTAATTGCTACATTTGTCTTAACAGGAATTGGTAGCGGGATTTCAAACTCCAAATAATGCCATGATTTTAAGTTCTGTACCGCGAGATAAAATTGGTATGGCTAGTGGAGTTTCTGGCTTGATTCGAAATCTTTCTTTAACAGCGGGTAGTTTAGTAGCATCGCAAATTTTGTTTGCTGCAATGAGTCATTTTGAAGGGACTAAAGTTGATACGTATCTTCCAGATAAACCAGAATTGTTTGTACAAGGAATGCATGTAGTTTACTTTGTTTCATTCTTATTCTGTGCTCTTGCATTCGTCCTAGTTTTTATTGATAGAAAAATTAGTACTGACGAGAAAGGCGGACAAAAACATGAGTAAAGAACAGTTAAAAGATCTTATCTCTAGTAAGATGAATCAATATATTGAATTGAGTCATTTTATCTGGGAGAATCCAGAACTTCGTTTTCAAACAGATAAGGCTGCAGAACGGTTTGCGTATATGCTAGACAAAGAAGGATTCAAGGTTGAAACGAATGTTGCGGGAGTGCCTAATGCGATTAAAGCAACGTTTGGTAGCAAAGGCCCCGTTATTGGGTTGTTGGCAGAATATGATGCTCTCTCTAATATGAATCAAATTGCGGATCTTGGTCAGAAAGAAAGTGAAAAAGAAAATCAACCTGGTCACGGATGTGGGCACAATTTACTTGGAGTAGCAAGTTTGGCAGCGGCAGTAGCTTTGAAGGACTATCTGATTGAAACGAGAACAGGTGGGACAATTATTTTGTTTGGATGCCCTGCTGAAGAGTCTGGATATGGGAAAGCATATCTTGCAAAAGCTGGGGTGTTCAAAGGAGTAGATGCAATGCTTGCTTGGCATCCTTCTGATATTACAAGTCCATGGTATCAAGGAACATTAGCTGTCGTTCAGTCTTATTTCAGTTTTGAAGGGATTGCTGCACATGCAGCGACGAATCCGGAGTTGGGAAGAAGTGCGCTTGATGCAGCAGAATTGATGAATGTTGGTGTGAACTATTTAAGAGAACATATTCCAGAAGGCGTCCGTCTTCATTATGCATATATTGATGCAGGTGGAGAATCGGCAAATGTTGTACAAGCTTCTTCTAAATTACATTACTTTATTCGTGCAACAGAACCTAAAGTGGCAATGGATGTTTTTGAAAGAGTGAAAAAAATTGCTCAAGGTGCAGCCTTAATGACGGAAACAAAATTAAGTGTTGATTTTGACTCTGCATGTATGAATTATGTACCGAATAAACGCTTAACAGATTTGATTTTTGAAAACTTAAAACAATATGGTGATGCAGAATACGATAAATTTGATTTAGCATATGCGTCTAGATATCGTATGACGCTAACACCTTCACAAGTCGAAAAGATGAAGAGAAAATTAACTTCAGAATTTGGAACGGAATCAGCAAGCTGGGTTGAAAAACAATCTAAACTATCGTTATGTAGTAAGGTAGCTACAACTCCAGCAAGAAATACAATGATGGTTTCAACGGACGTGGGTGATGTTAGCTGGGTAGTTCCAACTGGACAATTTAACTATGGATGTGAACCTCTCGGAACGGCACCTCATTCTTGGCAATGGGTTGCAAATGGTAAATCTGAAATCGCACATAAGGGAATTGAAAAAGCAGGTCAAATTTTGGCTTTCAGTGCATTGGATTTAATGAATCAACCAGATGTACTTGAGGAAGTTAAAGAGGAATTTGCCCAATTTAAAGAAAGTCGACCATTCCAAAGTATGTTATTAGATAATGCAAAACCTCATTAATTAGGGGAGGTATTCATGATATCAATCGAAGAAATTAAAAAAGCTAGAGAAGTAATTCGAGATACAGTGGCTCATACGCCTGTAGTAGAATTAGAATTACCCAATCAAGAAACAAATATATTTTTGAAATGCGAAAACTTACAACTAGCTGGATCTTTAAGATCAGAGGTGCACTTTATCGTATGTCTCAATTGTCTACGCAAGAAAAAGAGAATGGGGTAATTGCTTGGTCGGCAGGAAACCATGCTCAAGGAGTTGCTTTAGCAGCTAAGAAGGCAGGGGTGAAAGCGACAATTTGTATTCCTTCTTTAGGCTCTATGTCGAAGATTGAAGCAACGAAAAGTTACGGAGCAAGAGTCGTTTTGTCGAATGGAAATTTTGAAGATGCAAAAGCAGAAGCCATGGAAATCCAGAAGGAGGAAGGGTTAACAATTATCCATCCGTATGATGATGATGCGATTATTGCTGGTCAGGGTACAATTGGACTTGAAATCCTCGAGCAACTACCTTCTGTGGAAACTGTTGTTGTTCCAGTCGGGGGTGGCGGTCTTATTAGTGGTATTGCTCTTGCAATTAAGACTCTTAAACCTTCATGTAAAATCTATGGTGTAGAGGCTGAGAGTGTCCCATCGATGAGGGAATCGGTGTCGCGTGGAGAACCTACAGAAGTTGTATCACTTCGAACAATAGCTGATGGAATTGCTGTGAAAAAACCAGGTGATTTAACGCTCGAATATGTAAAAAAATATGTAGATGAAATTGTGACGGTAAAAGAAGACGAGTTAGCAGAAAGCATGATTTTCCTTCTTGAAAAGAAACACTTATTAGCGGAAGGTGCTGGAGTAGCAGCAGTTGCGGCTTGCCTCTTTAATAAGGTTCCAGTACAACAAGGAAAGACGCTTTGTGTCGTTTCAGGTGGAAATGTGGATATGTCTTTACTTAAGAAAGTTACTGAGAACGTCTTAAGAAATCGTGGAAAAATTATCACCATTGATGTAGAGATAAAAGACTCCCCAGGAGAACTTTCAAAACTTATTTCTGATATCGGTTGTCTGAAAGGAAATATTGTGGAGATTCGTCATGACCGAAGAAGTGATCATGTATCGATTGGAAATTGTATTGCTAGTATCGATATTGAAGTAAAAGATAATGACCATGCACGTGTGCTGGAGAGTGAATTGAAACAAAAAGAGTATATTTTAGATTGGAGAAATTAGAATGAAAGTTCATTTTATTGAAGGAGCACCAAAAGCGGTTGGGCCATACTCTCATGCAGTTGAACACGGAAATACGTTATATGTGTCAGGACAATTAGGGTTAGATCCAGTTACGAATGCATTAAGAGAAGGAGTCGTTAATCAAGCCGAACAAGCATTAGAAAATTTAAACACGATTATTACAGGTTCGGGGTTTGAGAAGAAGGGCATCTTAAAATGTACAGTATATTTGAAAGATATTAACAACTTCAAGAGTGTGAATGAAGTCTACGAGATTTTTATGGATGGGCATAAGCCAGCTAGAGTAGCGTTTGAAGTAGGAAAGCTTCCTCTGGATGCGCTTGTTGAAATTGATGCTATTGTAGGGAAATAGGATGAAAAAACGAATTCTCTAACCTGAGAATTCGTTTTTTTTATTAAATCTCTGTTTTCTGGAGGGGGCAAAAGCAAGTGGCGAACCTGTGCCAATCGTCATCTCAGGACCTGGCATCCGCCGTGATAAAGTCGAACATTACGACGAAATCTCTTGTGCCGAAGGTGCCATCAACCGCATCAAAGCCGCGAATTCGTCTGGCCGCTGCTTGACTATCTAGAAGTCGTGCCTAAACAGGGGGACTAAAACAACAGAATAAACTTGAGAAACCAGGGCGAGGGCTCTGGTTTTGTTTTTTAATATATTATTATATGTAAATAATGTAGTTATAATTAAAAATAAAAATAAATATTTTACCTATTTACTAGATATGAAAAAAATGTAGTATAATAAATTCAAATAATAAACAGAGGTGTTTAAAATGGAAACTAAAAATGAAAAATTTATCCGTCTTGCAGAGGCTAGAGTGAATTCTGTGATTCAAAAAATACAGTTAATAGGCAATCTATCAAATAGAAGAAATTATGATTACTCTGAAAAAGAGGTAAATGAATTATTTAAAGCGATTGAACTTGAACTTCAAAGGGCTAAAAGATTGTTTGAAGTAGAAGTTTCGAAAGAAAATTCTAAATTCAGATTTTTCGAAGAAGGGAGAGTAATTATAGAAAACAATTATTAGTTTCGGTTTAATGTAATAAACTGAGTTTGGGAACAAAGACATTATCCATTAGAAGTAAAAAAAACGATTAGAAAAGAGAGGTAAATATGATGAATGTAAAATGGAATTTTCCGCATGGAAAAAAACTAACTCCTATGGGCGTAAACGACCCAGCAATTAATTCATTCAAAAGTAATATTATTGATTCGCTAGCAAGAGAAACCATTCAAAACTCTTTGGATGCTAGAGATTCTAAGATAAAAGAACCGGTAAAAGTGACATTTAGCTTTTCGGATATTGAAACGAAAACATTACCTGGATACAATGAATTGAAAGAAAATACTTTAGAAAATGCTGTTAAATTTTGGAAGAAAAAAGGTAATGAAGACACTGTAAAATTTCTAGAAAAATTTCAAAGTGTAATAGAGGCAAATAAAGTTAAAATACTTAAAATTAGTGACTATAATACTTGCGGTTTAGATGATACTAGTTATGATGCATTAGTTTTAGGGAATGGTTATTCAGAGAAATCAAATGAGAATGCTGCAGGGTCAAAAGGAATTGGTAAAGCTGCACCGTTTGCGGCCTCAGATTTAAGATTAGTATTTTATAATACAGTTCCTAAAGATGGTGTTATTAGACATGCAGGCGTATTAAATTTTGTTTCCTTTAACCCCCCTGAAACAGAGCCAGATGTTGTAACACAATCTAGAGCGTTGTATCAGGACGAAAAAGCTGAATACGTTCCTGGACAAATTAATTTTGGTTTCGAAGAACGACAAAAAAATGAATATGGTACGGATTTATTTGTAGTAGGATTACGAAATAGTGATGAAGACTGGGAAAATAAGATTATTTTTTCGACAGTTAATAATTTTCTAGTTTCAATTCTGGAAAATAAATTAGTAGTTGTTGTGAATGAAAGAGTAATTGATAAGGAGACTATTCAAAAAGTACTTATTGATTTAAAGTGCGTAAATTGGAATTTTGATGAGAAGAGATTGCTTGAAAGTACTGAAAATTATTATGAAGCCTATACAAGTCCGGAAAAATTAGAATTTAATTTAGATGAGTCATTCAAAGTGAAATATGATTTCATCAAGGAATTATCAGATGGTAAATTGATTTTATTGAAAAAGGATAAAGCTAACAGATCTATTCTACAAACAAGAATTTCTGGGATGAAAATCTACGATAGACGTAATATTAGTAGAAGTATAAACTTTACAGGAATTTTTAGAGCAACAGGGAAAGAACTAGATAAATTCTTAAGAGCTTTAGAGAATACAAATCATGATAATTGGAGTCCCGATCAACTTTCAGACAATAGAAAAGAAGCTAAGGCGTTCTTAGATGATTTGTACCGTTGGTTTAAAGATAAAGTTATAGATTCTTTTGTATCAGATAGTGCTGATTCGATTGATGCAATAGGGTTAAGTAGCTTCTTACCTGCTCGTTCTAGACAACAAGGTGAAACCTCCGAAAGTAAAGAGAGCGGCATCAAATAAAATAGATAAAGTTGAGATTAGAAGGCAGTCGCAAATCATTAATGTAACTAAATCATCAGAAGAACAAGAAAAATCATTAGAAGAATTAATAAATGAAGTAGATGGTAGTGGTAACGAGACCGGTGGCAATAGCGGAAAAGGAAAAGGAACCGGAAAAGGGGATGGCTTTGGTGAAAATCCTGGAGAAGGTCGTGGACACTTGCCAAGCGGTGGAGAAGATGGACCAACAACCGGAGAAAAGAATATGTTTAAGAAAGTGAATGAATTATTTGTTTCTAAGTGTATCTTGTTGGATAAAAACTCGGGCAAATATAAATTTATCTTGAAACCAAAAAAATCACTGAAGCTAGTTGAATTAGAGTTTAAGTATGTTGGTGAGGATGGAAGTGTAGCAAAAGCAAAAATTAAGGGTAGTAAATCTGGTACTAATAATATAACTCAAATTACTTCTCGAATTCGTATGGAGAATGTTAAAGAGGATAGTTTGTCAGTAGTCGAAGTTGAGTTTGATACAGTTTTACTCGTTAAATGGGAGGTAAATATTTATGAAATTAAAGGCTGATGTATTTCCTTATCCAGTATTAAGTAAAGAGACAGACGATTTTTCTTCTGGATTATTTAGTATGGAAGTGGAGGAAAAAGAAAGAAATGATTCCTTTTTAAAGTTATTATGCAAATATACTATTGAAAATAATGATATTGAAGAGTTGTTGAAAAACAATAAAGCGAATATCGCTATGCTTTTAGAAGGACAATCATCATCTTATAGAAAATTAGTAGTTTTTGGATTAGACGAAAGAGAAAAAGAAATAGTTATTGAGGCCAAAGAGGTTTCAAGGAAAGTTTTTGTGAATTCCTTTATTTTAGCGAGTGAAGATTTGGTTGACTATACCAACACTGGATTTAATCAAGATTACTATGGGGATGACTTTAAGATACCCCTTATAGAAAAAGGAAGTCTACTCGCGTATGACATCCCAGTAGAAATTCATATGTCCTTTTCTAATTCAGAAAAAGCTAGTCTTGAATCGATCGTTCGAGTGTCTAGAAATGATGTTATTGAACGCATGATTGTTAATTGTGATGATTCTGATGCTATTAAACTTGAGCTCCCCGGGAAAGCATACGATGTATATTGTTCACTTTCTCAAAGCAATAAAGCGTTAGAGTCAATCTTAATGACTACTCTTATTTTGCCAGCGTTAACATACACAATTGAAAGAATACAATCAAAAACTACGAACTATGATAGTAGTCATTGGTATGAGGATTTAGAGATAATTCTTGAATCGAAAGGATTAACTATTACTGAGGACTCGGATGCAATGGAAATCGCTCAAGCGATATTAAATAATCCTATAGAGAAATCTTTAGTGAGTTTTAAAAATTATTTTGAAGGTGATGCCATATGAAAAAACTAGTGTATGTATCAGATGATTTCCTAGATGAATTTAAAACGAATTTTAATTCAAATTATCTTCCTCTCTATTTAGAAGGAGATAAAGAGAAAATTAAAGAAATTTTTTCAAATCCTGAGAATGTAATAGAATCTAGCATTGAATTTGATTATGCTGATTTGGTTCTGGAGTCTGAAGATTCCGATGCAAACAGAAAAAACATGGGAATAATTTGGGAATCATTAAAGCATTTGAGTATTTCAGAAGCTTCGAACGAAAAATTGTGGATTGCTTTAGAAAATACATGTTATTTGGATTATCATTTAGACCAATTACAATTGATTAAAGGTGATAATAGAGAAAAAAGTGTCATTTCTAGAACAATATTTAATAATGGGAAAAAGCGTTCATTAATGATTAATAGCATCGCATCTCTTTGGTGGATTGCATACTATACCATTAATCAAGATGCGCAAGATCCCTTTTATCTAACGAAGCGATTTATGGAGGGGACATATCGTGGGAATGCAATCGCATATTTCTCTAGTAATCTTGTCTCAAATAAGAACATTGTATTGGGGACCTTAGAAGCAATCTATGAATTGATAGATGAAGGGAAAATGATTGAAAATAGATATTCATATTCGGCTGCGAACAAATTATTAAATTTAACTGGCGGTGTTGTTATTTTGGACTTATTATCTAAAGATGAAATCAAAAAGATAGTTAAAGATAATTTACCGAAAATGGAAAACGTAAAAACGGTATCTGAAATACTAATTAATAACTCAGGTTTTTAAAATTCTAACGTAGAAAGGAGTGATGATTAAATCACTCCTTATTTGTTTAAATGTTGTTACTTTTGTGCGTATGTTATGATATAATATAAGCACAGAAATAACAATTTGGTGGTGGATTATTTGAAGTATGAAGAACTATTAGAAGAACTAATTGCAGAAAATGATATTATCCGAAGCGAGGACATGAAAGTAGTTGGGATTCCACTTACTTATGCATCTCGTATGGTGGATAAAGGGAAACTCGTGAAATTAGAGCGGGGGGTATATGCAATGTCTTATCAATACTATGATAAATATTATTTATTCCAGCAGAAAAACCAAGCAGCGATTTTCTCATTTGTCTCAGCACTATATTTGCATGATTTAGTGGACTCATTTCCTTATGACATCGATGTCACTGTTTATTCGGGATATAATACGCACAGATTTCCGTCAATCGTGAAGCCACACTATATAAAGAAAGAGTTGCATGAACTTGGAAAAACAGAAATGACGACGAAAATGGGGAATAAGGTTTATTGCTACGATAAGGAAAGAACCATCTGTGACTTGATCGCCAACCGTAAAAAAATCGATGCTGAAATCTTCACGTCTGCTCTTAGAAACTATATTCAGTCGCCCGATAAAAAGGTAGAAACTTTGTTTGAGTATGCCGAAAAGATGGGAATAGCAGAGAAAGTGAAAGAGATAGTCGAGGTGCTATATGAATATAAAAAAGAGTAAAGAGTCAAAAAAAGAAATTCAACAATCTTATCAAGAAACGAAGCAACCTAATAAAATAACGATTGCTGCAATAAAAGAAGGAAGAGAGATTGCTAGAAATCAATCTATAAAGGGATATCGGTAAGAAACTGAGGAAGAAGTTATATGATTAAAGCAGTCTCTTATTTCTAATCGACTCATAAATAATGTGATAAGAATTTTTAATAGGAAATAAGTAAAATTTGTCACTTGTTTCTTATTTTCTATTATCAAACAAAAAAGAGTTTGTGAATTAGCATTCTGGTGGACATTAAAATAAATTTTAAGTAGACACATTTCTTTGATATGATGCTAAAAAATCACTGTTATATCGGTGCTTTTCTTAACTCTAAATTTAATTATAAAAATCACAATATAAGGTATACCTTATATTAGTTATACGTTATAATGTGAATTAGGAGGAGATTCACATGGGGAAAAAGGTAAAATATAGAATTTCGGACTATGTATTTAACCAATTGCTAGATTTAGATTATCCTGCATTAGTAAAAGCATATACTGCACTTGTAATTGCTGAAGAAGAAGGATTAAGTGATGCTGTTCGAGAGAGATGGGGACGAGGAAAGGGAAAGGCAGAGTATCTTGTAGTACCTGTATCACGAACTTTAAAAGAAGGTGAAAAAGATGGGAAAATTCCAGAAGAAATATTACGACATATTAAAATCCATTTATCCTGATTTTGAAAAAGACTTTAATGAGGAATATTCTAAGCAAAGAATGGCAATAGAACTCATAAAACTTAGATTAGATAGTGGATTTACTCAAGATGAATATGAAGTATTAACAGGGATTAAACAGTCGTATTTATCTCTTTTGGAGAATGCTTCTACTAATCCTCAATTTTCAACGCTGGTAAAAATAGCACAAAAGAATGGTTATCGTTTAGAAATGAAGTTCAAAAAGACTTAAAAAAATTACAAAAAGTTGAAGATGAAATTTAAAGTTTTTTTAAGTTCTAAATGTTTTTGGAAGAAAGTAAGATGTTTTTTTGCATAATTATTTTCTCTATCTTTTCAATTATTAATTTATCAAAAAGTGCAAAAAGACAATTTATAATTAAAAAGGTACATGATATAATTTAGTTAATATAAATTCGAAATTAATTCATAGAATGAAAGGAGTAAAATAATGAATCAGCATATTAACAGTTTGGATTCATCAGATGTTCAGGAAAATATAATCCGTCAATCAATGCCGAGAATTTTAGATATTTTATTAATTGACAGAACAACTTCAACTCCTTCGAAAACAAGAAATATTATTTGGGCAACAAATAATTATAAAAAGTATGGAGCTCAAGTTTATGATGAAAATTCCGAAATTAAGCCAGAATTAGTTACGGGTATTATGGGGAATTTAATTAAACCACGCGCTTTAAAAGACCGTGAGATGCAATTATCAAGAACAAAATCTAAAGCTGAGGTATTTACTCCAGTTTGGATTGTAAAAAAACAAAATGATGAAGTGGATAAGACATATAGAAATGACGATTTAGAAACATATGTTTCTCGAAGGTGGATTGAAATAACTTGTGGTGAAGCTCCATACATGACATCTCGTTATGATATGGAAACTGGTGATCTAATTTTATTGAAGAACCGTGTTGGATTTATAGATCGAAAACTAGAACGGATTAATAGAGAAATTGATGATAAAGCAGAATGGCAACGATTAGTTGAATTAGCTTATAAATCCAGTTATGGGTTCGAGTGGAGTGGAGATTCTCTCCTAATTGCACGCGAAAACTTATTGTATACGTACAGAGATTTTTATGTTGAAAAGTGGGGGGAAGAGCCTTTATATGGATTGTTCGAAGAAATCGCTAAAATCATTAGTTATAATATTTTTCAGATGGATGGAGTAAAGTATATAATACCACTTTCCGAAAAAAGAGAAAGGAAATTATCTGTTGAAATCTCACTCTTTGACGATGATGAACCTGAAGAAGAATGGATTGTACAGTCAGGAAAGAGAGTGAGGATTATGAATTGGGATACAAACAAAATGGAATATTTTGATAAGGGGATATAGGAATGGGCAACTTGGTAAGTATTAATACAACGAAAGAAATATTTCCGCAAATTTATGCATATACATTACCGACCATAATGGAGAAAAAAGGTTGGATAAAAATCGGGTATACAAAAAGAAAAGATGTAGATCAACGAATTAAAGAGCAAACGAATACAGCAGCAATGAGGCTGACATACGAAAAATTATGGTCAGAGCCAGCTAAGTTTGCTCGAGAAGAAAAATATTTTTCAGATCATGATTTCCATGCGTTTTTAACGAAATATAAAAAAATAAAAAGAAATCCAAACTCTGAGTGGTTTTATTATAATGGACATCCAGAACAAGCACATATAGATTTTCGAGATTTTACGGAACATAAATTTGATCAGATTGATTCGGCGACTGAATATGTACTTAGGGATGAGCAACGCGATGCAGTAGATAAAACGATTGCATATTTTAGAGAACATCAACATTCTGAATTTTTATGGAATGCAAAACCAAGATTTGGGAAAACTTTAACTACTTATGATCTTATAAGAAGAATGGATGCAATAAACGTTCTGATTGTAACAAATCGTCCTGCAATTGCGAATTCATGGTTTGATGATTTTGAAAAATTTATTGCGTGGCAAACAGATTATTTATTTGTAAGTTCATCAGATTCGTTGAAGGAAAGGCCAGCATTATCAAGAAAAGATTATTTAAATATAATTGATGAAAATTCTCGCCAAATTGCTTTCTTTTCATTACAAGACTTAAAAGGTGCAGCTGCGTTTGGTGGTGTTCATGATAAACATCAATGGGTAAAACAAACGAACTGGGATATTTTAGTTATTGATGAAAGTCATGAAGGTGTAGACACTTTTAAAACGGATGTAGCTTTTAATCAAATTAAACGAAATTTTACATTACATTTATCAGGTACACCATTTAAAGCAGTATCGTCTGGGAAATTCTCAGAAAGTCAAATATTTAACTGGACATATACAGACGAACAGACTGCAAAAGAAAACTGGGATTCTGCAAATGAGATTAATAATCCGTATGAACAACTTCCAAAACTTAACATGTTTACTTATCAAATGAGTGCAATGATTACTGATGAAGTAGAAAAAGGGGCACAAATCAATGGTGAAAATATTGATTACGCATTTGATTTGAATGAGTTTTTTGCGACAAATGAACAAGGGAAATTCATTCATGAAAAAGATGTTCTAAAGTGGTTAGATACATTAACCCACAATGAAAAATATCCATTTTCAACACCTGAATTACGTAAAGAATTAAAACATACATTTTGGATATTAGAGAGAATAGCAAGTGTAAAAGCGTTAGCAAATATTTTATCAACTCATCATTTTTTTGAAAATTACAAGATTATTGTTGCCGCTGGTGATGGAAGACAAAATGAGGATGAAGATACTCGAATTAAAAGGTCGCTTGATATTGTTAAGGATGCAATAAAAAATAATGAAAAGACAATCACTCTCTCAGTAGGACAATTGACTACAGGAGTGACTATCCCAGAATGGACTGCGGTTTTAATGCTTTCGAATATGAAGTCAGCTAGTTTGTACATGCAAGCTGCTTTTCGCTCGCAGAATCCATGGATATTCGAAGAAAATGGTGTTTTGAAACAAAAGAAGAATGCATATGTATTTGATTTTGCTCCAGAACGCACCTTAATGATATACGATGAATTTGCTAATAATTTGGCTATTAATACCGCAAATGGTAGAGGTTCTACAGAAGAACGAAAAGATAATTTGCGTCAATTGTTAAATTTTTTCCCGGTAATTGCAGAAGACTATGATGGGAAGTTAGTAGAATTAGATGTTGAAAAAGTCTTGACTATTCCGAAAACAATTAAGGCTCAAGAAGTAGTTAAACGAGGTTTTATGTCTAATTTTCTATTTCAAAATATTGGCGGAATTTTTGCTTCAGAGAAGGCTAAAGAGATATTAGATCAGTTGCATCCTGTAGATGAAGGAAGAATAAATCAAAAGCGAAATAATGAAATAATAGACTTAAAAAATATTCAATTAGATGATCAGGGTGAAGTAGAAATTGATAGTGATATAGTTGATGCTAAGAATAATATTTGTTTTGGAACTAAAATTTATTCGAATATGTTGAATACTATCACCGATATTACTAGCTATGAAAATAATTTAGAGCCATTAGAAAAGAAATCGAGTTCAGAATCTATTGCTAAACAAATGGCTAAAATTTTTGTAGAGAGCGCCCAAGAAGGAGCAAGAGAAATAGCTAAAGAATCCGGGTTGGCAGCAAAAGTAGCCGAAGGTGTCGTGAAAGAACAATCAGATATCTTGAAACGCGAGATTCAAATGATTGAATCTACTTGTGCTATTAAAATGAATGAACTCAAATTTGAATATGATAGAAAAATACAAAATGACTCCGAAAATAAAGAAGTTGTAGAGAAATATACAAAAGAATATGAAGATAAGGCCAGTGAAATTTCTAAATCAATGCAACAAAGATTAATTGAAACTGTTAAAAATAAAACAATAGAATTAACCAAAAATACTACATTTAATCTTGTGAAAAAGTCGGAAGAGAAGAAAAAGAATGAAGTGGAGGATGATGTTCGTGCGCGACTCCGTGGCTTTGCTAGAACTATACCGTCATTCTTAATGGCTTATGGTAATTCATCTACAACGTTGGAATCATTTGATGAAACTATAAAGGATTCAGTTTTTAAAGATGTCACGGGAATTACGTTAGAACAATTTAGAATTTTACGAGATGAATATCAGTTCTTTGACTCAATAGTCTTTAATGAATCTATTCAAGAATTTTTATATAAAAAAGAAAGTTTAGCAAATTATTTTGACGAAGATCAAACAGAAGATATTTTTGATTATATTCCACCTCAAGAGACAAATCAGATATATACACCTAAAAAGGTTGTTAGAATGATGATTGATAAGTTGGAAGAGGAAAATCCAAAAATATTTACAGACTCTAGTAAGACTTTTGCAGACCTTTATATGAAGTCAGGGTTGTATATAGTTGAGATTGTAAAACGATTATACAAAGGATTAGAAAAAGAGATTCCTGATGAAAATGCTAGATTGCAGCATATTTTGGAGAATCAAGTATATGGTTTTGCACCAACAGAAATCATATATAATATTGCTCGAAACTTCATTTTTGGATTTAATGATAGTGCTAAATTTATTTCGGATGCACACATTGTTTTTCTTGATACAGAGCCGTTTGCAAGTGGTCACGGTGATTTTGAGAAGAAATGTGATGAGATTTTTGGAGGTGAATAAATATGAAATTCGATGTAGTGGTAGGTAATCCACCTTATCAGGAAAATGATAATGGTGTTAGAAGTAATGGATCAGCAAATGCTTCTGCTAGTCCAAAATATCAATTATTTTTCCAATTAGCTAAATTAATTTCTAAAGAAAAAATCAATTTAATCTTCCCAGCTAGATGGTTGTCGGGGTCTGGGAAAGGCTTAACCAAATTTACTGAAGAGATGTTAAATGATCATCATATTAGAAGTTTAACATTGTTTGAAAATTCTAAAGCTGTTTTCTCAAATAATGATATTAAAGGTGGCGTATTGTATCTTACTTATGACAAAGATTATGATGGGCCGGCTGATATAACTGTTGTAGATAAAGATTCGAACGAGCATAGATTTAGTAGCTATTTAAATTCTGAAAATTCTGGTGTATTTATTCCTTATGGTGAATTAATTTCAATATACAGAAAAGTCATCAACAGTGAAGATTTTAAGTCTTTTCAAGATATCGTTTCAAAAAGAAAACCGTTTGGGTTGCCTACTGATTATTTTGAGAAAGAGTTAAATTCAAATATCTCTAACCTTAAAGATGTCAAGGAGAATGAAAAAGATATTGAAGTTATAGGTTTGTTAAACTCTAAAAGAACGATTAAATATATTGATTATTCTAATGAGAATTTATTTGATAAAGATTTGTTAAACTCGTGGAAAGTGTTCATTCCATACGCTTATGGTAAAGGAGAATTTGGGGAGCCGATGCCTAAATTAGTTGTTGCCCCGCCAAGACAAATTTGTACAGAAACTTTCCTTTGTATCGGACCATTTAGCAATCGTGAACAAGCTGAAGCTGTAACCAAATATATGGAGACAAAATTCTTTAGAGCAATGATTGGTATCTTAAAAACAACTCAACATAGTACGGGAACGTATCATTTAATTCCATTACTAGATTTTACTGAAAATTCTGAAATCAATTGGAAAGAGTCTTATAAAAATATCGAATCTAATATTTATTTGAAATATGGACTTGATTTTGAAGAGATAGATTTTATTCAAAATAAAATAAAGGAAGTAGAGTGATACAATGGTTGCAAAAAAATATTCTACAGATAGAGAATTTACAGATTTTTGTTCATAATTATTTGGCAGTACCATTAATTTATAAAAAAAGCTAAAATGGGAAGTAGAAACAATTGATAATGAATATGCAGAGTTAAAAGATTTAAATGATGGTATTGATTATCACGCTAGAGACAATTTAGGGTTAAAGGTTACTATTCAAGAAAGATTTAGACGATCTGATTATGATTATAATGATTTCACGATTAGATATACTAGAAATAATTCGAATGATCCAAATCAAGTTAATTCAGAGTTTTATAAATTGAGTGCAGACTATTTTATTTATGGAATTACTAGCGGAGACGGAGACATATCGGAATTTAAGAAGGTTATTGTTTTAGATTTAAATTATTTTAAAAGATTACTACGAATGGGTAGAATTAGAATTCCTAAAAAACATAGAAAACAATCTGAGATAGTATTAGAGAACGGTAAAAAAGTACTTTACACTGCTTTAAATAGAAATTTTGATTATTCATCTGAGTTTATTGCCATCGATCCAGAAAAATTATATGAGGTTATTGGTGATAGGATTAAGTATCTTATCGTCTATCAAAAAGGGTTTCGAATATCAAGTGATGTTAAGATGAATAATGAATTAATTTCACCGGAATTTGAAAATGAATATTATGATAATCAATAAGAGAAGAGGGAATTGTATTGGATGAATTATCTAATCAGGCTTCGTTAATAGCGCTAATCCTTTCAATTATTACAGGAACTATTTATAGCGATATACAAGGGAGTAAGAATGCCAAATTAAAAAAAGCGAATTATTATTCTTTGGCATCCTGTTTCATTTTATTTTTCTCATTAATACGGGCTAACGAAAAATATTTAAATGAAATGAATATTAACTTAGTGCAAATTTTATTGTTCTTTTATCTAACGATGTATTCTTTAAATTATATTTTATTTGTTATAATAGAATTTTGTAAAAATCCTTTCAGGAAAATATGGGTGAAGATATTAACCGTATTGATATGCTCGGCAATATCTATTTCTTTTAAGTTTGTATGTACTAAATTTAGACACAGTTTATAAATATATTCCTAAAAGATACTATAGTAAAAAAATTTATGATGATGAAAAATAATTATTTTCTTTTTAAAAAAACAGAAAAAAAGATATTCCAATAGAATTTAACTACACCCCAGTTTATTCATCTGACAAATTTAAAACACACTTCCGAAAAGATGTTAATAAATTTATACTAAAAGCAGGAACTAAAATCAGAGTTTTTGCAGACAGTAGTTTTACCAGAGTTGAAACTAACGACTACCTTGAAAAAGATAAGTCTTATAAAAAAGATTGGGGTAGTTTAGAGGGTGTTAGCACATGTGAACTAAATATATCAGATAATGATACAAGTTTTGTATTATCTGAAAATTTAAAGGTTACTATAGTTGAGGATACGATTTTGACTATTTACATGAATAGTATCTTAATCGTATTAAGATTTTTATGTAGGGATTTCTATGATAGTAATTATATTGCTTGAAATAATTTATAATTGTATATATATACCTTATAAGCAAACCCTAAATGAATATTTATATAAATTGTAAAATAGGTTTAGAATCTATAATTATTTTTATAGATTCTAAACCTATTTAAACCTTTATAAGTGCATTTAATCTTTATTTTGGTTTTCTCCTCAATTTCTCTAGATCTCCAGGTTCCATATAAATACTCTTATGATGTTCAATATAATCGCAAAATACATTACGCATTAAATGCATCGTATCATTTAATGACATAGGTGTTCTTAAAAATTCTGTGGGTTTATGGAACGGAACGCTAGTGATTTCTCTACTTCGTTGTGTTTCAACAGTAGCGTGCGTGAGGTTATCAATGATGGAACAAGCAACAGTTTCATGTGCATGCTGAATGATGCGATAGGTTGCAAGTTGATGTTCAACTGTTTTTTGACAATAGGGAAGAATGATTTGAAGGCAATTAGACAGTATCAAAGAGGTCTGTCGATTTTCTTGAATGGTTCGTGTGAGATGGTGAAAGGCACACCAGTGGGAATGGGAGCTAGCCTTATCTTTAATTTCAAAATAGAGGAGTTCATTAATGGCATACGGTACTTTTGTAGAAATGCGTGTTAAGAGTTGCGTAATCGCTTTTGATTGAGCATAGGACATGCCAAATTGCATTTCCAGGTCACTGAAAAGGGCACGTGTTGTTCGAGACGTCAGAACACAGCGCCCGTCTTTATAAAAGACAGCACTTTTCATGTCTGTTTTGAATGCCGTCAGGTCATACAGTAACAGAACGTTTTTCGTCATCAGCGGATAATCCGAACTGGACGTTAGTGGTGATCGATCGTTCTCCCAACAACCGATAGTAATCGTTTTCATATTAGTTTCCTCCTAATACTTTTTCTTTTATTTTACACCTGTTTTTTACTGTTTTCTATACTATTTTTATTGTTTTTACGTATTTTTATCATAAAATATTCGTTATATTTCCGTTGTTGTATACGAACGGGAATTATTACCTTTTTTCATAGACTTTCTCTGGTTTTCGGAGAAGGTCTTTTTTGCGTTACTCTAAGCACTGAAGTTGGCCAATTTCGAATCTATTTTTGGAGGAGAAAACAATGAAAGAGTGGACAGAAACAGAAGAAAATACAGCATTACTCTTTGAGTACTACGAAGGAGTGATTTACAACGTTTTGGAACGTATCAATCTCACTAAAAAGAATCCTTCTTTTGATGATTTTGTACAAGAGGGGAGAATCCTTTTATTAGAGTGTTATCAAGAAACGACAGGGAAACCTTTGGGCAATATTAGTGAGCGAAACCAATTTGGTTCGTACTTTAAACGTAAACTTTATTGGAGTTATATGCATACTATTACGAAGAAAAATCTAGAGACAGTGACATTAACTCCCGAATGGATGACAGGGACGATGGAGGATGAACACTGGTTTGAAGTAGAAGATACTTATCATGATTTCTTTACCACACTAACACCTAACCAACTAAAAACATTGGAATGGATGATCGGTAGTAATGAAACAGTGAAATTATATGCAATTCGTTTGGGTCGTAGTAGACGTGCAATTGAGCAAGAAATTTCAACTATACGAAAAAAGTTAAAAAAATTTCTCGAAGAGCATAGCATTTAATGTACTAAATCGGTTCTTATAGGTGTAGAAGTCATGACACTACAAAAACAAAAAAAAAACAAGGAGGAAGCCACCATGGCAGAAACATTTAATAAAGCAACACTAGAACTATTTTATCAAGACGCGGAGAAAGGAAAAGTGAAGAAATTCAAAAGTATTCCGAACTTGAAGAATGGTGCAACTCACGAGGGAATTATGGCAGTATCAGGAGCTATTGATACCCTTGCTAAAGAAGCGATGACATATGCGGACACTGTAGTTCGTACAAGACACGATAACAACTAATAATGAAAGGAGAAATAAATCATGGCAAATGAATCAACAACTACTACAGAGCTTTATTTAGGCTTCAAAGGAAGCGATGGGAAGTCCAAACGATTAGTTATTGCACATCCTGAGGATAACTTGGATGAAGCTACTACACGCGGTGCAATGAAAAAAATTGCTGATGCACACCTTTTCGAAAAACAAGGAATTGATATGTTTAACGAACAAGAAAGTGCAAAATACATCCAACGTAAAGAAACGCCGATCTTCAACGATAAGAAAAAAGAAAAATAATAGTTGAGTAACTACTGATAATTTCGAAGTACTGGTTAGGTAAAACAATTAGTGAGAAATCACTAATGATAACGAAAGGAATCTGTTAGAAGCTAGCTTTTAACTCGGCTGTATAAAGATTTATGCAGCCAGAGATTTCTTTCGTAATACATAAAAAACGAGAAACGAAAGGAGGAACTGTTATGAAAGAGTTTGATTTGCGAGGAGTACTTTCAATCATAGGCGGATTACTAGGTGGTTTTTTAGGTGGAATGGATGGACTGTTGTATGCACTTATCTGTTTCATTGTGCTGGATTATATTACTGGTGTTTTAAGTGCTATCGATCAACATCGCTTATCAAGTGCAGTAGGTTTTAAAGGAATTGCACGAAAGATAATTATTTTTGTTCTAGTTGGAGTAGCGAACATTTTGGATATATATATTCTTGGACATGCGAGTGTACTGAGAGCTGCTGTAATCTTTTTCTATTTGTCCAATGAAGGTATTTCTATTCTTGAAAATGCGACACAATTGGGACTTCCAATCCCCGAAAAATTGCAGAAGATTTTACAGCAAATGAATCATAAGGAGGAAGAACAAAATGGTAGAGAAACTTATTGAACCATTAATGACGGATAGTGGAAAACTTGTGTCTATTGATTTTGTAGTCATTCATAATGATGCAGGAAGAATGAATCCTAAAGAGTATATAGATTGGCTCAGGGGGAGAGATAAATCACTTGGTATTGCACACTATTACTGCAACCGAAGAGTTATTGCGCAAGTATTAAATACGACGGATATCGGTTATCATACTGGCGATTGGTGGAGCAACTGCCGTTCTATTGGCTATGAGGTTTGTGAAAGTCTAAAAGTAAGTGATGAGAATTTCTTAGCTAATGAAGATGTAGCTTTAGCGCAAGCAACGGAAGATTTACTGTTTTATGGATTACCTATCAATACTGATACGGTGAGATTACACCATGAATTTGTCCCGACTACTTGCCCGCACCGTAGTATGGAACTACATGGTGGTACAACAGAAAGTGTAAAAGCCTACTTTGTCGAACGAATGCAGTATTTTGCTACTCTAGGCGATAAAGCATGGATTATATTATTCAAATTAGGAAATCATGGTCAGAAATTTGAACAGGAGAGAATCATTTCAAGAAATGAAGATACACCGACGCATATTTGTCGGTTGGTAATCGAAGGAAAATTTGGTAATGGTGAAGAGCGTGTAAAACAGTTAACAGAAGCTGGATATGATGCTGTTGGGATACAAAAAGAAGTCAATCGTATTTTAGCCGAAGAAAGCGGGGAGATAAATAGTGAAAAACAAGAAGAGTTATTTGGGAATCAAGAGGATAGAGAAAATAGATCGACAAAAAGTTTGTGCGAACATGGATTATATACAAAGGACTATCTGGACACCATTGCGGCCGAAGTTATCCAAGGAGACTGGGGTAATGGAGAAGAAAGACGAGATCGCTTAGAACAAGCAGGATATGATTATGATGTGGTTCAGCAAAGAGTAAATGAATTAATTATGTGAATAATAGCCTACTGATGAAAAATGTCAGTAGGCTTTATTATTTAAAAAGTAATCCGGAATGTAACCTTTTAAATGATAGAGAATAAAATTTCAAATAGTAAAATAACTTGCATTCAATTTCAGTACCATGTTTTACGTTAGTAGCTGTTGAAATTCAAGCAGGACATATCGCAGTAACTGTGGATTGAGGATGTTAACTATTCACGAGTTGTAGGGTAAGAGGAATATGATATTTTCGCAAGAATCCGCTTTCGAAAAATGAGCAAAAATGATATAATCTAGGTAACTTATTATAAAAAAAGGGGGGATGATTATGGATAAAATCGTAGGGAAAATTGTAGCTTTAGGAGTTCCAGGGTTGGTCTTACTAATGGCTATTGAAGCAACAGGATTAGCGGGAGCTGCAGCATTAACAACAGCCTTAGCAGCCATAGGTCCATTCGGTATGCTAGGAGGTATTGCTACATTAGGACTTATAGTAGTAGTTTCACAAGGTATTGTTGAGTATGGTTTCGAAACTCTATTTAAGCAAGTAGTAAAAGAATTAATAAAAAATGGGGAGACAAAGGAATCTATCTTGTCAAAAATTAATTCCTATTGGGTTTCTAAATCATTAGAATTAAAACTTGTTGAGGTTTTAGAAAAAAATTGGAATGAAAGCTTTAATAATTTATCATAAAATGGAGGAAGAACTATGGGACTTTTTGATAGCTTGTTTAGTACTGATGATGACGATTTAGATTGTGATTGGTATTGTGATCAATGTGGAGACTTTATGAATTCGCAAACAGGTTTACTGTAAAATCAGGTACATGGAAATGTGAAATGTGTGGCTTTATAAATGATGTGACATCGGATAACATCATAGATGATTATGACGATGATGACGATGAACGTATTGATGTTTACGAAGCGGCTTTGATTTGGGCTTCAAATGGCAAAGATGAGGATTATACTTTTGGTTATTCGGAAGATGAATTAGAAGATGCATTGTAAAATAATCAATTAGAGTATATAGTTTTTTGGCACTTACATTCGTAGGTGTCTTTTTGTGCTCTCAAAATTTAAGTAGCTATGGAATTAATGAGAAGTTTTTTGTTTTTATACATACAGAAATTAAGTGACTTTAAAGATCAAAGCATTGGACTAACCGTCCAATGCTTTTTCTTTCCCACCTATGCTATAATAATCTTGTATAGAGAAGGTTTTCATGATTGGAGGAGAGAGTATGAAGCAAAGACAAATCCTGGCATCAGCGCTTTGTGTGTTGGCGCTTGTGGCATGCAACAAGAAGCCAGAAGAGGCGGTGACAACCCAGGCGCCCGCGACAGTTCAAGCAACAACCGCAGTACCGACAACCGTAGCCGAGGTAGAAGATGCGACGTATTTTGAGATGTTGCAGTTGGCGTATAATGTGGCGGCCAAGGATGCCGATATCACAGAAGGCTTAGCTGCGGCCAAGAAGGTGCGTGACGAGATGTTTGAGCAGTTTCCGAGCGACAAGGATGATATCGACAATGCCTATTCGGACTTGGAGCTCTTGGTTCGTTTTAATGCGACTGGATTTAGCGACTTCATGAAGCGTTGGAATGCGTCTACTGGGCAGCATTTCGAGGCTTTGCACGAAGCGATTCACATGGATGCTGCGACCATCAATGGCGATAAGGTCAAATGGAATATGATGGGCGTTGTGGGCTCAAACGACTACGAAGTGATGGTGGTGGAAGCGTATCTAGATGCGACGAAGAAAGAGGCGTTCTTCTTTGGGTACGAAGACGGCGAGCCAATCGTTCTTCGTGCGACCAATGTGACGCGTGAGACACTCTCAAAAGCAGCGTTCCAAGTCGTGAAGGACGCTGATTTACTTAAAGGCTTTACTGATAATGCGACATGGAAAGCAACCTCTGACGCGTCTGCGAATCAATCGGTTGCGGATGCGATGGCGATTTACGCGCGTAAAAGAGGCGAAATCTATGAGCGCACGAGTCCAGCGACCCAGCGTGAGTACTATGATTTAGCCGTTCCAGACCAGCTTTTCAAATATGCAACGGTCGACGGCGAGAAGGCGAACTTCAAGTGGGCAGGGATGACTTTCCAATCTGGAGGCGACTCTTATGAAATCGTGGAGTGTTATGTGTCTGAATCAGGGACATCGGTGATCGTATTTGCCAAAAAGAAGGAATCAATGTGCTGTTAATCGGCGAATCAGAGCCACAGACGAAAAAGAATGCGGATGGAACGATCAAGTCGAGCATCGTGAACCTCCAACCGTACGAGAACGACACACTAGAACGTGCATTGTGGTAAGACAGGAGAAGTAGAATGACAGAAATACAACAACTCGAACAACTAATGAATGAGATGCTGCCGGGATTGCAGCTCTTTGCTAGAGACATCAACCTAACGCCGGAAGAAGCGGCGAAGTTCCAGGTGGGGCAGATCGTGCGTAACGCAGCCTTTACCGACGCGACGAGCCGGGTGGGCGGCATGGTGACGACGCACCGTTTCAGCATTTTATCCAACCACCTCTTTGACCTGACGAAGGCGGAGCACGGCACCAACTGGGGGCTACACGTTGCGAACCGCGACAGCCACTTCAAGGTGCTGGACATTTACGAACATGAAGGGAAGACGCAGATTCTGCTCTTGCATTTGCCGGACGATTATCGTTGGAAATGGATGGAGCATGTGACGCTGGATCTGCCGGTAGACATCGTGGCCGATAGCAGAGAGCGTTTCGCCTCCAAGGCCCACGCTGAACCGATACCAGAGGTGACAAGTCCGGAGTGGCTTGACCGCTGCGCTTTTGCGCCTGGACTGGACATCAAAGGCGAACTCTTCCCAAATGAAATCCCAATCGCAAGCCAGATGCAAAAAGTAAAAGATGCCTCTTTCCGAAGCTTCTACCATCAACTCGTCTACGTTCGCTGCGCAGCGCTCATCGAAGACGTGATGCCAGAAGTAGCCAAGGCTGGTGACACGGGACTTGTCCTCTACGGATATATCGACGAAGAGGCCGGCGTTTCGTTCCAACCGCTATGGATCGCAAAAGAAGGCGAATCGACACTAGACACGCGCCTGATTCCAGAAGAGACGATGTATCTCATTCGTCTAGCGAACCTCGATGACTGCGAGTTCTGTTCAATGAGATGGATTGAAGTGGACCCGTATATCGTAGACCGTGCAAGACGCGTCATTGCGGAAGTCTATGACACGAAGAGCAAAGAAAAAGAAGAGACACGCTCGTTCCAAGGACTCGACCGATTCCGCCGCCGCGAGCATCCCGATGACTTTGGTGTAGCGGTCTACTACGAAGACAAGAGCAAGGAACCCGAACGCTTGTGGGTCCGCATCTCGCGCGTGGAAGGCAACCAATGCTTCGGCACGCTGTTGATGGACTCGAAGCACCCAGACGGACTTAAAGAAGGCGACGAGATTATGTTCCGCGTCCTTCAGAACGAAAACGGCGAGCTAGAGGTTGTGTCAGTGCAAAAATAACAAAAAAGACAAAGTAACCCTCGGTTACTATATAGTGTTTATGGTAAGGCACCGGGCCAAGCCTAAGTCTTGGCTCCTACCAAGCTTCAAACTGACTCTACGGGTTTTACCCTAGAGTCAGTAATTCACATTGGTTGCTCTTCTTACCATTCACACTATAGAACCGAGGGCCTTTTGTCTTTTTTTTAAACTGCCTCACCTTTTTCATGTATGAGTGGAATCTCACCGTTCTTTTATCTTGAATGGAGCTTATCTTGACATTAAAGAAATTTATGGTATATTAAAGGAGCAAGAAAATAGTGAATATTTCAAATCACTAAAGCCAGAAAGAGCATTGGATCTCGTACATCCAATGCTCTTTTTTTCGTTATATAGTATCTAACGTTCTGGTGCTAAGGCAACTATTTTTTCTTGCTAGAGTTCAGCAAATACTCTACTAATATTAAAATTAGTCCCACATGCAGGGGAGCAAGAAAATATATAATGAACATTTCCACTAAAGCCTCACCTCCTTACGAGGCTAGTTGCCTACCATAAGTATAACACTTCACAAGCAGGTGTTGAATAGGTGTTTTGATATTTTCAACCAGAAAAATAAGGCTAAGCGAGACTGTCGCTTAGCCTTTTCTTATTTGTTCTATCACATTACAGTTTTATGCAGAGTGTCGATATATAGTCATTGCCATATCGTGACAATCGATGTCTTTTGTCGCATGATTCATAAAAATCGATCATCGCAAGACCGTTTTTTAGTTGGCCTCTAATCTGAGTTTCTAGCGTATGGCTAAATTCATATCCGTATTCTGGATTGATGGTGATTTTGCCTTGTTCTTCAAGCTCTTTTGAATTAAAAGGGATGGAGAACTTTAACAGTAATTCCTCGTCGGGTTGGTCCCATACAATGTCGGCGTCATACATGTATATCCAAGGATTCATAAACCCGACCATCAACAGTCCGCCTTTTTTTCAATACACGAGAGGCTTCTTTATACATGTTTTTCTAAGTCTTCTATATAGACATTCGAAACGGGATTAAAAAAATAATATCAAACGTTTCATCTTCAAACGGGAATGGTTTTTGTCATATCGGCTTGAACGGTGTTGATTGTTAAACCTTCTCTTTTAGCAACCATCTCATCTTTTTTTGTAATTGTGATGTCGAAAAAAATCCATTATGGTGACGTCATAACCTTTTGCGGCAAAAACGGGACCCTGTTGCCCGCCACCGCAAGCTAACCCTAATATCTTTTTCCCCTTGGCTTTTTCAAACCATTCTTTCGGAACTTTTTTTCCAACCGTTAATGCAACAGAAATTGGATGTTTCTTAGCTTCTTCTAATTCTTCATGTGTTACTGGCTCAGTATAGTCATTGTTGACATTATTCCACCTGTCTTGATTTGCTTTTAAATAATTTCTCATCTCTCATCACCGCTTTCTGTCTTCTCAGGTTCATTATACTATTGCTAGGAAAAGTAGGGAAGGGTCCACTATAATTTACTTGATTATATAAATAAGTGTGCTATAGTGAAGGCGTAGATAATAAATACCTCAAAAAGAGCATTGGATGGTGATATGTACCCAGAATCCTGGACACATTAATAATTAAGCTGAACGCATGGATGTTTCCCTGTATTGAACAGGGGACATCCATTTTGTTTTTTCTTGAATTCTTTTGTTATTGTAATAATCTATATAATCTTTAACTGCCGTTTGAAATTCCTTAAAGGTAGAATATTGCTTTTCCAAACCATAGAACATTTCGTTTTTCATTCTGGCGAAAAACGTTTCTATAATGCAATTATCATAACAATTTCCTTTTCGAGACATTGATTGAATAATTCCTCGTTCTTTTAATGACTGTTGATAAAATGCGTGTTGATATTGCCAACCTTGATCAGAATGGAGAATCAATCCATTAACATCAGGGAATTTTTTGAAAGCTTTATTTAACATCCTTTGAATCTGTTCTAAGTTGGGACTTAGAGAAAGATCATAGGAGATTATTTCATTAGTAGACATATCTAAAATTGGAGAAAAGAAACATTTTCCCCAAGGAAAAGTGAATTGAGATACATCTGTACTCCATTTTTGAAGTGGCCTATCGGCCGTAAAATCTCTGTTAATAATATTATCAGCAACTTTCCCAACATTGCCTTGATAAGATGGTATTTCTCTTTAGGGCGTTTTCCAAACAATCCATTTATATGCATAAGACGTTGAACTCTTTTATGATTAACAACGTGACCTCTCCGGCAAAGTTCTTGGTAAATTCTTCTTACGCCATATCTTCCTTTATTTTCATGAAATATTTTTTTGATTTCTGATAATAAAACACCATTTTTCTCAGCCACAGCATCAACTCTATTCAATTCAAAATAGTAAGTAGATTTCGCCATTTTCATCGCTTTAAGAAGATGTTTTAGTTGGTATCCTATTTCTCGTAATTCTTTGATGACCGCTGCTTTCTCGCCTTGAGAAGCGCAGCTTCCTGTTCTTTTCTCAAGGCTCTCAGTTTTTTTATAACAGCAATTTCAGCTTCTAAATATGCATTGCGTTCACGTAATCGAACTAATTCTTCTCGTTCGGATTCTGAAAGGTTATCAGGCACATCTTTTTTATTCATAATAGGCTCCTTAGATAATGGTCGTCGTCTTTTCTTATTCTTTAAACCATTATATCCATAAGTTTTATACTTGTGAACCCAAGAACCTAATAATCCGACACTTATTCCCGCTGGAAAAGCAACCTCTGATAGAGCTTTCCCATTTAAAACCTGTAAAACAAATGTCAATTTTTCTTCTACCGTCCAATTTCTTTGTTTTTTGACACGCTCCAATCCTTTAGGACCATGAATCTTTTCAATTTTATCCCAATTCAATATTTTTCTTCTAAAACTCTCTTGCATAACATTTTCAGGAGTTTCTACCCATGTTCCTTTCCGATATAATTCGACACATTTCATTTTGAATTCGAATGAGTAACGCATAATAAATACCCCCTTTACTGGTTTGTCCAGTAAAGGGGGTACATATCATGGTCCAATGCTCTTTTTTTGTATTAATGTGCCCCGTCCGCAATCTCTGCAATATAAAAACTTGGAGCATAGCCAATCTTTTCGGTGTAGACTTTGGCAATGTTGGCTTTAAAGGCATCGATATGGTCCTTATGCACCAGAGCGATGGCACAGCCGCCAAATCCAGCACCTGTCATACGAGCACCAAGAACACCGGCTTGTTCCCAAGCGGTATGCACCAGCGTGTCGAGTTCCTTGCCGGTCACTTCGTAGTCGAGTTCGGTAGAGAGGTGGCTCTCGTTCATTAGTTGTCCGAAGTGGGCGAGGTTGCCTTCTTTTAAGACACGTGTCGCAAGCACAGTCCGTTCGTTTTCGCTGACGGCATGGCGAGCACGTTTCACAAATAGCTCGTTAGATAGGTGATGCTTCAACTCATCGAATTGATCAATCGTGAGGTCTCCCAGACTCTCGATAGCCACATGTTCTTGTAGCTCCTTCAAGGCAATACGCGTTTCGGCGAAGCGTTCGTTGTATTTCGAATCGGCCAGTTCGCGGCGTTTATTCGTGTTCATAATCACGATACGATAGTCGCCGAGTTTCACTGGAACCAGTTCATATTCCAGCGTTGCACAGTCCAGGAAGATGGCGTGGTCCTTCTTGCCCATCCCTACAGCGAACTGGTCCATGATGCCGGAATTCACACCAATGAAGTCATTTTCCACACGTTTCCCAACCTTCACAAGACCCAGCGTGTCGATGTCTAGAGTATATACTTTGCGAGCGATGACGCCCACGAGCAGCTCGAATGAGGCTGACGATGAGAGACCCGAGCCGTTCGGGATGTTTCCGTAAAATGCGATGTCCAGACCGTGCGGAAAAGCGAAGCCGAGGTCCGCCAAGTACACGAAAACGCCCTTGACATAGTTCGCCCACGAGTCACTGCCCCTGTAAGCCAGGTCAGTCATATCGAGCTCACGTATACCATCCTTCGAAAAATTGTCCGAATAGAGACGGAGCTTCTTGTCCGACCGTGGCTTCACCCACGCATAAGTCCCCAGCGTAATCGCGCAAGGAAAAACGTGCCCGCCATTATAGTCGGTATGTTCCCCGATTAAATTCACGCGCCCCGGAGCAAAAAAGCTCGCCTCCGGCTCCGTGCCGTATACCTCCACAAACGTCTGTCTTAATTGATCTGTAATTTGTCCCATAATATCCCTCCTGAGGATTTAGTGTTCCTCTTTATTATACGAGAATTTTTTAGAAAAAAAAGAGACCCTTTGAACGAAAAAGAACGACAACAATCACTAAAACGGGAAAAAAGAGAGTTGAAGAGCGAAAAAGGGGTTGATATATCAACAAACTGACTGCTTTTGGATGTTTTTGAACGAAAAAAAGTGCCATTTTTTTCTGAACAATGTTCTTTTTTTCGTTCAAACTATTGAAGGTTATTTTTTTAGGAATATAGTAAAGATGAAACCGATACCAAATGCAAAAATAAAGGGAATTTTTTTAAAGGGATTTATTCTTTATAAAGAGGTATCAGTAGGAAGTTTAATCTAATGAATTCAATGTAGCCATTTAAATCTTGAATTCGTGGAAAAGGGGATTTATTTTTTTATAGAGAAATTATAAAAGGGTGTTTGGGGATAAAACAAAAAATAATTATGGAGGAAAAATCATGAAAAAGAATTTTTTCAAGACGGCAATTGTAGGTTTAGCATCTATCGCTTTATTAGCTGGATGTGGGGGACAAAGTAGCTCTGGTAACAATAGTTCAACTGAAAAGAGTGGCGAAAAACAGGTGTTGGAATTCTATCATGGATATCACCATAGTGAATCTGAATGGCCTGTTGCAAAAGTAATGCGTGATATTTATGACAAGTTTGCTAAAGAACATGCCAATGGTAATGTTGAATTTAAACCAATCCCTGTGAATGGTGACTTAAAAGATATCATGAAAAATAAAGTAGCCAGTGGAGAATTCCCAGACGTGATCGACTTAGCAGGGAATGCTGTTTCACTTGCTGCTATTGAACAACAACTTGTTTTAGATTTAAAACCTTTCATTGATGAAAATAATCTTCAAAAAAATGTTGGTTTAAACTATGAACAAAAACCAAAAAAAGACGGAAAGATTTTCACTGTTCACGAACAACTATTTACAATGGGACTTTGGTATAACAAAGAAATCTTTGCTAAAGCTGGAGCAAAAACTCCAGATCAATGGAAAACTTGGTCTGACTTCACTGAAGCTATGGGAGCTATTCGTAAAGTTGACGGAGTATATGCATACGGTACAGGAGAACCATCTATTCGTCTATTCAATACATTGCTAGGAATGTCTGAAGCTGGACGCAAATTACTTTCAGGACCATTAACAAAGAAGCAATTGAATCAAAAGAATTTTCTGAAGCATTACGAATGGTAATGACAGAACTTCAAACAAATGGTTCTAAGAATGCTGGTGGAGATGCAAATGCTTATTCTAAAGACTTCGCTGAAGGAAAATCAGCAGTCTTCTTCAACGGTGTATGGGCTTCTGGCGAAATGGCTAAGAATCCAAACTTACAACCAGGAATCTACCCTGGCGGCGTAGCAATTAGTTCTTCAGGTGGCGGTATCACAATTTCTAGCAAGATGTCTGAAGAAAAACAAAAATTAGCACTTGAATTCTTGAAATATATGACAAGTGACGAAGTTCAAAAGATTATCTTTGAAAAAGTAGGCGCAAACCCTTCTGACGCAAATATCAATGTGAAAGAAATTGCTGAAAAGAGCACTGATGCAACTACTAAACTTTTAGGTCAAGCAATTAGCCAAGTAAAAGAAGCTAAAAGCATTGTTCCAACAATTAGTGATGTTTGGGGTGGCGATGTTCACACTGCAATTATTAATGCATTAACTGAAAGTGCAGCAGAAAATGTAAATATCGAACAAAAAGTTAAAGCAACACAAGATATCTTAAAATCATTAATTAATTAGTAGTTACGGGAGTTGAAACGAAGCTCAGTTGGTGTTGCCGACTGAGCTTTGATTATAGGCATTTCATGAAAAGGAGCTTCTTTATGGCACAAAAAGTTTCAACATTGCAAAGTAGGAAGGCTCAGAAGAGAAGATTTATATTCCTGTTTCTATTACCAACACTCGTCTGTTTCTTTCTATTCTATTTCTATTCTGTAGCGACCATTTTTATAACTTCATTTACGAAATGGGACTACACAAATTTAAACAATCCACAATTTTTTTAGGATTCGATAAGCTATTCGAAAATTATCGATATATCTTTGAAGAGTATCCATTTTTCCAAGAAGCGTTATTTAACTCGATTCGTTGGGCAATCATTGGTGTGGTTATTCAAGTACCTTTAGCACTTACTGTAGCCATCGCCTTATCGAAGAAACTAAAGGGGTGGAAACTCTCAAGAAATCTTTACATCATTCCAAGTATTATTTCAAGCGCAGCAATGGGGTTGATTTTTTTACAAATCTACAATCCTAACTTTGGTGTTGTAAACCAAGTGATTCGTTTGTTCAATCCGGATTTCAAGGAAGCAGTATTGCTCACTCCAGGTCTTAATATCGTTGCAATGACTTGCGCATATATCTTCTTTGCTGGAGCTTCAACAATCATGCTTTTGGGTCAAATCTTTGCAATTCCTCAAGCAATTCAAGAGGCCGCTATTTTAGATAATATTACTGGATGGAGAAAAGAATGGTATATCACCATTCCGATGATTAAAGAAACGATTAAAACAGTTTCAGTGATGGCAGCTACTTCTGGGTTCTTACTTTATAACGAAGTATTCTTCTTAACGAATGGGGCTGCGGGAACTAAGAGTATCAGTTTCATCATTCGTGAATTGGCTGTATCAAGTTCTCGTACGCAATATGCGAGAGCAAACACAATTGGTGTTATTCAAATTATTGGCGGGATGCTCATTATCCTATGCATTAATTTAATTTATAGAGACAACAAGCAGTCTCGGAAAGGTAAGAAGAGTCATGAATAAGAATCATATGAGTGGTTTATCTAAATCAGGAAAAATCATCGTTTATATATATATGGCTTTAACCTGCCTTATTTCGATTTTCCCAATTTTATGGATTTTCTTGTCTTCATTAAAAGCAGATCCTATGAAAAAAATCCAGGGTTATCATTGCCAACAGACTTTAGTATCGAAGGATATATTAAAGTGTTTACGGAATTACATGTATTAAACTATTTCTGGAACAGCTTTAAAGTCGTATTTGTATCAGTAGTAATCAGCATTGTTATGATTTCGATGTCTTCATACGTCATTGCTCGCATGGATTTTAAAGGAAAGAAAATAGTGACAGCAATGCTATATTCGACATTGTTTATTCCTGCAACAGCAATGACATTCCCCGTTTATCGGTTGGTAAATACTTTGGGAATTTATAATACGCCAGTTGCATTAATCTTTGTATATTCATGTAGTGGAATTGCGATGAGTTTTTTTCATTATTAAAAAAATTACTTCCAAATTATTCCAAAAAGAATTGGAAGAAGCTGCCGAAAATTGATGGTGCTACTTATGCTCAGACATTTTGGAAAATCATGTTGCCAATTGCCAGACCAGGGATTTTGACGGCTGCGGTTTTAGCCTTTATCAATAACTGGAATGAGTATTATTGGGCTTCGATGTTGGTTATCGATAAGAATCAATTAACGGTGCCAGCACTTTTTGGGACAATTTACAACAAGCTTTAATACCAATTACAACGGATTATTCTCAGCGATTGTTGTCATTGTACTTCCTCAATTATTCTATTTGCCTTCACAAGCAAGTACTTTATTGAAGCCTTAGGTGGAGGTGCAGTTAAAGGATGAAAAATTCATTGGAAGCTATTAATAAACGAACAGAATGGTTCAGAGAATCTCGTTTCGGAATGTTTATCCATTGGGGTTTATATTCGATTCCCGGAAAAGGTGAATGGATTAGAAGTCATCAACGCTTAACGATTGAAGAGTATGAACCTTACTTTGAATCGTTTAATCCAACAGAATACAACCCAAGGGAATGGGCTCGTCAGGCAAAAGCTGCTGGCATGAAGTATATGGTATTGACTGCAAAGCATCACGATGGTTTTTGTTTATTCGATTCTGACTACACTGAGTACAAGGTTACCAATACCCCAATTGGAAAAGACTTAGTGAAGGAATTTGTTGAGGCGGTTAGAGAAGAAGGGTTAAAAGTAGGATTATACTTTAGCCTAATCGATTGGTATCATAAAGACTTTCCAAAATATGCAGATTTAAACCATCCGATGCGAGGAAATGAAGCCTATAAGGATGAAAAAATCGATTTCGACAATTACCTCACTTATTTGCACAACCAAGTCAAAGAGATTGTGACAAAATATGGAAAAATCGACATTCTCTGGTTCGACTATTCTTATGAAGAGATGGTAGGTGAAAAATGGCAAGCCACTAAATTAATTGAAATGGTTCGTCATTATCAACCAGATGTAATTGTAGATAATCGTTTAGAGACTTCAGGGGAAGGTTTCGGAAGTATTGTGACGGATGATATTCAATTATATTCTGGAGACTTTGTAAGTCCAGAACAAATTGTTCCTCACGAAGGAATTCGCAATTATAAAGGCGAGCCTGTTCCTTGGGAATTATGCCTTACAATGAATAATAACTGGGCCTATAATCCTACTGACTATCTATATAAGAGTTCGAAGACGCTTATTCGTAAGTTGGTGGAATGTGTCAGCAAGAACGGCAATATGATTCTAAACGTTGGTCCAGATGCATTGGGGAAAATCAATTCGCCAAGTCTTGCTATTTTTAAAGGAATTCCATGAGTGGATGTCAAGAAATGGGGAATCCATTTATGGATGTGTGGGAGCATACGATTTACCAAAACCAGATTGGGGTTACTACACAAAGAAAGATAATGTAATCTATGCTCATGTATTTGAACAACCAATTGGCCCAATTGCCTTACCAGGGCTCAAGGAAGAAGAGATTAAACGAATGAGTTTCCTTCATGATGGAAGTGAAGTGAAAATTTCTAAGAGCTGGACGACGAATGCTTTCCCAGATATGTGTTTTGCGCAATTTGGAGAAATTCCGCATTTTACTTATCCGCTCCCATGCGATGTAGATAGTGTTATTAAAATTGAGTTGCGAGGAGATAAAAATGAAAATTAGTAATAAATTTCTCTCTCGAGAATTTGTATATGATGAAAATCAATTTTATACGAAGAAAATCGTTAATAAACGATTGGACAAGATTGTTAAAAATAAAAGTGCATTAGAATTTCGAATCGTCTTTGAGACAGGAAACCCTCTTACAAGTCAACAGTTTCAAGCGACCATTCTTGAAAAGAAGAAAGATAAACTTGTTGTAAATTTCGCAAGACGTGGAACAGAGCTTACGATTACCTACGCTGCTCGTGAAGATGTATTAGAGAAGAAAGTGACGCTTATCAAAAGCAGTCGTTCCATCAATTATATTGATGTGGATCTTCTTGATTTTGATAGTACGGATGGAATTTTCTATCCAAAAAAACAATCGGATATTAAAGAAATGGCGGGTTTCCCAGGTTATTATGTAGAATGTGGGCAACCAATTTATGCTAAATCACTGTTCTTTGGAATGGAATTTCCGATGGGCGAAAACAGAGTTCAAGAAACTCACTATTTCTCTCGTTATTATGTAGGGTACGTTGTAAGAAAACCGAAAAGAAATCTGGCCTGTTATTATTGGTGCGGCCAGCGGGGAAGAAAAAAAGAAACGATTCAAAAAGACTTCTTCAAATATATTGAAGGAATTGCTCAACCAAATGCGTTTAGAAAGCAATATAACTCGTGGTTTGACTATATGACAGACATTGACGAGCAAAAAAAGTTTTTGTATAGTTTTGCTGAGATTTATCATGGGTTTGAGGGTCATGGTGTGCACCTAGACGCATACGTAGTGGATGATGGCTGGCCAAACTACGAAAGTATGTGGGAATTTAATGAGAAGTTCCCTAAAGGGTTATCAAAAATTAGATGGTTAGCAAAACAACAACATTCAAGTTTAGGACTTTGGATTGGGCCTCGTGGTGGTTACAACGGAACTGAAGTAAAAATGAGTGACTGGCTAGAAGCTCATCCTGAATTTGGTAGTAAAAAAATAAACTGTCTAATGATGTGAATCTTGGAGATTTCAAATACTTACGTCATTTAAAATCAAAAATGCTCAAGTATCAAAAAGCCTACGATATTAGTTATTGGAAGATTGATGGTTGGTTACTGAAACCTGATAAGCCGGATTCAAGTGGGGATTATGCGATGCATACAATGGTCCCAGTTTATGAGTTTCTGGTTGAATTGTTGAAGGATTTACGAGCAGAACGAGGTAAGAAGGACTTCTGGCTTAATTTAACTTCTTATGTAAATCCAAGTCCGTGGTTCCTACAATGGGTAAATAGTTTATGGCTTCAAACTTCTCAAGACGTTGGATTTACTGAAGGCGCGGGAAATGATATTAATCGTATGATTACTTATCGTGATATTCAGTATCAAGAATTCTTGGAAAAAAACGTGATTTACAACTTCCATTAAACTCAATTTATAGTCATGAACCAATCTATGCAGCCACTGCACATACATGGTATATGGACCATCAAATGTATGCGACTGTGAAAGAGTTTGAAGAGTACTTAATGTTTATTTCCACTCGCGGAAATGCGTTCTGGGAATTCCATTATTCTTATAGCATGTTTGACGAAGAACGTTGGCAAGCGAATGCAAGAGCAGTTCAATGGATTGAAGCAAACTACGACACTTTAAAATATAGTCGTAGAATTGGTGGCAAACCAGACAAGTTTGAGATTTATGGATATCACTGTGTAAACCCTATCAATGGAACGCAGATTTTATCGTTAAGAAATCCAGACTCTAAGCCACAAACCATTAAGTTGTCGGATATTAAGATAGACCATTTTAGTACAGTTATTGGAGAATTCAAACAACAGGGTGATGTGATTGAGTTAGCGCCTTATACGATTTTAATTTTGAAAAAATAATCGTTGATTGAAAGTAGGTGAAGAGATTATGTCCATTCATATTAGTAAAGATGAGCGGCTGTTTCATTTAGAGACGGAGAATAGTAGCTATGTTTTCAGAGTGCTCGAGAATCAGCAACTTCAACATCTCTACTATGGAAAAAAAGAATTCATGTGAAAAGAAAAACTATGGGAATTTAGCGAGTTACCAGACAAGAGGGTTTGAAGTTTCCTATACAGCCGATGAGGAACGAATTCAGTTATCGATGATTCCAAATGAATATGCTGCTTATGGTAAAGGGGATTTTTAGACATCCTGCATATCAGGTTCAAGACGCAACAGGTAGTAGAATTACGGAATTAAAGTATCAAGGATATACACTCTCTACTGGTAAGAAACGATTAGAGATTCTTCCTTCTACTTTTGATGACGACGGAGATCGTTCAGAGGTGTTAACAATCACCTTAAAGGATGACATTATTGGATTAGTAGTGAAGTTAAACTATACCGTATTTCCAGGGCAGAATGTAATCGTGCGGAATGTAGAATTCATAAATGAAGGTCAATCTGACTTGAAGCTTTTGAAAGCAATGAGTTTACAGCTTGATTTACCAGATGATCAGTTTGACTTTATTCACTTCTCGGGGGCGTGGTTAAGAGAGAGACAATTGTATCGAACAGCGCTAAGACCAGGACTACAAAGTATTGATAGTTTAAGATACTCATCGAGTCCGCAAAATAATCCATTCTTTATGTTGTCTCGAAAACATACGACTGAAGAGAGTGGTGAAGTCTACGGGTTTAATCTTGTGTATTCAGGAAACTTCCAAAACAGCATTGAGGTAGATCACTTTGATACAACGCGCGTACTGGTCGGAGTGAATCCTGTGGAATTTGAGTACTTATTAGAACCTCAGATGAGTTTTGTAACTCCCGAATCCATTATGAGTTATAGCGCTCAAGGAATGAACGCTTTGAGTCAACAGTTGGCAATCTTTTATCGGGAACATTTAGTGAATCGTCATTTTGCTAAACGTCCACGTCCAATCGTGTTGAATAGTTGGGAAACGATGTACTTCAACTTGATGACTGATAAGGTGTTGGAGCTAGCAAAATGTGGCCAACAGCTAGGGGTAGAATTATTTGTGCTCGATGATGGTTGGTTTGGTCATAGAGAAGGCGATAATAGTTCTTTAGGAGATTGGACAACGGATTATCGTCGTCTTCCAAAGGAATTTCCTATATTGCTGACGAGATTCATAAAATGGGAATGCAGTTTGGCTTGTGGTTTGAGCCTGAGATGATTTCTATTGATAGTGAGTTATATCGTACTCATCCAGAATGGATGATTTGCACCCCACATCGCAAACCGTCAGTAGGACGCCATCAGTACGTCTTAGATTTTACAAATCAAGAAGTGATTGATTATCTGTTTGATGCTATTTCCTCAATCATTCAGGAAACGAAGTTAGAGTATATTAAGTGGGATTACAATCGCCACATAACAGATGCGTATACTGCAACATTATTGGCAACAAAACAAATGGAGTTTGGGCATCGTTATATTTTAGGTGTCTACCAGCTGCTAGAACGTCTAACGAAAGCTTATCCGGAAGTTTTATTTGAGTCTTGTTCATCAGGTGGAGGCCGTTTTGATTTAGGGATGATGTACTATGCTCCACAGGTTTGGACAAGTGATGATACTGACCCGATTGAAAGATTGAAGATTCAGCACGGGACTTCATATGGATATTCATTATCCATGATGTCGGCACATGTATCTGCATCTCCAAATGAACAAAGTGGGCGAAGAACAAACTTAGATACAAGAGCGGCTGTTGCATACTTTGGAGTCTTTGGTTATGAGTTGGATGTTACCACGTTAGAGGCAGCAGAGGCTGAAAAAGTCAAAGAACAAATCGATTTCTACAAGAAATATCGTGAAGTGTTCCAATATGGAAACTTCTTTCGAATTCGAAGTCCATTTGAAGATGATGTTGTTGATTGGCAAGTCGTTTCTAGCGATAAGTCAACTGCTATATTGCTCCACACTTCGCTCATTAGCCACTTGAATCCAGGATATTCAGTCGTAAAATTCTGTGGATTAGATGAAGACAAACGATATACGATTGCTGGAACGGATGAAGAGTTTTTCGGAGATGAGCTTATGAATGCAGGAGTTAAAATTGTTCCAGAAGGAGCAGAAAATGGACCTGTCATTTCTACTCCAGAATACCAATCTCATCTATTAATAGTAGAAGAAATCAAAGAGTAATTAAGAACAAAAAGGCGCTAGTCAATGAGTAGACTAGCGCTATTCTTATATTCATTTACTATGAAGAAATCCGCGAAGGTCCATAGAAGCCCTTGGTGCTTAACACTATGAATATGCCGAGGGTTTTATTTTGTCTCTTTTCTATTAAAATATTTCATGCCTTACTTCTTTAATAAGCGGATGACGTAAGAAGACGTATGAAAGATAGATTGCCATCAAACACCAGATGATTGGCTCAGAGAAAATAACGCCAAGATAGCCAGTGTGCGGAATGATGAAGATGACAAAAAGCACTTTCCCCACCAACTCAATAAAGCTCGAAACCAATGGCGTTACCTTTTGCCCTAGCCCTTGCAAACTATTTCGTAAAATCAATAGAAGCGCAAGCGGGATATAGAACATTGACCCGATACGGTTGTAAAGCGCCGCATTGTCCAGAAGTACAGGGTCGCTTGAACCAGAGATAAGTTCATTTAACGCAGGACTTGCAAAGAACAAGAAGATGCATACTAGAATCGCCCAACCAAACGCTACAAGACTTCCTTGACGAATGCCTTTTGCGATACGGTGCGGTTTGTTTGCTCCGAAGTTTTGCGAAGTGAACGTTGTCATCGCTGCCGCAATCGCTGCGAATGGGAGTGTCGAGAACGCGAAGATGCGTCGAGCTGACGTTTGCGCGCTGATGATGACTGGTCCGAGTGCGTTGATAGAAGATTGAAGCATCACGGATCCAATCGATACGATGGACGACATGAGTCCCATGGCTGAGGCCTTGGCTGAGTAAGTCCATGTATAATTCGTCGTCACGTACGAAATCACTTTTTGCCGGAATCAAGAAGCTGGCGCGTTTTCTAATATAAATAAAGCAGAGGACGGCCGATAAGCCTTGTGCGATAATCGTCGCAATCGCCGCCGCTGCAACACCCATGTTGAACGTTGTGATCAGTAAGATATCTAAAAAAACACGTTCACGACCGCTGAGAAAAATCAAGAAGTAGAGTGCAGCCTGGCTATCACCGACCGCACGAAGTAGCCCCGCGCAGAGGTTATATGCAAAGGTTACGGCAATACCGATCACGACAATCGAGATATACTCATACGACTGGTCGATGATACTCTCAGGCGTTCCAAGGAACTGAAGGAGAGGATACATACCGAAACTTCCGATAATGGCCACAAGGAGACTGAGAAAGGCTCCGATGACAAGAGTTGCTCCAACGGCACGTTTCAAGAGGCGATGGTTATTCGCCCCGTAATAGCGTGCGATGATAACTCCCATCCCGTTTCCGACTCCAAGCGAGAAGCCGACGATGAGTTCAAAGATGGCGGCTGTGGCTCCAACCGCTGCCAGCGCATCCTGCCCAAGGAATCGCCCGACAATCATGATATCGGCAGTGTTGTAGAGTTGCTGGAATATGTTTGAAATTATAATTGGGATTGCAAATGCAATAATGGACCGCAAAATCGGCCCGTCTGTTAAGTTAATCGCTGTTTTTTTCATAAGGCAATTATACTCGTAACAAAAGAGATGGTCAAGTGGACCAAAGGTCCGAAAAGATGACTTCGAAACCTTGCGGATATTCGTTATACATACCGTAACGTTGCACCGGTTCGAGCCTCGAAGAGGCTCTCACTTTTACAGCCTCAAAGTTGGCGTAAGGAATAAATTCCAACGCCAACTAATTCGCATGTAATGCTAAACACGTTACGGTTTGTATAACATCCGCAGGGTTCTTCGTCATCTTTTCTTGTGCCTCTAAATAAGCGAGTATAATGGCAATGAAAACAGGGTTAACTGAACAGACGTCTTATTGCATTTGGAATCCCAGTGAAGAGGGATGAGAGGTGCTTGGAGGTGGATAGAATCGCCTAACTTATTTTCGAATCGCCTAAAAATTAGGCAATATTAGGCGAAAAGGAAGTAAGACAGAATCGCCTAACTACTTTTAAATCGCCTAAAAACGATGTATAATTAGGAGAAAAAGAAGGAGGTAGGCGAATGAGAGTTTTTGATTATGAAAAATTATTGCAAAGTCAATGGGATGTTGAAGTGATTAATCTTCTAGCCAAAATTCATGAACATAAGGGTAAACAAGAGCTGTTTTTGGCACAAAAACCTGCTGTTTTAGATAAATTGGTAGAAATCGCTAAAGTTCAAAGTGTGGAAGATTCGAATAAAATAGAAGGAATTGTCACGACAACAACGAGAATTAAGGAGTTAATGGCTCAGAAAACAACACCGAGAAACAGAGACGAGGAAGAAATTTTAGGCTATAGAGACGTCTTAAATGTAATCCATGAAAGTTATGAATATATTCCTATCAATAGCAATTATATTTTACAACTTCACAGAGAATTGTATAAATATAGTGAAAAAGGAATTGGAGGAAGATATAAAAACACTCAAAATTCTATCGTTGAACAGGATCAAAATGGTAATGTTATAGAAATATTTAAGCCATTACCTCCATATGAGACACCGAAAGCAATTGAAGACATTTGTAGAGAGCTTAATAAAGCTTTGGATAAACATGAAGTAGATTCGTTGTTGTTAATACCGATATTTATCCATGATTTTCTTTGTATACATCCATTTAATGATGGAAATGGTAGAATGAGTCGATTGTTAACGACACTTCTTCTATATAGACAAGGGTATGTGATTGGGAAGTACATTAGTTTAGAGAGTAAAATTGAGCAAAATAAAGACGGGTATTATCCATCTTTAAGAAAAAGTGGTTTGAATTGGTATGAAGGTCAAGAAGATGTGACTCCTTTTATAAAATATATTCTAAGAACAATATTAGCAGCTTATATTGATTTTGAAGAGAGAGTTGACTATGTAGATGAAAAGCTCCCTTCTATTGAACTGGTTAGAAGAGCAGTCAATAAAAAATTGGGCAAGTTTACTAAATCAGATATCATGGAATTAGTTCCAAGTATAGGTAAAGCAACCGTTGAAAATATGCTGAAAAAACTCGTCGAAGAGGGCTATATTAATCGATATGGAAAAGGAAGAACAACCTATTACGTAAAAAATGACTAAATTTAACATCTCGTTTGATATGTACTTTCTATACTGGGAAGCGCAAAAAAAGCTAGCAGAAAATCTGCTAGCTTTTTAAATAGGTTTGTTTAGATTAGTTTTGTTCTGCTTTTTTAGAAACAAGAACGAACATCGCTGAGATTGTTACGATGATTCCTGCTAGAATTACGGCTGTGTTACTTGTTGTACCAGTGTTTGGTAGGTCTGGTGTAACAGTCGTTGTTGTTGTTTCTGGTGCAGGTGTTACTGTTGTTGTGTCTGTTGTTTCGCCTGTCGTTACGCCTGTTGTTGAACCTTCTGTAGTAGAAGAGCCTTCAGATGTTGTTGTAGCGGCAGTTGTTGAAACAGTAGTAGACTCAGTCGTCGTTGTTCCTGCAGTTGTTGAAACTGTTGTAGACTCAGTCGTTGTTGTTCCTGCAGTTGTAGAAACAGTAGTAGACTCAGTTGTAGTCGTTGATGCTGTCGTAGACTCAGTAGTCGTTGTAGAAGCAGTCGTTGACTCAGTTGTAGTTGTAGTCGTTGTAGGAGCTTCCGTTGTTGTAGTAGTCGTCGTAGGAGCTTCCGTTGTTGTAGTAGTCGTCGTAGGAGCTTCCGTTGTTGTAGTAGTCGTCGTAGGAGCTTCTGTTGTAGTCGTAGTCGTTGTAGGAGCTTCAGTTGTAGTTGTAGTCGTTGTAGGAGCTTCTGTTGTAGTTGTAGTCGTTGTAGGAGCTTCCGTTGTCGTAGTAGTCGTTGTTGGAGCTTCCGTTGTAGTTGTAGTCGTTGTTGCTACTGTTGTCGTTGTTGGAATTGATGGAATTGATTGGTCTCCGTCAACACCACCGTTTGCATTGATGTTTGCAACAGATGCGTTTACTTCTTTTGCCACAACAGCGGCTTCACCTTTCACTTGGTACCAAACTTTCGTGTTGTTCTTGAATTCTTTTTGGTTTTCATTTTCTACTTTTGTACGATAGAAAATAAGAACGCCAGTCTTGTTGATCAAGTCTTTAGGAATCGTCACTACAAATTTTCCTGAAGCATCCACTGTAAATGTTGATCCAGGGAACGCTGCTTTGAAATCTTCAATCGCAGTAGCGCCTGAATAGTAGCCAGGTTTTGCTCCTGTTGTTGTAATGCTAAAGCTGTCTGTTACTAATTTGTGTCCGCCTTGTACTTCGTCTTCGAGACGAACGTCGCCGTCTACTTCTAAGTTCATCGCGTTAATCGTTACTGCCCAAAGAATGTTGTCAGGGTCGTCAGCGTGCATATCCCCAGCTTTTAAGAAGAATGGAGCGTGGTTTACGCCAGTCGCCATTTTCTTCACGTTCAGGTCGACAGTTTTGTCTCCACTCACGATGGTGAATTTACCAACGTGTTCTTTGTCTGTTGCTGTGTCGTTGTGACCTTCGATTTCGAATTCACCCCAACCGCGAACGTTCTCAAGGCCAGTGATGCCGTCGTTGAACGTTACTTTTGCAGAACCGTCTTTGATGACCATGTCCCCAACGTATTTGCCGTCGATGGTCAATTGGATGGTTTTCTTAAATCCAGTCCCGTGAAGAGTGCCTGAACTTGGCCAAGTCACTTCAAGAGTGTCTCCAGCTTTGATTTTTTGGGCGTGTTCGTCAAACGTAAATTTAACAGTCGTTTGTCCGCCGTCTGTAATTTCGCTTGAAGAGACCGTCAATGAACTGATGTTATTACTAACGTCTGCTGCGTTCACCACTGATTGAGGGGCCAGCATGAATAATAACATCGGGATGAACAATACGAAGAGTAACTTCGAGAGTCTTCCTTTGATGAAATCTTTCATTATTTTTCCTCCTAAAGGTATTAATTTGTGAGAACTTTAACTAAAATCTCCAAAAAAATAGAGCAACCCTTGCAAAAAGCCGTCTAGTTACTGTTCTCGGTTAAATCTATATTTATTATTATATCACAACTGTAAATTTTTACTACTAATTTTTATATATTTCTCAATAGTTTCTTCATATTTTCTTCGATTTCCAAAATCGCGTTGGAAAAGTCGGGAGTAAACGGTAACAAAGGTCGTTTTTCCGGAATTTGTTTCCAAAAAATTCTAGCGTTTTAGGCGCACTCAATGCGTTGCGACTGCATGAGCCTTTACCGACTTTCCGTTTCACTGTACAATAAGGAAGACATGAAGGGACGTGAAACTATGTGGAAAGACGCCATCGAGATGAGAGAGGCCGTTGCAAGTGGTGCGGTATCTCCAAAGGAATTAGTCCAAGAGACATTAGAGAAAATTGAACAACGAAATCCAAGTCTAAATGCGGTCGTGCACTTGCAGGCTGAACGTGCGCTAGAAGAAGCAGAGTCGCGTTCGTTTGAAGGTTTACCGTTTGGCGGGGTGCCGCTTCTCTTGAAGGACCTCGGGCAAAATCAAGCAGGGGAACCATCGAGTGCGGGAAGTAAGATCTTGAAGGGGGATTCTATTAAACCGTACCGATAACTTCGTGAAGCGTCTGGAAGCAGCAGGTTTTATCGTCGTGGGACGTACGAATACGCCAGAATTTGGCTTTAAGAATATGACGGAGCCGCAACTCTGGGGCCCTGCGAATAATCCGTATGACGTCAATCGCAATGCCGGTGGATCCAGCGGTGGTGCGGCGGCTGCCGTGGCTGGTGGCATCGTTCCGATTGCGGGGGCGAGTGACGGCGGTGGGTCGATTCGAATTCCAGCGAGCTTTACGGGTCTTATCGGGTTGAAGCCGAGTCGTGGTCGAATTCCTGTGGGTCCTGGTAGCTATCGTGGCTGGCAAGGCGCTTCGGTGAATTTTGCGATGACGAAGACGGTCCGTGATACCCGCGAGTTGTTGAAATGGATGCAAGTTGAGCAAAAGGATAGTCCATTTTTAACACCGCTTATTAAAGATTGGGATACTCTTCCTAACCGTCCGCTTCGAATCGGCGTGATTGAGAAGTCTCCTATTGAAAGTATGGTCGCTCCGGAAGCCAAGGCGGCACTTCATAAGGCTGTAAAATTCCTAGAAGCTATCGGCTGCGTGGTCGAACCGATAGGCTGGCCAGTTGATGGCGTAGAAGTGATGAAGAACTATTATGTGATGAATAGTGTGGAGACGGCGGCGATGTTCCAAGGCATGGAGGCAAGCTTTGGCCGCAAGTTCACCAAAGACGATATGGAACTCATGACTTGGGGGATTTACCAGTCTGGGGAACGTATTTGGCAAAAGATTATAGCGCGGCTCTGTCGAAATGGGACACGTATGCGCATGCGATGGAAAAAGTGCATGAGCAGTACGATTTGATTGTAACGCCGAGTGTGAGCGATGTGACTCCGCTGCATACGCAATTCCCGATGGAAGAATCGGTGCGACAAGCGTTGGAGCATATGGATGAACTAAGTGTGCCGGAACAACAAAGCGTGATTTGGCGCATGTTTGACCGAACACTTGCGCTGACACCGTTTACGCAATTATCCAATATTACAGGCGCACCAGCGATTAGTTTGCCAGTCTTTTTAACCGAAAAAGGCCTCCCAATTGGCGTACAGTTGATGGCAGCCCGTGGACAAGAGGCGTTGCTGTTAACGGTGGCAGAATGGTTTGAACGCGAAGGGCAATTTGAAACAAGAGACTTCAGCTAGGAGTGAAGAAGATGACGAAGAAAGTAGCAATCGTAGGGGCTGGCATCGTCGGAGCGACTGCGGCGTATCAGCTCAGCAAAAAAGGAATCGATGTAACGGTTTTTGACGCGGGTGTGGGCCAAGCAACGAAGGCGGCTGCCGGGATTATTTGTCCATGGTTATCGCAACGTCGTAATAAAGACTGGTACCAACTCGTGTCACATGGAGCGGCGTACTATCCGCAGTTGATGGATCAGTTGAGCGCAGATGGTGTCAGTGAGTTGCCGTATGAGCAAGTCGGGGCGTATATTTTCAAGCATACTGAGAAGCAATTGGCGAAGGTCGAAGAGATGGCCGTGGAGCGACGCGTGGATGCGCCGATGATTGGTGAGGTACGTGCCTTAACTCCAGAAGACGTGGCGAGTGTGATTCCGGGCTGGTCGAATCCAGACGGTGCGCTCTATTGTAGCGGCGGTGGTCGCGTGGATGGCGAGTTGCTGGTTGCGCTTTTATTAGAACAAGCAGAGAAGAACGGGGCTCGTGTGGTCCGTGAAAAAGTAACTCTTGAAGCTGTTGGCGAAGAGGTCCGTGTGCTTCTTGGCGAAGAGGTGCAAGCCTTTGATGCGGTGGTCCTTTCTAGTGGTGCGTGGGTCAAAGAACTCATCGAACCGCTTGGCTACTACGTGGATGTCCGTCCGCAAAAGGGCCAGTTGATTGAACTTACCTTAAAGACGACCGAAGATACATCGAAATGGCCAGTGTGCATGTTGCATGGTGAGATTGATATTCTTCCATTCCCAGATGGCAAGATTTTAGTCGGAGCGACCCACGAAAATACGCAAGGTTTCGATTTGGTTCCAGATGAAGAACTCTTAAACGGCATGTACGAAGAAGCGTGTGCGAGTCTTCCAAGTTTAAAAAATGCCAAACGCAGTGGGGTGCGCGTAGGAACGCGTGCGTATACTTCCGATTTTCTACCGTTCTTTGGCGAAGTGCCAAATACGACAAATGCCTTTGTAGCAAGTGGTTTAGGCTCTTCAGGGCTTACAAGTGGCGTCTGGATTGGCGAATGTTTGGCTCGCATGGCAGCAGGGGAAGAAGTCGGATTTTCGGTAGAAAAATACACTCCGCAAAATTATGTACGAAAAGTGTAAATTTCTGAATGTTTTTTTAGTTGTATTTTTAGTTTTTAATTTTTAGTATTCTGTTTAAGGTAATTATTTAACCTAAAAAAACAAAGGAGGAAAAACATTTATGTTAAAAGAGTTTAAAGAGTTTTTAATGCGCGGGAATATCGTTGAATTAGCAGTAGCGGTTATCATCGGTGGAGCTTTCAAAGCAATCATTGATTCATTAGTAAATGATATTATTTCACCAATCATCGCTATGGTAGCAAACACAGGAGATATCGCAGCAGTTTCATTCCGTTTAGGTTCTGCTCAAATCGGTATCGGTGCTTTCATCGCTGCAATCATCAACTTCGTAATCGTTGGCGCTGTATTGTTCTTAATCATTAAAAGGTATGAACAAAAGCTTCTGAATTAGCTAAGAAAAAAATCAAGTTGAAGAAGCTGCTCCAGCTGCACCAACTGCAGAAGATTACTTAAAAGAAATCCGCGACTTATTAGCAAACAAATAATCGCTTTGAAAAGCCGAGAATCCTCTCGGCTTTTTGTGTGCAAAAATTTTGTGTGTGCTTAGTTTACATTGAATAGATTTATGAAAAAGAGGATAAAGCGAAGCTTTTATTTCTTTGGATAAGAAGAAATGAGTGCATTGGCGGATAAACGAGTTCAGAATCAGTTTTATTATTGAAAAGAGTTATAGTGGGGCACCGGTTCGAGCCTAGGTCTCTCACCTTTAAAGCCTCAAAGAGGACGTACGGAATAAATTCCTACGTCCTCTTATTCGTTTTAATGCTTATTCCCACTATTTTTTCAATAAACTGATTCTTTTCGTTTATCCTCCTTAGGCATTTGGATGGAATCCAAAAGAAACTCGCAAAGCTTCTATTTTTTTCGAAATACAATGGTTCACCGAATTTTCTTTATTTTTTGAGAGAAAAACGAGAGGCTCTGGCTTTTGGACGATTAAAATTTGCTTCGTCTACACCGGAACATCCGCGACACGGGGTGCTAAAACTTTGGAAGCTGCTTAAAGAGTGCTAGAAATAGGAAAAGACTCGCGGACGAGTCTTTGTTGGTTTAGATTTAGTTGATTACAGCGATGAGTCCGAGGACGAAGCATATGGTGAGTATGATAAAGGTAACAAGGTCTACTTTGTTCATTTTTTTGTTAATCAAATAAATGCCGATATAGCATGGGATACCGCCGAGAAGCCAGAGAAGGCCAGCGCTTTGTTGAAGCCAGGGGATGGTTTCGGCGCTATAAAAGCCGTAATAAGCAACTGCTTCAAGGATTGAACCGCCAATAATGAGGCATAAGCCAGCTTTAAGGTTTTTAAGGAAAAAAATGGCTCTAAGTCCACTCATTATATGGTAGATAGGAAAGAAGTAAACATTAAAACCTAAAGATAATATCATAGAGAATGTAGTAACCATAATGATTTCTCCAAATCCGAAAAATGATGCGAAGGGAAGAGTGTTTGCCTTCGTCTTTATTATAGTGGAAATGAACGGAGAAGACACTTTTTTTATGAACGGGGATGCTTGGAACGAGGAGGAAGTAGGGGTATACTAGAGGGAGAATTGATGAAAGAGGAGTTCTGGGTTATGTGGATTGTATTTGCGTTATTGTCAGCAGTGTTTGCGGCGTTAACGTCGATTTTGGCGAAGATTGGGATTGATGGGGTAAACTCGAATTTGGCGACGGCGGTACGCACGGTTGTGGTCGTTGTGATGTCGTGGCTGATGGTTTTTGTGACGAATAATCAGTCTGGGCTGTCTGAAATTAGCAGGAAGAGTTGGATCTTTTTGATTTATCTGGGATTGCGACGGGGGCTTCGTGGCTTTGTTACTACAAGGCGCTTCAGATGGGGAGTGCAACAGAGGTAGCGGCAGTCGATAAATTGAGTATCGTCTTCACGTTGATATTAGCAGTTTTCTTCTTGCATGATACTTTCACGGTGAAATCACTCATTGGTTGTGCACTGATTGCGACCGGGACAATAATTATGGTGTGGTAGGTATACAAAATGCGTACGGAATTTTCCGTACGCTATTTTTTATGGAAGTAGTTCTTTGTTGAAGGTTACTAGTGTGCTGGATTGTATAGAAAAAGACTCGCGGGTCGAGTCTTCTTGGAATTAGTATTTTTATACAGAGAGCGCAATTAGTGAAATGCAAAAGGCGATGATTCGAATGAGGGTAGGGGCTAGTTTTATTTGTCCAGATTCTTTATCGGCAATATAATCACCGATAAAACATAGGATACCGCCAATACACCACATTGGAGTCACAAAGTTTCGAACGGAAGAAAAATCAACATATTTAGTATAAATAAAGAGAGCAATTAGGATTGATGAACCGATTAGTAAGTACCAACCACCCTTATGATTTTTCTGAAAGAGTAATACTTTCAGGCCCCTCACTATGTGATAGAGAATGAAAAGGAAGGTAACTATGGCAATAAACAATACAGCAATGATTATATTAAGCATAAGAAATTCTCCCTATAAGATTAAACGATGTGAAGAGTACTAAAAAGGTCTTCCACTCTATTATAAATGAAATAGCAGTGGAAGACCTATTTTTTATAAAAATACAACATTGTAGCAGACAAACCAGCGAGTGCTCCGCCGATACTCATTAAGTACCCTTGTGGCAACTCTTTATCTTCTGAATACATTTTTAACCCTTTTCTAAACAAGCGCCAATCCAAGTGTGAGAAGGACTGCGATGGTGATGCGGATGACGTGATGTGATTTGTTGATGTTGCCTTTTTCTTTTCCGTTCATGTACGCTCCCACGCAGCAAAGCGTTGCCCCAAGGATCCATGTTAGGAATGGAATTCCAGGTAACACTGCGAGTAATGGGATTGTAGGAAGTGCGATGAGCCCTCCTGCAAAAACGAGGATGTTTCCTGTTGTTTTGTCTCCTTTTAGAAGAGCTGCGCCACCTGCGAGTAGATGGATGAGCGCGAATGTGACGATAAAGAAACTAAGAATAAAGAAGATGATGAATACATAGCCCATATGAGGCCCTCCTTGTTAAGCGATAATCATTAAAAATGTAATAACGAGTGCAACGATGGCACGTGCTTTGTTTGGGTCTTTAATTTTATCCGGAAATGGATTTCTGTTTACAAAGCAAACGACAAACTCAAGCATTTGATTTTCTGTTTTATATGGTTTTTCGTGCTGGTTGTTCCAGTATGATGCGTACAGAATGAGTGCCCAGGCTATAATCCAGATAATATATCCGCCAACTGATTTTTGATAGATGAGGCGGACGGAATGAAGAGCAGTGACTCCTCCGAAGAATAGTAGGAAGTTTGCGAGTGAATATTTCTGCGTTCCCATCGTATAGACTCCAACGCTAATGAATGGTAATAGATAAAATAATGCGATGGAATTGATTGAAATAGGGAATGGTCCTGGCATAGAATTCTCCTGTAAGGTTGATAGTAATCAGTATAAAACGGGACTTGTATTTTGTCAAAATACGGCGGGTACGGTACACTAAGGGGGACAATGAAAAGGAGTGCCGAGATGAAATTAATACTATCGCCTGCAAAGGAAATGAACTGTGACGCATTAGAGGAACGCGACTGGGAAGTGAGCCCGGCAGCCGCAAAAGTGGTTGAAGCCGTGCGTGCGGTGCCTGAAGAGGACCTCTCTCATGTGCTAGGGGTCAAAGGGAAGTTGCTCGACGAAAACAAAGCGTTCATCGAAGGGTGGAATGTGGAAGGGGCTGCGCCTGCCATCGAACTTTACAACGGACTAGCGTTTCGCTGGTTGAAGCAAGTAGAGGGATGGAAGGACGGATTGGATTATGGAAGTGAGCATGTGCGCATCTTGTCTGCACTATATGGAGCTGTGGCGCCTGATGCTTATGTGAAGCCGTATCGCTTAGATATGTTGCGACCATTGCGCGTGGACGGGAAGAGCTTGAAGGCTTACTGGAAATCGGAGTGGGCCGAGTTGTTCGAAGAAGGCGAAACGGTGGTGAATTGTGCCAGTGACGAGTTCAGCACGCTAATCGACCGCACGCGTTACAACTGGATAGACGTGGAATTTTTCGAGCGTAAAGACGGGAAGTTGAAACAACACTCTACGACGTCGAAAAAAGGGCGCGGGTTATTAGTCGGTTTTGCGATGCGCGAACAAGCAACAGACGTGAAGCAGTTGGAGGCTTTCGCAGAAGATGGATTTGCCTTTGATGCGGAGCTATCAACACCAGAAAAGTTAGTATTTGTGAGATAAAAATAGAGGAGTAGGACAAGTGTCTTACTCCTCTTTTGCTTGTTATTTTATGATGCCTTCTGAACTAAATCCTAGTAAAGTCGCTTCGTATTTTTGTATTTCATCTGAATAATCTGCCCACTTGGATAACCACTCCAGGCGGTTTTTTAAGTTCACAATACATGAATAGAAGATTTGATAGAATCGGTTCGGTAGAACCGCGATATCGTATTCAAGGCCGTTTGCATCCACGTAGTAAAGACGTTTAGAAGCCGTAGATACATTAATTCTTTGTGGTTTGAGAGAATTTACCGAATAATATGGTGCTAGTCCTTCTTGATTGAATAAATCTAGTAGTGTCTCTAATTCTTCTGTTAAGCCTTCGATTTTTGACATCAGCGGAAGGTCGATATCCGCTAAGGCGTTCTTAACAAAAATTGCAAAATAGAGTTGTGCTAACTTCGCATCTTGTATGGTACAAAAGTTCGATACAGTGCCACGTTCACTAATCAGAATAGAGTAGTGATTCGCTTCTGACACTAATGAAAAAATGATATCTACGCCATCATATACTTGAATGCGGCCTGATTTTTCAACAATTTCTGCATTACCTAATAATTTTTTCAAAGTAGGGATATAGGGTTGATGATCCATGATGATCTCCTTAACGGTTTTATTTTCTCTCCTGTGCGACATAGGCTTGGATTGCGTCGCAAGCATATTGCCCAACGCCTTTGCCGTATTTGTCCAAGTTCGTTCTGAATTCTTCGTTTTTCGCATAGCCGAATCCAATGCTTGAGAAGACATCGATAGAGCAGTCGAAGGCGTAGGTGCACATGTGTTGGTGCAGTTGTTTGGCTAAGTCCACGTTTTCGGCAGCTGTTGCTGGTAGGCCTTTTTCGATATTATCCGCAAAAGCAAACCAGATCTTGTTGAAGCCGTCCGCTACGATTTCTTCCTTGCCTTTTTGTCTGTCTTCGGCCTCGTTCATCACTGTTTCGCCGTATTTTTCAGTCGCGGCCTGTTTATATTTCTCGTTATCCTTGAAGGTGAACCCTTTGAATTTTTCTTCGGTTGTCATCGTCATTTTCCTTTCCGTAGACGCAATCGTCTTTTCTAATGTGTCGATTAATGTTAGAAGACGGTCTTTTTCTTTCTGCATTAAATTCAACTGACGCTTTAAGTGGGGCAACAGATTATCCTCGTCTTGCTTCATTAGGGACTTTATCTCTTTCAGCGAAAATCCCAAATATTTATAGTAGAGAATCATCTGTAATTGGGAAAGCTCCTCGCCTGTGTAGTAGCGATATCCATTTTCCTGTTTCTTCGGGGAAAGCAATCCTATTTCGTCATAGTGATGTAAAGTGCGCACCGATACACCACTGATTTCACTTACTTGTTTGATTAAATACATAACCTCAACTCCTAACACTAGATAGTGTTACCTATTACGTTACGTCAGAGTCAACCCTTTTCTCTTTTTTTTTCTTTTTCTTACTATACGAAACGAAGAAGATGACTACACCGCCGTCGCAAGGAGCACATCCCGCCTTCCCGGCACAAGCCAACAGCCTCGTTCATTAGAAGCACAGTAAAATACGATTACTGCAGTTTGCGTTTCCGAAGAATCGGACGGATTCTATAGAAGCAATAGTGGGGGGGATAGCATTGAATGCGAATAAGAGAGCGTAGGAATTGATTCCGTACGCTCTCTTTGAGGCTTCAAAGGTGAGAGACGTAAGGCTCGAACCGGTGCCCCATTATCGCTTCTATGAAGATATCCGTCACGATTCGAAGGAAACGCAACTGAAGTTGCGTATTTTAAATCAGCACCCCATCTAAATGGTCGATCTCATGTTGGATGACTTGCGCCGTGAAGTCGGTGAACGTCCCTGTATGCTTCTTGCCGCTCGGGTCGGTGTACGCTACTTCAATCGTTTGGTAGCGCGTCGTCTTTTTTGTTCCCGTATGGCTCAGGCATCCTTCTTCTGTTTCATATGGCCCCTGCTTTTTCGTAATACGCGGATTCAGCATCACCAAATCCATCGGTCCAATCGCTACAATAATAATGTTTTTCTTCACACCAATCATATTCGCCGCCATTCCTACACAGCGGTCGCGGTTGGCACGAAGCGTATCTTGTAAGTCGAGGACCACTTGCGCTTCTATTTTCGGATCGGCAGCAGTTGATTTTTGGCTTAGGAAGAGTGGGTCTTTCATAATTGTCTTTTGCATGAGTTTTCTCCTTTATAATGACATTCTGAAAAAGATTTTTGCGATTTCTTCAGGGCTTTCCACGCCACCTTTTTGAATCCAGTGGAAGAAAATCGCACTGTTGCTATAGATAAACACTTCTTGCGCGTAATCTTCTGGCAGCGGGTAGACCATCGCGATGTTTTCCTTAATCGGTCCAATTTGCTTGGTTAATTCGAATAGGAAGTCATGAACGAGTTTCGATGTGTAGTTGAATCGGTTCAAGGTCATTGCGTGAATAAAGTCGAAGTCTTCTTTTAAATACTCGAAGATTTTCACGATTCCTGGACAGGCCTCTTCTTTATTTTTTGGATTGCCTTCTTTTAATAGGAGTAAGATATTTTGTAAAATCTCATCGATGAGCTGGTCCATCATATCGAATTTATCGACGTAATGGAGATAGAAGGTTCCGCGATTCACGCCTGCTTCTCTGGCGATATCGCTCACACTAATAGCTTCGAAATCTTTTTTCTCCAGCAGTCTAGTGAGTGCTTCTTTTAAATCGCTTTTCGTTGTGGTTTTCCGTTTTTGTGTCATCATTGTTTAAACTCTTTTCTTAAATCAACACATTGTTGTTTATTGTGTATTGTTTTTTGATTAATTCCATTATATAGTATTTAACGAACATAATCAACACGTTGTTCATTTAACGATGTTTGTAGAAATGAGGGATAGACATGGCTTATATTGAAATGAAGAATAGCTATAAACGTTATCAAGTCGGCGATACAGAGATTGTCGCGAATAATGATGTGAATTTTGAAATTGAAAAAGGAGAGTTAGTCATTATTTTAGGGGCCAGTGGTGCAGGGAAATCAACGGTTCTGAATATTTTAGGGGGCATGGACACAAACGACGACGGGCATGTGTTTGTCGACGGCGTGGACATTTCCGCTTTTGATGAAAAACAACTTACTTACTATAGAAGAGATGATGTCGGCTTCGTCTTCCAATTTTATAATCTAGTACCGAATTTAACGGCAAAGGAAAATGTGGAACTAGCGGCTGAGATTGTCAAAGACGCCCAAGATGCAGAAGATGCCTTGAAGGCAGTTGGTCTTGGACACCGCATGAATAATTTTCCTTCTCAATTATCGGGTGGGGAACAACAGCGGGTATCCATTGCACGTGCGGTTGCGAAGAATCCAAAGTTATTGCTTTGTGATGAGCCAACAGGAGCGCTCGACTACCATACCGGAAAACAAGTGCTTCAGATTTTACAAGATATGTCACGTAATCAAGGGGCAACCGTTATTATCGTAACGCATAACTCAGCCTTAGCGCCGATTGCCGACCGTGTGATTCATATGCATGACGCGCGCGTGAAATCTATTGAACTCAATCCAAATCCACAAGATATTCAAACGCTTGAATATTAAAAGGGGTGAAGATCGTGACTAAGAAAACATTAAATAAGGATATAAGAAACTCCCTTCGTCAATCGAAAGGGCGCTTCCTTTCAATCATGCTCCTCATGATGCTGGGTGCGTTCAGTTTGGTCGGGCTAAAAGTGTCTGGCCCAGATATTGAAGACACCTTGAACAGCTATATGGAGCAGGCCAATGCTGCGGATTTATTCGTGGTGGCGGGCTATGGTTTAAGCGCTGAGGACCAAGTCGAGATACAAGAAGAGAACGCCGATGTGGAGTTTGGCTATTTGTCGATACGGTGGTTGGTGATACGCCGAGTGCGATTCGTGTGTTCTCACAGACGAAGGATATTTCGACGTTCGAGTTGGTGAGTGGTGCGTTTCCTACGAAATCAGGTGAAGTGGCGCTTGCCCAAACGATGGCTGATCAGTACAAGATTGGTGATACGATTCGCTTGAATGAATCCGGAAGTTCTACTCTACTGAAAGAACATGAATTTACCATCACCGGTTTTGTGAACTCCAGCGAGATTCTGTCGAACACGATTAAGGGTGTGTCGAGTGCGGGGAGCGGTGACCTTAGCGGGTTTGCCGTAGTGCCAAAAGACGCGTTCGATTCTGAAGTTTATACGATTGCGCGTCTTCGTTATCCGGATTTACGTAAATGGAAAACGACAAGCCGTGAGTACGCAGACAAGGTGACGGAGTTGCAACAGGCGCTAGAAGAAAAGTTGGCCGACAATGGAACGGCACGCTTAGATTCGTTAAAGACGACGGCCGATGATAAGATTTCAGAAGGAAAAGAAAAAATCGCCGATGCCAAATCGCAACTCTCGGACGCCGAGAAGAAATTAGCAGACGGCAAGAGCGAAATCGAAAAGAACGAAAAGACGCTTGTAGACGGACAAAAAGAAGTCGATAGCAACGAAGCAACGATTGCTTCTGGAGATGCACAGTTAAACGCGGCGTGGAATCAGTTGGAAGCAAGCCGTGTGCAACTCGAGAGTGCCCGTGTGCAAATCGAACAAGCGGTAGCGACTTTAGCTGAAAAGAAAGATCAGCTAGATGATGCAAGTGCGAAGTTAACAGAAGCCGAGACGCAACTTGCGGCCAAAAAAGAGGAGCTTGCAAGTGGCCGGGAGCAGCTTGAAGTCGGGAAAACGCAATTAGCGCAGGCGAAAGCGCAACTAGAAGTGGGTAAGGCAGACCTTGAAACGAAGAAGACATTATTAGCGCAAGGGAAGGCACTACTAGCCAGTGATCCTGATGCGGCTGCGGCACAAGGAATTACCGAAGCAAGCCTTCAAGCGATGGAGACAGCTTTAACGCAAGCAGAAGCCCAGTTCACTCAAACAGAAGAGGCACTTATGGACAAAGAACAAGTGCTCACTCAAAAAGAACAAGAACTTGCAGCGGGGCAAACGGCGATTTCAAACGCTGAAGCCGAACTCGCAACGAAGAAGCAACAATTAGTCGCAGGGCAAGAAGCGTATCGACAAGGCTTAGCGAAGTATTACGCCAGCTACAGCCAGTACGTGGATGGCCTCGACCAATACCGCGAAGGAGTGGCGGCTTTTGAAGCCAACGCCGGAACGTTAGAAGAAGGTAAGGCCAAACTAGCCGAAGCCAAGAAAACGTTGGCGGATGGTGAAGCCAAACTCGCGGACGCCAAAACGCAGCTAAAAGAAAGCGAAGAAACTTATAACGAGAAGAAAGAAACCGCCGATAAAGATATCCAGAAGGCGGAATCTGAACTCGAAAAGGCAGAAGTGGACGTGTCAAAACTCTCGAAGCCGAAGTACTCTGTCTACACGCGTTCGACGATGCTTGGAAGCGAAGGATTCTTCAATATGAAGGAGACGGCGGAAGGAATTACGTCGGTTGGGAACCTCTTCCCGATTGTGCTTTATGCCGTGGCGGCACTTGTGACGGTAACGACGATGACGCGTTTTGTGAACGAGGAACGGATCAACGCTGGGGTGTTGAAGGCACTTGGCTATGAAACCAAGGACGTGTTGAAGAAGTTTGCCGTGTATGGTTTTACAGCAGGGGTTAGTGGCACAGTCCTTGGAATCTTACTAGGGACGTACGCCTTGCCAAGTGCTTTGGGTGCGACCTTGATGAAGGATACGGTATTGCCAAGTATCCAGTTGAATTTCCATCCAATCATTACCGTGATTGCGATTGTTTGCTCGCTCGTCTGTAGCGTGGTGCCTCCATTATGGATTGCCCGCCGTGAGCTTCATGAGCAAGCTTCGGCCCTTCTCCTACCGAAAGCTCCCGTGGCTGGGTCGAAGATTCTCCTTGAGCGCATTCCGTTCATTTGGAATCGTCTCAGCTTCACGCATAAGGTAACGGCGCGGAATATTTTCCGTTATAAACAACGCATGCTCATGACGATTTTCGGGGTGGCTGGGAGCGTGGCCCTTCTCTTTGCAGGGCGTGGAATTCTCGGGTCTCTTGATGGGATTGCCGATCGCCAGTTCAAGGAAATTGCTACGTATGATGCGATTGTTTCAAAAGATACTGTGCTAACGGCCTCAGAAGAAGCAGCGCTCCACAACTACTTAACCTCTTCAAGTGTGACTTCTTATAGCGACGTGTATAGCGAGACGGTGACGCGTGAAGTGCCAGGCGTGGACGATGAGCAGTCCGTGACGGTGCTCGTTGGCAAAGAAGCCAGCATTTCTCCATATCTTCATTTGAATGATGCAAAATCGAAGAAAACCGTGACGCTTCCTGCAGAGGGCGTGTTGATTTCCGAGAAATTAGCCAAACTTTTAAACGTGAAAGCAGGCGACACCTTTACGCTTCCGAATAAGGACGGTGTGGATGTGACATTAACGGTCGGAGGTATCGTGGAAATGTACGCTGGGCACTTCGTCGTAATGACACCAGAAGTGTACGCCAAGGCTTATGGAGCAGTGCCGCAAGACAACGCGATTTTCGTACAGTTTAAAGACAAAGACGCTGCTAGCGTACAAAAAGCGGCAGCGGACCTAATGGCCCTAGGTGGTGTGAAAGCCGTCGTTCAAAACACGTCCATGGTGAGTCGTATCGATACGACTGTTGGTTCGTTGAGTCGTGTCATGATGATTTTAACGGCCGTATCAATTTTATTAGCAGTCGTTATCTTATATAACTTAACCAACATCAACGTTGCTGAACGAATCCGCGAGCTCTCGACGATTAAGGTGCTCGGGTTCCTGAACAAAGAAGTGACGATGTATATTTACCGCGAAACGATTTTATTATCGGTCATCGGGATGGGTGTCGGGATTTTGTTTGGGTGCATGCTGCATAGGGTGATTATTGAGACGGTGGCACCGGGCTTTGTCATGTTTAATCCCGCTGTCGGATGGTTTGTATATGTGTTGCCATGTGTGATTGTGATTGTCATCTTGGTTGCGCTAGGGTATATGGTGAACCATCTCCTCCAACGCATCGATATGCTAGAAGCCCTTAAGTCTGTGGACTAGGGAAGCTTTGCTTTTGTGACGAACGTCAAAAATCCTTGCGGATATTTCAATTATAGTAGTTAGTCGGGCACCGGATTGAGCCTAGGTCTCAATCCTACCAAGCCTCAAAGAGCCACAGGGCAATCAATTGCCTTGTGGCTCTATTTCGCATTGGTTGCTTTTCCGTACAACTACTATGATTGATCCGCAAGTTTTTCCGTTCGTCACTGCAAAGCTTCCACAGACTTGAAGGCACAGCGTATGATAATTCCCACATCCCAATCAAGTTGACAGATACAAATCCTCCTTTTTTTAAGAGGAGAGCTGTAGATTTTTTTCTTTGCTTCTTTTTATGCCACAGACTTGGGGTTCTGCATTTGGAGCAGGGTTCGCATATACTGCAAGGCAACGATATACAAACCGTCCTTTTTAAAGAGAGGGGCGGCTGTGGATTCCGTTCGTCACCGCAAAGCTTCCACAGACTTGAAGGTGTTGCGTATGATAATTCCCATATCCCAATCAAGCTGACAGATTATCAAGCGTATAATCACCTCGAGTTTAGTATAATAAAAGAAGCCATCGATTGATGACTTTCTCAGTGGGCTCCCTATCAGTACCTATCTAGATATTAGCTTTTCGTCACCCGCTACAGTTGACAGAGAGCCAGAATAGCTACTGTCTTATCTCTTTCTTTACTTAAAGCCTTGATAGACTTGACAAAATGGAAGAAAAATAACTCTATTAAATAACTATAAATTAATCAGCATCAACGCTGATAGCTTTATACACAATGTATAAAACCCAATTTTGATTCTGCCTCACTTCAATTTTTTTGCAAAAGCCAACATTTTTTTAAAAATATTATCCAACGCATGAGTTGCAGTATATTCTGGCATATGATAATTTATTTTTTTCTTTTTTTCGCAAGCAATAATTAAAGTGGAGTGGCTAGACATGACCCGATAGATCTCCAGAAAGCCTTTTTTTAAATCATCCCAGAAAATATGTGTTTGAATGGCAAATACAAGGTCAAAGTAGTCATTTTGATAAGGTAGCGCGTCTACATTTCCAATCCTAAGATGAACATCACCATTTTTGTATAGCATCTGAATTAATTCGTTTTTGCAACTTGATAAGATTCCTTAGAAATGTCAATGCCATGAATTTCAAGATGCTTATTCAAAAGCAAGGAGATTTTTTTGATGGTGCTGCCACCTCCATAGCCGATTTCTAAAAACTCGACTATTATCTATAATTGTAGTTTGTTTTATTGTCCAAAGGCTAAGCTTTTTAAAATAGGAAGTCCAAATTTTCGCAATCACCTGGCCTACAATACCACTAGGTTTTTTAGATTGATTAATAAGATATTGAATGAACATTTTAGATACCTCTCCTTTAGGGGATTTTTTTGAAAGAATATTAGATAAAATTCAAAATATGTAGATAGTAGTTCTTGTATAGTTGCTAAAATCATGGTCACAAATATATCATTTAACATTTCTTTAGGTAATGTTAAATGATATGATTTCTAATTCTTCTGGATTATTAAAATGCTTTTTTTATAAATTGTTTATCTTGCGATACACGCCTCAGTTGCAATCTCAGGAAACGAAAAAAGCGATTGATTTGGAAATTTAAAAGCCAGTCTCAAAAATGCGTTAATAATATTTTTCCTAGTTCCTTTAGTCATTTAATAATCTTCATAGAAACTATTATAAACTTTTTTTATGAAAAAATACTACAGTTTGTAGTGGGAGCATTATTTTTTTGAAAATTCTATACAAATAGTAAAAAAAACGGAGCTGAGAGGCTCCGTTTTTTAATCAAATTCAAGTTGTTTTGGTTTTAGGATGGCGGCTAGAATTGTAAAGATAAGGGCGCCGACAAAGGTTGGGACAATCCACTCAAGGCCGTATGTGGCTAGTGGGAAGGTGCCAATCCATGTGGCTGCGTCTCCTAGTAGATTTCCACCCAACAGTTGTGAAAGGGTGTTGATTCCTTGCACGAGGCCGACGATTCCGGCTCCAACTACTGCTCCAAGATACGTCCAATCGTATGGGATGTATTGGTCGAAGGCAGAGAAGAGAATCAAGGCAATCATAATCGGGAAGATAAAGGTCAACACTGGAACGGCTAAGTTGATGAGTGAATCAACTCCGACGAGTGAGATGATGAATTCCACTGCTACAGTGACAAGAATCGTTTTCTTGTAGGAGATTTTTCCTTTAGACACTTCTTCGAAATACTGACCGCAAGTGGTTGTCAGTCCAATCGCAGTTGTGAGGCAGGCGAAGCAGACGGCCAGTCCCATCGCGAGTTGTCCCCATGATCCGAGTAGGTTCTTCACGATGGTTGTCAGCATTGCGGCACGTTGCGCAGTTGAATCGATGACAGTGCTCATGCTGGCGCCACTGTATGCTAATGTCGAGTACACTAATGCGAGTAAGATGAACGCCACGATTCCGACGCCGAACATCATTCTGAATTGGTCTTTTTGTTTAAATATCCACGGCGCGTAATATCTTTCATCACAACTCCGGCTAAGAGTGGCGCTCCGAGTACGTCCATGGTTTGATAGCCTTCTTTAAATCCTTGAGCAAATAATCCAGTTCCGTCTGTTGTGGCAAATGTTGCATCTGGTTGAACGATAGCGGCCACGAAAATGCAGAAGAGGATAAATAGGAGAATCGGTGTTAAGTATTTTCCGATAGCATCCATTACGGAGTTTTCTTTATACGTGATCCAAAGGACAATCCCGAAGAATACGAGCGAAGTGATCCATTGTGGAGCCTCTGGGAAATACGATTGTACGAAGATTTCGTGCGTGGATGCTCCGGTACGTGGAACTGCGAAAATCGGTCCGATGAGGAGGACACAAATGGCAGCAAGGGCGCTCGCAAAAAGTGGATGAACTCTACGTCCAACATTTAGTGCACTTCCGCCAAGAGCCGCCACAACCATCACGGCAATAATCGATAATAGTGGGTCGCTAATAAGGAAGGCAAGTGTCGCAATTCCCCAGTTTTCTCCAGCTGTTACGCCGAGGTACGGTGGGAAGATTAAGTTTCCGGGCACCGAAGAAGATCGCGAACAGGGCAAATCCTATAATAATCGTATCTAATAATTTCTTTTTCATTGAGTCACAGCCTAACATTAAAAAATGATTAGAAATAGTGTACCATAAACTTCTTTTGAATGCACTAAAAAATAAAACCAAACATTATATTAAATAGTTTATTTATCGTTCGTTTTTAGGTATAATAAAACGTGCAAGAAAAACCATTTTTAAAGGAGCGTAACTCATAAATGCGTAAAGTTTATTTAAACCACGATGGTGGCGTGGATGATTTAGTATCATTATATTTACTATTAAAAAAATGGAAGACGTGGAATTAGTAGGGGTCGGCGTAATCGAAGCAGACTGCTATTTATTACCAGCGGTGGAAGCCAGCAAGAAGATTATTCATAAGTTCGGTTCTGAAAAAGACAAACAATTGAAAGTTGCTTCTTCAGACTCACGCCCTGTGAATCCATTTCCGAAAAGAGTGGAGAATGCATGCCTTCACAGTAGACGCACTTCCAATCTTAAACGAACATAAACCAATTACGGTGCAAGACTCACCATTAAAAGCGCACGAAGACTTAATCCGTGCCTTAAAAGAATCTGATGAGAAAGTGGACCTTGTATTCGTAGGACCATTAACAGACTTAGCGCGTGCGTTGGACCAAGACCCAACCATCGAAGAAAACATCGGTAAACTTTACTGGATGGGTGGAACTTTCCTTGATATGGGGAACGTGGAAGACCCTGAACACGACGGAACTGCAGAGTGGAACGTGTACTGGGATCCATTTGCGGCAAAACGCGTTTGGGAATCAGGCATCCAAATCGAACTTGTGGCGCTTGAAAGTACAAACATGGTGCCATTATCTCTTGATGTCCGCGACCGTTGGGCAAAAGAACGTGCCATCGAAGGCGTTGACTTCTTAGGTCAATGTTACGCCATCGTTCCACCGCTCACTCACTACGTAACGAACTCAACTTATTTCTTATGGGACGTTTTAACAACTGCTTCATTCGGTAAGAAGACCTTGTAAAACGTTCGGTTGTAAACAGTGACGTAATTGTTGCCGGTGCAAGCCGTGGCCGTACCGTCAAAGCCGAAAATGGCCGTCCAGTCGACCTTGTCTACCACGTCGACCGCGATGCCTTCTTCGACTACATCACCGACTTAGCGAAAAAATAATACAAATAGCTTTTGGCGCTCTCGAAAGAGAAGCGCCTTTTTTATGATTTAGTATTATAAATAGCAGAATTTATATAAAGAAAGGGTTTACAAAACAGTTTTGTAGCATTATACTTGTTATATAGAACGCAGTACAAAAAAATGTATTTTCAACACGGGGGTGTCTGTAATGACTTAATTTTTTTATATTAGGCTATTGTACAAAAAAATGTATATTGAACGGAGGAGTTAAGATGTTGAAAAATATTAAGAAGCAAATGTTACTGGCTACCGCTGCTCTAAGTGTTTTTGGGTTAGCAGGTTGTGCAAATAAAGTCGTTCCTCAAAGTTCTGAAACAACGGTTGTATCTGAAACTAAGGATGGGAACCAATCGAAATCCTTAGAAAAAGCAATTGATGCAGTCGCTTTTTCGTACGTTAAGAGCCAATTAGCAGATGATAATCCTAAGGCTACACCAGGTGCTCAAGTTGTAGTTTTAAAGGATGGAAAAGTGGTTTTCCAAAAGGGTTATGGAGTAATTCAAGCTTTTGATTTTTCGAAGAATCCCGCTGAAAAAATTGAAAAACCATCACCTGTAACTAATGAAACTCTTTTTGATTTGGCATCAGTTACAAAGATTAGTGCAACAACACAAGTGTTTATGCATTTAGTTTATGAAGGAAAAGTCAAATTAGATGATAAAGTTACAAAATATCTACCTGAATTTGGTAAGAATGGTAAAGAAGACGTCACAATTGGTCAACTATTAAGCCATACTTCAGGGCTTCCTCAATGGAAGGCTATCTACTTATACTCTAATAATAGACAGGACACATTAAAGTATATTGAAGATCAAAAATTAGAGTTTAAACCTGGCGAGTACAAATATAGTGATTTAGGCTTTATGACACTAGCGTTTGTTGCCGAAAAGATTACAGGAGAAGCATTTGATAAATATGTAGCAAAAACTATTTACGAACCTCTTGGGTTGAAAAACACTATGTTTAATCCATTAAAAAATGGAGTAGATAAATCACAAATTGCTGTTACTTCATATGGAAATCCATTTGAAAAGATGATGATTGATGAAGTTAACTTCCCTAAATTTGGATATGATATGTCAGCGGATAAAGAAGCATTTGATAAGTTCACTGGTTGGAGAACGTATGAACTTCAAGGTGAAGTAAATGATGGTAATTCATTTATGGCTAACGAAGGTATTGCAGGCCATGCTGGGTTATTCTCTACAGCTTCAGATCTTTCAACTTTATATCAAGTATTATTAGATGGCGGAAAACACGGAGACACTGTTCTCTATGATGAAAAAACAGTTGAACTATTTTTACAAGATGTATTCAAGACAAGTTATGGTGCAATTCAATCGTATGGATATTTAAAGAACGCAGGTTGGATGAAACCTTTAGCGGAAGATGCTATTGGCCATAATGGTTTTACTGGAACTTACGTAACAATCTCTCCAAAAAATAAGATTGTCGTAATTGTACTAACAAACAAAATGAATAACGGACAACGTGAAAATGGTAATTATAACAATACACACGATTTTGCAGGTGCTGTAAACTACGCTGTTCATAATGAGTTTTTAAATGAATAAAAAGGAGGAAAATGAATGAAGAAAATTGTTGTTGGTGGACAAATAGATAAAGAAGAGGTGAAAGCTTTGGTAATCCAATATGGATTACCAGAGTACACCGTTGATGTAAAAAGCGACTTAGATGCTGCGATGGCTATTAAACAGGAGCAGCAGATTATTATATTGGAGCTTGTAATACAGGTGGCGGGGGAGCTTTAGCAATGGCTCTAGCGTTACTAGGAAGAGATAACTGTGTAACAGTTTCAATGCCAGGGAAAATTATGCCTGAGGAAGAAATCAGAGAAAGTGTTCGTAGCGGTAAGAAGGCTTTTGGATTTACAGCTCAACATAAAAATGATGTTGTTCCAATTATCATGGATGAATTAAATAAAATTTAAATGAAAATGAGGGGATTAAGATGGATAAAACTTTAGAATTAGTTGTAATCGCTCTGTTGGGAGCTCTTTGTTCGATTCTTGCGAATAAAGGTATTGCAGTGTTTAATGATGGATTGAGACCTATCTTACCAGAATATTTGGAGAAAAAGATTGGTAAAAAAGAATTAGCAGCAACAAGTTTTGCCTTAAGTTTTGGTCTAGTTATTGGTTTTGGTATTCCTGTTTCGATTGGTGCTTCTATCATTTTAGTTCATAGTATTTTGTTAATGACTGATATCATTGGTTCTTGGGCGCCTGAAGGAAAAGTTGGATTAGCAATTTCAGGTGTCTTAGGTGCTTTGTATGGTGTTGGACTTGTTTTAGGTCTTCAAGCTATTGTCGATTTATTTAATATGCTACCTGTGAACTTTATGCCAGCTCTATCTTCTGTAGGTAGCCCTATTGTAGTTGGGTTTAGTATTTTCCCTGCAATTGCAATTGCTAGCCAACATGGATTTAAAAAAGCAGCTATTACTTTAGTTGCTACACTATTAGCGCTATTTGCAGTAAAACAATATGGAACTATTAAGCTTGATGCTGTTACTATCAAATTGAGTGCTGAAGGTATGTCTTTACTTGTTGGTATGATCTTTATGATTGTATTTGCAATGCAAGTCAAAGGAGATGGAAGCAATTCTAACGAAACATTAGTTAGTGTATTCTTAGAACGTGTAAATAGAATTAAGAAAAATTGGATTTGGTTATCTATCACAGGTGGACTTGTATCTGCTTCTACTAGTCTAATGATCCTTGCTGGAGACCCAATTTCATTAAAATTATTGACTGAAGGAAAAATTAGTGAAGCTGCTTTAGCTGCGTTTGCTCGAGGAATTGGATTTATTCCATTAGTGTTCTCAACAGCAATTGTAACAGGAGTTTATAGCCCTGCTGGTGCGACATTTGTATTTGTCGTAGGGATGTTGCTAAATGGTAATCCATTAGTTGCATTTGTTGCCGGTGCTGCATCGATGTTTGTTGAAGTACAATTGTTAGCGTTAGTGGCTAAAGGATTAGATAAATTCCCTGGAATTCGTGAAATGGGTGAACATATTCGTACAGCAATGAATAAAGTTCTTGAAGTGGCTTTATTAGTTGGTGGTGCTATTGCATCTGAAAAAATCGCACCTGGGATTGGATATTTCTGGGTAATCGGATTGCTTCTTCTAAATAGAAAGGCTAAAAGCCCTATTGTTGAACTAGCTATTGGACCAGTTGCAGCAATCAGTTTAGGAATTATTGTTAATATTCTTTACATGATTGGATTATTCACACCAGTTGCTGGATAGGAGATTGTTGATATGACGTTCATAGATGGAATTACTTATATGCACGAACATACGACTATTGATTTATCTAGATTAAAAATATTGATGATACTAACTTAAATTGCTTTGATGAAACAGTAGAAGAATTTAAAAAATTATATGCTAAAGGGGTTCGTAACATCGTAGATGTTACGAACCTTGATATGAGAAGAAATCCTTTATATGTTCAAAAGGTTGCTGATCTTAGTAAAATTAATATTATTCAAGCGACAGGCTTTTATCAAGATAAATTTTTACCGGAATTCGTGACGGATGCGAGTGTGGAAGAGTTAGCTGATTTAATGCGAAGAGAGATTCTTGAGGGGATTGACGGGACAAATATAAAAGCGCAAATTATCGGTGAAATAGGAACAAGCAAAAATACGATGACTGATAGAGAAAGAAAGGTTTTTCTCGCCTCGTCAATTGTTCACAAAGACTTGGGAGTTCCAATTACCACTCATACAACTCTAGGAACATATGGTCATGAACAAGTCGCTTTCTTTAAAAAAGAGAATGTAGACCTAGATAGAGTCATTATTGGACATGTCGATTTAACGGGTGATGTAAATTATATTCTTAAGATGTTAGATGAAGGTGTCTATGTAGAGTTTGATACTGTGGGTAAAGAGAACTACCAACCGGACTTATTGCGAGTAGAAATGCTCAAAGAAATTGAGCAAAGAGGCTATGAAGACAAGGTATTCTTATCTATGGATATTACGCGGAAGTCAAACCTAGAATATCAAGGTGGAATAGGTTATTCTTATCTATTAGATCGTTTTGTTCCAATGTTACGAGAGGGAGGAGTTTCAGACAAATTCATCCGTAAAATGTTAGTGGAAAATCCTAAACGATTTTTTGTAAGGAGTAAAAGATGAAAAGTTATCCTTTAAAAAGTTTGACAATCGCAGAAGCGCAAGAAATGCAATTCAGGTTAGTAGATGAGATTACAAAAGTCTTTCCTGGAAATGAAATTTTAACTAGGGGAGATTTAGGAGTAGTTAAAGGTCTGAATCAACCTGTGTATACAAGAAATATTGAAAAGGTTATTGCAAACTTTTTTAACACAGACGAGGCTCTATTAGTTAGAGGTTCAGGAACAAATGCAATAAGACTGGCGTTGCATGTGGGTGTTAATCGTAAGAAAAAAATATTAATTCATGATGCACCTATTTACCCAACAACAAATGTGAGTTTTGAAATGTTAGGCATCACATATGAAAAAAAGTGGATTTTAACGACTTAGCGGCAGTGAAGGACAAAATTAAAGATGAAGAAATAACGTCAGCATTGGTTCAAGTTACGAGACAACTTCCATCTGATTCATATGAAGCTGAAACAGTTATTAAAACAATTAAAGAGTTGCGCCCTGATATATTTGTGATTACAGATGACAACTACTCTGTTTTTAAAACAGAAAAGATTGGGGTTCAATATGGAGCGGATATTTCTTGTTTTTCAACATTTAAGCTCTTAGGTCCGGAAGGGATAGGTTGTGTAGTAGGCAATTCAGAAGCGCTACAAAGTTTGAAGAAAGAAAACTACTCCGGTGGAGGACAAGTGCAGGGACATGAAGCTCTAGATGTTTTAAAAGGGATGATATATGTTCCGGTTTCTCAAGCAATTTCCGCTAAAGTTGGCGAGGAAGTATGTGAATCGCTAAATCAAGGGACTTTAGAGGCGGTTAAAGAAGCCTCTATTGTGAATGCTCAATCGAGAGTTTTGATTGTAGAATTAAAAGAACCGATTGCTGAAGCGGTTATTGAGGAAGCAACGAAGTTAGGCGCGTTGCCGTATCCGGTAGGAGCTGAATCTCAATATGAGTTTTGCCCTTTGTTTTATAGAGTTTCCGGCACTTTTAGAAATGCGGATCCAACAGCAGAAAAGCGTTTGATCCGTATTAATCCAAATCGTTCAGGTGCTAAAACTATTATAAGAATATTGAAAGAATCTATAGAAAAAGTGAAAGAGTAAATAAGAGGAAGAGTATGGTAGAGAAGTTTTTAATGAAAAAAGGTCAAGTAGTCAATGCTATTGCATCTGATTTTTTAAAGAAATCGGTAGGAGATAAGGTGCCTAGTATTTCTGAATATCAAGAAGATTTAGAAGTTGCTCGTGGAACCGTTCAAAATGCGATTTCTTATCTAAAAAGTGAGGGGGCCTTTAAATTAATCAGCAAAGGACACCAAGGTTCGTTTATTTCAGAAATTAATTATGAAATATTACAATCTTATGCATTGTCAGAAACGGTACTTGGGACTATGACGTTGCCATACTCTAAACTCTATGAAGGTTTAGCAACCGGAATATACGAAGAATTCCGCAATAACCATATTCCGTTGAATTTAGGTTATATTCGGGGGTCAAAAGAAAGAATTAAAGCAGTTACGAGTAAGTTTTATCGTTTTGCAATTGTTTCTAAATTTGCTGCTAAACAAGCTATTTATAATCGTGAACCTTTAGAAATAGCACTAGACTTCGGTAAAAATAGTTATTTAAGTGAGCACGTTGTGGTCTTTTCTAGTGAAAATACTGATAAAACTATTGAAAGTAAGAAAGTAGCTATTGATTATAATTCAATCGACCAATACCTACTGACAGAAGAGGTAGTAAAAGGTAAAAATGTTCAATTAGTTGAAATGCCTGGATTTCAAATTCTAACAGCGCTAAGAAAGGGAATTGTAGACGTTGGTGTTTGGAATTTAGATGAATTAATGGATAAAGATTATTCCGATTTAAGCTATTCGAAATTAAAACACAATCAGTGGATTGATGATATGACATCTGCAGTTGTTGTAGTTCATAAAGATGATGATTCGCTTAGGGCATTTTTTAATCAAAGTGTAGCCGCGGATAAAATAATTGAGATTCAAAATAAAGTTAAAAAAAATAATGAGATGATTCCTCAATATTAAAAAGGGGTGAGTTCATGCTAGAAGAGAAATTAGATGTTCTGGTAGTGGCGGATGTTATAGATGAAGATACAAAAAAATATATATTGAAGGCTAGTGACTTTTTCCAAAATGAAATGAAGATTAATGATGAAACGAAGGTCGAAGTATTTCTTATTCATTTAGCGATGGCTGAATCGAGACGCAGAAAAAATGAAGTGTTGGATGCCAAAATGGAAGAAATCATTCGAAATGAAGTTAATAACCATCATAATTTTGCTGAATGTAAAGAAGTTTGGAGTCGCTTATCAAATTATATCGGTGAAGAAGTATATTCAGAGAATGAATTAGAGTTTATTTATCTTCATTTATTGAATTTGTTAGAAGGTGACAAAGATGTTTCTTGATCTTGTGAATAGAAGAAATCGATCTTTAGTCGATTTTGCAGTCAAGCTGCATCAAGATGGTGAAATCCTTCCGGATACTTATGTGATTGATTTAGATGCGGTTATCCAAAACGCAAAATATATGTCTGAAACCGCAAATAAAGAAAATGTTGAGCTTTATTATATGCTTAAACAGATTGGAAGAAATCCGTTTATAGCAAGGGCTATTGCTGAAAATACAGATATAAAAAAGGCAGTAGTTGTTGACTATAAAGAAGCGTTAAGAATGATGGAAGAGGCGTTGCCTCTAGGTAATGTAGGCCATTTAGTTCAAATTCCTGATGCTTTGTTGGAGAAAATCATTTCGTATGGAACAGATTACATTACGGTGTACTCATTTGAGAAAGTACAGCAGATTATTCGTGTTGCAAATCGATTAAAAAAACATCAGAAGCTTTTGTTGAAAGTTATAGAGAAAGACGACAATATTTATGATGGCCAATACGGTGGATTTCATCTGTCCGATTTAAATGATGTCATTACTATTGTTAAGGAGTCTGAATGGGTAGAAATAGGTGGACTAACTTCGTTTCCTTGTTTTTTATTTGATGGTAAAGAAAATATTGTTCCAACAAATAATATGAAAACAGTAGAAAAAGCGAAAGAAATTCTTGAAAAAGAAGGAGTTCAACCAATATTGAATATGCCATCTGCTACTTGCTCAGTGACAATCCCAGAAATTCGAAAATTAGGAGGACACCAAGGCGAACCTGGGCATGCTTTGACAGGAACCACTCCGCTTCATGCTGTGCTGGAACTGCCAGAAATACCAGCCTTAGTATATGTGAGCGAGATTTCTCATAACTTGGATGGTCATTCATATTTTTATGGCGGTGGATATTATAGACGAGGGCATTTTGAAAATATCGAAGTCGTGGATGGAAACAATGTCGTTTTCGATGTAGTTCTTCCTCTGAAAGATGAGAGTATTGATTATTATATTGAGACTAAAAATGAGCATCCAGTTGGAGCGACAGTGGTTGGTTCTTTTAGAACACAGATTTTTGTTACTCGAAGTGATTTAGCTATTGTTTCAGGATTGCAGAGTGGGAAACCACATTTAGTTGGAATTTATGATAGTTTGGGAAATAAAGTGAGAAGGTGAAAAAATGGGAAGATTTGTTCTCATTGTTTTAGATAGTTTTGGCGTAGGGGCCATGAACGACTGTGCAGAAGTAAGACCTAGAGATGTTGGAAGTAATACCGCGAAACATATCATTCAATCAAAACCTGATATAAAAATTCCTACACTAGAAAAATTAGGCCTTATGAACGCTATTGGTGAAGAAGTTGGAGAACATAAATTTTCTGATGTTGCTAATTATGGGACAGCAAATTTAACACATTATGGAGCAGATTCTTTTTTAGGGCATCAAGAAATAATGGGTACTACTCCGAAAGTTCCGTTGATTCAACCATTTAATGAAAAAATAGATGAAGTTGAAAAGAATCTTCTTAAATACGGCTATAAAGTTAGACGTATTGGAGAACCCGGTTTACAAATTCTTGTTGTAAATGAAGTGGCAACTGTTGGAGATAATTTGGAAACAGATTACGGACAAGTTTATAACGTTTCGGCTTGCTTAGATTTAATTAGTTTTGAAGAGTTAAGTAAGATTGGACATGTAGTTAGAGATGTTGTTCAGGTATCGCGTGTTATCACTTTTGGAGGGAAACAAATTACGCTAGACAACCTTTTACAAGCTAGGAAAGTGAAGAATGACAAGATAGCAGGTGTAGATGCTCCAGAATCAGGAGTTTATAATCACGGATATCAAGTAGTTCATTTGGGGTATGGAATTGATAAGAATGTTCAGATTCCAACGATTTTGGATAAGAAAGGAATTACAGTTTCTTTCTTAGGTAAGATAGCGGATATCATACAAACAACAAGTACGAGACTTTTCCCAGGTGTCGACTCTGATTATTTGTTTGATTGTTTGTTGAAAGAAGTTAAGAGCATAGAAAATGGTTTTATTGCATTAAATATTCAAGAAACTGATTTGGCTGGTCATGCTGAAGATGTTGAAAGATATGCAGACCGGTTAGAAGTGAGCGATAAGCGCATCGCTGAATTACTTCCACTATTAAATGCTGGAGATATTTTAATTGTGATGGCGGACCATGGGAATGATCCGACGATAGGACATAGTAATCATACGAGAGAAAGAGTTCCATTGATGATATACAGTCCTGGCATTACGGGGAAATATGTTGGAGAACGCAATACTATGGCTGACGTGGCTGCTACTGTTGGAGAATACTTTAATGTAGATTCTCCGCAACATGGACATCCATTCTTAAATAAAATTTTCGAAAAATAGGTTTTGCTATGGAAAAAATACAAAAATATGCGTATAAAACGATGCTTGCGATGAAAAATCCATCGAACTCAGTAGATACTGTGTATCCATTAGCTTATGATGAGATTTCTAATGAAGATGGTTATTATTTAGGAGTTAAAAACAGTCTGCATTTAACCGCGGCTATGGAGGCGAAATTTAATCAAAATTCGTACTATCTGCATACTCGAGATCAATCTAGTTTAGGTGGTCGAGCGATTGATATTCATTTAAAGAATCCAATAACCGGGTTAGCTATGACTGGCTCTTCTAGTGGGACGGCAATCAATGTTTTCTTGGGGATAAATGATATAGGCGTGGGTACAGATGGTGGAGGTTCAGTTTTAGCTCCTGCTATCTCACTAAATTTATTTTCTTTAATTGATCCAATGTTATTTTGCGAAGAACGAAAAGTAGAGAATGAAAAAGTGTCAACTGACGGAATTTCATTTATACCATCTATAGGTTTAATATCTAAAAATCTAAAGTTGCTACGAGAATTATACTTAAATTTAAGGGCTTTAGAAAATTCAAATCGAGAAATAAAAATATTGGTTGATGACGAAAATATCTGTAATTTGCTGAAGGACGAGAGTGTTGAATTTAGATCGTTTGAAGGGAAATACGATAATGAACGTATAGCACTAATAGAAACCACAAAAAGATTATTAGAGAAATACGATATTATTGTGAGCAAAGAAGGTCCTGTAGATTTGAATGGGTTTGGAGATACTGTCTTTGGGCATTTTGATGATAAAACCAAAAAAATTCAGGTTGCAGCTAATAAAGGTTTTCTCCGAACAGCTAATATGGCAAACTGTTTTGCTTTGACTGTTCCAAGTGGGGAGTTGTCGACAGCTTACGTGATTTTATGTGATTCTAATAATGTTCCAGCTATTAAAAAATCTTTTCTTATCGCTGAAAGTTTATATCGAGAAAATGATGAATTATCGGAAAGATACTTTTTGAATTATAAGAATTACTTTATGAATGGATATAGTAATTAAGTAAGGGTTAGAAAAATCTAACCCTTTTTTCGTGTCTGTCTATTGACAATGTTTCGAAACGGGGATATACTATATTCATAGTTTAGAATAATTCTAAATTAGAAATAGGAGGTAATAAATATGTCAAAAGAACAAACAAAACAAGTATTAAATCAATTAGTGGCTGATTTAAGCCAACAATCAGTTATCGTACACCAAGCTCACTGGTACATGCGCGGAGCTACTTTCATGACAATGCATCCATTAATGGATCAACATATGGAATTGTTAGACGCTCAATTAGATGAAATTTCAGAACGTTTAATCACATTGGGTGGAGCTCCTTATTCAACATTACGTGAATTTGCCGACAACACTAAGATTGCAGATGCCAAAGGAAACTACAGCGACAGCATGGAAGATCGCATCCGTCATTTATTAGTAGGGTACCGTTACTTAATCGACCTTTATGCAAAAGGAATCGAAGTAGCTGGTGAAGAAGGCGATGATGTTACACAAGATATCTTCACAGGTGCAAAAGGCGCATTAGAAAAATTAGTTTGGATGCTTTCAGCAACAATCAACGAAGCACCAGGATTATAATTCTAAAAACTTCGCTGGCTGGACAATTTACGCCTTTTTCTTTTGCTCAAATTCTGGAAAATTATCATATATGATAATCTAGGACTGACCCCAGTTAGATACTGACTTATCGCCAAAAGGATTTAGTTCTGTACTTTTGCAGGACTAAGTCCTTTTTAATTTACTTTGATTCGTTTGTTGTTGTCAATAATCAATATAGTCGACGATTGCCCCTCAAGTTCCTTTTATAGACTTAAATGTCTGCTCATAGCCATAAAAACATCTCTGATTTAAGAATGCCAAAAGAACAGATTCCATCATGCCATTGTCAGTACTATTACCCTTGCAGGACATAGATGGCTGAATGTCCCTTATCTTCTAAAAACTATGATAAAACTCATGCTGGTATTGCCATCCCTGATCACTGTGGAGAATAGTATCTCTGTGATTGTTCTATCTCTAAAAGCTTGTTTTAACATATCTTTTTAATTGGTCTAAATTTGGTGAAGACGAGGGAATAAGCTACTATTTCGCTGTTATAACCATCTAAAATTGGTGATAAATATAGTTTTTGGTTACTTGTTGGGATAGAAAATTCCGTAATGTCTGTATAGCACTTTTCCATCGGTTTTTCAGCTTCAAATTGGCGTTGAATAATGTTTCCAACTCTCTTTCCAACGGTTCCACTGATAAGAAGAGTACTACTGTTTTCTGCGAATACGAGCCCTTTAGACCTAACATTTTTCATCAGGCGTTGTACCTTTTTATGGTTTACGATGAAACCACGGTTTCTAAGTTCAAGAGTAATACGACGATAGCCATAATTTCCTTTATGCTCGTTATAAATAGTTTCTATTTCGTTTTTTACAGCCTGATTCTTATCTTCTAGGTTTAGCTGCTTTAAGTGATAGTAGTAAGTTGAACGAGCAAGTTTAATAATCTTTAGAAAAGAATATCTAAAGAAACTCTGGCACTAACTCTCTGACAATCTGTGTCTTTCTTCTTTCTCTTTTTCCTCCTTCAAGCGGAGTTCCTCTCAACTTTTTAGAATCGGCATTCTCCGCTCTTAAATACTCATTTTCAGCCCTGAAGGCGTTCTAGTTCTGTCATCTCTTCTGGTTTTCTTTGGCTACGCCCATATTAAGTAGTCTCCCTCTTGTTTTCTCAACAATAGTATACTTATTTTTCTTGTATTGTGCGAGCCAGTTACAAAGCATCGCTAGGGACCTGGAAGACCGTATTCAAGAGAAACTCTTTCATACTCAAACCTTTATGTAAGACTTTATCAATCATTTCTTGTTTTATTTCCTGGAGGATAATAAATTTTCTTCCCTCTTTTTACTATCTCTAAGCCATAACGATCAATCAATTTAATCATATATGAGACAGATTTCTCGCATTTATACCGAACGTATCTGCAAGTCGTGCGTAGCTAACTCCTTGTTTTTCTGAGTTCATAAATTTGAACTTTATCCTCATAAGTTAATTTTCATAAAGCACCCCAAAAGTTAGATTTTCTGTCTAACTTTTTGGGTGCACTCAAATACCATATATGATAATTTCACCAACGCAAAGTTCCTAAGTGTAACCCCACCTAATCAGCAGGGGTAGGAAGCGCACACTCCTTGGAACTCATCCCACCATAACGAAGCTTTTTATAAGCTTGGCTTTAGCAGACTTCGCAGCACAGTGATATTTTCAGA
>BNJS01002810.1_pt1 | contig 126714 bp, 178 predicted proteins | sample 8540461 | NCBI WGS metagenome assembly BNJS01 (sample SAMD00202454, study PRJDB9452) | human saliva metagenome | isolation source: human saliva | place: Japan
TAATGTACAGTAAAACATGCATGAATGGAAAACAAGAACAAAGAAGTGAAGAGTTTGCCTTGCTCAGAAGTTCATTGGTGTAGCTACCAGTACAACCTCATGACAAACAACTAGATTGCCTATGACTTTAATATTTCGATAAATCGAAGGCGGAGTTTGTTGGCTTTGTGCGGTAAACCGAAAATAAACACTCGCTTTCAGGTACTAGTGTTGGACAAAGAGCCGATGAAATTAGATTTTTATACCATTTGACTATGCCAAATCATGGTTGTTTCTCAGAAGAGCCCACTGGGCAAAAGTCATTCAATGTGAGTTCTCTACTAGTTTGAAAACAGGGAATGTCAATAGCCAATTACTTCGGGTGCTTCCATGATGTGCCGATGTGGGCGGTGAAAGAGCATTGCCGCCAACCCCTCGCGCTGGCGGAGTAGGCTGATTTTTCCATTTTCATTTCCGTTGCATTCACGCGTACACGGAACAACCGCTTTTTGTCTGGTTTTCGGCAGGGTTTTTAACACTATGAGTGCCCTTTCTGTGCACCAGTCGCCCATCTTGCCGCAAAATAATCGATTCTCTCGAGGGTTGTGTTGGTACAAAAAGGGGTGGCATGTGCGTGCGTGGCGGAGATGTATTTTATTTAAAAGGGCCACCATCTGCAACTACCTTTGGGCTGTTGGTGCTCAATGTGGTGTGTTTTTGAGTGCTAAATGCAGTGCATTTTGGTGCTAAATGCAGTGCATTTTGGTGCTAAACGTAGTACGTTTTGGTGCTAAATGCACGTGCGTTTTTGGGGCTAAATGCAAGGTGTTTTGGGGGCTAAATGCAAAGCAAATTGCCGCTAAATGGAAGACGAAGAGCATAATAATACACAAAAACGTATAAATAAAACCCTTTCGGGTCATGAAACACAACGCCCCAAAGGGCAAAACAAGCATTAAAAAGTGGGTTTTTAGGGGCTAAAAGCGAGTTTTGGGGCATGAAAAATTACGAGCTTTCAACCAAACTAGAAAGGCGAAATGGTACTAAAATGCAGGGTTTTGTTCTTAAAAACAGATGGAACAACAGGCAGGAAGGTTAGAAATAATGGCGAATTTACCTACTTTTTCACAACTTTTGCGCTAGAACAGAGTGAAAAATTGAGGCGTATTGTAAAGTAAAAAGCAAAGGTTTAAGTTTTTGAGTTGGCGAGTTGATGAGTAACTATTCAGCGATAAGGCGTATAAACCACTATTGATTATCAAGAAGTTACATAAACAGACACATACAAATTTGGGTAAAGAATGTCATTTTGAACCTTTTTGCCCAATGTGTTACGTTTATAAGTTCTTGATATTCAACGTTCATTATCACTGAATAGTTACGTTGATTCGCAGAGTGAAACTATGAGTTGTTGAGTATGTTAGCTCGAAAGGTTGTTGAGGTTTGTTGGTTGATAAGGGTTATCAGTTGAGTACTTGTGCGTTTATAAGCGAGTGGGTTGATTTGTACTGCACCTCGTATGCGAGAGGGGGTAGTTACCTTGTGTTGGATTCACGAAGATAACATGCTCCGCTCTACTTATCGAAATACTAAAAGTAAAGATGGGTTCAGTATAGTCAAACAGAAATGGATTTGGAAAGCCATAGGTGCATCATAAGCAAACAAAAAGTGTTCCTTTTTCCTCTCTGCGTAAGGGTTTAGTGATGCCATGACTACGCACGTCTTACGTTCTTCTAACAGCTATTTTCAAAAAGCAATTCTGTTTTGACTATAAGTGCTAATCGTTCAGAAACTTTTCTCTGTTCGATGCTGGTGCCTGCTCCTAACGGATAAAAAGCCCTGTAGCCCTGCAAAACAACAACCCACCTCATCCTGTTTCCTAACGGCCGATAAAGAAAGCCTTCGATCTCTTAATCCCAATAGCCCCTTATGCCAGGTGCGGATTATGTGTAACATTGAGCATATTGCCTGTGATACTCTTGATAGGGCGTAGCGGACTACGTCAAGAACGCCAAACAGGCAAGATGCCGACAAACAAACGAAAGACGAACAGGCACTAACAACGGTTTGGGTTAAAAGATACCGTTTTCTGTCTATCTTTCCATTAGGAGTCAGTGCCAAAGGCCTCTACCTGCTCGTAAAGAGCGGCGCTGGGTGGGTTTCTAGCCGTTCTTTCAGTCGGCGAGCCGAGTCTTTGGCGTTAATCTCAACACCACCATCGGCAACAGCGAGCAACTTCAACGCTTGCCCTAGGATGGGATGGGGCACGGCGATGCAAACACAAGCCTTTACTTCGGCAAAGCTGTTGGCCACGGCCTCAACCTCTTGCGGACTAACCTTAAAGCCGCCTGTATTGATGATGTCGCTGTCCCTACATTTTAAATTGCAGACGGCCTTGATTGATCTCTATCTCGCCGCAGTCGCAAGTGGTAAAACTCTTCTCCGTCAGCGGCTCATAAGTTGTTTGTTCGCCCATGCGCGGTATCCGTTCATCAGCGTATCGCCTGCACAACGGATATGGCCTTCGGGCGTAATGTCGAAGCGCGCGTTAGGCAAAGACATAGCCCACGCAGCCTGCCAGCTGATGGTGCGTAAACTCGAAGGTTGCCACCACGCCCGTCTCGGTAGAGGCGTAGGTGTTGAATAGGCGGGTATGGGGCGGTTGCTTGTGCACGTCTGCCATTGTGGGCACGTCCAAAGGCATCGCCACCTGTCTCTATAAAGGCCAGCTTGATGGCCGCTTTTCCATCTGCTTACCGCCAAACTTGGTGAGCATGCGCTATGCCGACGGCGAGGAAGGCGCCCACGCCCATTTCCTTGCAAGATGCGAGCAAGGAGAAGAACTCGTTGAAGTCGAACTTGGGCATCAGGCAGCGTTGCCCCCGCTAACATAGTGGCCAAACGCTTAGACAGACAGCCCAAATGGTTGAGTTGGCCCGGCACAACAAACCGAATGTCGTGGCGATAAGCTTGCCCATGCACGATGTTCTCGGCACTGGCCGCTATGGCTCGCGTAGCTCAATAACCACCCCTTTGGGCGCGCCCGTGGTGCCAGAGTAGTGAAAAGTACATCGGCCGAACCCTCTGGAAAGCAAAACCCTTGCAAGGATTTCTCCATCCGTACAACTGTTCGGGCGTGGCGGCGGCAGGCAAAAGCACGGCCACTGCCCCCGCAACATGCACGGCAAAGTAGCTAATCAGGAAGTCGGCATCGCAACTTGCCCTAAAGTACCACGCCTTTTCGCTGCATGCCTTGGTAGTGTTGGGCGCGCAGCATCGTGCGTTGGCTAAGTTCTCCATGGGTAAGCTCTTCGCCATTCAGCACCATCGCCACCCTTTCGGGGGCGTTCTGCGCGTGCCTTTCTGCTATGCTGTTCAATGTTAAGCATCGGCATTTTGCTTTCGTCCAACCATCTCGGCCAAGGTGTCTGGGCTCTTAAAGTTGGCTGGCGTGGCATCGGTGGCATCTACGTCAATGCCAAAGTTGTCGGCCAAGAGCATCATAATCGTTGTTACGTCCAACGAATCCAGTTCGGCCATCAAGAACTGCGAGTCGAGATCTACCAGTGGATGCCCCTTCAAGTATGTTTCTTATTTTTCTTTCATTGCTTATTGGTGGTTTTGCGTTTGTTGCTTGCACTTTGCGTATGGGCATAGCCACGCTGTTAGCCACTGTGCACAAGGGTGCGTTCGGCACATTTTGCCCAACGCCCAAGCGAAGTAAAGCACACGCAAAATTAATAACAATCGCCCAAACAGCAAGCTTTTTGTAGGGAAAAACCTTAAAGGTTGGCACGTAATGCCAGAGCCATTCCAGTGCGAAGACGTCTTATACACCCGCACTTTGGCGGTTTTCGCCCCGTTTTCCATGTCGCCGTTGCACCCAAGTGTCTACCCCATAGGCTGCCCACAGCACCATAACGAACACAAAGGCATAGTGGAAGCGCAGTTCGGCAATGGAAAGTGTGGCGTAGCCCAAGGCCAAAGCCGTGATAACGAGCAGCCCGCCTTGGTAAGAAAAGATGCGCCTGCGGTTGATTATCAATGAAAAGCCGAACAGCAACACAACCAGATAATAAGGAATGCTCTCCACAAACTGCTTCGTGCGGCGTAACTTCATGGCTCGCGAAGGATTGTCTGAACGCATGGCTCGGTCGTAATCGTGCACCACTACCACGTCTTCTAGTGTCCACCAGTCGGCCGAATAGCTGCGCAACACCCGCGGCAAGGCTAGTTTAGCGTAGGCGCAGGGGTTATTCGCAATCCAATTGGCGGCCCTTACTCGCCATATCGAGTCTTTTTGTGCAAAGGTAAGGCATCGCCGGTTGGGGATGTATGTCACCTCGTTGTGTGGATGGTCGAACACTTGCACATTGGCATACACTGCGTTTCGGGGTTGGCCAATGCGCCAAGCCATATCCGGCCAAGGTAGAGGTGGTTACGAAGATGCCCGTTTGGTTTCTGTTGTGTTGGCCCAGCAGCACAAGCGCAACAAAAAGGTTGCGAAGGGACGACAAGCGAGTGTCCAAAGCGCGCTCGGTGCAACAACAAGTAAACCGCCCGCAAGCCACGAAGGCCATCACCGTGGGCCTAAACGTGTGAGCCGCAGCAAGAGAGGCCGCCTGCCACCAACTGCCACCATCGCTTACCCATGCAAAGAGGCAAAAGTCCAGAGAGAGCGAAAGAAAATAGGCGGATGGTCGGATATGTTGTGCAGCGGAGACGAAGAGGTGCGAGAGAATGCAACAATAGAAAGATGACGGACGAGACAGGCTGCGTTGGTTAAACACCTGCCAGGTAGTACACTTCGGCCAACACGCCCACGTTGAGCAATAGGTTGAGCACATAATTTTGGCCTCGAGACGTGCGAACACCCAATACGGCCGCGAGGTTAACTAGGCCTGGCGCGTATGTAATCGTCGTACAGGTTGGCCATCGAAGGATAGGTAGACCCCTGCTCTAGAGGTGAGCAACGCACGCAGACAATAGCTCAGGTCGTCGTTGGTTGCGGGGTGGTTCCAGCTACACTATCATCACGATTATTTGCAGTACCAGCCATACGCAGGCTGTTATGCGTGCGGTTTTCTTATACATCTAATGCTTGTTTTAATGGTTGTGGCGATGCCACCTTAACGCTTTGCCCCTGTTGTTGGCCTTTTCTATGAAAGGTTTTGCGATAGGCTTCGTGTCTTTTTCGCGCTTTCCACCCGTTCGCTAATCACAAACGTTGGGCGCGCCTTGGTTTGGTTGAACGTTTTGCCGATGATAGTGCCCACAATGCCCAGGAACATGATAATCATTCCGCCGAGCAACCAAAGCGAAAGCACCAGGGTGGTGAAGCCATCCACGAGAATTTGCCCCGCCAGATGTTGCACAAAATAATACACCCCCACGGCAAAAGCCAGGCCGTAAGCATGAAACCGAAAAAGTAACCATCAGCCTAAGCGGCTTGTTGGAGAACGAAAGCATGTTGTCGGTTGCGAAGCGCAGCAGCCGCCTAAGGCTGTAACTGCTTTCGCCTTCGGCCCTAGCTGCATGCCTTACGGGCACTTTGGCCTGCCTAAACCCCACCCATTGCACCTGCAAGGGGAAACAACGCACCTTGTCGCCCATAGCCAACACGGCCCTTATCACCTTGCGCGAGTAGATGCCGAGTTGGCAATGGAATGAGTCTTGCGGCATGTCGGTGAGGTAAAGCGAATACAGAATAGAAGCATCGAGAGCCTAAACGCTTCGCAATTGTGTCTTGCCGTTGCGTTCTTTGCCCTCACAACCACGTCGTAACCTTTCGCTTGCTTTGTTCCAAAGGGTGGCTATTTCTTCCGGCTGGTCCTGCAAGTCGCAGTCCATCACCACCACCCACTGCCCCTCTGCCACGCTCAATCCGGCGGTTATAGCCTCGTGCTGGCCGAAATTTCGACTGAGGTTCACCCCTCGCACGTGCTTGTTTTTGCTGGCTTAACGCTTTTATCAACTCCCACGACTCGTCGGGCGAGGCATCGTTTACCAGCACAATCTCGTAGTCGGAAGATATGTGTTGCATTGTTTGCCCTATGCGTTCTACAAGCATGTTGAGCATAGGCGCGCCCTTATATATGGGCGATACGATTGAAAACATCATTGGTTTTAGTTTTTTTCTCAATATTTATTGTTCCTGTTTCGCTATTGTTCAGGTACGCTAAGCCCTGATTAAAGCGAGCATCAGGTTGCTCTTTAAAGAATTGGTACAGCTGTTGGGCCACCCATTCCACGTCCTCGTCCTCCATCTCGTAGAACAAGGGCAGCCTCAACAGCGTGTCTGTAAAGCGTTCGCTGTTGGTAGGCGTGGGCACATGGGTGCATAGTGTTGCATAATAAGTGCTTTTGTGCAGGGCCAGATAGTGCGAAACGGCCATCACGCCCTTGGCTTTAAGGTGGGCGATGAGCCGCGTACGCTCTTCGCCCGACTTGCAAATCAAGTAGAACATGTGCGCATTGTTGGTGCAATGGGCAGGTATGGCGGGCAGTGTTATCAGGCCTTCCTCGGCAAGTGGGCGCAACAGCTGCCAATAACGTTGCCATATTGCCTTGCGGCGTACCTGTATGCGGTCGATGTTTTCGAGCTGGGCATAGAGGAAAGCGGCGTTTATCTCTGCCGGAAGAAAGGATGAACCAATGTCTTTCCAGCCGTACTTGTCTACCTCGCCCCTGAAAAATTCGGCCCTGTTTGTTCCTTTTTCCCATATCATTTCTGCGCGATGCACAAAGCGTTCGTCGTTAATGACGAGCATACCTCCCTCGCCGCCTGCGGTGATGTTCTTTGTTTCGTGGAACGAAAAGCAGCCCAAATGACCCTATCCCGCCCAGTGCGCGCCCCTTATAATGGGCATCGATGGCTGCGCGGCATCCTCAATCAGCAGCAATCCGTGTCGCTTCGCAAGGTTCATCACGGCATCCATGTCGCAAGCCACACCTGCATAGTGCACCACAACGATGGCCTTGTTCGCGGGGTGATAAGCTTTTTCAACGTTGTTTACGTCTAGATTGGGTGGTTGGCGCTGCTATCGGCAAACACCACTGTGGCTTTTTCTCGCACAAAAGCCAGGCCGTAGACACAAAGGTGAACGAGGGAATGATTACTTCATCGCCCGGTTGCAAGTGGCATAGCATGGCTGCCATCTCCAAAGCATCGGTGCCCGATGTGGTTAAAAGGGTTTTCTTAAATCCGTATCGTTGCTCAAAGAATGCTGGCAACGCTGTGTAAAGATGCCGTTGCCCGAAAGTTTGCCGCCATTTACGGCTTGGCGGATGTGGCGGGTTTCGTTGCCCACGATGAAAGGTCTGTTAAAGGGTATCATGTTTGATAGAAGTAAAATGCGTTTGATAAGAAAGGGGCTAATCTATTATGGCAAAACAGGGCTTGCCTGGTGTGGCTAATGCTGGTCTTGATGCTTCACAAACACGTACCATAGACCATCTATCCTGAAGTCCAAGTAATTGTATAAGCGCACTACGGGCATGTTGTTCGATGAGATGGAGGTTTCTTCGCACCGTATGGTCATGGGATAATTCATGCCATAAAGCAAGGGGCGGCGGCGTAACAATGCCCAGCCCGCAACGTTGATATGGCAAAATGAAAGGCCATTGAGCACGTTGTGCAGAACCTCGCCTTGCACTTTACCATCATAAAGCCCACGTGCTGGCTATTTAGCCACACTTCTTCGATGCGCGAACGCCGTGCATCAAAGTCGTTTTGCAACCAGTTCGCGTAACGCCGAGCTGCCGTTTTCTTCCCAAATCGGGGGTCTAACGAAATGCGGTCGGTAGAAAAACATGCCTTGCAACACTGGCGTTTGATGCCGTCTAGTTGCACTTGACTTGTTACCGGCACAAAGTTTAGCCGCTCTGCCACGGCTGCCACCTTATCGTGAGACAACAGCTTGGGGGCTTATCTCCTTGGACAAACGATATTGGCACCTCAACAAACACAAAAGCCTTGCTGTGCCAGATGGCGATGTAAATGGCTCATGCCCACGAGGCACTTTCACCACAACGTAGCCGTGAGCGTTCGTAGTCTGTGGCAGCCAAATTGCTGCATCGTGTCGCCTCGTCCAATGTTATTTCGATGGCCGAAACACCTAAATTAGTCTTTTCCCCAAAATACAATCAGTTGTTTTCATTGTTAGCGTTTGTTGCGGCGAAAGCTATCTTGAACGCCCTCGCCAGCCTGTTATCCTCTATTCTTTTCGTTCGTACCGAGCCTTCTTTCTCTGCCCATGCCTACGTCGTGCCTGCCTTCTGCCTATGCAAAAACAAGAAGCCGTTGTTGCTTCAAGCATGCAGATGCACACTATCGACACAACAAATGTATATGCGGCACAAGCCGTTTTGCGGTGATTTGGCGTTTGATAAAGGTCGGTAATTATGTTGTGGGCGCGCTACACAAATTCTTCGAGCACCACTAGATGTTGCAAATATACGCATTTTAGTGCAAAACAGGTATTTTTCGCCCCGCTTTTTAACACCTTTTGCATCTATGCAAGGTTGGCTCTAAACCGCCTTTAATGGGAAAGTTGTCTTGACTTTTAATGGTTCTATGAATTGGATGGAGCTTGTTTTCTTTGTGTGGTAAAACCAAGATAAACATTCTGCTCATGCACAAAGTACTAGACGAGGATACGATAAAAACCTGAAATATTGCCCCAAATTGTCGTGGCAAAAACGTGTTTGTGTTTTGCAGAAGGCGACTTGGCGGAAGTTATTCCATGCGTTCTCTACAAGTTGAAAGCCTGGCTATCAATGGCAGATAACTTCTGCTTTTCCATGATGTCGCCTTGGTTGGTGGTGAGCAACATCCCCCACAGCCGCTCGCGCTAGCCGTTGCAAGCCTACATGTTTTCTGTGTCGTTGCCCACTCGCGCGTGTTTACGGCATAATTCTTTTTGTATAGTTTTTAGTGATAAATTTAACATTATGAGTCGCCTTTTTATCCACCAATCGCTCACTTGGCCGCAAAAATCGATTCTCGCGAAGGTTTGTTTTGATGCAAAAAGAGGTTAGCATGTGAATGCAGCGTAATGAATATTTATTTAAAAAGCTGGCATTTGCACCAACTTTTGGGCTATTTACAGCAAAATATAGTGCAATATGCCGCTAAACGCAGTGCATTTTGGTGCAAAACGCAGTGCGTTTTGGTGCTAAATGCAGTGCGTTTTGGTGCTAAATACGGTGCGTTTTGGTGCAAAACGCAAGGTGAAATGGTGCAAAAACGCAGTGCAAAAATGAGTGCAAAACGCAAGGCAAAAAGCATAAACATCCACCGCAAGTGTATAAACAAAAACCTTTCAGAACCATGAAATACTATGGCTAGAAAAAGGGTAAAATGGTCATCAAAAAGTGGGGTTTTAGTCTAAAAAGTGGGGTTTTGGGCTGCAAAAATAATGGGTTGAAGCAACCAAACTAGAAAGGCAAAATGGTGCAAAATGCAGGTAGTTTTTCTTAAAATTGAACATATCGTAAGGCGTGAAAGGCTAGAAATAGGGTCGATTTACCTACTTTATAGCCTATATTTTCGCTAGAACGGAGCGAAAATTAGAGCGAATGTTGTAAAATAAAAGATAACGATTTAAGATTTGAGTGGATGAGTTTGTGAGGTTTTCCTGTTTGTAAGTTGATGTGTTCAGGGAATTGTTAGTTTTTCGTGAGTTTATAAGTCGGTGGTTTGATTTGTCCTGCATTTCGTGTATGAGAGGGTGTTTATCTTGTGTTGGCATCACAGAGAGAACAAACGCCTCTTAATGTATAGAAACATTAAAAGTCAAGACGACTTCGGGAAAAATCTTCCAAAATCCGTCATTTATTCGCTAATAATGCGGCAGGTTCTCTTGTTCCTATTCGCTAAAAACGTTAAAAGCCTTTATATATAATAGGTGTGCGAAAAGTTTTATTTACTTTTGCAGCGCAAATGGCATGTGCGCTGTTGGGGTGTAAGCCCCTTAGCCGCATGCACAGAACTTAAAAATAACAACACCATGCAACAAAACTTAGTGATTGTAGAGAGCCCCGCAAAGGCCAAAACCATAGAAAAGTTCCTTGGAGAAGACTTCAAGGTAATGTCGAGCTACGGACATATTCGCGACTTGAAAAACTGGATTGAGCGTTGACCTCGACACCTTTTGAGCCTTACTATGAGGTTTCTGACGACAAAAAGGTGGTGGCCGACCCTGCAAAAAGGCTGCGAAAAGCGCCGAACGCGTGTGGTTGGCAAGTGATGAGGACCGCGAAGGAGAGGCCATTTCATGGCACTTAGTGCGAGGTTTTTGGGTCTAGACGAAGACAAAACCAACCGCATCAGTGTTCCACGAGATTACGAAACCGGCCATTCTTCGCGCCATTGAAGAGCCGCGCCGCGTTGACATGAACCTCGTAGATGCGCAACAAGCACGCCGCGTACTCGACCGAATGGTGGGTTTCATGCTCGCCCATACTCTGGCGCAAGGTAAAACCATCGCTCTCGGCTGGTAGAGTGCAGAGTGTTGCCGTGAGATTGGTGGTAGACCGCGAACGCGGATTAACGCTTTTCAAGCCCGAAACCTTCTATCGCATCGTTGCCATCTTCGCCATTACCAACGACGAGGGCGGCATGACCGAGGTAGACGCCGAACTAGACACGCGATTTAAAACCCACGAAGAGGCGCTGGCTTTCCTCGAAAAGTGCAAAAACGCCGAATTTACCGTCGAAAGTGTCAGCAAAAAGCCCTTGAAACGCTCGCCTGCCCCACCCTTCACCACCTCTACCCTGCAACAAGAGGCGGCCCGAAAACTGGGGTTCAGCGTGTCGCAAACCATGATGGTGGCCCAACGACTGTACGAGAACGGACGAATTACCTACATGCGTACCGACAGCGTTAACCTCTCTGGCCTTTGCATCAATGCCACGAAGGAAGAAGTTACCCGCCTATGGGGCGAGCAATATAGCCTGCCGCGCAACTTCCACACACACGCAAAGGGGGCGCAAGAGGCCCACGAGGCCATTCGCCCTACCTATATGGATGCCACTAAGATAGACGGAACGCAACAAGAAAAAAAGCTGTACGACCTGATTTGGAAACGTACAGCCGCCTCGCAGATGGCCGAAGCACAACTCGAAAAGACGCGCGTTAACATCAACATCTCGGGAACTAGCGAGCATTTCGTGGCTACTGGCGAGGTTTTAACATTCGACGGATTCTTGAAAGTGTACCGCGAATCTACCGACGATGAAGACGAAAACCAGTCGGATTTTTCGCGAATGCTGCCCCCCATCAACGAGGGCGACAAGCTAGAACGCCGCGAGATAACCTCGATAGAACGCTTTACGCAGGGTCCGGCACGTTATACCGAGGCTAGCCTTGTGCATAAGATGGAGGAATTGGGCATCGGTCGCCCGTCTACCTACGCCCCAACCATCAGTACTATCCAACATCGCGAGTACGTAACTAGGGGCGACAGCAAGGGCAAAGAACGCCAATACCTGGTAGATACGCTTAAAGGCATCGTGATAACGACTAAGAATAAGAAGGAAAACGTTGGCGGCGACAAGGGCAAACTGTTGCCTACCGACGTAGGCATCGTGGTGAACGACTTCTTGATGGACAGTTTCCCCACCATCATGGACTATAACTTTACGGCCCATGTTGAAGAGGATTTCGACCGCATTGCCGAAGGACAAGAAGAGTGGAAGGCCATGATGAAAGCCTTTTATGCCGACTTCGGCCCTACGGTAGACACGGTGATGAACGCCCGTTCGGAGCATAAGGCCGGCGAACGCGCCCTAGGCGAAGACCCCGCAACAGGCAAACAGGTGCTTGTAAAGATTGGCCGATTCGGTCCTGTGGCGCAGATTGGCGTTGCAAGCGACGATGAAAAGCCGCGTTTTGCTAACCTCACCGCTGGCCTGAGCATCGAAACCATCACGCTTGAAGAGGCTCTCGAATTGTTTAAGCTGCCTCGTACGGTGGGCGAATTTGAGGGTAAGCCCGTGGTAATTGGTTCGGGAAGGTTCGGCCCATACATCTTGCACGACAAGAAATACACTTCGTTGCCCAAAACCGAAGACCCACACTCGGTTACACTCGAAACTTCGGTGGCACTTATCGAGCAAAAGCGTATGCAGGAAAAGCAAAAGCACTTGAAATCGTTTGCCGAAGACCCAAAAACTAGAAGTGATAAACGGTAAGTTCGGCCCATACCTGGCTTTACGACGGCAAGAACTACAAATTGCCCAAAGAGCTGCAATGAAAAGGCTAGCGAACTTACCTACGAGCAATGTATGGAATTGGTGAAAGCTGCGCCTACAAAGCCCAAGCGCACCACCAAGGCATCTGCGGCTAGCAAAGCCAAGAAATAAAATTAAAGCCTGCAAAGGCTCCACCAAACAACGCGTTCAGGATAATATGCAAAACGGCTTGCCAAGCACCGCAACGCCCAATAAGGGCAAAGGCGTGTGCCATCGCATCATACTCATTGGCTATATGGGGGCTGGAAAAACCACCATAGGCAAGGCTTTGGCCGCCGAGTTGGGCCTGCGTTTCTACGACCTAGACTGGTATATCGAGTCGCGCATGCGCAAAACGGTGGCTCAACTGTTTGCCGAAATGGGCGAGAGGGCTTTCGCCGCATCGAACGAAACATGTTACACGAGGTGGCCGAGTTCGAAGACGTGCTTAATGGCTATGGTGGCGGTACGCCATGTTTCTTCGACAACATGCAGTACATCAACCAACAAGGCCATACGCGCTATACCTTAAAGCCTCGCCCGATGTGCTGCACAAGCACCCAAAGATGGGCAAGTCGGTGCGCCCCTTGTTGCTGAACAAAACGCCCGACGAGGTAAAAGCCTTCATCAGCGAGCAACTTGCCGCGCGCGAACCTTTCTACCTACTGGCCCATCACACGCTCGACGTGAGCCTGATGGACAACTTCGAGAAGATAAAGCTGTCCGTGGCACAGGCAAAAGAGGTGCTGGGCGTGTAGTTGGTAGATTAGTTAACGAATTGACAAGTTGACGAGATGGTGAGTTGACCAGTTGACTGAGTTAATGAGTTAACGAGGTGACGAGTAGACAAGATGGTGGGTTGACGAGAGGACAAGTTGATGGGCGCAGCCATCTTTTCACCTTTTCACCCTTTCACCTTTTTCACTTTTTAAATGCCCTTTCACCTTTACCGAGTGGACGAGTTGATGGGCGCAGCCATCTTTTTCACTTTTTCACCCTTTCACCTTTAAATGCCTTTCCCGCCTTTAACTCGCCTTTCCAGGTAACGAACATTAATATAAGAAACCAAAATAGCAGAAATGAAGAAATGGACTATTGAAGATTCGAAGGAACTGTACAACATCAACGGTTGGGGCACTTCGTTTTTTGGCGTTAACGATAAGGGCGACGTTTATGTGTCGCCATGTAAGGACAACACCGAGATTGACTTGCGCGACGTGATGGACGAGCTGGCTCTGCGCGACGTTACGTCGCCAGTACTGCTGCGCTTTCCCGACATCCTCGACAGTCAGAATCGAGAAAACAGCCAGCTGTTTTAGGCAGGCTGCCGAGGAATACGGTTACAAAGGCGAAAACTTTGTTATCTATCCCATCAAGGTTAACCAAATGCAACCCGTGGTAGAAGAGATTATCTCGCACGGCCGCAAGTTTAACCTGGGGCTTGAGGCAGGCTCCAAACCCGAACTGCACGCCGTTATCGCCGTGCAATGCCAAAGCGATTCGCTCATCATCTGCAACGGATATAAAGACCAAAGCTACATCGAACTGGCCCTATTGGCACAAAAGATGGGCAAGCGCATATTCCTTGTCATCGAAAAACTGAACGAGTTGGAACTCATCGCTCGTGCTGCGAAGAAACTAAATGTGCGCCCTAACTTGGGCATTCGCATTAAGTTGGCCTCGTCGGGTTCGGGCAAATGGGAAGAAAGTGGCGGCGATGCAAGCAAGTTTGGCCTAACAAGTAGCGAGCTGTTACAGGCACTCGAACTGCTCGACCAAAAGGGGTTGCGCGACTGCCTGAAACTGATACACTTCCACATCGGCTCGCAAATAACCAAGATACGCCGCATACAAACCGCCCTACGCGAGGCATCGCAATTCTATGTGCAGCTGCATAAGATGGGTTACGACGTAGATTTCGTGGATTGCGGTGGCGGACTGGGCGTGGACTACGACGGAACGCGTTCGCCAAGCAGCGAAAGTTCGGTAAACTACTCGATACAAGAATACGTTAACGACTGTATCTACACCTTTGTAGATGCAGCCAACAAGAACGGCATCGAGCATCCCAACATCATTACTGAAAGCGGACGCTCGCTAACGGCTCACCATAGCGTACTGGTTATCGACGTGTTGGAAACGGCCACGCTACCCGAAATGAAGGAAGAATTTGAGCCTTCGGAGAACGAACACCAACTGGTAAAAGACCTTTACGACATCTGGGACAACATCAACTCGCGCTCGATGCTGGAAGATTGGCACGATGCAGAGCAAATTCGCGAAGAGGTCTCGACCTCTTTGCACACGGACTAGTCGACCTACGTACGCGAGCAGAGATAGAAAGCATGTATTGGGTGTGTGCCGAGAAATCAACACCATAGCCAAAGGCTTGAAACACGTGCCAGAAGAGTTGCGAAACATGGACAAATTGCTGGCCGACAAGTACTTTTGCAACTTCTCGCTTTTTCCAATCGCTACCCGACAGCTGGGCCGTTGACCAGCTTTTCTCATCGTTCCCATACAAAGGCTCGACGAAAGACCCACACGCAACGCCACGTTGCAAGACATAACCTGCGACAGCGACGGCAAAATCGCCAACTTTGTTACCAATCGCCACATCTCGCATGTGTTGCCTGTGCACACGCTACGTAAGAACGAGCCTTACTATTTGGGCGTGTTCCTCGTTGGTGCTTATCAAGAAATACTTGGCGATATGCACAACCTGTTTGGCGATACCAACGCCGTGCACGTGTCGGTAAAGGATGGAAAGTACCACATCGACCAGATTTTCGACGGCGAAACGGTTGAAGAGGTGCTCGACTACGTGCAATATAACCCCAAGAAACTGGTTCGACAGCTCGAAATTTGGGTTACTAAGAGCGTTAAGCAAGGCAAAATTTCGCTGGAAGAGGGTAAGGAGTTCCTCTCTAACTACCGCTCCGGATTGTACGGATATACTTATTTGGAGTAAGCTATTGAGGGGGATGCGCGTACATCCCCCCCAACTTTTTTGTTTGAATGCGCATACATCCCCCCAACTTTTTGGTTTGAATATTGGGATGTCTCCAAAATCGCCCGCCAGGGTTCGGTCGGCACGCTCAACCGACCTCGTCTTAACCCCAATCGGTGATTAGAGCTTGTGCAGATTTCGTTTGGTTGCTAACCATCTTATCTGGCTTATTCTTGAAGGCATAGCGGACTACGTCGAGAGAAACAGACACACAAGATGCCGACAAGCAAACGGAAGACGAGCAGAAAGCGATGGAAACAACCTGAAATAATTGATAAGCGGCCAAACCACCGATTGGGGTTTAACACTTTACCTCAAGTTGAAAAACAGGCTGTTAATGGCAGATGGTTTCTGTGTTTTTCAGCAGATGGTTTCTGTGTTTTCAGCAGGTGGTTTCAGTGTTTTCCAGCAGATGGTTTCTGTATTTCCAGCAGGTGGTTTCTGTATTTCCAGCAGGTGGTTTCTGTATTTCCAACAGATGGTTTCTGCGTTTCCATGATGCCGTCTTCGTTAGCCGCGAAAAGCATGCCTTACAACCGCTCGCGCTGGTGTTCGTAAGCGTACGTGTTTTATGCGCCGTTACCCATACACGCGTACGCGCCACAATCGCTCTTGTCCAGTTTTTCGGCAAAAATTTAACATTCTGACTGCCTTTTTGCGCACCAACCACCCGCCTCGCCGCAAAAATTGATTCTCGCGAAGGTTGGTTTTGATGCAAAACGGGCTTAGTTGTAAATGCCGCCAAAATGTATTTTTATTTAATGGCACCGCTATTTGCACCAGTTTTTGGGCTATTTGCAGCAAAATGCAGTGCTAATATGCGGCAAAACGCAGTGCATTTTGGTGCTAAACACATCGCGAAATGCCGCAAAACGCACTGCGTTTTTGATGCTAAATGCAGTGCATTTTGGTGCTAAACGCAAAGCAAAATGCTGCAAAATACAAACCGACAAGCATAAAAATACGCTGCAATGGTATAAACATAACCTTTTAGAACCACAAGAAACACGGCTAGAATGGGCAAAATAGCCCTCAAAATGTGGCATTTTGGGGGTAAAAAGCGCGTATTTGGACCCGAAAAATGATGGGTTGGCAACCCAAATAGAAAGGCAAAATGGTGCAAAATGCAGGTTGTATTCTCAAAAATAGACAAGAAGAAAGACGTGAAAGGTTAAAAACAGTAGTGGTTTGCCTACTTATAGACCAACATTATCGCTAGAACGAAGAGAAAAACAGCGAGCTGTTGTAAAGATTTAAGTCGGCAAGTTTGTCCGTCAATGAGTGGGTGAGTCGGTAAGTTGGCGAGACTGTGAGTTGAGAAGTTGGCGGATGTGAGTTGAGAAGTTGGCGGGTGTGAGTTGAGAAGTTGGCGAGGTTTTTTAGTTGACGAGTTGGTGAGTTGGTGAGGTTTTTAAGTTTGTGAGTTGATACGTTTGTGGATGGTTAAGTTTCTGAATTTGTAGGTCGATGCGTTTGCGCGTTGATAGCGCCTGCATGCAACCAGACAAGAAACGATACGAATGCTTGCAGCCAAAGGCCAGTTTTATACCCTTCGCGACATGCCCAGATACAGACAACGGAAGAAACAACGAGGGAGCGGAAACCTTATAGGCATGAGCTAAAAATCGCCTTTATCTCGTTTTTAGCGTAGAGCTAGACACATTTGGCTTACTTCTTGAAGGGGTATCATGGACTATACGGCTGAAAGGGAAACCAAAGATGCCAGACAAAAAGCAAAAAAAGGCGGTGAAGAGCGAAACAAGGAACAAGCAAAGAACCTTAGCGGCCATTTATTTAAACATACCACACACCATGCTGCTGCGCTGCGCCTGCACCCATCGCCAGCACCGCCCCCACACACCAGCGCGCACAGATAACGGCATTTACTTATTTCTAGGTATTGCCGAGAGTTAACAATTGTTTTAACTTTGCAGACGTTTTTAAAAAATCACATTATTCGTATTCATGATAACTTTCAAAAAGAGTTCTTTTTGCTCTGTACCCTTTCAGCCGCATGCGGCGGGCGTTTGCGCAAAAAGGTGGCGTCGGGCGTGGTGCTAGATGCCGAAACAAAGAACCCCTCATTGGCGCCGTGGTGTGACATCCAATGGACAGAAGGTGGTTTCCAACCTGAACGGAGAGTTTAGCATCAGTGTAAATCCAGGCGAACATCTCAGTGTTTCGTACGTTGGCTATGAAAACAAGCAACTGCCCATAGCCGATACTCAACAGCGAACGGTGGTGAAACTGAACCGTGGGCTAACCCTTAAAAAGAGGTGAACGTGGTAGCCAGTATTGCCAGCGCGCGAAACAAGAAGGCCGTGGGGCCGATGTTGCCCACCTGGATGCCGCCAAACTGCTGGCCAAAGGGCGAGCCACAAACCTGAGCGACCTGCTAGATGGTCGTGTTAGCGGCATGCAAATGTTTCAAAGCAACGGCAAGGTGGGCATGCCCATCCGCTTTAATACGCGCAGCGGAGCCACCCTCAGCATGGACCGCGACCCCATCATCTACATCGACGGCGTGCGCTACAACAACTCGCACAGTCGGACATCAACACCTCGCAAGACGCACTGAGCGCACTGAACGACCTACCGATGGACGACATCGCATCGATAGACGTTATTAAAGGACCCTGCCGCTGCGGCATCGTATGGCGCAGAAGCCGCCAACAGGGTTATCGTTATCACCACCAAGCGCCAAAGCGGCTCCACACTTGAACGCGGAAAGCTTGCAGCTACAGCAAAAGTATCGGTGGGATGGAGCAACAAGGCCAGGGAATACACCCAGTTTGTTAACAACACCGACATCAACAACTTCTTCGTTACTGGGCATAACGTCAGCGCAGCCGCCAGCTTCACAAAGAATTTCACCCCTGGCAACCAACTCTTTTTCTCGTTCAGCGAAAGCCACAACGGCGGTATCGTGCGGGGAACAAAGACGTACGCCACTCGCTGCGCGCCGCTTACGACATGAAGCAAGGTCCATTTACGCTGAATTTCACCGTGGGATACGTCAACGGCGACATCAGCATACCGCAAACGGCACAAGGCAGAAATGATGCCATCTGGAACCTCATGCGTGACCAAAAGCCGTGGGGATATGTTTCGGAACGTACCTGGCGCGCCATGAAGTGGAAATACGACAACGACCGACTAACCGCCGCCTTGCGCATGGCCTACTGTTCTGCCCTACGACATTAAGTTGGAAACCCAACTGGGCTTGACCTCAACCACATTGACGGACTTTACACCCTGCCCTACGGCTACCTGCATGGGCACCAACGACGAGGGCGAGAAAAGCATCTCGAACCGCCGCAGCAAAAACCTTACACTGGGACTGGAAGCCAGTAGGCAGTTCGACCTCGGCCAAAAGCTGCACCTAACGGGCACGCTGCTCGCAAATCGTGCAACGCCGCGAGACGATGGACAAGACCTCGGCCTCGATATTCCCCGCCGATGTAGACAACATTGCGGCTGCCGCCCAACGCTCGGTGCTGGAAACGAGTTTTGAACAACGCACGTGGGGGCTTTACGCAGAAGCCTTTCTCAACTACGACAACCGCCTTTTCGTTAACGCTGGCCTGCGCCGCGATGCCTCAAACCTTATCGGCCGAAACGTGGCCAGCATCTAGTACCCCTCGCTAAGCGTGGCCTACAACATGGAGAAGGCCAAACTACGCGCAGCCTATGGCGAATCGGGCAGGCTGCCTTACCCCACCGATGCCTTCACTTACTACGAGGTGAAGGGTATGTCGGCCTATGGGCCGCTGCTTGTTCCTGGGAAGAAAGGCAACGACAACATCCGCCCCGAACGCATGCGCGAGATAGAGGCAGGGCTCGACTGGACCCCGGCGCGCCACCAAATAGGCCTTACCGCCTACGCGCAGTTCACCACTGATGCCATCATCTATACGCCCTTGCTCAGCAGCAACGGATGGGTGGGCGACGAACCGCACAACGTGGGCCGCGTTAATGGCTGGGGCGTGGAACTTAGCTGGAACTGGAAAGCATGGCAAAACGCAGCCCGCACGGCCGACCTTAACCTCTTTGTAACGGCCAACTACCAAGGCAACCGCGTGATAGATACGGGCGGCGCAGACATCGAAAACCTGCCCAACGTGCTTAAAGAGGGGCAACCGGCCTACGCCTTCTATTATAAAGAGGTGACGGGAGCGCGCTACGATGCCACAGGCAAATATCTTGGAGCAGAAAGAAACCGACGAATATCACTTTCTAGGCAAAGCCCTTCCCTGACTTCAACGGTGCCTTCGGGTTCGACCTCCGCCTGCTGTCTAACCTCACGCCCTAGCACCAAATTCAACTGGGCCGTTGGGGCATCGGTCTACAACCAAAGTTTCTACAACGTGGCGGACTGGGCGACAACCTTAAGAAACGCGAAGAACTACGCACACAACTGGCTGCCGAAAAGCGGTGGGGACAGATGCTTACCGCAACGTGGCCGAGAAACTGCGCGCACCGAACGCAACCGCGCGCAACTACATCGAGAAGGCCGACTTCCTCAGGCTCTCGTGTCCATCCGTTGGGCTACGATGCCAGTTCTTTTGCCAAACGGCTCACATCAGGCGTGCTGAAGGTGCCGACTGTGCTCACCGCCCAGAACCTGTTTCTGTTACCAATTACAGCGGCATCGAACCGCAAGTTGAATCCAACGGCGGAACACGCCAAAACACGTGGCATGGGCAGCCTTTCGCGCGACATCACTAATACCCTTCGGCCCGAACATTTACAGCAACGTTGGCGGTAGAATTTTAAAAAAGGAAAATAACAATGAAATCAAGCATATATCAATAGCCATGTTGGTCAGTGGCCACTGCCCCTATCATCGTGCGACGGTTGGATGAGCAATGCAGACACCCAACAACATGCTCACCACCGAACAGAATATCAACACCGAGCATGTTGGCCACCATTCGCACAGAAAACATAATAGACGGGGCGATGATTGCCAATGTAAAGACCTTGGCCGGCGTGGCAGCTTCGGCCGCCTTCCTTACATCGGGCGCAATGACAGACGAGGTTGAACCAACAGCCAAGCCCAATTTCCTTATCTATAAGCAGCTTAAAAGCGACGACGTTAAACCCAACAGCGATGTGGCCGACACATGGAACAAGCTGCAAAACTTTCGTGCAAGAGCCGAAGAGGTGCTACAAGTGGAGGCGAAACTAAGCAACGACGGCGCGGAAAACTTTGATGCCGTACGCGCATACGCCCGCTACACTGGGCACCTGTACGCTGGTTTGGCCTATCAGCTGCTTCGGAAAGATGTTCTCGAAAAAGCACAGAGTGCCGAGGGCGTGCGCGTAAACAACCAAATGATAGGCAACGAAGAACTGCTTGACAAGGCTCGTCAACACTATTCGCAGGGCCTTGGACGAGGCTAAGGGCAAACTCTGGCCAATAAGAAGGGCGTGTTTGTGGCTGCAACAGCCGTTAAGCAGGTGCGCATGCTCATGGTGAAGCTTGCCATGCAAAGGCAACGATATGCAGAAGCCGCTGCCCTGTGGAACGATGCCTATGCCAACAACATGCAGGTGGATGTGGTTTTACAACATCAACGGCAACGCCAACCCCTTGTATTCGGCCGTAGGACTGCCTGCGATTAATGTACAGGTGGATGCCTCGTTGGTGGCTTCGCTTAAAGGGACAGCAGAGCAAAAGGCCATCAACACGGCCATAAACAAGGATGGACACCGATACTTAACGTGGCTAGAAAAATACGCTCCACTGGTTATCATCGACGAAAAGGAGATGAAACTTATCCAAGCCGAACTCATTGTGAGGGGCTTGATGCAGGGCGATGCTGCGCAATGTGTTAATGAGTGCTTGCCCTTTATTCCACAGGGCAGACAATAACCGCCACACCAACGCTTAAAGAGTTGGCACATCTTCGGCACGTGTTCCTCTTCTTGCACGGTTGTCGCATCGACGACCTGCGCCGGGCAATGGTAGAGGGAGAACCACAAGCCGCATGGAACGCCCGAAAGGTTAAGTACATACCCATGCCCGAGACAGAATACAAGTAACAGGCGCATTCTTTTTCCGCAGATTTATTGAGGTTCGTTTACAATAGCCGCTATATACAAAGCTTTTGTAAATGAACCTCAATGCTTTTAAGCAGAGCAAAAACCGAACCTCACTTCGCAAACCTACTATACGCAAAAGTATTGGCCTCAACACTTCTTTGCCATGAGCCAGTTTGCACATATCTGCATTAGAAACCACTATCTAGTTTTTGTAGCAGTACGCATCTCACCCAATTAAATGTTATAATAAAAGTTAATTATCCGCTAAAAATTGTTTTATATCAGGATAACTATACCTTTGCACTCGGAAATCAGTAAAAGGCAAACAGAAAATGCCACAACAACGACACTTAAAAAGGAGTGTTTGTAAGAGAGTAACGACATTGTACCTGGCCTAACCGCATCGCTATTTACATGGCGAAAGAACCAAAAATAAGGTTATTGGCCATTACATGGAGGTCGTATTCTCCATATAACATCTCCCGCGAAGGACTTTTCTACAAGCCTCAACGCAATTAATTCAATTTGGAAATCGTGTTTTCTAGCATTAGAAACAAACAACAAGACAAAACAGACCAACTCGCACCGTGCCACATATCGTTGCTCGGACAATTAGGTGTACTCTAGCATTTGCTAACAGCAAGTAAGGCACCACCTCAGTAAATGGTGGCAAAAACCTTTGCGCCTAGGCCAACACATGGCAGGCGCGCAACTCTTACATGCTTACACAAGGCTAAACAAAACCTATCTGTACATACGCATACGCATTGCACTGCGATAAACGGCCACTATTCGCACTCCACCCAAAGGTGCGAACACCTCAACAACGAAACATCAATTTTCAAAAGTCATTCAAAATAACATCTATGAACAAGGAAAGAATCCTATCAACGGCAGTCTTTCTTGTCGGAATCGGCACTGGCGTAATGGCCAACAATGCCGCCCACAACAGCGGGGCGGCACTTGCAAAACCTCTGACAGAAAGAACTGGGGCCTCTATGCCCAACAATCTACAACAAAACCGCAACGAAGTGAAGGTTACGAGAACGGTGTTCGACAGCATGAACGAACCAGTTATCGGAGCCACAGTGCGCGTTAAGGGCGAACAAACAGCCGCCGTTACCGACCTAGACGGTAACTTTACGCTCTCTACCCATGCCGGCGCAACACTCGTTATTAGCTACTTGGGCCACCAGACACAAGAAGTGACCGTGCCTGCGAATGGCAATGTAACGGTTACGTTGAAGTCGGAATCGCGACAAATCGACGAGGTTGTGGTTACGGCCTTGGGTATCCGCCGTTCCTGAAAAGGCACTGAGCTACAACGTACAGAAGGTGGGAACAGACGAACTGACCACGGTGAAGAACACCAACCGTGAACTCGCTCAACGGTAAAGTGGCCGGTATCAACATCAACGCCTCTTCGGCGGGTATGGGTGGTGCAACGCGCGTGGTGATGCGTGGTCCTAGAGTATCTCGCAAAGCAACCAAGCACTGTATGTAATCGATGGTGTGCCAGTTACCAACACCTCGTATGGCGAAAGCGGGCGGCATGCTGGCACGCAACCCGGTTCGGAAAGGCATTGCCGACATCAACCCCGAAGATATCGAAAGCATCTCGGTGCTTAGTGGTCCTGCCGCCGCCGCCCTTTATGGTTCGGCTGCCGCACAAGGCGTTGTGATGATTACCACCAAGAAAGGCAAGGAAGGCAGAGGTTAGCGTTACCGTTAGCAGCACGCAGTTTGCAAACCCTTCAAGATGCCCGAATTCCAAAACGAGTATGTTAACAAACCCGGAAGTGTTGCCAGCTGGGGCGAGAAAAAGCCATCGGCGTATGGCAACTTCTGAGCCCAAGAACTTCTTCAACACGGGTACGAACATACAAAACAACGTGGCACTTACCGCTGGTAACGACAAGAACCAAACTTACTTGTCGCTGGGTACTACCAATGCAGCCGGCATCTTGCCCAACAACAAGTACAACCGCTACAACTTGACGTTCAGAAACACAACGAACATGCTCGGCGACAAGCTGACACTAGACTTCGGACTGAACTACATTCTTGAAAAACGACCGCAACCTTACCGCACAAGGACAATATCAATCCACTAACGGCCGTTTACCTGTTCCCCGCGGCGAAAGTTTCGATGCCGTTCGCACCTACGAGATATTCGACCCCAACCGCAATGTGTATGTACAGAACTGGAATTATGGCGACGCGCTGAAAATGCAAAACCCCTATTGGGTTACAAACCGCATGGTTCGCGAAAACCACCGCAGCCGTTACGCATGCTAGCGGAAGCCTTAAATACAAGATTACCGACTGGCTGAGACGTTGCGGGAAGATTGCGCTGGGACGATGCTGCCGTTAAACAAGAAGACAAACGCTACGCATCTACCATCGACCTCTTCGCACATTCGAAGTACGGGTACACGGACATGCTAAGATTAACGACCAATCGCTATACGGCGACTTGATGGCTAACGTAAACAAGTCGTTCGAAAACTTCTCCATCGGCGCCAACGTGGGCGGTTCGTTCTCGCAGACAAAATACGACAACGAAAGGTCATCAGGGCGGTTTGAAGGCACCATCGAACATCTTCACCCCCAACGCCATCGACTATTCGCTGGTTACAAACGACAACCGCCCCATCTACGATCTGCACAAACACGCCGTGAACTCGCTCTTTGCCAACGTTGAATTGGGATGGAAGAGCATGGTTTACCTAACCCTTACGGGACGTAACGACTGGGATTCGGCACTCGACGGCACCAGCAACGAGTCGTTCTTCTATCCCTCGGTGGGTATGTCGGGCGTTATTTCGCAAATGGTTAAGCTGCCTAAGTTCATCAATTACATGAAGGTTCGCGCCTCGTGGGCATCGGTAGAGTAGTGCCATTTCGCCCAGCATCACCTCGCGCTGGCGTTACGAATACAACCCCAAGACGGGTACGTACAACACCGTTACCCTATCGTTTCCCAAGACATTTCTATCCTGAACGCACCGACTCGTGGGAGGCAGGTCTTACCGCGCGTTTCCTTAACAATGCACTAACGCTCGACCTGACGCTCTACCAGAGCAACACGCGCAAGCAAACCTTCCTGCGCGACGTAACGGCAGGGGGATACGACAAGGAGTATATCCAGCTGGGTAACGTGCGCAACAGGGGTATAGAACTGTCGCTTGGCTACACTCACCGCTTTGGCGACTTGGTTTGGAACTCTTCGTTCACGTTCAGTTCAAACCAAAACAAGATTGTTAAGCTGTTCGACGACGACAGAGAAGTGTCGAAGAAGGGCGGACTGAGTGGTGCCGAAATCATCTTGAAAAAGGGCGGCACGATGGGCGACATCTACATGTCTACCGACTTCCTTCGCGACAACGAGGGCAACATCGCTACCGACAACACGGGTAGTGTGCTGCAACGCAACCTAGACAACCCCGAATACCGCGGCTCTGTATTGCCCAAAGCCAACATCGGTTTCTCTAACGAGTTCGCTTGGAAGGGTTTCAACTTCGGTTTCCTCATCACAGCTCGCTTTGGCGGCATCGTTCTATCGCAAACGCAAGCCATTCTCGACGCGTGGGGTGTTTCCGAAAGCATCGGCAGACGCTCGCAACAACGGCGGCATCAACCTCAATGGCGGTAAGATTGGTGCCGAGAACTACTACCGCATCGTAGGGTGGCGACAACCCCATTTGGGCGAATACATTTACAGTGCAACCAATGCACGCGTACAAGAGGCGCATTTGGGCTACACGCTCTGCCCAAGAAGTGGCTCAAAGGCATGGAACTGTCGCTGGGACTAACTGCGAACAACCTCTTCTTCATTTATAACAAGGCTCCATTCGACCCCGAAGCCGTTGCCTCGACAGGTACCCTACTATCAGGGTTTCGACTACTTTATGCAACCTAGCTTGCGCTCGTTGGGTTTCAACGTAAAACTGAAATTCTAACACACAAGCATACATTTTATATATTCAACACAAAAGAATACAACGATGAACAACAAACATATATTCAAGTCGATGGCCTTGGGAGCCCTGCTAGCAGGCGGCTTAGCCATGCAAACGGCTTGCACCGCCGGTTTCAGAAGAGGGCCAACCGCCCCGGCCATAAGGTATCGGCAGATGAGCTGGACCGCGACAATTACTCCACCAGTTCGTTCCTTACGCAATTGGTAAACGAGGCTTTCCCCGAACAAGAGAACACATATCAGATGACCGAAGACCTCATCGGCAACTATCTGGGCCGCTATATGACCTACGCCAACAATGGTTTCAGCGACAAGAACTTCGCCCGTTTCAATGCGCCCAATGGTTGGGTGAGCTGGCCATTCAACAATTCGCTGCCCAAAGCAACGTCGGCTTTCAAAGCCATCGCTGCCAAAACGGGTCGCGAGGGTGTGCTCTACGCCCAGGCCTTGGTACTCCGTGCACAGGTTTACCAACGCTATGTTGACATGTAGGCGCTTTGCCCGTGGGCTTAAAGGCAAGACGACGCTGCCTATTCTTCGCAAGAAGACGTATATAAGTTGCTCGTTGCCAACCTAGACACGGCCGCATTGCTGCTCAAACCGTTCAACACTTCAACGGTAAACGAAGAGAACGACAAGGTTTATGAGGGCAAAGTGTCTAAATGGTATAAGTTGGCCAACTCCTTAAAGTTGAGAATGGCCATACGTATGCGCTATCGCCGACCCTGCATTCGCCAAGAAAACGGGTGAGGCAGCCGTTGCTGCTGGCGTTATTACGAGCAACGACGACAATTGCGCCGTTACCTATGTACCCAACGGACAATATAAAACTTCTATTGAATGGGGCGACAGCCGCGCTTGTGCCGACTTGGAATGTTTCCTCACGGGTTATGCCGACCCACGCCTTAGAACGTGATGCAAAACCCTGCACAAAAGACATCGGGACGATGCCATCGTGGGCTGCCTGGCTGGTGCAAAGATTGAGAATGAAGAAAGCCAACGAGATTTTATTCGGCTGCCAACGTGGGTCAGAACACTCGTGGCGTGTGGCTGCTGCCGCAGAAATGACTTTCTGCCGCGCAGAAGGCGTGCTAGCCGGTTGAGCGGCATGGGTGGAACGGCCAAAGACCTGTACGAAGAGGGCGTAAAACTGTCGTTCGAACAATGGGGGAGCGAGCAGTGCTGCAAGCTATCTGGAAAACAACACGGCCAAACAAGATAGACTATGTACTGATGCCGAAGGAGGTTTCGGACAGTCGCAAGCTGCCGTTAGCACCATCACCATCAAATGGGATGACAGCGCAAGCGCAGAAGAAAAGCTCGAACGACTGATGACGCAAAAGTGGATTGCGCTCTTCCCCGAGGGGCAAGAGGCTTGGAGCGAACTACGCCGAACGGGTTATCCCAAAGTGTTCCCCGTGGCTCAAAGCACATCTGGATACAGCTGAAAGTGCCCAACCGCATTCCTTTCGCCGTAGACGAACTTATAAAAACCCCACCAACTATCGCAAAGCGGTGCAACTTATCGGCGGAAACGACGACTACGCAACGAAAATGTGGTGGCAAAAAGAAGTAAAAACGCAAAGGGTAAGGGTGAAAGCGTAAAAAAGCGAATGGGGTGGTAATGCCAAATGGCTATGCCACAATCGCAGATGGGCCTTGAAGTCCCACCTACCCCACCCCGCTTTGTTCGCAGGTAAACTGGTTAAATCGTAAACCGACTACCTCGTCAACCCATTTACTTTCACTCCCCCAATTCGTTAATCCAACATTATAAAATTAGATTTCGATGAATATCAAGAATAAAAACCTCTACTGTGGCTTGCGGCAGCTTCAGTGACGCTCACTGCATGCAGCGATTGGACTGAGACGAAATAAAGAACCCAACCGACTTGACCGCCACCAACAAAAAGCGAAACCTATTATGCCAAGCTGCGCGAATACAGAACAGCGACCATCCCAAAGCATTCGGATGGTTTGGCAACTGGACTGGCGACGCTGCCGTGCTAACAACTCGCTAAAAGGACTTCCCGACAGCGTAGACTTCGTTTTCGCTCTGGGGTAACTGGCGAAACTTGAACGACGCAAACAAAAAGAGAGACCTGCAATTTGTTCCAGCAAGTTAAAAGGCACTAAGGTGCTGATGTGCTTTATCGTAATGGACATCGGCGACCAAATGACACCGCCGATACCCGCCGACAAGGTGGCCAGCGGAATCACTTGGAAAGAATGGAGGAAGGAATTCTGGGGCTGGGGCGACTCTAATGAGTCGAGAATTGCAGCCGCCGAGAAGTATGCCAACGCCATTTGCGACAGCATTGACAAGTACGGATACGACGGATTCGACATCGATGCCGAACCCAACTTCGCACAACCTTTCGCTACCGACAAGGAGATGTGGAACGAACAGGGCGTGATGACGGCTTTCGTTCAAACCCTAAGCAAGCGTATCGGCCCCAAGTCGGGTACAAATAAGATGCTCGTTGTTGACGGTGAGCCCGATGCACTACCCGAATCGCTGGGCGACCACTTCGACCACTTCATCCTGCAAGCCTACAACACCAGCAGCGACGAACAGCTTAACGGCCGCTTGAGAACTCAGATTGAACACTTCAAGAACACACTCACCCCCGAACAGGTGGCAAAGAAAATCATCGTTTGCGAGAACTTTGAGAACTATGCTGCTATGGGTGGCGTTGACTTCCGCACAAAACAGGGCAATGTTATACCCTCGCTCCTCGGTATGGCCTACTGGCAACCCACCTATAACGGACAAACCTTCCAGAAGGGTGGCGTAGGTTCGTACCACATGGAGTACGAATACGGACAGTCTTCGGCGCAAACCACATACCCCTGGTTGCGCAAGGCCATACAGATTATGAACCCTTCTTTGAAGTAAAACCACACTTAATCATTACGCAAAAATGAAAAGATACAGCATAACCATTAAGGCTGCTGCAATGGCCATTGCAGCCCTTTCGTTGGCCGCATGCAACAATGCCGAATATAGCGAACTTACCGCAATCAGGCCTATTTCAGCAACCGCACCTAACGCCACCACATCTATGAAGATTACGGTGGGCGAAGACAACGTGGAACAGAACTTCTACGTTAGGCTATCGTCGCCTGCCGAGCAAACCAGCACTTTCGAAGTGTCGGTAGACGAGGCTGCCCTGAACGAGTATAACGCACGCAACGCCACCCAATACGTGGCCTTGCCCGCTAGCGAATACCAACTTACCAGCACCGAAGTTACCATTAACGCAGGCGCAGTAAGCTCTACACCTCATGCTACTTACGGTGAAACCACTATCCAACGAGGTGAAAAATTCGGGTGTAAGTATGCCGTGGCTCAAAAGCTGAAAAAGCAAAAACGGCGTAACGACGATGCTCGAACCCGGGCAGCAAGCTGGTTTGCATCATCGATCAGGTGGTTCGTCAAGACGTTCCCGTTATCAATTCGGCCGCACGCATCACCTTTAACATGCGCCAAGAGTACGCACTAACGGCATGGACGGTAGAAATGAACGTCAACATCGACAAGCTTGGCAAGGCCATTATGAACTAAACAACCAGAGTGCTCTTCGGTCGTGGGCACCTCGCGAGCAGGACAGCAGATATACACGCGCTTTGCGATGCTCCCATCGAGGGGCAACCGCTGCAAATCAAAAACCCAGGTTCGCAGAACAGCAACCAGCTCTCTCGAGGCTGGCGCGGTGGTATCACCTGGCCTTTGCTAGGCAGCGCACAGTACGCATTTGACGTTAACGGCAAGCTCGATTCTTCGATGGATTTACCCGAAAGGTTGTCAACTTAGGGCAATACTGCCTTTTGGAGCCACCCGATCACCAAAGCCAATGCAAGCAGCGAGTTGCGTTTGGACCAAAGGCCTGTACGCAAAACTGGAAAATTGCCAACGACATGTACGTTTGCGACCGACCAAAGCGATGGACTGAGCTCACGGAAGATGAACGAGGCAGTGGCGATACCTTTAAGGATGCCACAGGCCACGGAAATACGGTGGCAGGCCGCTACGCTTCCCGCGCTGGATTCCTAACGTGCGCATCGACGGCAAAATAACCATCAGAGCTCAACCCGCCCCACAGGCCGATAGCTTGGGGACATGGTGGCAAATACTTCCTAACCAAACACATTCAGACGAAGATTATCAACTATGAAATCAATCTTAAAGATAACACTGTTAGCCCTCGTAGTGCCACATTGTTACTGCCTGCCAAAAGGAACCCGAAGTGGGCACAAACTCTACGACATAAAGGGCGAAACAAAGCAACACTAAGCTATACATACATCGACGGCCAACCAAGGCAACAAGGTGTGCTGGAGTTGTAAACGCCAATGGCGAACTTCGCCAAAAAGATACCGTTAAGTTTTATGTCGCCTCTCTTCGCTACTCTGATCACGACCTCGAAGTGAGTGTTTGAGAACCCTTCATGTACCAAACAAGCTGGTGCTACGGTTTCTGGAGAAGGGTGCAGTTAACATTCTCACGCCCACTGTTACATTGCCAAAGGGCGCCTACCGTATCGGCAGAACCCATAAAAGGTGGTTGCTCAACTGGGCAACGCGCTCGATACGTTGATGCTCCACGCAACAACGGCGCGGTTACGCTTACGCTGAACCCCGCACAAGGTGTAGATGTGGCCAGCAACTACGGCAATATGAACATCACCGTTAACTATAAGGAAAGCGCAATTTGGTTGATAATGGCAACACTGATGGACTTACTGCCATTAGTACTAACGACTATTGGGTGGTAGACGGCAATTCAAACCCAATCTATAAGCTGTACGATGGCAGTGCTAGTGCAAACAACATGTGGTGGAGCCTTGTAAGCAATGGCCCATTCACCTTTATAATTTCCTTACAGAATACAACGAAAGTTACCGCATTAGAGGTATTGCCCGCAGAGAGATACACCAACTGGACGGTTCAGAGCATCACTGTTGAAACCAGTGAAAACTGGAACACATGGACAAAACAAGGCGAAATCAGCAACTCGTATTCTAACATTGCCGACGCCAATCCTTTCGTTGTGCGCTTTACTAAGCCCGTTACCTGCAAATATATCAAGGTTACCGATGTGAAACCTAACTATTGGAAATACCTTGCTATCGGCGAGTTCAGCCTTTACAAGTAAGTTTACGCTGGTTTACTGGCTATGCTTGCCCTATGCCGCACTTGTGCCATAGCCATAGCCGCAGCATAACATCCGGATGCGAACCAGCACTACTAACACCATACCCAACGCCCCCATTGGCCTTCATACGCCTTTGGGGGCGTTTCTTTTCTCTATGCCTAGAAACCGTGCTTGCGCACAATCCACCCTGTAGTACACCAATAAAATCAACGGCTTTTGAAGCGTTTTCAATGAAACGTATTTGGTCAAAAACATAGGCTCACATCAACCATTCCATCACGGCAGATATAGGGCTGCTACACGGCACAATATGCCGCTACAAACCCACCAATCCCCCACTCCATAACGCCCCACAACAACATGTACACCAACGACGAAACGCTACGCTTTATCGCAGAACATAGAAACGACAACGTGCCACAGCTGGCTCTTGCCGCCCATGACACGCCCCAAACGTAGACCTGCGCTTTGTGCTCTCGACCAAATTGCAGGCTGGCAAACGGCTGGCCGAGCTGCCTTCGTGGGCCAAGAACCCCAACATCGTTTATCCGCCACATCTTTCTATGGAGCAATGCTCGTCGCAAACCACGGCCGAATACAAGGCCAACGTGGCGTGGCAGTACGTAAACGCCATGCAACAAGCCACACCTAACAACAGCGAAAGGGGGAAAGGAAATGGCGATAAAAAACAAGTAGCCAAATGCGAACAAACTTCGTTAGTAGACCTTACTGGGGGATTCGGCGTAGATTTCTGCTTTATGGCCGCACATTTCGCCCAAGCCACCCATCACGTAGAACGCCAATCAGCTTTGCAATGGTGCAACACAACCTCAATGCCCTTAACATGGGCATGCCAGGTGGTGTGTGCCGAGGCCGAAAGCCACCTCAAAACGATGGAAAAGGTGTCGTGCATCTACCTAGACCCTGCACGTAGAGATAAGAATGGGGGCAAAACGGTGCTTATCGAACACTGTTCGCCCGATGTTCTCCAACTTTTGCCTATGCTCTTAGCCAAATGTGGCTTGCTCATGGTTAAACTCTCGCCCATGCTACATTGGCAACAGGCCATTGCGCAGCTGCAAAAACATGGCGCATGGGTAAGCCAACTGCATCGTGTCTGCAAAAACGAGTGCAAAGAGTTGCTCTTCCTTATCACCGATGGGCAAAACAAGGAACAATCTGCAAGCCTGTCTGCTGTGCAAAGCGAACAATTGCCCCCCACACCACAAGAAAGCCCTGCCCCACAACAAGCCACAGATGCCGCCAGCAGCACCCTCATTACGTACCATCAACGATGGGGCACAGCTTTCAATACAGCATTGCCGAGGCCGATGCAACCCCACAAGCCATCTTGCAAACGCCGCCGCAAGCAGGCATGTACCTTTTCGAACCCAACGCCTCCATCATGAAAGCAGGCTGTTTTGGTCTGCTATGCAGCAGGTTGGGCGTACAGGCCATTGCCCCCAACTCGCATCTCTTTGTGGCCAACAACGACATACTCACCTTCCTGACCGACGGTTTAAGCTCGTTGCCGCCACCTCGTTTAACAAGCGCGACCTAAAAACAGCCTTGCAAGGCATCAGCCAGGCCAACATCGCCGCGCAACTTCCCCCTCAAAAGCCGATGCCTTACGTAAGAAACTAAAACTAAAAGATGGCGGCGAACACTTCCTTTTCGCCACAACCGATGCCCAAAGCAAGCATTGGCTGCTGGCGGCTAAGGGCTAAAAACGGCCTGCAAACGCACCTGCTTAACCGCACTTTACAACCCTATTGTTTGCCATACGCCGAAGTCGGCAAAGCATCACGCAACTAACAACCAGAAAAAGCAACAACAAATGGCTTGCTAAACAATAATAACCCTCACTTAAAATACTTCTCTGCCATTGCTTTCAGCTGTTCGGCAGTAAGTTGGGCTATGCCTAGCCTTTCTATCATAGCGTACTCTTCCTTGTTTTTACCGATAACAAACTTACGTTCTTTGCCATCAACTTCAGCAAAAAGGTGGAAATTGCCCTTGTGCGCTTGCTCTACTCTAACATTTCTAAACGCATGGCCACCTATATCCATAGCAGTCTCAGCCGGCTGTCCATCCCATTCGCCCCAAGCTTTCGGGTTTTCAACGATAGCCGTTTCCACTCTTCCTATCCACTGCTCGGCAACAGCATGCTTTGTGGCCACCGCTCTAAACTGTTTCAAAGCCTCAACAACACTTCTGATAATGGTTTCTGGTCTGCGAATGCCATTATCGCGCGCAAACAGCAATGTATCCTCGCGAGTTATGTTGCGAAGTTTAGCGCGGATGTACATACAGTGGTCCTCATTGGGTAAGAAACCGCCTGTGTCGAAGATAAAAGTCACGTCGTAAGCCGGAGACAGCCGCCAAGAACCATCTGTCTGCATAACAAATGAGAAGTTCTTGTTGTGGTCGTCTGTGTTATTGGCCAACACATTAAACACCATGCGGCGGAACACCTCTTGGCAATCGGCATCGGGCAACCGCAACTTACGGCAGACGGCAAGCAAAAGTTCGTAGCTGTCTGCCTCAGGACTGAGGGCTGCCAGCGTTTGCGTATGAACCTTTCTGTAACCATCGCGGTCGAAACGCTTAGTTATAAAATGCCTGTTACCTTCTACGACACATAGTTCAGACGGCATCATGCACACGCCTGCCATTGTAGCAAGCTCGTAATAGGCCATCTCCAATTCCTGCCGAACTATGCTTCGAGTTGCCGAACTTCAACAAAATAATAGTCGTATGCAGTTAGGGTTTGGCACTTGTCCGCTGCGTATTTCTCCACGCTCTTTGTTAATGGCGATGATGGCTGGGCAGTCTGCCTCCTGCCGAAGTGCCCACCGTAAGCAACGATTGCATGGTGATAGACTCTTCGGGGCTGATGCACACCGCTTCTCTCTGCAAAAACGCGTTCAGCTAAGTTTGCCAATGCAGCTATGTCTACCTGCCCTGTTGGGTTTGTGTGCGATGTTTCTGGCACAAATTCAATGCACCCATTCCGCGTTTACCAATAAACGAGAGTTTGTCTGATGTAATGTCTCTGCTAGAACAAATGATTTTTGCTGACACCATAAGCAAACAACTGGTTGCCCCAAGCATCTGGCAGAGAATCTGCTACGAATGCAGGCAGTTTCTGATAGATTTTACCCTCCTCGCCCCAAATGGGCATAAGGGCATTAGCCCCATTTACAGGTGCTACAAGCGGGAAAAGGTTCAGCCCCTATTAATAAACTCTGGGTTATATGTAGAAGTACGATAGCCCTGCGCCTTTCGTCCCAGGCCAAACGTCCAACCTCTTCGCCCTCGAATATAACATTTAATAACTTTACCATACGCGCCAATTACTTAGTATGCCCTAATGCGTTGCGCCTTCTTTTCGTCTCTACGCACAAGATAAGGAGAAGGAGGCAACTCTGGCAGAAGATTGTCTAACGAATTGATTTGCCCAACAACTTTAAGCAAAAAGCACGAATGTGGATAGCGATCAAGTTGCCTGCACTGCCATTCTCAAACTTGTGAATGGTGGTGAGCCCAACACCGATCGCTCTGCAACCTCTTTTTGAGTGAGGTTGCAACGCAGCCTATATTCCTGGAAACGCGTACCCAAAAAGGCGTACATGTTCAGGCGTAGAATATTCATATAAATCAGCCATAACGCTACGTTTTTATTATCATTATATTGAAGGTTATATGCCTTTTAAGGCATTTATCTTCAATATAATGAAATTTCTATCTGACAAATCTACATCATTTTGAATTAATGCCGTTTTTCAAATAAAATAACGGCTAGTTGAATTACATTGAGCAATTATCGTTTGAGCTATAATCGTAAATTACAGAAATGTAACCACCCTAAAAACACATCAACAGACGGGCTTTGCAAAGCGCTTATTCTTTTCTCAAACATCAAAAAGTAGCCTTACTTGGCATTTAACGCCGAGCAAGATTAATACCACATCCTCTATAAAACGAAACAAGGCGTAGACAATCGTCAAAGGTGTTGCTGGCACAAATTCAGCTACAAGTCTAAACCCTTAATCAAAGACAACATTGACTATTATCCCAAACAAACGTGCCATTACAAAACCAACTACTTTCTATTATGAAATGAAAACACGCACAGATACGCCCAACCAAAAAGTTAAAACAAGTAAACACTTTTGACAAATACCGAGAAAATTTCATCCCATTCTAAAGAATCAAAAGCCATTTTGCATACATTTAGCTGCTATTTTCAGTATAACACACTTTTGTTTTAGTCCATTTTGAGAACACAAGCGGCATTTTAGCACCACTTTGCTTTTCTATTTTGTCGCCGGCGCGCATTTTTAATCATCCCAATTACCTACTTTTAGCACCAAAACACCCATTAATTAGCCACTTTTCGCCATGCAAAACACCTGTTTTCAATCGAAAAGAAAACGCATAATCCCCAATTTCATGCGCATTTTTATGCTTTTAGCCTTGCGTTTAGCACCAAAACGCACTGCATTTAGCAGCATATTGCATTGCATTTAGCGGCAAAACGCATTGCGCTTAGGTACAAATGTGCATTGCATTTTGCACCATATTGCAGGGTATTTTGCTGCTAATTGCAGATTATCCGCACAATTTGTGCGCCAACTCTACATATATATGCAATTCCACCTTTTATCGAGCTGTAGTACCATTTTGCGCCAAAACAAACCCTCGCGAGAATCGATTATTTGCAGCTGAGTGAGCGGCCGCTGGATAAAAACGGCACTTATAACGTTAATTTCCTTACCGAAAAATGGACAATGTTTATTTAAGGAGTTAAGAGTTAAGCCAAATGCCTAAGTGGCGCAGCAATTTTTCACCTTTTCACCTTTTAAACACCTTTCACCTTTAAAGGGCGCAGCAATTTTTCACCCTTTCACCTTTAAACACCTTTCACCTTAAAGGGCGCAGCCATCTTTTCACCCTTTCACCCTTTCTATTTTGACAGAAGAACATAAGGAACATAAGGTGAAATTACGCTTTTATTTCACTTTGATAGTGAACAAGCGTGGTGAGGCGCAGCCAGTTTTCACCTTTTCACCTCTTTTCACTTTTTCACCTTTTAAGGCCATCTTTTCACCTTTTTCACCTTTTCACCTTAAACGCCTTTAACACTCACCAAAATTAAACTTCGGAACAAACAAACGGTGCGCTTTTACAAAAATAATTAACTACATTTGCACTTGTGGATTAATCCTAACATTCCTATTCTAGGCAGGGCTAAGTCTTGCAAACACTGAAAACCAAAGGCATGTACCAATGCCGAACGAATACGGCGTTAACGATGTCTTTACGCATAAACAGCCACACTTACTGACTGAGAACCCACCTTGAACAACGACAGACGATAACCATAAACAGCTATAACCCCACAACATTATAAACTAAAAATGCCAGCAATGAAAAAGAAAAACAATATTGACAATGCCTTTACCGCCTTTATACTGACGGCAAATGGGCGAAAAGGCTATTCGACTCTATGTGGGAGAGCAACGACTCCATCCCATTCGTATGGGATGGGGGCATCTACTTGCCTGCAACTATCGACAATAAATACTCTGCCCACATCTTGTTTACCACAAATGCAAACCGCCAATTGGTGGTAGACACCACGTATCTTAAAGAACAGTGTTGGCAACCGCCAAAGAGATAGAAGGCTAAAAATCAAGAGAAAAAGATACACTGCGCCTAAAAACATCTGTACACGAGCATGATGTGAAGTTTGGTAACACCACGGCAAACTTCCCCTACATGCTCATTAGCGACTATAAGAAATGTTTTGAAAAGCATGCCGACGGCATCATGTGGGATACGTTCTTTGAATACTCTCCTTTTGAGGTGAACTTTCAGCAGAAGTTCTTACGCACACTAACAGCCATACCCGACTCCGTGAAACGCAACTACCGCTGTTTGCCGCTCACGGTTAGGGGGTCCAATTTTATGATTGAAGCATACGTATGGCTCAACAACAAGCGCATCGGTGGACTTTATGAGTTATCGCCTTGAAGGCGGAAACGAGATTATGTTCACCAAAGAGACTGTAAGAAAGCATAACCTGATGGCATACGAGGGTAAAACTCAGCAGCTACTGGCTCAGTACACGAACATAGGCGACACAACAACCACTACAACTACCTTCGCACTAGCCGACTCAGTCTACCTTGGATTGCAAAACATTGGTCGCGTTGCCGTAAACATTTCTCTGCCAACAGTTCACGCTTTCCCGCGAATGCGCAATGCAGGATATATCGGGGCGGGTATTCTTCACAATTATAACTTGGTGTTCGACCCCGCCCACAACAAACTCTACTATCGCCCCTACAAGGCATCACATCCGAAAAAGGACGTGGGTTTCTCGTGGAGTGAAAAACCGAACCGACATCGGTCAGGGATGGATTGTGCGCTCAGATATATAAAAGGCAGCGCAGCGAGAAAAAGCAGGAATAAGGCTTTAGCGACACCATCATAAAGGTGAACGGAAAGAAGGTGGAGAACTTTTCGTGGGATGAGGAACGAGGTGCTTTCAAACGATTCAACCATCACGCTTTTGCTTAAAAACAGAAAAGGGCATGAGAAAAGTAACCATCGAAGAAGAAGAGTTTTCAGGCTGGTTCTAAAAGCTCCACCTGCCGTTCCATCAATGGTTTAAGTAACGCGCTTTGCCGTATTGAAAGATAATAAGGGGCTATTTCGAGGATTTTAAACGTTAATAGGGTAACCAGTTGGCCTGTTAACGTGTTGTCTGCACGTCAAACAAAGAGGCTTATCACTTCCTTTTCCCCTTAAAGAGGATGGGGATGAGGCTTTAACCCCTATTTCCACACAAATAAGGATTGCGATTTTTCATACATTTAGATACTTTTTGCACCTTGCAAACGTGCAAGGCGTGTGCCGACAAGCTGCGAAGTGAACGGCGGAATGGCTTTGCCGAAATACAAAAACATTTGAAAATGAAAATTATCGTAACACTAACAGCCGTCGCATTTGCGGCAACAGCGAACGCCACAGTAGAAGATTCGGCCACCATTGGCGGGAATGATTAACGAGGTTTCGGTGGTGGGATTTAAACAAGACAGAGCCGCCATTTCGCCCGTTTCGCAACAAGGTCGGGCGAACGCTACATCGAAAAACAACCAACTAACGGGTATTCGCGACCTTAGTGGCATGATAGCCAACTTCTACATGCCCGACTATGGTTCGCGACAATATTCACCCATCTACATTCGCGGCATTGGTTCGAAGGTTAACTCGCCTTCGGTAGGCGTGTATGTAGACGGCATTCCCTACTTCGACAGAACCGTATTAGACATGGACCTCTTTGGCGTAAGCAAGGTAGAGGTGCTGCGCGGTCCGCAAGGAACGCTCTTCGGGCGTAACGCATCGGCTGGTTTGATAAACGTTTTCACGCGTTCGCCACTCGATTACCAAGGCACAATGGCCAAAGTTTCGTATGGTTCGTACAACGATTGGCTCGTGGCCGCATCCACCTATCATAAACTGAACCAAAGATTTGGCCTTTCGTTGACTGCCAATTATCACCATAACGACGGTTTTCAGACCAATACTTTTCTCAACAACAAGGCCGACCGCATCGGCAATGGCACCATTAGGCTGGGCGCAACGTGGAAACCAATAGACCGATGGACTGCAAGATTTACGGCTGCACTAGACCTTACCCAACAAAACGGCTACCCCTATGCGCCTTACAACCCGCAAACGGGCGTGCTACAACCCATTGCCTACAATCGCGAAAGCACTTACCGCAGGCTGGTTGGCACGCTGGGCATGAGTTGGCGATACGATGCCGAGGGCTGGAGTATGAACAGTCAGACCGCATTTCAACACAATGATGGTAGCGTAGAAGTAGACCAAGACTATTCGCCACGCGACATCTTCGCCGTTAAAATGCCGCATTGGCAAAACCAAGTGAGCCAAGAATTCACCTTCCGCTCTACCAACGAAAGCAGATACCAATGGATTGTAGGTGCATTTGGTTTCCATCAACACGAACATTACACCGTAAACACATCGCGTATAGCGGCCAAATTGTACGAAGTGAGCCAAAACAAACTGCCTACAACGGGGTTCGCATTCTACCATGTCAGCACGTTCAACATCGTAAAGGGCTTGTGGGCATCGGCTGGTGTCCGGTTGGATTGGGAGAGAAACAAAATAAACAACAACAAAGCCAAGGTAAAATGGATGGGACAAGACGCCCCACCCATGTTCAATCCCGTAGACCCGAAAGGGCGGATGGCAAGCAACAGACTTTGATGCAAGCAGGATAGACAGGCAGATAACGCAGAGTTTACGCTTAAATACCAGTTTACGCCCTTCCGTATGATATACGCCACGGTAGCGAAAGGCTATAAAGCGGGCGGCTTTAACGCCGTTCGCCAAACCGACGAAGACTATACTTACAAGCCCGAACACACGTGGAACTACGAGGTTGGAGCCAAATGGAGTTTCCTTAAAGGTCTGTTGGCTTTGGAGGCTAGTGCCTTTTACATCGACTGGCGGCACCAACAACTCTCTGTTACCGTGCCCTGCACTGGGCAATGTTGTGCGCAATGTGGGGCACAGCAACAGCAAGGGGTTCGAGCTATGCTGAACGCCATGCCCCTACCCACCCTTCGTTACAAGCTAGTTACGGATACAGTTCACGCCAAGATGCTAGAAGGGCGCATGGGGACGGGGCGCGACTACTCTGGCAATATGTTGCCATTGGTTCCGCGCCACACTTGTTCGTTCAATGCCAACTATGTAGTAAACAACCTCGGCCGTATTGCCAACAAGTTGATGTTTAATGCCAACCCTCACGGGCGTTGGCCCGCCCTATTAGCGCGAAGACAATGCGGTTAAACAGCCATTCTACACTCTTCTCAACCTGAAAACGAGCCATAACGCGGCATATCTACCTTAGAGCTATGGTCGCGCAACACGCTTGCAACCAATTATCTGGCCTATTACTTCGTTGCCTCAACGCCTATGGCACAAAAAGGTAAGCCCTTCACTATCGGTACAACGCTGATGGTAAAGTGGTGACGTAAGGAGATAAGGCTATGATGTTGCAAGCTGTTGCGGCAAAAAGCCCTATAAAAGAATCAGTACACCCCAAGCCTTTCTCCACTTGGAGAGGGGCTTGGGGTGTAACTTTTCAGCGTTGAAAAGGAGACTTGGCGAAACTTCCTACTCAAGTATGTAAAAGCAAGAAGTGGTAAAGAAGTTGCGCACATGCCGCATTCTGGCCAAGCGAGGCCACAGCAAACGGGGGCGCAGATTAAACTTTATCTCGTAATGAGGGTTGATGAAAAAGCGTGCGGTTGCGTATGGCAAAGTGTTGCGCGGCCAAACCCTCGAACATCTCTATCGTACAACGCGTCTGTTTGATGTCAAGCAGTTCGTCTGTAATGCCTGGTTTCTCGTGGAAAGCCTTCAATATGGCCGCATATACATCTTTCTGGCAAGAGGTGAAACCAAGGCAAATGCGAGAGGAACTTACTTCGGCAAATCTGCTGATGACCGCCAAAGGGCATCTGCCAAGCAGGAAAAGACATGAAAACAATACCTTTCGGGCGCAAGAACTTGCGCAACTTGGACAAGAAAGAGGCCTTATCCATAATGTGTTCGATTACGTCGTGGCAGATAATCAGGTCGAAATGGTGTTCAATATCCTCTCATTTCGAACACGTCTGATGCGATAAACCGCCCCTTAGCACCCGCCTCCTCGAAAAATCGCTTGGCATCGTTTATCCCTACATTCGGCCAGGTCTACCCCACAACCTCGCACCCTCGCTCGCTGAAAGGCAACAGGTTGCCGCCATCGCCACAGCTCATCTCCAACACGTTCATGCCCTGTTCTGATGGGCAGATAACGTTCTATGTAGGGCAAAAAGTACTTCCAGCTAGTTGCAGAAAGCTCGTTAAAATATAGTTTTCGGTCTTTTTGTCGATGCTGCATAATAAAAAGGTACAAAGTTAGAAAGCTGCAAGAATGAAAAACAACTTAAAGACAAAAAGGATTAAAGCGTGGAGACATCATCCTTCCCCTTTTTAATCCCCTCCTCCTAGTTCGTTAATTACTCCGATTGTCTGTGCACAAAAATACAACAAATTGATCTAACAAGAGAAAAAACAAACCTCTTTTTCATTGAAAATCACAACTTCTAGGTATTGTTCACAAACGTAAAAGCCTGCATTGCGTATTGTTTCTAAGACGTAATGGCAGGTTAAAACGAGGCGGCCAGTTGACTAGTTAACGAGGTGACCAGTTGACGAGGTGATGGGTTTACCAGTTAACGAGTTTACCAGTTAACAAGTTAACGAGTTGACTAGTTGACTAGTTGACCAGTATAGGGGTTGACAAGAGTACAAGTTTACAAGTTGGTTGGCGCAGCCATTTTTTTCATCTTTTTCACCTTTACACCTTTAAACGCCTTTACACCCTTTCACTTTTTAAAGGGCGTGAGCCATCTTTTTCACCTTTTCACCCTTTTCACCCTTAAAGGGCGCAGCCATCTTTTCACCTTTTTCACTTTTTCACCTTTAAAACGCCTTTAAAGGCCTTTACATCTTCTTCCCTTAACAAGTTGCCAAGCCAGCATAACCTTACAAAGACATTACTCCCCTCTCCTCTTGGAGAGGGGTTGGGGGTGAGGCCAGTAGCAGTTAGGGGTGAGGTCTTACAGCACATCACTCCCTCCCTTGGAGAGGGTTGGGGTGAGGCCCGGTTGGGGGTGAGGCCGGTTGGGAGTGGCCGCTGGGGACGAGCTCTTTTCAACCATTTTGTCCAGTTTCCAGCAAGAAATTTAACATTAAGAGTGCCCTTTCTATCCACCAATCGCCAAACTTGCCGCAAAAATCGATTCTCGCGAAGGTTTGTTTTGAGGCAAAAGGGGGTTAGTTACAAACGCTGGCAAAATGAATATTTATTTCAAAAACAAGCCTTTAACACTGTTTTAGGCGCTATTTGCGGCAAAAACGCAGTGCAATATGCCGCTAAATGCAGTGCGTTTTGGTGCTAAACGCAACGTAAAATGGTGCTAAATGCAGGGCAGAATGGTACTAAATGCAAGGTAAAAAGCATAAACATCCACACCAAAATGGTATAAATAAAACCTTTAGGGACCCCTAAGCCATAGCCTGGAAGGACAAAAACAGCCGCTAAAAAGTGGGTTTTTAGGGGCTATAAGTGAGTAATTGGACTTGAAAAATCATGAGCTTGCAACCAAACTAGAAAGGCTAAATGGTGCAAAATGCAAGTTCTTCTCTTTAAAAATGGACAAGGAGGAGGACGAAAAAAGGGTATAAAAAGTGATTTGCCCACTTTTTAACCTATTTTTCTCGCTAGAATGGAACGGAAATTAGAGCAGTATTGTAAAATAAAATTTAAATTTGCAGTTGAAAGGTTTCACACAAAACAGCTACTGTCCTCACACACTACCAGCCCTCACCCCAGCCACAACCAGCTCACTCCAACCCCTCTCCAAAGGGAGAGGGAGTAATATCCCTTGTAGTTGACAAGAGGACAAGAGTTCGAGTTAACAAGCTAATGGGCGTGAGCCATTTTTTCACCTTTTCACCTTTTCACCCTTTCACCTTTAAAGGGCGTGAGCCATCTTTTCACCTTTTCATTCTTTTCACCCTTTCACCTTTAAAGGGCGTGAGTCATCTTTTCACCTTTTTCACTCTTTTCACCCTTTCACCCTTAAAGGGCGTGAGCCATCTTTTCACCTTTTTCACCCTTTTCACCCTTTCACCCTTTCACCTTTAAAGGGCGTGAGCCATTTTTTCACCTTTTCACCCTTTCACCTTTTCACCTCTCCTTAATCAAACAAACCAGGCTGTTTTGCGTTGCTAGTATAGATGTTTCTACCCAGATGTTGGTAAGCCAATTCGGTTACCATACGCCCTCGTTGCGTACGCTTAATAAAGCCTTCCATGATAAGATAAGGTTCATACACCTCTTCTAAGGTGCCTGCATCTTCGCCTATGGCCGTCGCAATGGTGCTTACGCCAACAGGTCCACCCTTAAACTTATCGATAATTGTGAGCAAAATCCGATTGTCTATCTCGTCCAAACCATATTGGTCGATGTTCAATGCCGTGAGCGACAGGCGTGCAATAACCGTATCAATGCTGCCATTGCCCTTCACTTGGGCGAAGTCGCGCACACGTCTTAGCAGCGCGTTGGCGATACGGGGCGTTCCACGCGACCGTCTTGAAATCTCCATAGCGGCCTCATCGTCGATGGGAACGTTCAATATCCGAGCCGAACGCTTAATGATACGCGCCAGCGTTTGCGGGTCGTAATACTCCAAATGCAGGTTAATACCAAACCGCGCACGCAACGGGGCGGTAAGCAAACCGCTGCGCGTGGTGGCCCCGATGAGCGTAAAAGGGTTGAGATCTATTTGTATCGACCGCGCCGAAGGCCCTTTATCTATCATGATGTCTATGCGATAATCTTCCATAGCCGAGTAAAGATACTCTTCAACCACGGGCGAAAGACGGTGTATCTCGTCGATGAACAACACGTCGTTGGTTTCTAACGAAGTGAGGATGCCTGCCAAGTCGCCAGGCTTATCCAGCACAGGACCGCTGGTTATCTTAAATCCCCTACGCCCAATTCGTTGGCAATGATGTTGCTCAAAGTGGTCTTACCCAATCCCGGAGGACCATGTAAGAGGGTGTGGTCGAGTGGTTCGCCACGATATTTTTGCCGCCTCAACAAACACTTCTAGGTTTTCTACCACCTTACTTTGGCCGCTGAAATCTTGGAATTTCGGCGGTCGGAGGGCGTTTTCAAACTCGCGTTCGCTGGGCATTGTGCGTTCGTCTCTGATGTCAAAGTCTTCTGTCATAATGCAAAGGTACTAAAAATTGCAACTTGGTTGCACGTTTTAACGCCTAACTTTGCAGTATAACATAACATTCTCATTAAGGGAGATGAACGTGCGGAGAACGAGAGACGGCATTTGTCGGCTTGCAAACTAGTGGCTAGGAAATCTAAAATACCGAGAAAATCTAGTGAAACTAGAATAACAAGGATGCCTGAAATACCCAGAAGAACTAGGCAAACTTGGACAGGCTAGACAACTTGCAAACTTGTAAACCCGTAATCTTGTAAACTTAAAAAACAACATATTATGTGTGAACATCATCACGAAGAAGAAACAAAAATTGTGGCAACCCATACTATCGGGTGTGCTGCTAGCGGCTGGAATAGCCTTTACATGGATGGGCTGCGGATGGTTTTCGCGGCCGTGGGTGCAACTGGTTTGGTACATTGCGGCCTACCTTCCCGTAGGGTTTGGCGTGATGCACGAGGCCGTGGAAGAAGCGATGAAAGGGGATGTTTTTAGCGAATTTATGCTGATGAGCGTGGCTTGCGTGGGTGCTTTCGCCATTGGCGAATATCCCGAGGCCGTAGCCGTGATGTGGCTTTACTGCATAGGCGAGGCTCTTCAACACCGCGCAGTGCATAAAGCCCGGCATAGCATATCGAGCCTAACCAACTATCGCCCAGAACAAGCGCGAATTGTACGATGGAATGGCGATAAAAATACGATGGAACAGGTACTTGTTAAGCCAGAAATGGTAAGTGTGGGCGATGTGATTGAGGTGCTACCAGGCGAGCGCGTGCCGCCGAGACGGCGTGCTACTTCTACCCGACGGCGAGCGCGACGCCGCTTGTTAACTTCGACACGGCCGCGCTTGACGGGCAGAGCATGCCCCGACAAGTGGGCATGGAAGGCGAAGTTTTGGCGGCATGATTGCCTTAGAGCGCGCCGCAAGCCTACGCGTTACGCGTACACAAAGCGAAAGTGCGCTTACACGAATACTCAAAATGGTGGAAGAGGCCACCGAACGAAAGGCACCCACCGAATTGTTTGTCCGTCGTTTTGCACGCATCTACACGCCCATCGTTATTCTTTTGGCAGTGTTCACAGTGGTTTTGCCGTGGGCATACACACTCATCTCGCCATCGTTCAACTACCATTTCTCCTCTTGGTTACATCGTGCACTGGTGTTCTTGGTTATCTCTTGCCCCTGCGCATTGGTCATCAGCGTACCACTAAGCTACTTTGCAGGCATTGGCAGAGCATCGCGTATGGGCGTACTTTTCAAGGGAGGAAACAGCCTAGATGCACTAACGGGTGTGGATACGGTGGTGTTCGACAAGACAGGAACGCTTACCACAGGAGCGTTTGGCGTGCAGCAAACCTTGCATCTATCGCCCGAAGAACTGCAAACGGTGGTGGCTATGGAACGCAGCAGCACGCACCCCATTGCCAAAGCCATTGTTAAGGTGTATGGCGAAGGCGAAAAGATTAATGCCGAAAACATGCCTGGACTGGGTCTTCGGGCCGAAATAGCGGGCGAAACATGGCTTGCAGGTACGCTTAGGTTGCTTGAAAAGCAGGGTGTGAGCTATCCCGAAGAACTGCAAACCATACCCGATACCATCGTGGCTTGTGCCAAAAATGGCCGTTTCATCGGATGTATCTTACTTTCCGACACACTGAAACCCGATGCCGCGGATGCCATTTCGATGCTGCGGAGGGTGGGTATTACGCACGTGGAGATGCTATCTGGCGACAAACAAGCATTGGTTGACAAGGTGGCCGACGAGCTGAAATTGGAACAAGCTCTAGGCGGCTTGCTGCCACAACATAAGGCGGAGCGCATTGAAACCTTGCAAAAGCAGGGGCGCAAGGTGGCTTTCGTGGGCGATGGCATCAACGATGCACCTGTGTTGGCTTTGAGCGATGTGGGCATTGCGATGGGTGGAGCTGGTGCAGACATGGCCATTGAGACGGCCGACGTGGTGTTACAGACCGACCAACCCTCGCGATTGGCCCCAAGCCTTACGTCTTGCCCGAAAGACACGAACCATCGTTTGGCAGAACATTGCCTTTGCCATTGGGGTTAAAGTGCTGGTTATGGTGCTTGGCCTAATGGGTTTTGCAACACTCTGGGAGGCCGTTTTCGCCGATAGCGGCGTGGCTCTTTTGGCCGTGGTGAATGCAATGAGGATTATGAGAGGAGTGAAAGGATGCAAAAAAGGACGTTTCCATTGAGAAAACGTCCTTTTTTGTTCATAGCGGCTAACGAGTAAGCAAGTAGGAAAACCCATTCGCCTAGGGCTGATTAAAGGAATTAAGTTCATCTGTTTCCACCTTAACTTAGGAGCAGATGAACCTAAATCCTCACAACCCTACAAGCCCATTTCCTTTAACAATCTATCGGCATGCCCCCATTTATCCATCATAAAGAGCATGTAACGGATGTCTACGCCGATGCAACGAGCAAGAAGCGAATCGAAAAGAATGTCGCTAGAAAGACTATCCCAGTTGCCATCGAAGGCCAAACCGATAAGCCTACCCTTGCCGTCGAACATGGGCGAGCCACTGTTTCCACCCGTAATGTCGTTGTTGGTGAGGAAACAAAGGTGCAGGTTATTCGTAGATTTGTCGGTGAAACGGCCGAAATCTTTCGACGAAAGCAACTGGCGCATGATGGGTTCTGCCTCGTAGTCAACGTTGCTTTTGGCACGATCCATCTTCTCAACGATGCTTTCGGGCGTGGTATAATAACCCAATTCCTTGCCGCCAAGCGAGAAACCCTTTACCTGACCGTAGCTAAGACGCATGGTAAAATTGGCATCCGAGTAGTGGGGCATATCCTCTTCCATACGCAACTTGGCCGCACAGAGATAGCGCTTCTTGCGCCTCGATGGAATCGTTAATTGCGCCCATTCCTTCGGTTAAGTCGTAATAGATGTCCATCACGTCTTGTCCGAAACGCACACCTGGGTCTTCTTTATACGCCCTGGTATTGTAAAACAGCTTTGCACCCTTCTTCATGATGATGGAACGTGCATAAAGATCGTCTACAAAACGCTGGTAATCGCCGCCGAAACGTTGGTCGATGGTGGTGTAGAACTTGGGCAAATAGCGATTGCCTACCTGCTGTCGATAGTTCTTAAGTAGCACGGCCAGCACTTCTTTATCTAATGCCGCATCCCATTCGTTGCTGTTGTCAGCAAACTCGTGGTATTGCTTTGATGCGGGTTTCTTAGGGCCTTTCACTTCCATGCCGCCCATCGCAAGGCGCATGGCGCGTGTAGCCAATTCGTTGGTGCGGCGGAAAGTTTCCATCCAATAATAGCGTGTAGCACGCGGTCGAAACGTTTTTCGTAGTAAGCGCCCAGCTTATCAAAGTCGAGTTTCCCTTTAAGAAAGCCCGTTGAATCTTGCCATTGGCGCAAGCGTGCCTCGTAATCGCGCTTTTGTTGTACCAAACCGATGGAATCGATACATTTGTTCATTCCCAAAGAGTTCTTCCAATAGTTGGCGCTTTGGGCGAACTTAGAGTCGTACTTAATGCGCACAGCCTCGTTGGCACGCATGTGTCGGCGCATCACCTCCCTGCTTAACGCCTCGCACTTGGGCGCGTGGCGTGTTCTCGCAATCGCGCCTTTCGATGATGCCGTAGCTGAAATGTCAACGGCTGGTGCTACCTGGATAGCCCATCGTCATGGAGAAATCGCCCTCTTTATACCCATCGAGCGAGATGGGTGCCCAATGCTGCGGACGATAAGGTACATTGTTCTTAGAATAAGCGGCAGGCCCATTGGTTGTTGGGTCGGCATAAATACGGAAGACGGAGAAATCGCATGTCTGTCGCGGCCACATCCAGTTGTCCGTTTCACCACCGAACTTACCCATCGACTTAGGAACGGTGAAAACGAGTCGCAAATCGGTGAAATCTTGGTAAACGGTGGCATAGAAACTGTTGCTCTCGTAGAATGGGTCGATAGAAACACGGAGGGTTTTATCTACTTTACGCACCGAGTCGGTGAGTACCGTCTGCAACGAGTCGATAAGAAAATCCTTCTGTCGCTTGCTGGCCGTGGCATATCCCCTGGCCATCAGTCGGGCAGTAACATCTTGTTGCGACTTCATAAAGCTCACAAACATGTCGCTGTTGGGCAGTTCTTCCTCGTATGTCTTGGCATAAAATCCGTTTAGCATGTAGTCGTGTTCAACGGTTGAATGTCTACGAATGGCCTCGAAACCACAATGATGGTTGGTAAATACCAATCCGTTGGGCGAAACCACCACGCCCGAACAATAGCCCGAGAAGTTAACGACAGCGTTTTTAACGGCATCTTTACTTTGATAGATGTCGGCGTATGGCAGTTTAAAGCCCTCGGCCTGCATCTGTTGGTACACTGCCTGCGGCAGATTGTACAGTGTCCACATGCCTTCGTCGGCCTTTGCCGTAACGAATGCCATGAGGGCAGCTAAGACGAATGTAAATTTCTTCATATTTATTTGAATTGATGTATTGGTCAGGAGTTAGGGAGTTAAGGAGTTAAGCCGTATGCTTTGTTGGCCTATGGCTACCTATCCTTTTAACTCGTCAACCTGCAACCCACAAAGCTAATCACTCCCCTCTTCCCTTTGGAGAGGGGTTGGGGGTGAGGCTTTTTATTTCCTCTTCCAATCCCACTTCCATATATGTCCGATGAAAAGGAGGATAAATATAGTATTCACACCCAACGCAACGGGCGTGGAGAAGTGGGTGTTGGCGTAGTTAATGCCAAAGTAGAACAAGGCCGTTATGCCCACATACACACCGACACTTTTTAAAGGATAGGCGATGGGATACTTACGTTGGCCCACGATGTAACTAAGAATCATGGCCGTGGCATAACCTGCAAAGCCTGCCCAAGCACAGGCCATGTAGCCATAACGCGGAACAAACAACACGTTGACGGCGATGAGCACGGCGCAACCGATGCCCGAAAAGTAAGCACCCCAAATGGTTTTGTCGATGAGCTTGTACCAAAACGAGAGGTTAAAGTAGATGCCCATCATGATTTCGGCAGCCATAACGATGGGCACGACACGCAGTCCCTCCCAGTAATCGCGCCCGATGAGACGGCGGAAAATGTCGATATAACCCACCACAACGAGGAAAGCCAGCAGGGTGAAGATAATGAAATACTTCATGGCCTTGGCGTAAGTGTCGCGATTGTCCTTGTCTTTCGACTTGCCGAACACGAATGGTTCGTAGGCATAACGGAAGGCTTGCGTTATCATGGCCATTATCATGGCTATCTTACTTGCCGCTCCGTAGATGCCCAACTGCGTGTGCGCATCACTTCCTTTATAGATATAAGGGAACAATATCTTGTCGGCCGTTTGGTTAAGTATGCCTGCAATGCCCAATACCAATATGGGCCAGCTATAAGAAAGCATACGTTTAAGCAGGGCCTTATCGAAAACGTAGGCGAAACCGCGCAACTCTTTATAGAAACAAAAGGTGATGCAAGCCGTACAAACGAGGTTGATGTAGAAAGCGTAACCTGCACCAACGTTTGGCGAATAAATAAGGCTCACCCACTGATGCCCACCTTCGTAAAGGGCTGGCAACAACAGATAGTAAACCAAATTGAGCGAAATGTTGCTGCCAACGAACAGCAATTTGAGGGTGGCAAACTTGATGGGGCGCTTTTGATAGCGAAGGTAAGCAAAGGGAATGCACTGGAATGCGTCGATGGCTACCGTCGCGGCCATCACCCAAATGTAAGATGGATGGTCGGCATAGTCCATTGCTTGCGCGATAGGATGCAAGAAAAGTACCACCATGGCGATGAAAAGTGCGGAAGTGAAACCCACGGAGAGCAGGATGGTGGAATATACCCGCTGTGGATTTTTCGTCGCTCTTATTGGCGAAACGGAAAAAGGTGGTCTCCATTCCGTATGTCAATAACACCAAGAAAAAGAGCCGTATAAGCGTACAAATTGGTGATAACACCATAACCACCACTTGCCGCTGAAATCTTAATCGTATAGAGCGGCACAAGCAGATAGTTGAGAAAACGGCCCACAATACTACTTAATCCGTAGATGGCCGTGTCTTTAACCAAAGATTTTAAATTACTCATTGCTAAAAGTGAAAAGGTGAAAAAGTGACTGCGCCCTTATAAAAATAGGTAACATATTAATATCGCTGCCACCACTCCTGCTAAGTCTGCAAGCAGTCCGCAAGCCACGGCGTGACGCGTATAGCGGATGCCAACGCTGCCAAAGTAAACGGCGAGCACGTAAAAGGTGGTGTCGGTGCTGCCTTGGAAGATGCAACTGAGCCGCCCAACGAACGAGTCGGCACCGTAAGTAGACATCGTATCAATCATGATTCCACGCGCACCAGCCCCCGAAAGGGGTTTCATCAGTGCGGTTGGCAATGCCTCGATGAAATCGGTGTTTATGCCTAGCAAGCCCACCAACCAGCGAATACCATCTACAAGAAGGTCCATTGCACCTGATGCACGAAACACGGCCACGCCCACAAGTATGGCAACGAGGTAGGGAATGATGCAGAACGGCCGTTTGAAACCATCTTTTGCGCCTTCGATAAAAGGTGTCGTGAGACATTGACACGCTTACATACACCAGCCACAATAAATGCAACGATGATGCCCATAAGCAGGATGTTGGCCGTGGTGGTGCTGAAAGTATTCATCGTTTCCTTATCCATTCTGCCGAATCCCCAAATAATCGAGGCGACGATGGCGCAGGCAATGAAAAAGACCTAAGAGGGTTTGAGGACTGAGCAAAGTTTATCTTTTTGATATATGCTGGTGATGATGATGCCGGCCAAAGTGGAAAAGAACGTGGCCAAAAGTATGGGTATAAATATGTCGGTGGGCTGCGCCGCGCCAAGCTGAGCGCGATAGGCCATGATGCCTACAGGTATCAACGTAAGTCCCGAAGTGTTGAGTACGAGGAACATAATCATGGGGTTCGAGGCCGTGTCTTTCTTCGGATTGAGCGTTTGCAGTTGCTCCATTGCCTTCAATCCCAAAGGAGTGGCGGCGTTATCGAGACCCAACATGTTGGCAGCAATGTTCATAAAGATGCTCCCCGTTGCAGGATGACGCCCTTGGGAACGTCGGGGAAAAGGCGGGTGAACACAGGACTTAGCGCACGTGCCAAGGCGTTAACCACGCCTCCGCGCTCGCCAATCTTCATCACGCCAAGCCATAAAGCGAGGATGCCTGTTAGCCCTAATCGATATTTCGAAGGCTTTTTAGACATGTCGAAGGTGCTGTCCATCATGGCAGGGAACACCGTTGCATCGCCCAGAAAGATGAGTTTTGCCGCAGCAACCACGGAAGGCCACGAGGAAGAAGGATATCCAAATGTAGTTTAAAACCATGTTTCTACTAGATGTTTTCGGTTTTGTGTTAATGGGTTTGCATGCCTTCGAGGGGGCGTTTGCTTACCCGTATAGTGGTGTTTGGCCGTTGGAATGGCCGTTTTCGGTATCGTTCGCGTTGCAAGAGATGAGCGGCAACACCATCATGACCGCTCACGAAAAGCTGACTGACGAGCTGTTACCTGCGGCAGATGCGAGACAAGACAGACCACAGTTAATGCCCTACCCCCTCGTTCCTAGCAACAAACGGCAAAGTAACTTACCCCAAATGCGATGCAATGGGGCAAAAAGCAAGATTGCCTATGCCTACAAATGCCACACCAACGGCGACTCATATCGGGCCATCGCTGGTGAAAAGCATGCTAACGCACGTTTCGTCCGCGTTCGCGCACCGTCTTTATCTGCTTTACTTGGCGTGCTAAGTCGGCATAATGCAAAGCATTGATGCCCGTGGCCGTTTGCATTTCGGCTTTCAGATAGTTGTCGAGCTTGTCGAGATGCTGCGCAACAAACAGCAGTGCATCGGTGTTGAAAGCGGGCGCAGTGGCATCAACCTTATCCTTATCGTCGGGATTGAGCATGGTGTTGAGCCGCTCCACATAGTTGCGTTGCAGGGCTCGGCGACTGCTGTTCTTCAAATCTTGCGTGGCATCTAGCGGAGTCCACACCGCGGCGAAGAGGTCGTCGAGGTAGTTTTCCAAGCGATAAGCCGTGCTCGATTCTTGCGAATTGTTGTAGATGGCGTTGGAGAAGGTTCAGCGAGAACGTGGCGTTAAAGGGCGTCGATGCCTGCATCTTGGCTATCTCGGCCGTGGCATTAACGCCGGTCTTGGCTGTTATTTCGGCAGGATAGAGCCACAAGGGGGCATCGAATACCTGACGGGCGAAGTAGCCCAGAGCGGCTTTTTGCCTTTCGGCAGGCACCAGTTCGTAAGGCATTTGCCCGGCATGTTGTTGATATAACGCCCACCGATGTTCTTAGCTACGTGTCCGAAGTAGCGCACAAACTGCTGTCGCGCGCTGTTATACATCTCGCGCAGGTCTACATACTGGTCGTTGGCTTGGCGCGTCCATTGGGGCAAGCTCTTGATAAGCCGTTGAAGGTTCTTCACGCCATAGTCGCTGGCCTTCACATTATCGTCGCTTAGGTCCTCGCGTTGCGCCCTGGGGTCTTCGTTGGTGCCTCTCCGCCGAACCAAAGTCGGGGATTTTTTGGCCAGTATAGCGGTGGTTTCGGCCATTAGTTTCTCTTTTCCCGCCAGTTCATCTTTAAACTCTGGCCGATATTGGTAGCCCCATTTGATGGCCCATTTGTCGTAATCGTTTTACGCGAGGAAACAGTCCGCGCTCGCCGATATTGTCTTCGGGTTGGGCCACATAGTTAAATCGGGCGTAGTCCATGATGGATGCCGTGTGGCCATGTTTCTCTACCCATGCCTTGTCGCGCAGCTTTTCAACGGGCGTTGCATAGCTTGCGCCCATGTTATGGCGTAGTCCGAGGGTATGACCAACCTCGTGCGAAGAGACGAAACGTATCAGTTCGCCCATCAACCGGTCGTCGAAGTTCATCGTGCGAGCACGTTTGTCGAGCGGTCCGCACTGTGTCATGTACCATTTGGTGAGCAAATTCATCACGTTATGGAACCAACAGATGTGACTTTCGATGATTTCACCGCTGCGTGGGTCTTTTACATGTGGGCCATAAGCATTCTCGGCCTCCGAGGGAAGATAGCGCAACACGTTGAAACGGGCATCGTCAAGACTCATCGTCGGGTCGTTGGTGGCAGGGCCCTCCCTTGCCTTGGATGGCATTCTTAAAGCCTGCCGCCTCGAAGGCAACATTCCAGTCGTTGATTCCTTTAATAAGGTAAGGCACCCATTTCTTGGGCGTTGCGGGGTCGATATAAAACACGATTGGCTTGATGGGTTCTACCAATTCACCGCGTTGATAGCGTTTTACGTCTTTGGGAACGAGCCTGAAACGCGAGATAAATTGTTCGCGTTGGCTCTTGTGTTGCTCGTCCGAGAAGATGGTGTAGGGATAGGCAAAGAAACCAACGCGGTTGTCCCAAATGCGCTTGCGCATGGGTATTTTTGAGCGATTCAACGATAGATGTGTTGAGTGCAAGTGTTGCTGCGCCGTGCCCGACGCCCTTATGGTGCTAGGCGATGCGGCACAAGTGCGCGTTGTAAGCACTTCTATGTTGATGGGATAGGTCTTAATGGTGTCGATAAATGTACGATCGGCCTGCTGTCCGCCAATCTTAGTCTTCTCGAAAAAGGTGCGGTTGATGCCCACAATGTTGTTGTCGCGAGCAAAAAAGCCCGTTACATCGAAGAGGTTCATGCCTTTTTGGGTGTTTCCCGCCACGATGGGAAAGGCTGCCACGATGGGGTCGGCAGTGCTTTGTTTCAGTGAAAGGTATATGCGGTCTTTCTCATTGGCCTCTTGTGTGCGAAACGATGTGCGCAAAAGCATGGTCTTGGCATCGCGTTTTTCAAAGTCAATGGCATCTTCATTCACCATTTCACCGCTGAATTTGCCAAATCCTTGAGGTACACCAGCAAAGCGCGTAACGGCCATAAAGTAACGGCCAACAAGACTGTCGTGCATCTCAAAGTACCATTTGTCTTTGATGTGCCGCACGGTGAAAAGGCCTTTCATCACCGTTCCGCTGTCTTTCATCAGCCTGTCGTAGTCGGTTTCTTTCTTCTTCGGCTCGGCTTTCACGTCCTTTCCATTAGGCTTTTGCACCTTGGCCGTGTCGGTTTTGGCGGTTTGCGTGGTGTCTTTCTGCACTTTTACGGCAAACGCCACGCTGCGCTGAGCCGAATAACCCAAAGCCACGGTAGCCAAGAGGCAACCAATCCTGTTATTTACACCCATAATTGCTTTGTCTGTTTTGTATGTATATGTTCACGTTACAATCGGACGAACAACCTGCGTTGCCCGTCCTATTTCGTTCTACAAAGATAGTGCTTTTTGTACAAATACGCGCTCGATGCCGTGCTTATCAAGTCGTTACACAAAGACAGCACACAGCAACGAAGGTGTTCGGGGCACACGGATGGTTGACAAACGAAAGGGAAACCTACCGATGAATTGGCGCGATTTTAATGCTAGCCTTCGCGAGAGGATGGCCAAACACAGCTTTGGCGTAAACAATATTTAACCTTTCGAGCACATTGAATTAACACAAGAAGTAAGTGTGCGTTGGGAGATACGCTGGTTTGAAAGGCTGATTGGGAGCTGGGAAAGCGGCTTATAGCAGGCAAAGAATGGGGTTAAGGCTGGTTCTAAATAATTGAAGTTGTATTGACTTTTATAGTCAAACAGAATTGGATATGGAAAGCCATAACTGCATCGTAAGTAAACAAAAGTCCTCCTTTTCCTCTGCGTATGGGTTTATTGAAGTTATGCAACGCACGTCTTGTATTCTTCTAACAACTATTTTCCAAATGCAATTCTGTTTCACTATAGTATTTCTACAAATTGAGAGGGGGCTATGTCTTAGTGCTGTAAAACCAAGATAAACACCCCACTGATGTACGAAATGTCGGAGAAGGGTACGATGAAATCTGAAATTTTGCACCATTTGTCTGTGGCAAAACGTGGCTATGACTTAAAAAATGATCGGGTGGAGGTTATTCAATGCGGTCTCCTCACAAGCAGAAAACCACTTGGCAAAGGCTGATTACTTCTGCGTTTGCATGATGCTGTTCTCGTTGCCCATAAGCGAGATGCCTTTTAACCGCTCGCACTGGCCGTTGCAAGCGCACAGGTTTTGCGTACCGTTGGCTCCTTGCGCGTGTTTACAGCACAATCGGTCTTGTCTGGTTTTCAGCAAAGAATTTAACATTATGAGTGTCCTTTTCGTCACCAATCGCCCATCTCGCCGCAAAAAATCGATTCTCGCGAGGGTTTGTTTTAACGCAAAGAGGGGTTAGTATGTGAATGCGGCAAAATGAATTTTTATTTAAAAACGCCGCCATTTTGAACCCTACTTTTTGTGCGTTTTTGCCGCTAAATGCACTGCGTTTTGGTGCTAAATGCACTGCGTTTTGGTACAAATTGGAGTGCGTTTTGGTACAAATTGGAGTGCGTTTTGGTGCAAAACGCAAGGTAAAATGGTGCTAATTGCAGTTCAAAATGCCGCTAAAAGCAAGACGAAAAGCATAAATATCCGCAGCAATTGTATAATCAAAACCTTTTAGAACCATGAAACACATGGTTGAAAGGGGCAAAATAACCATTAAAAAGTGGGTTTTTAGGGCCTAAAAGCGTGTAATTGGGGGTAAACAATAATGAGTTTGCAACTAAACTAGAAAGGCAAAATGGTGCAAAATGCACGTTACATTCTTAAAAACAGACAGGTCAAAAGGATATGGAAGGGTAAAAATAGTAGATATTTACTCTACTCTTTGACCCGTGTTCTCGCTAGAACGAAGCAAAAATGAAAACAACATTGTAAAATAAAAGATAGGCTTTTAAGGTTTTGAGTTGAGGAGTTGATGAGTTTGCAAGCTTGTGAGTTGGTGGGTTAGTGAGTTTGTGAGTTGGCGAGTTTGTGAATTGGCGAGAGTGAGTTTGTGAACTGGCGGGTTTGAGAGTTTGTGAATTGGCGAGTTGGTTAGTTGGCGAATTGGCGAGAGTGAGTTTGTGAACTGACTGGTTAGTGAGTTGGCGAGTTAGTGAGTTTGTGAATTGGCGAGAATGAGTTTGTGAACTGGCGGGTTTGAGAGATTGTGAATGGGCGAGTTGGTGAGTTGGCGAATTGGCGAGAGTGAGTTAGTGAACTGGGGGTTAGTGAGTTTGTGAATTGGCGAGTTAGTAAGTTGGCGAGTTGACGTATTCTGGAGTTGTTGGGCATTAGTGAGTTTATAAGCCAGTGGGTTGACTTGTCTTGCACTTCCCCTTAATTTGTAGAGATATTAAAAGTAAGCACAACTTCATTGCCTTTGTAGGCATTTTAGGTTTGATCTAGTAGAGAATTGGCTTGCATTCTGAGGGTGCATCGTGGACAATATAACCGAAAAGTGCAAGTGAAAGATCATCAGATAAAACAAAAATACGGCAAGGAGTGGCCTTTAAATCATGATGCAACGGTAACTATTCAGCAATAACGAACGTTGATTATCAAGAGCTTATAAACGTTATATTGTGGCAAAATGGCTCGAAACGACATTACTTTACCAGAATTTGCAGGTGTTTGTCTGTGTAACTTATTGATAATCAATAATAGTTAATACGTCTTATCGCTGAATAGCTACGATGCAACGACAGCGCGGAGGTTATAAAACCGGCCTTAAACGATACCTCTGCCAACTGGTTTGTTAGCAATGTGCCAGTACTATGCCGCTTGTAGTGGGGTCACAAGCACCATGTTGTGGTAGTACAAGCCACCTTGCAACGATAGTACAAGCCGCCTTGCAGCAATAGTACAAGCCGCCTTGCAGCAATAGTACAAGTACCTTGCAACGATAGTACAAGCACATCGCAGCGATAGTACAAGCACCTCGCAGCGACAGTACAAGCACCTCGCGGTACCAATGGCACTAAAAACTAAAAAGTTTACTAAACACAATAACCACCCACTTAAACCACTCACTTAAAGCCTTACCTACACAAAATACGGCCAAATTATAGCCAACTTGCAGCAAAAACAGACCATCAGAACATGTTTTTCAACATGAAAATAAGCAACAAACCAGCCAAAACAACTTTGCGCAAAGCAAGAACGAAAAAAATAAACGATGGAATGGTAAAAATAAACTGGTGAAGGTCAAAACCTGGATGATTAGGAAATAAAAATAAAGGAATACAGAACAATAAATGTTCTAAAATGATTACAATAAAAACGCCCTAAAAATTTGGTTTTCAGTGGGAAATAGTATATTTTTGCAGGTAGTAGGTTACTACCAGAACTTGGTTTAGCTGTTAAACTCGTCAACGTGTCGACCAACAAAAGCGCGTTTTCGAGTACGCTCCCATCGTTGTCTTGAACAGCAGCGTGGGGCAAACAACAAACAAAAATGTAACTGCCATTGAATTGCGCATGAAAACAGGTCTATTCACAGGAAGTTTCGACCCATTTACCATTGGGCACCAATCAATAGTGGCGCGTGTGCTGCCGCTGTTCGATAAGATTGTTATCGGCGTTGGCGTAAACGAACGCAAGAAATACATGTACAGCGCCGAGGTTAGGGTGAAGGAGATAGCCGAACTTTTATGCCGACAACCCCAAGGTAGAGGTGCGTGCGTTCAACGATTTGGCGGTAGATTTCGCCCACAGAGAGGGCGCTTGGTTCTTCGTTAAGGGGCGTGAGAAGTGTGAAAGACTTTGAGTACGAACGCGAACAAGCCGACGTCAACCGCATGATGGGAGGCATAGAAACACTTTTGGTGTTTGCAGAACCACAGCACGCAAGCGTTAGTTCGTCGCTCGTGAGGGGCTGATACACTTCGGCAAGAACGCCGAGATGTTCTTGCCTAAGCGCAAGAACAAGAAGTGAGCTGAGCCCCGAAACAGAAAAACAACTTATGATTACATACAATGCAGACGGCGTGAAAATGCCGAAAATTAAAAAGGAAAGACACCACGGCATGGATAAAAGCTGTGCGCAATCTCTATGGAAAGAAGGTAGGAGAAGTGGGATACATGTTCGTGAGACGATGAGAAAATCCTGAAATAAACAATGAATACCTGGGACACGATTACTACACGGACGTTATCACCTTCGACTATGACGAAGACGACGTCGTTAACGGCGACATCGTTATCTCTCTCGACACCGTGCGAGACTAACGCTGAATTGTTCGACAAGGCGTACGAAGATGAACTCTACCGTGTTATCACACACGGAATACTTCACTATGCGGGCTCAACGACAAGGGTCCGGGGGAAAGGGAAATCATGGAAAAGGCTGAAAACAAAGCCTTGGAAATGAGAAATGGCGCTTTCTGATACCAAAAACGCCGATGAAATGGGGAAACCCTCAGCAGGGACAAACGTCCCGTAACCAACTGACTGCGCATGTATGCGCAAAAAGCGACACTAGGCGGACCACAACTAAACGTAACTAATCCTTTTAAACCGCTCCGCCCCCTGCGCTTTGGCGCAAATGTGTTTCCTTGAACGCGCCACAAGGAAATTTATCTAAACTACGTGTTACACAAAACACGCCTAAACCATTTAATGATTAAACGCATGAGAGAAAACAATGCAATAAGAGCATTGGGAAAAACGGTACTCTACCGAATAGCCCTTTTCGTGCTTGTCTACCTCTCTCTGGTTGCCTTAGGCCTCACTCTGCTCTACATTGGCTACAAATGGGCAACGTTTTGGGGAATAGATATGCTGCAACGTGCCTTTGATGGCACCAACAGCGGATTTGTCATGCTGATACTTCTGGGCGCCTACCTTGGCGTTATAGCACTCTGCTTGATGTTCGGACTCTTCCTGGTGAAGTTTATCTTTACCCGACTTAATGTGGAAGAAGAGGGCAGAATACAGGTAAAGAGAGTGATTGCCCACAACTGTTCGAACTTATACGCCATGTGGCTAGGGCTACAAAGTGCCCGATGCCCCACAAAGTGTTCCTCTCTACCGAAATTAATGCTTGTGTTTACTTCAACACCACTTTCTGGTCGATGTTCTTTCCCGTTCGGAAAAACCTTGTTTTAGGCGTAGGACTGTTCGCCACAACAAGCACAGAGGAGATTAAAGGCATTCTTGCTCACGAGTTCGGACATTTCTCGCAAGATAGCATGAAGATTAGCTCGGTGGTTTATACTGCCAACATCGTGATGGGAAACCTTGTGTATGGCGAAGATGCTTGGGACAGATGGGTAGACCGCTGGAGCCATTTCGGATGGAGCCCCTTCTCTATCTTCGGCCTGCTTACTCGTTTCTTCACGGTTAGGGTACGTCTTATGCTCCAATCCTTATATAGGTATGTGAACATCGCCTATCGCGAATTGTCTAGACAGATGGAATACGATGCCGACAGCATTGCCTGCAAGGTGGTGGGAAAGGCCGTAATGGCATCGTCGTTCTACAAAACTACGGTGCTGATGCAATGCAGTTCTAACACGCATGTTGCCTGGTTCGACTGGCAGGAAACGTCGAAAAAGGCCGATCCTTTCGAGGTTTTGGAGCTGCTCGCACAGATTAAATCGCACGAAGAAGGCAAGACTATCGAGGCAACAGCGTTGCTGCAAGCGGAGGTAAAGACGAACGATGAACCCACGGCGAGGTTCTCGTGTGAAGACCTTTGGAACTCGCACCCATCGGATAAAGACCGCATTCAGCACTTACCGCAACATCCCTACACAAGGCAATGAGCGGCTGGTTTCGGCATGGAGCATTCTTCCCGCCGACCTCCGACAAAGCGTGGGCGAGCTGCTGAGGGTAGATAAGTCGGCAAAATCGGGCATGCCACAAATGCTAACTGGCGAAGAATTGCGCCAATGGTTGGAAAAAGAACTCGTAACCGAGCTGCTAGACATGCGTTTCCGCCGTTTCTTTGTGGAATGCGGATGTATCGATTTGTTCAATCCAATGGAGGAAAAGCCGCTGAAAACGGTTTACTTATCCTTTACCAAACGTAGCAGGAACATCGTAACGGCCTACATCCGAGCCTACGAAGATGCCGAACAAATGATTGAAATCATTAACGGCAACCGCGAGGTTAGCGCCGCTTACTATAAGGGGAAAAGCTATGCGCCAAACGATTTGCCAACCATTGAACACAGCCATTATATGGAACGGATGCTGCCGAAGGTAAAAAATGTGTATCGAGAGATTTACACGTACTTGCGTAATGGCAGCCACGGAACGGAGGTTCAAGGGCTATACGAACGCCTTTTTGCGCTCAACAAACGCATTGAGGCCTATCAGCAGGCTATCATTAAGCCGGCGGAAAAGATGGTGGAAAAGTGGAACAGCAGCCACAAAGAAGACAAGGACGAGGCACAACTCTTGCAAGAATACGAGCGCCTGCTGGCCGAATTGCACGACACGATGCCTTCAACGCTGCGTATGTTAAGCGAAGAATTGCATGCAGACGACACTTGTGCAGACCTATACAGGCTGTCGGTACAAGCTGCGGCACCTAGTAAAGGGCTCAATAGCGATGCGCAAATGAAGAAATTAACACGTGTTTGTCGCTGCTCTCGCCCTTCCTAGAACTGCTGCAACAGCAGTATGCGGAGCTTAAACTCGCCATTGGGAGAATTGCACAAGCAGAAGAGGAGCTGGAATTGGTATCGTAGAAAGGGGATAACATTTACCCTTTACGCGCAACTTCCTTTGCTCCTTTCTCTTAAATATACGATAATCTTTGGCGCAACTTTTACTGAACGCCATACCATTAAAATGCACTACTGAGGTAGAAGGATGGCTCCGGCCATCCTTTTTTGTTGCCGTTAATTTGCATATATGGTTTCTATACCCTAACTTTGTAAGTCCTTTGTGGCTCTCACAGCCTGTTGAATTGCAGACAATAACGCCACAAGTACTTGATTTTAAGAACATTAAGCTTCGCAAAAGGATATTGCGAGCACAATATATAACGATAGAAAGAGGCCATATTATGACCTCTCATTTGTGCATGCGCGTACAAATCGACATGTGCAAGCTACAAAAGGCGATTTGGATAAGGCAAAATGGGCTAGGGATAGCCGTCAGGTTGACAAGGCAGTAACTAGCTAGATAGACAACAGTAAGGCCTAACTAGTACATTGGTTCTTGCGGAACTAAATTGATAGATAACAAAAACGGCTGGATAACTAGGGCAACAACTGGCTATATTACGCGTTGAAACAGGTATAACTAGCATGCTATCACCCTCCATCAATGCCATACAACACTCCGTAAATTCATAAAATCAAGTACATACAGCAAATAACAATATGATATTCAGATACGATGTCCTCGTCATTGGAGGCGGTCATGCGGGCTGCGAAGCTGCTCGCGCCGCGGCAAAACTTAGTGCCAAGACCTGCCTTATCACAATGGACATGAACAAAATAGCGCAAAATGAGCTGCAACCCGGCCGTGGGCGGCATGTGCCAAAGAGGGCAGATGGTCGCGCGAAGTTGACGCGCTGGGCGGTGAAATGGGAATGTATTACCGACTCTACGTCTGCCTACGTTCCGCATGCTCAATAAAGGTAAAGGACCCGGCCGTTTGGGTCCGCGGGCGCAATGCGATAGGGCTAAATTCATCACGAAATGGCGCGAAACGCTCGATTCTACCGAAGGATTGGACATCTGGCAAGACCAAGCCGACGAGCTGCTTGTTGAGGATGGCATGGCCGTTGGCGTGCGAACGCTATGGGGTGCCGGAGTTTCGGGCCAAGAGTATTATGGTAACGGCTGGGACGTTCGCCTTAACGGACTGATGCACGTTGGCAGAAAGTGCAGATGCCCGGCGGACAGATGTGCCGAACCTGCCGTTTATAGATTCGGCGAAAAGCATCGCTCGTCATGGCATCTCCGTTGACCGAATGAAGACGGGCACGCCTGTAAGAATTGACGCGCGCACCGTACACTTTGAAGAGATGGAAAGGCAAGACGGAGAGATTGATTTCCACCAATTCAGCTACATGCCCACGCCCAGAACACTAGCGCAGTTGCCCTGCTGGACTTTCTATACCACGCAAAGAGGCGCGACCAAGCATTGCGAAGGCGTTTGCAGATTCGCCCCTTTTCAACGGACAAATACAAAGCACAGGGGCCGCGTTATTGTCCTGAGTATTGAGACAAAAGCCGTTACCTTCCCCGATGAGGAGCAGCATCCGCTCTTCCTTGAGACCCGAAGGTGAGAACACAGCAGAGATGTATCTCAGCGGCTTTTCGTCGAGCATGCCCTTGATGTGCGGCTAAACGCCCTACGAAAGATACCTGCGCTACGCGATGCCCAGAGGCTTACAGGCGGGGTATGCCATAGAATACGATTACTTCGACCCACGCTACTACGCATCCTCAGATCCAAAAGTAGTAAAGGGGCCTATTCGCTTGCCGGGGGCAAGTTAATGGGACAACAGGTTACGAGGAGGCTGCAGGGGCAGGTCTTGTGGCGAGGAATTAACGCCGCAGTGCTTGCGGTGGGGCGAGCCCTTTCGTGATGAAACGGGACCAAAGCTACATTGGCGTATTGATGAGACGACCTTACAACAAAGGGGGTCGACGAGCCTTATCGCATGTTTACCTCGCGCGCAGAATACCGAATACTACTCCGTCAAGACGACGCCGACGCGAGATTAACCGAACGGGCATACCAAATTGGACTGGCTACAAAGGCAGCGTTACGACCATTGGATGGAGAGCATCGAGCATAATTAGCTTTTTGCGAAACAACAACAGTGAAGGCTAACGACATCAATGCGGCACTTGAACGCTGGGGAACGACACCTTTAAACGGTAGCGCAAAACTAGCCGACCTTATCGCTAGGCCACAGCTAAACGTGCTGGCACTTGCCGATGCAGTACCCGAATTAAAGGCTGCCATTGAACAAACGCCCAACAGAAAGGAGGAGATTGTAGAGGCCGCAGAAATAAAAGATGAAGTATAAAGGCTACATCGAACGCGAGAAAATCATGTGAACGAGATGCGCCGCTTAGAAAACATCCGCATCAGAGGGCACTTCAATTACGAAGAACTGCTGAAATCTCCACGGAAGGACAGCAAAAAGTTGGCGCGCATCAGCCCTGAAACGTTGGCACAGGCCTCACGAATACCTGGTGTTTCGCCAAAGCGACGTAATGTATTGCTCGCCTGTGATGATGAACAGATAAGCCACATCATGGATGAAACTGCTTATGGAGTAGGCAGCGAACACAAACAGAAATCTGTGGACAAGTGCAACGATTTAAACACCACAATGCTTATTTAAGCGGCGGGGAATAACGAAAATCGTCAAAGACATAAGGCTTAAACGTTCCGAACAACAGGCGAAGGAAGGCGCATTTGTTTGGCTATATTCCCCACCTAGCAAGTCTTCGCCAACAAAGTCTGAACAAAGAAGCAGAGCGAAAAACAATCGTCAGCGCACATTATATATGAGAGCGCACGAAGGGCGATGAAACGGAGAGCAAAAACAAAAGCCAACGCAAGCCCTTACATAAAAGAAGTGTTAGACGTTTGAAAAGCAAACAGAGGATTGAAAGAAATTAAGCGCGGACACATGAAACGTCACTTGAACAATATGCCGTTCCACGTGAAACAATTAATATAGAATAAAACATAACTTACTGTAAATGAATAACAAACTGTTGATGGACAATCTGCGTTGCATACCAGATTGGCCGAAAAGAAAAAGGGTGAACTTTCGCGATGTAACTAACGCTGTTCCAAGAACCCTGAATGTATTAAAGTAATCACGGACGAAATGTGTGAGATTTACAAAGACAAAGGAATCACGAAGATTGTAGGCATAGAATCGCGCGGGTTCGTCATGTCGTCGGCCGTAGCCATCAGGCTAGGGGCAGGCATTGTGCTTTGCAGAAAGCCTGGAAAGCTGCCTTGTGAGACCGTACAAGAAAGTTATAACAAGGAGTATGGCACCGATACTATCGAGATACACAAAGACTCGATAAGCGAAGACGATGTGGTTCTACTCACGACGACTGCGCGCAGCAGGTGGAACGATGAAGGCTGCATGCGATTTGGTGAAGAAATTCAACCCCAAGAAGATTTACGCCAACTTCATTATCGAGCTTGTGAACGAAGATCTCAACGGCAGAGCCGCCTTCGATAAAGACATAGAGATTTCTACACTCATACAAGTATAAGGCTGCACGAAAACGAGAACAAAAGTGCATTAAACTGCATTACGCAGCGCGCGGAACCGATCTCAGCGCGAGCGGCGGAACACCATAAACTTACCACACGCACATCAGGCGGTTGGAGAAAGACAATAAGGTGTTCTCGTTTTGGCTGGTGGGTTGCCGTTTTGTAGGAAGAGCGAAAAAGAAGATATAAGCAGGGACGAAACGCAGCGTGATAAGCGCAGACAAAACGAAAAAGCCAGCGCCGCTGCATCTAAAAACGCTTTTATATAAACACTGCTGAGTCAGAGAATGGGGCAGACTAAGGCTACAAAGAGATGAAGAAGACGAATAGAAGCAGGAAACAATGGATAGGAACGGAAGGAAACAGGGATAGGAATGAAATAAAAATAAGGATAGGAACGAAAAGGAAAGAAGGGGTAGGAGCAGAAACAAAACAAAGGGTGCAGGGCAGAAACAAAAGCAGGTGTCAGGAAGAGAGAAAGAAGAGTTAAAAGCACAAAGGACGAATCATAACACGCGGTGAAAAGACAGAATGTCTGCACCAGACAAACTTAAGCCTTTCAAATAAGACAAGGAGGATAAGAACATACAGAGGGCAGACAAAGAGGGCTTATGGCAAGCTGATACATTCGAAATAAGAGGTCGCATAACCATCAACAACGTCCCTACTTCCCCAACCTACCTCTGCGATACGCAAGCAATACATTACGCACGCGGTTCAGAGTTGGAGGCAACAACCCACACAACTCTGGCTCAACCTAAGAAAGAAGCCAGCACGAAAAGGGAAGCGGCTGTGAGCATAAAAGAAAGAAAGTTGTACTACAAAAAGGAAAGAAGTTTATGAGGCATAAAGGAAAGCTGTAGTACTACAAGAAGGAAAGCTACGATACGGCATAAAAGAAACGAACACTAACACTTGTGTTCCACGTGAAACAGCAAAACACGGAAACACTAGTGTACAAAGGGATCTCGAACTATGACAAAAGAAGAAAATGAAAGACGCTTGGCGCATCTGAAGAGCATTGTATTGAGCTGCCAGAAAAACCTGGCAGCTATCAGTTCTGCGACGAACAACACATTATTATATATGTGGGCAAGGCCAAGAACTTAAAAAGCAGGGTGTCTTCTTACTTTCATAAGGAGGTAGATAGATTTAAAACGAAGGTTTTGGTAAGCAAAATCTTCGACATATCGTACACGGTTGTCAGCACTGAAGAGGACGACTTGCTGCTCGAAAACAGCCTTGTGAAATATAGTCCACGTTTATAACGTATTGCCAAAGACGGAAAGACCTATCCTAGCATCTGTATAACCAACGAACTTTATCCGCGCATCTTCAAAACGCGTACAATTAACAAGCGGCTTGGCACCTATTACGGACCTTATAGCCACGTTCCTATAATGGTGGCAATACTCGAACTGATTGGAAAATTATACAAACCGCGTACTTGCCACTTCCCTATTACGCGAAGACTAGAGATGGGCAAGTATAAAGCATGCTTAGAATACCATATGCTACACTGTGCTTGCCGCCACGTGAGCAAAACAATCGTGGAAAGAATATCAAAGAAAACATCCATGAAGCACGATGAAGATATTGAGAAAGGAAACACGCGAAGTACGCAAAATGCTGGACGAGGAGATGCTAAAAAGGCAGAACTGAAATTTGAAGAAACAGAGGCACTAAAAAGCGGTATATTCTGCTTGACAACTTCTATTGCGCAAAAGGCGAAAGTTGTTAGTTTTAGCATCGCGCCGATGTGGACGTTTTCCAGCATCACAGACGACGAATTTAACCGCACGGCCTTTATCAATTATCTGCACGTAAAGAACGGAACGGTGAACAAAAGCTTTTACATTCGAGTATAAAGAAAGCTGAGACGAGAGCAAACACAAGACATCCTAGCATCTGCCATTCCTGAAATACGCGACGTTTTGGCAGTAAAAGCCAAAAGAGATTATCGTGCCTTTCGAGATGGAATGGGCCATGCGCGAGCCACTTTTATGTGCCGCAACGGGGCGACAAACGCCGTTTGCTAGAACTTTCTGGGGATGGACGGCAAGCAATATAAGTTCGACAGACTGAAACAAAAGCGAAACTGAACCCCGAACAAAAGGCTGTTAGACTGATGAAGGAATTGCAAACCAAGCTGCAAATGCCACGTTTGCCCTACCAAATAGAGTGTTTCGACAACTCAAATATATCCGGAACAGATACGTTGCAGGCTGTGCTGAGTGTTCAAAAGGACTGAAACCCAGAAGGATATCGCAAATACCAACATCAAAACCATTAGGAAGGACCCGACGATTACGCCTCGATGAAAAAGGGTTGTAGAGGCGTGAATACACGCGCGCATGATAGAAGAAGAAACACCCCTACCGACCTTGTCATCACAGACGGAGTAAGGGACAGATGGGCGTTAGTGCGCGAAGTGGTGGTGAAAGAGCTACATCTAGACATCCCCATTGCAGGTTTGGCTAAAGACGATAGGCACAGAACCAACGAACTGCTCTATGGATGGCCACCGCAAGTAGTGGGTTTAGACGTGAAAAGTGTGAGCTTTTTCCACGTGCTCACTCGCATACAAGACGAGTGCACCATTGACGCCATTAGCTTTTCACTGAGACAAGCAAAGCAGCACGCATTACACTCGAACTTAGACGATATAAAAGGTATTGGCCCCAAAAACTCAACATTGTACTGAAAGAATTGAAGTCAGTTAAGCACATAAAGAGGCAACGCTCGACGTTTCGCCGCAGCACATTAGCCACGCTAAAAGGCCAAATTGTATTTAATCATTGGCACAACGAAACGCCCAACGAAACGTCATAGCCCAACCAGCAGAAAGCAATTGCAGCTCATCAGCATTTGCAAGCGGGCTCGGTTTTCGCCACTAAGCATTTCTGCAAACTCCACCTATGCCAATACGCACCTTGCTATCATGTAAGGAAGAAACAAGACCCGCTGCTTATAGCTGTTCGCGAAACAAAGAACGCATTGCGGGTTGGCAACTAGCAAAAGACAAATAACACACCCGTTGAAGCTTGTAGCACACCAAAAGTAGCAAAGATGAGGCACATTTTCTATACAACTATCTGATTTACCAGCGCATTATGATTTTCACAAATACTACAAATAAGCTTTGTACAAGCAGCATTTGATGAGTTTACTTTGAGAGAAATCTGATAACATAAATGGAGATTAACACAATGAATATCAACACCACACAATCAACAATACAATAAAATTACCTGAGAAGATAAGACACTCCCCAGATGCAGCAAAATGGGACAGGCAAGCCTTAGTAGAAGGCTTAAAGCAGGGACATCTACCATTGCTTAATTTTAGCCACTAATAATCATAACGTATTACGTAATAGTGTTTCATCGCTTTCAAAAGCAAAACTCAGGAACATATGGGTGTGGTCAAGCAAAAATTGAAGGTCAAACACCTCATTTTTGATGCTAAAACGTGCAGTAAAAACGCATATCAAATGCGGGTAAAATGGAAATCTTAAAATGTCTACTAAAACGTAATTACTTAGTTTTCAAGTAATTATAAACTACTAAAATACGACGAAATTTGCGACCCTGTCGTGACGGATTGCACGCAAATAAACGATTCTCGAGTTAATGGACGATTAACCAAAATGGAGATAATAATGAATTTATATTGTAATCAAAGAAATTACAACTACTTGAAAAAATTTCATTGAGGACAGAAGGGAAGAAAATTAAATCTGGAAGAGAAAACAGGAACTAAAAAGATGGTACATATGGCTGAAAAGAAAAAGGTGCAAGAAAATTTGAGGTGCATCGCGAGAAAAGGAAGAAGTAAAAGCAGGTGCAGACAAAATTCAATGCGATGGGTTGAGTGATGCCGCTCCACCATTGAAAATTCAGGAAATGGTAAAATGCCGCGTCAACTTACAAAATGTTACAAAGACTGAATATAGGTGGTGAAGAGCATCAGATAAAATGGTAACTTAACTCGTGATAGTGGCGCAGGGAAAAACTAATAAAAGGCCATTAACGATGTAAGCCTTTGGGCTTGGTGCATAAAGGTTGGCTGTACTTTGACCTAAACAATTCACTATCAGTTTTTAAAAACAATGTGTTTAGAAAGTTTGAAATACACTTAATAACTTAACAACCCGATGAAAAACCAGCCCGAACATTGTCTTCTTTTGAGAATGTATTTTAACATTATGGCTCGAATATTTCCGAGCAACAATCCTTTCGGCTGCAAAAAAGCGATTCTCGTGAAAGATATTCCCAATAAAAAGGAGGGTTGAACATAGCCTGAATTGTTTGACATAACTTTGTATGAAAATACAATCATTGCTAATCTGCGTGCGTTTTGATGCTAAATAGACTGCAATTAGCATCAAAACGCACTGCAAACTCTATCAAAACGCAAGGTATTTAGCACCAAAACGCATGGTATTTTGCACCAAAACGTAAGGCAATTTGCACCAAAACGCATGGTATTTAGCACCAAAACGCGAGGTAAACTGCAATGTGCTGCATAAATATCCCGGTAAAGGGCAACATGTATATTCATAACTATCGATATAGATAGAACGAGAGGTTACTCAGGCGCAGAAGTGGTGAAAAAAGCGGTTATTTTGAGTTGCTAAAAGCAGAGATTTTTGGACTCATGCAAGTCTGCATCAAACTAGAAAAAAGCAAAGTGGCGCAAAACGCATGAGATGACAACCAAATCAAGATAAAATAGAAAGATAAGGCTAAAAGTCGGGAAAGGAAAAAAGCTAGATTTGGGGGCGAGTAAATTCAGCTAAAAGTGGCGAAACAAAACGCACTCTTTAGTAAGTTTTAAACAATATATTTAACTAAAAATATTAAAGGAGAAAAAGAGAATACACGAACAATTATAAAGTTAAATTATAGTCAAACAGAATGGCATTTGGAAAATTGTTTTTAGCTGCCTACCAGACGTGCGTTGCACAGAGTGAATTAACCCTTACGCGGAGGAAAAGGAGATTTTTTGTTTGCTTACGATGCAGCGATGTCTTTTCAAATCCAATTCTGTTTGACTATAAAAACGAATAACCTCAGAAAAGGGGCGTTGCAATGTAGTTGAAGATAATAATTAAACCCCAATCGGTCGTTAGCCCACTGACCTATTATTTCAGGTTGCTTCCATTGCTTCCTGTTCATCTTTCGTTTGCTTGTCAACATATTGCCTGTCTTATGCTCTCGACGTAGCCCGCTTCGCCTTCAAGAATATAACAAGCAATATGCTCAACAATACACAAAATCTGCACAGGCTCTAACTACCGATTTGGGTAAAATTTGAAACTGATGGCACAAAACAAGAAGGTATACAATGCGGAAAGCACGCAAAATTCGAGGGTTTGGCGCAGATAACATTACATCAAGCATTGAACACCATACACAGAACTGCAAAGTAAAACGCAGTAGAAACAGAAATGATTTGCCAAACAGCCAAACAATGCCTGTACGCGACTCCTAGGCGAAAGAGGAAACAGGAAAGATGCACAAAAACAAACAAAAGCATAATAGGCAAAAATAAACAATAGATGCAACATACTAGCGTTGGTATTGATAAGGAGTATTATGTAAACATCCCAGCAAGTGCGATTAGGCATAGCGACAAGCCCAGAAGTGACTTGCAGCTAAGAGAGCGTGCAAAATATTGCCCCACAGAGAGAGAGTTGACAACAAACAAAAGCAGAAAACAGAACAACAATAACGCCATGATTGGCAAACATGAAAACAAAACTATACGCCATACTCATCGCAACCACCTGCCTGTTAATCGGCGGTATGAATACAACGCGGGAAACGTTTGGGTATGGGTGGAACATGCACTCAACAGAAACTTTTGCAAATGCAGTGATAGACTCGACTGAAAATGATACGTCAGTAGTATTCGGTGTAAAGTCAGAAGAAAAAGGAAAGATAGGCACATTAGTACCTATATGCTCGACGATAAGCACGGAGCAGAAGTTACGGTGAGCATCAGATATAAAACCCTAAACTGCGAAAGGGCGTACATAGCGCTTAACAGCATTGGTGCTGGCGAACAAGTTTGAAAGCGACACTATAGAACTACCGTTGACGGAGAGGTGGAAAAGGGGTAAGCAAAAAGTAAAAATAAAAGATGTCTCGCTTTGCAACGTTTCTTTGACGATAGGGGCCGTTGGCAGCGAACTGGCATTTAACAACATGACGGGTAAGTGCGCCTTTAAATTGGAAAGCCAACGGAACGCAATTACAGGCACGCAGCAACAACACAAGCCTTAGCGATGTGATGGTGCTTAACAGAGTGGATGACAAGATAGCATGCAAAATCGCGTATGGGCATCGAGCGAGACTGTTCATGGCAGCAAAACATTGGGTCGCATGGCGTTCGACATCATTAAAAGAGCGTGTCATCAAGCAGGGCTGCAACCTGGTTTTGCGAATATCCTGGAATACTCGTTCTACGTAAAAACAGATACGGTGAGAACGACCCGCGCTTTAAGCTGCAAGACATCGAGCGCAGTGATATGGAAGGCAACCTATCTTCGGAACACACTATCGACTTCATCAAGTGGCTCAAGACCTACAATTCTGCGCACAACAATTGCGTATCTTTTTGGGAATAGACATCAGTTTAGACCGCACAAGCGCAGTGTAGACGTATCCGGGTTTGTTAAAACCCTCATGTTCGAAGAGCCCAAAACGCGAAACCGACTCGATTGTTAAACCTGTTGAACTGAAACCAGCGAAAGACGACGGCTTTACAACTAACAAGGCAGACGGCGCAGTGGGCAAAGTAAGCTCACCGCGGACGAGCGACAAATATGAAGTTGTGCCTACAACTAAACAAGGAAAGCAGTGAAACCTACGGGACGACTTACAAAATAGGGACGAAACGATGGCGAAAACTGCCAACGCGTTGATGAGACATCTGGCAGTAATGGGGCCAAAAGGCAACGATTTATGGACGCTTCATGCACCTGAACTACGGCTTATGGGTGGCGACATGAAAGAGCCCAACAATTACTCTGCGGGTTTATCATACCAGAAAGCCAGTGTAGAAAGACGATTATCAGGCTATTGCCCTCTGACCTACAGAGGAAGACGCTAACTGCTCAACCGACAAGGTAGTGGCGCTGCACAACTAGTAAAAGCGCCCGAAGGCAGTGTAGAACACGCCCTGCAAAGCATGGGACATAACATGGCCTACCTACCCGCAGAGCGGCTAAACAACACAGACGTGCTTACGATGAGGGTGTTGGGCAACACCAACGACCGGTATCAGTTCTTCTATTTCGTACCCAAAGCGCGCGTTGATGGCATATTGTTCGTGTCGCGTTCGCAGCCCGTGGAGAAGAGTCAGGGGTAGCCAACCGCTATCTCAACTATGTAGAGTGCCACGGTAAGACGCTATTTAGAAAATGCGAAAGAGAAGATAAGAAAGCTAAGGGAGAATGGTCTGAACGAATAAAAGCGGAAAAACGTTTCACGTGAAAACAATACAGCGCGTGAAAAAGTGAGGTCTACGGCGTTTAACGGCACCGATATAGCCGATGAACAGGCAAGCGTGTAGAGGCATACGGCCTTTAACGTCGGTGCCATCTGTGGCATGTAGGTACGCGTGTGCTTGTCGATGCACGCCGATTTGTCGCCCCCTTTCCACCCCGTTAACCCTACACAGCACCAACAAACTAATATCAGTCACAGCCCTAATTATTTTGCTGTTTGCGCGATTTTGGCTAATTTTTGCACCGCTCCGAAATCAAACAACGAACAATGCGGATAGTAATCGGCGCGTAACGTGCCTCGGTTGCCATCGAGAGGCCGCGTAAAGCGCCATTGAGAAAGAATGATGGTGTTGTTGGGCGTGGGATACGCCGACACCGACGACGATATTGACTGGCTTGTGAAAACCATAACCTGCGCATCTTTGACGACAGCGAGGTTATGAATCTCTCGGTTAAAGACGTGGAGGGTATTGCACTGTATTAGTCAGTTCACCTAATGAGCCTCGTGCAAGAAGACAATCGCCCTCTCCCATCCACGCGGCAAGCCCAGATGTGTCTGTTCCCCTTTACGAACGGTTCTGCCAACGCCTTTCAGAGTCGCTTGGTAAGCCTGTTTCCACAGGCGTTTTCGGTGCAGACATGCAGGTTGAATTGGTAAACGATGGGCCTGTTACCATCGTGATGAACAGCATAAAGACATAGTTTCGCGCCTACAACAAAGGTGCGCTGCCGCCAAATGTGGCTTTCAAAACAGAGATTAAAAACAAACAAGCTATTTGTGCCTAATCCAGCTAACAGCGAAAGCCCTATGGGCAAACAAGTCTGCAAACCACAAGTAAACACCTCACCACAACATGCAACAACAAAACAACAACGATAAAACACCGACCAACGAGCCGTTAACGCTGAGCGGAGCGCAACAGTTGGTGGACCAATGGGTTAAACAATACGGCGTGCGCTACTTCTCGGAACTAACCAACATGGCGGTTCTTACTGAAAGAAAGTGGGCGAACTGGCACCTCAAATAGACGCACATCTACGGCGACCAAAGCTTTAAACAGGGAGAAGAGACCTAACCTGGGCGACGAGATGGCCGACGTGTTATGGGTGCTGCTTTGTGGCCCAGCAAACGGGAGTGAACCTCGAAGAAGAGCTAAGGCGCAACATCGAGGAAAACAAGGCGCGACAAACACGCCACATCAACAACGAAAAACTACAATGTGAGCGAACATAACCATCAACACGAACACCATCACCACGAAGAAGCGATGAGCAAGTACGAGAAAACACTGCAAGAATACACCACGCGGCTGAACACGATGCTGCGGGTGCGGCGAATACGATTAAAACCATTATCGCCGAGAAAACGCCTGGCTAACGACTTTGCGCGCCCGAAGTGAAGGAAATTCCTCTTCGGCAGCATCAGACTAACCACGCTCAGCACCACCGAGTTTCGGACACTAGCGTAATGGTTTTCATGGAGACCGTGTTAACCAATTTGAAAACAGCCCACCAACTCCCCACGTGGCGGCCGTGTGTGTACTGCTGCCGAAGTGGCCAGCGAAACGCTTGAGTGGAAGGCAGTAACACTGCGTATCGGGCGTTTCCCTCTTCGCAAGCCGTTATCGAGGGTAAAAGTGGCGGAAACAGCACTTGCCGTACGCGACGGCGCAGACCGAGATGAACATCGTTATGCCCGTAGGCAAGTTCCTTTCTCGGGCAACTATGAAGAGCTGTGACGACATTGCCAGCGAGCTGAAACAGGCCTGCGGCGAGGCCGATGAGGTTATTCTCGAAAACTGGCGACCTCAAAACGGCATCCAACATCAAAAGCATCCTGCTATCCATGTATGCGGAAGACCGACTATCAGGACTTCTGGGCAAGAGAAGGTTTCGAGCACGCCAGAGCTGCTTATGCGATGTGTCAGGCCATCAAAAGGTATTACGAAAACAGGCATACAGATTGAGCTTTAAGCCCGCTGGCAGCATCAACACCGTGATGGACAGCCATCGTCTACACCATCGTGAAAGAAGTGTTGGGCGAAAAGTGGCTAACCAACAAGTGGTTCCGCCTTGGCACCAGCCGATTGGCCAACCTACTGCTAAGCGAAATAAACGGCGAAGAAACAAAATTCTTCTACGCTAACAACAGTAACAGCAAATGAATCCACCCGCAGGGCAACCTTCATCCTCATGGCCATAACCGTGGCCGCGCTCGCGCTTATGCGCAACTGCCCACGCTTTCGATGGGCGGTACGCAGCTGCGCGATAAATGCGTATGCTGAGTCAAGTGGTGCCCGAAAACGATGGCAAGCAAGTAGACGTGCTGCCAACAACGCCTCCCCAACCCATCATGGTGCAGACCAAGAAGGGTGCCGCCCTGCATTTTAAGGAAGTGTGGACAAAGGGTGTGGAGCCTATCTTCGACTATTCGAGCGGAGCGGCTGGCGGAATGGACCCGTCTGCAGTCAGTAACCAAGGTTAATCAGCTCGACAGGCCCGTGCGCATCGCCTATTTCGGCGACTCGTGCATCGAAGGCGACATCCTAACGGCCGACTTACGCGAGCTGTTCCAACGCACATGGGGCGGATGTGGCGTGGGATGGGTAGACACGGGGTCGCGAATGCAGCAAAACCGCATATCCATCAGGCGGCAATATGGTGGCATTACCGGTATGCCGTGGTAAAAGCCCTTCGACATCTCAAAACCAAGGCATCAGCAGACGCTGTCGCGCACGCACGGAAAGGCTCGTGGATAAAGGTGAGCGGCACCAAAACTACGCCCATACCAAAGATTGGACCATATCAACGCTTTACTTTCACACCCCCACTAGCGTAACCATCAAGAGCAACGACGGCAAAGGGCACATCAGCGAACATAAGTTTACCGGCTCCACTGCCGTGCAAAAGCTAGAAGTTAAAGACTCGCTCAACAGCATTGGCTTTTGCCTTTAAGGGCGTGGGAGTGGCGCCCTCTCTGGGACTCACGCTAGACGGCGACAAAGGCGTAACCCTCGACAACTTCTCCATACGCGGTTCGCCGGATTAACACTGGCCAAGATACCCACATCGCACTACAAGATTTGCGAGACTGCGTCCTACGACCTTATCGTGCTGCATTTTGGCCTGGTCCGTGGCCGTCCCGGCAACCATTAAAGCGGTGAAGGGCTATCAACGAAGATGAAGAAGGTGATTGAGCTGATGCGACAAACCTTTCCACAAGCGTCGATATTGGTAGTAAGCGTTCCCGACCGCGACCAACGCTCGCCCAACGGCATACAAACGATGAAAGAAGTAAAGCAACTGGTGGCCCTACAACAGCAAATGGCAGCTGACATGAAGGTGGCTTTCCTCAATTTCTTCGAGGCTATGGGTGGAGAAAGCAGCGTAAAAACGCTGGTAGAACGCAGTTATGCCAACAAAGACTACACCCACCTCAACTACAAGGGCGGTAAAGGGCTGGGCCCGGGAAGATGTTCCCTTCGTTTAAGAGAGGGTACAAAAACTATATTGGACGCAAAAGCAATAGAAAAGAAATGATTAAACAACTGTCCGAATTCGTCGAGAAAGTGTCGTACTATGCCGACCAAATTGCCGAATTCACCAAGCAACACGCCGCAGAGATACACCGTGTTAGCGACCTTCTCACCTACAATTCCAACGAGCCGCTCATCTTCTCGACGGGTCTTTTCCTCATGCTTTTCTTGGGGTTCGCCTTCGTCTACATGTGCTTGCAACGCCGTCTTACAGCACGTTTGCTCTTCGTAACCGCCTTTTCGTACTACTTTTACTACAAAAGCAGCGGTTTTATATTTCTTCTTGCTCGCGCTGAGTTACCATCAGCGACTTCTTCTTAGCCCAGCCCTCATACACCGTTATCGCGAGCGTCGAGGCTGGGGAAAGCTGTTTCGATTACGTTGAGTTTGGTTATCGACCTAGGTTTGTTGGGCTGCTTCAAGTACACAATTTCTTCGTGCAGGGATGGCTGGCGCGCATGCTCGCTAACTTTCAACCCTGGGACATCTTCTTGCCCGTAGGCATCAGTTTCTTCACGTTTCAAAGTCTTAGCTACACCCATCGACGTGTATCGCGGCCGCCAGCCCCCTACCACTCCTTGCTCGACTATGCTTTTTACGTGTCGTTCTTCCCCAATTGGTGGCGGTCCCATCGTTCGCGCCAGCAATTTTTGCACTACTGAGATACGCCAACCGCTAACCATTACGCGCGACATGTTCGCCCGCGGGCTGTTCTTTATCCTCATCGGACTGTTTAAAAAAGCCGTAATAAGCGATTATATCAGCCTCAACTTTGTAGACCGCATCTTCGACAATCCAGGTCTTTACAGCGGTTTAGAAAACCTCTTGGGCATCTATGGCTATGCCATGCAGATATATTGCGACTTCTCAGGCTATTCGGACATGGCCATTGGCATAGCCTTGCTGTTGGGTTTCCACTTCCCTTTGAACTTCAACGCGCCCTATGCCGCCACCAACATCAGCGACTTTTGGCGGCGTTGGCACATATCGCTCTCCACTTGGATGCGCGATTACATCACATTTCATTGGGTGGAAACCACAAAGGAAAGAGATAAGGCAGTACTTCAATCTCATCCTTACCATGCTGCTTGGCGGCCTTTGGCATGGCGCAAGCCTCAACTTTATCATCTGGGGCGGCATGCATGGCGTGGCCTTAGCGGTGCATAAGCTGTTCTCGCAAGGGCTGTTAAAGCATCCGCGCGGCTATGTTAGCCGTGGCATTCGCCGTCCTTTGGCCATCTTTGTCACCTTCCATTTCGTGTGTTTCACATGGTTGTTCTTCCGCAACTTGTCTTTCGAAACCAGCAAGATGATGCTTAACCGCATCTTTACCGACTTCCGCGCCGACCTCTTCGTTCCTGTTTTGAACGGTTACAAGTACGTATTGGCCCTGATGCTCTTTGGTTTCGTTACCCATTACATACCCAATCGCTGGCAAGAGGGTATCATAGCCGGCCTGCGCCGCTGCAATGTGGTGGTGTGCGCACTATTCCTAGTTATCGTTATTTATATCGTTATACAGGTAAAAAGCAGCGCCATACAGCCCTTTATCTACTTCCAGTTCTAAGCAACGGCGGCTTATACCCAACCATAACTGTGGTTTAAAAGGCCATAAAACAAGCAAAGCAGATTATATAGTTAAAAGGAATTGGTTTTAGTAAAGTTGTTTGCAAAGCCCACTTTGCCGTCAACGTATCAACACAACAACATTTGCAGTGGCTGTACAAGACGCTTGTAGTATCAGTACAAGATACTTTGTCCTGTCAGTACAAGGTGCTTGTAGTGCCCGTACAAGACGCTTGTAGTGACGGTACAAGACACTTGTACTGATACATACGCCCGATATGTGCAAATTGGCCTATAAGATATTTAATTCCTAAACTAATTCTTTTTGATTATAATCTCCCTCATAAGGCTGAACTCCAATCGTGTAGTTCAGCCTTTTTCTATGCCCACACATTGACCTATAAACACTATAACGAACGTTTTAAGTGGTTAATTGCTACTAAAAAAGAGCCATAAATTGAACAGTAAAACAAAGAAATGTTAGTTTGCTATTCAATTTTTAGCTATCTTTGCAGTATGATTAATGGCTTAGAACACATTGGTAACATCCCCATAAGCACGTCTGCCCTCTCCTCGTTATACCCCGAAATGAAGGCAGGCAACCAAAAGGTGCGCAATCTTGAACTAGGTGGAAAGCTCATCCGATTAAAGAAGGGGCTATACGTTGTCCATCCAAATGTATCGCGCGTAGCACTATCCACAGAGCTAATTGCCAACCATATCTATGCACCATCGTATGTATCCATGTCTTCTGCACTAAGATATTATGGACTGATACCCGAAACCGTCTACACCATTCAGTCGATGACGATAAAGCATTCGCGCAGTTTCAACACGCCCATTGGCCTATTCAACTACACATCCATCAATCGCGATGTCTTTCATATTGGCGTAACCAGTGTCAATAAGCAAAGCTATTCATTCCTCATAGCAACGCCCGAAAAGGCGTTATGCGACCTCATTGCCAACTCGCCGTTGGTAAATCTGCGATATTTAAAGGATGTTGAGGTGTATCTAGAACAAGATATACGCATGAACATCGACGAACTGCGTAAAATGAACCTCGCTATCTTCGAGCAATACGCCAAGGTTGGCAAGAAGGGCAAGTCTATACAAACGCTCATTAATTATTTAAACCGATGAACGATATATACAATCTAATGCTATCGGCTTACGAACAGACAACCGAACAGCAGAAACGCAATGCCACTTTCGAAGTAAATCAGCAGATAATACTTGCTGGTCTTTACAATGGTGGTTTCTTCGACGAGGCAGCTTTCTATGGTGGCACATGTCTTCGCATATTTCATGAACTGCAACGCTTTTCAGAAGACATGGATTTTTCACTTCTCGCGCCAAATAAAGCGTTCGATTTTTAGCCGATACTTCCAACCAATCATCGACAGAGTTTGCCACAGTTGGCTGAAAAGTAGAAATAACAAAGAAAGACAAGAAAGCCTTTGGCAAGGTAGAATCGGCTTTTTGAAAGATAACACCGATGTTTACGATGTTATCTTTCAGACAGAGAAGTCTGTAAAAATCAAGATTGAAGTTGATACCCAGCCTTTGAAGTTTCGATACTGAGCAGAAACTTCTGCTTTTGCCAAAGTCGTTCATGGTTCGTTGCTATACCTTGCCCAACCTTTTTGCAGGAAAGATGCACGCTTTTACTTTACCGCACATGGAAAAATAGAGTAAAAGGGCGCGATTGGTACGACTTTGAATGGTACATACGCCACAACACGGCACTCAATTTCAACCATCTGCACGAGCGTACATTGCAGTTCAATCAAGAAGACATTAGCAAGGAGTTGTTTGTTGAAAAGCTAAATCAACGTCTTTCAACAGCCGACATCAATCAAGTGAAAAGCCGATGTCTTACCCTTTGTTCGCAATCAAAGGAACTCGACATCTGGTCGAACGACTATTTTTTGCAATTGGCAAGCAAGATAATATTTGTGTGAAGATGTTTTGAACAGGCAACCTATGCAACTCTGAAAAGGCAGAAACAAAAAGAACCTAGGTAGTTTTAATGTTTTAAAAAGTGTCGAAAATATTGCATTTTTACATTTCTTTCGGCTCTAATGCCATCTAACAACCCACCAAAAGCAAGTTAAAAATCGGCGTATAGAATAGGAATGGACCTCTACAACGTGCATAACAATGCGTATAATGCGCGTTAACGCACTTGTTTTATTGCAGACCAATAGTTATCCCCTAACAAGATAAAAACGGGCGTATGCGCAAGAATAAAGGCGAAAAAAGTGCTGTTAAGATACGATATGGTGGCGAAAGATGCAGCATTACGTGTTATCTGGCCATTAATTACGTGCCAAACCAAACCCCAATCACCCAACACCCCAATCAATTTTCAATTACATACGTGTGGTAAAATGCTCCATAGCCACACCAATAACCCAAACCGCCGTGAATATTCGTGCGAATGTTCTGCATCCGAGTTAAATAGTGGGTTGCGCCCTTCGCCATGATAGTCGTCCATACTCTTCCAAAACTCGTACGAAACAGAGTCGATATGGCAGAATTTAATCGTTACAAACTCGTACCGCTTAAAGAAAGTGGCGTTGGGATTGGCCACGTTTTGCCGCGAATTGTTAACCAAAATAGAGGCCTGCGTGGGTAAAAGACGGTCGTTATAAGTGCCGAGATAAGTGGAATGAAAGTCTTTACTATGGCCATACTGCCGCACAAACAGCCTTGTAATGAGTCGGTTTGTGGCAGGATTATCCGTAAACCCTACGCAGCCAGTTTATACCAGCCTGGAAACAACGGAGCTCTTCTGCCTTGATGTCGCAAGGCCAACAGGCTTGGGAATGGTGGTTACGGCATGGGCATGAAAGTTCTGAAAGTCCACGCGCAACGTATAAGTCTTGCCCACTTCGCCGCGCATGTCGGAGGTGGTATAGATGTAAGGCGGAAAATAATCCCTATGGGGCATGCCCGTAAGCACCACTTCGCGTGCCGTCGCTCACCGTTACTTTGGCCCAACGCAACAAAAAGCGGTCGAGCGAATCGGTTGATGCAACCGCTTTGATATGGGAACGGTGGTGGTTAATTTCACAATGGAAAGCCACCACTATCTATCCAGCCCTCAACCACTAGCTGTGCGGGGCTTGTTTCACCTCTGTTTCTTCTAGCTAAGGCACACCAACAGTAATGGGAATAATAACCTATCCATAGCCTAAAACTTAAAGAAATAACTGATGGATGGGAGGAAAGGCATTTGCTGTGGCAAGAACGATAGCGGCCTATACGAATAGCCATCGCCGTCTATACGTATGCGCCAAAACAAGTCGTTGCGCCGCATATTGGCGTTATATACCGAGAGGTTAAGGCCATGTTCGCGCCCATTGCGACTATATAGCAGGTAGTTGGCCGAGAGGTCGAGCCGAACATAGGTGCTAAGCCTGGCCCCATTGTGCGGTCCGAACTGCGAAACAAGGTTGCCATCGGTATGTGAAATTCTCTGGTGCGGTGAATGGCGTACCACTGGCCCACACCAACGTTGCAGCTAAACGCCAACGAGGGCTTACTTGGTATGCGGCCACGGCGTTAAGTTCGTGCACACGCTCATGACTGGCAGGGTATTCGCCAAGCAAGGCAGTGCCTGGATAATGCCGTTGCGCCCTACCCCACGCGTAACTAACCCATCCCGTTAGGCAGCCCGAACGCTTTTCGAGCATCACATGCGCACCATAATTGCGACCTTGGCCCTCAACAAGGTGTTTACTCACGTTGTCGGATGGGTTGAAAACTAACCTCGAACGGCGTGCCTAACATATTCTTGTTGATGGTAAAGCCACTTGTGATAAACGCCTGCCGTAAGCTGAAATGCACCTTTAAACAAGGCGGTGCGATAGTTGGCCGAGAGGTTGATGGCGCGTTGCGGACGATGAACGGCCGACGATGAGAGCCAAAACTCACTGGGAAGATTGAGCGAGAGAACCCCGTACGAAAAGGTACTGACGCTTGATGGCCCCACTAACGAGGAATGTACCCACGGGCGAGTGCCAAACAAGATGCAAGAGGGGGTCCAGCCCAAGAAAGTGGCATCAGGCGAGCGATAAATTGTGGCTCATGCGACCGCCTGTTAGTTTCAGTTGTTCGGCCAACGGTAGGGGCCATGTCAGCTCCCAACGATGTTTCCAGTGTGCGTTGGCGTTGTGGTGCAGGGTTGATGTACTGCTATCGCCGCTCGCCCAGGGCGATTGAAGTCGCAAGCGATGGTAAACCACGGCGGCATGTAGGCAATGGCGCAAAGAGAGGTGCGCCTTGTAGCCCCAATCGAGTAATAGAAGGGCAAACGCAAGTATAGTGTTTTCAAATCCTGTATAGAAATCATTGCCGCATAGGCAGAGAGGTAGAGCCGTTTGTTGCAGCGTTGTTCGGCCCATGCGCCTTGTCCAATGCAGTGCGCCCAAATGGTTGGCCACTTCATTTACGCCTGTATACAGATACGTTTTCGTTTAGTTGGCCATCGTCTTGCCCGCTGTAATAGTCTATTCGAAACGTGTTGTTTTCGTTGGGACGGTAGGTCCACGTTAGGTTTGCATCATAAAAGCCATATTTTAAGGCCATGTCGTTCATGTTGAGCAAACGATGATAAAGCAGGTTTATAGGCCGAACGACCCGAAAGCGTTAGTTCCATCTTGCGATTGATGGGTACGCGCAGGGTGGCTTGCGAGGAAATAAGCCCGATACTGCCCTCCCCGGTAAGCTTGTGGGCAATGGTGTCGGGCGAACAAAGGTCTACAAAGCCGCCCAATCTGTTGGCATGACCTGCCGAAACCGCTGTGGGCGAAAAGCGCATCTGTGCATAATGGCTGGCGTTGAAAACGGAAAAGATGCCCAACAGATGGGCGGCGTATGCACTGGCACACCATTAAGAGCTCATTTCGTTGTGTGCATTTGTCGCATCCCTCGATGTGTAAGCGGCGTCTAGCTCGCCATTAGTCTGTACATTGGGTAGCGATTGGGCATAGCGCAGCGGTCAGCATGCCAAATAGCCAGGCATGTCGTTCAGAAAGTCGAGTTCAGCGTTATTTGCCCTAAAGGCATTGGCACGCAACTTGCCCCGTAAGCGCGGCGCAACGATGTCCACGTTACGTAAGTTGGCGGCTTTCAGCGTGTCGGCTGTTTGCCCTTCGGTCGGCAAAAGGGCTGTTGCGAAGAGCAAGGCAAGCCATGTACGGAGCTCTATGTGGTATGCTAAGTGGCGAATAATGATGGAGGGTTAAGGGTAAAAAGTTGTTGTTGGCTTAGCGTTTGGTGGGTTCTGGCTATGCAATAAGCAAGAAAAGCCCACACAAGCGGCAGTAAAGGCATGTTCTAAAAATTCCCCGCAAAGGTTCAATCGTTATGCCTTGTATTGCTCTTCACTGTCTTTTTGCTTTTATCTGGCATCTTTTGCTTTCTCTTTCAGTCGCATAGTTCACTATGCTCCTTCAAGAAGTAAGCAAAACCTGCTCAGCTAAAAGCTAAAAATACAGAAAAGGTAATTTATAGAACCTGCCTTAAACAAAAATAGAAATGGTATGGAAACGTGCCTTTGTACAGCCGTGCTAACAAGGCAATGGGGTTTCGATACCATTTCTATCACTCAACAATTTGGCATCGCCCAAGACTAACTAAAAGCCTTGGACGATAGAAATAGAGGTTACTTATTGAACATTCTTTCGAACGATTTAATCAAGTCGCTGGCCTGTCTCTGTACACATCAGGGAAGTTCTTCTTTGTGAAGTAGTCGTTAAAAGCATAACTGGTTTTATCATCAAACTTCAACAAAGCATAGGGTTTCCACATCACTTTATACTCTAGTGTTAAGTTGTTGTGTACTTGTTCTGCAAATACTGCTAACTCGATTTTGGCGCTACGCTTATCAGAACCCTTCAGAATATACCTGCATTGAGGTGATTGTTGAGCTTATTCTACCAAATCCCTTTACGGATTCGTTCTCGGTGTAATAAACAAAGTTGTAGTTCTATGCGTTCCACCTTCTTCAAGCTTTCTGTGACCATTTGTTAAACGTGCTGCCATCGTCTATCTTACCTTTGAGTTGCACTTCACCCAGAATGTCGAATGCCATGCTTACCTCTCCCACGCCCTCAATGCGGTCGTTGGTGGCCTTACCATTTACAGAAATCATCATGTTGAACAGCTTTTGATTGCCAATTGTTGCAGTGGCCTCAATCTTTGCACCCTTAGCTGCCTCGAACAATGCGCGCTTAACCTCCACTACATAGTTGTTGATGGTTAGCTTGCAGTTGGCCTCGATATTGTCTTTTGCCACGTCGAGTGTGCCGTTTGTAGATACCTTGGTGTTCAATTCGCCCGTCATCAAGGTGTTTCCACCTTGCGTAAGCGTAAGTGTTGCATGTTCGGGGATGTTTAATTTGGTTTCAATCCTTGTATGATCGTAATGTCCATTGCCTTTATATTCCTTTCTTCATCGTCAAAGAAGGCACGTACATCATTGGTTTGCTTACGCGAAAGCACAAGTTTAAGCACACATTCCTTGCCGTTATTGTCGTTAAAGACGAACTGCAAGTCGTTGGCATCCTCCCTAACCCATTGTCCATTCACCACTTTAAAGTGCCCGTTAATCTGCGAAAGGTCTATCATGCGCTGCATTACCTTCATGTCCTTCTCGCGTTTACCAAGGTCGGTCCAAAAAGCTTTTCAGCTTGTCCTTCCACCACTTGCTAATCTTTGCCGTGGCATGTTCGCTCGAAAGGTTGTCGTGTACACTAGTTGGCAATGTTCTCAATGTTGTTAAAGTCGGTTGATTTAACCATTGCCAAGGCGCGTTTAGCGGTTTTTGTCAACTCAAGCTTTTTCTGTTCGGGGGTCAGTTCGGTGTTAATCTCGGTTTTGTTTCCTGGGTCTGTTCCACCAGGAATAGGCTCGTTACCCTCGTTCGACGAGCCGCAAGCGGCCGCACCGAACACCAAAGAGGCACCTAACACTAGGTAACCAAAGCGTCTAATTTCTCTCATGTTATTTAATTTAAAAAGTTATTAATGGCCTGATGGCCGTGTTTTTGAATTATGTTAAGTTATTGAAGTCTGTTCATCTAAAAGTTGTATATTTGGTGCGTTCGCCTTGATTATCGTGTGCCCATCCCAAAAGGGAAAAGCAAAAGCAGTTTAAGGCGGGTGTTTGATGCAATTCAAAACTCACGAACCTGTTAAGCAGAATACTTCCGTTAGTTAGTTGTTTCTATCATGCTATAAAGCTAACGTATGCTTTCAAAGCGTCTTGCAGTTGTGGCTGAGCAATGTATTGGTTGATAAACCCATCGGTAAGTGCTTTACATTGGGCCATTTTTTGTTCGGCATAGGCTATTCCACCGTTGTTTTTGGTAAACTCCACCAGCTGTGCAATCTCTTCGGCCGACACGTTTCGCGCCTTTACTTTGCGCGCCAAGGCCGCCATTTGGCTATCTCCGGTGGTGTTAAGCGCAGACGGCACGGGCAAAGTTAGCTTACCTTCAGCCATATCGTTGCCCGTTGAAACGCCTAAGTCGGCCGATTGGTAATAATCAAAGAGATGTCGTCGCGAATCTGAAAGATAACGCCCACGTTGCGTCAAAGGCACGAAGCCGCCTCAACAGCTTGCCCTGTCGGCTCCTCCGGCCTTTGCTCCAATCACGGCACAAGCCTCAAACAAGGCGGCCGTCTTTTGTCTTATCACCTCGAAATACACCTCTTCCGAGAAGTTGGTGTTGGCAATGTTGGTTAGTTGCAGTATCTCGCCGTTCGATAACGTGCGACCCAGCCCGGCAAATCGCAAACAATGTCGCAATCGTTTGTGCGCGCAATGTTAAGCAAGGCCGTTGAGAGGATGTAATCGCCAACCAGCACCGCCACCTTATTGTTATACGAAGCGTTTACCGATGCTTGCCCCCGACGTTCGCCACTTTCGTCTACCACATCGTCGTGCACAAGGCTTGCCGTGTGCAGCAATTCAGAATCCAACAGCGGCATATTGCGCCACAGGTGTAACCTTGCCAAAAGCTTTTGGCCATCAGCAAGATAAGTATGGGGCGCATGCGCTTGCCGCCTTTGGCGCGAACATGCTCTAATGCCTGACCCAACAGTCCGTCTTTGTGGGTCAACGACTCGTCGAACAGCGCGATAAAGTCTTTTAATTCGGTATGTATAGGTGTCCGTATGGTCGACAAATAATCCATGTATTCTCAAATTTGACACAAATTTACACAATAAATCGTTACTAACCCCATTTTATTTCGTAATTTTACCCGATATAACAATAAAACTTATGGATAAACTATTCCTCATAGATGCTTACGCTTTGATATATCGCTCGTATTATGCCTTTATCAATAACCCACGCATCAACTCGAAAGGACTTAACACTTCGGCCGTAATGGGCTTTTGTAACACCCTTAACGAGGTGCTAAACAAAGAGCAACCATCGCACATTGGCGTGGCTTTCGACCACGGACTGACTTTTAGAAACGAAGCTTTTCCGCAATATAAGGCACAACGCGAGGCAACACCCGAAGACATCAAACGCTCTGTACCCATTATCAAAGGAACATTCTTGACCTACCACATTCCTGTGTTGCAGTAGATGGCTTTGAGGCCGACGACGTTATCGGTACGCTTGCACTGAAAGCTGGCGAACAAGGCGTTGACACTTACATGCTAACGCCCGATAAAGACTATGCCCAACTGGTGCGCCCCAACGTGTGGATGTATCGCCCACGACATGGCGGCGGTTACGAAACGATGGGTCCCGACGAGGTGAACCAAAGTACAACATCACTTGCCTTTGCAGGTTATCGACCTCTTAGCCCTAATGGGCGACTCGGCCGACAACTTTCCAGGCTGCCCAGGCGTAGGCGAAAAGACGGCATCTAAGCTTATCAACGAGTTTGGAACGGTGGAAAAGCTGCTCGAAAACACTGCGCAACTGAAAGGAAAGATGCGCGAAAAGGTGGAAGGAGCCGTTGAAGACATCAAGATGTCGAAGTTTTTGGCCACCATACGAACGGACGTGCCACTGGAATTAGACCTCGAACAGCTACGACTGAAAGAGCCGGCACGCAGCCAAACTGCAAGAGATATTTACCGAATTAGAGTTTAAGAGCTTTGCCAACCGCTTGCTAAACAAGGCCGAAAAGCCTAAAAAGGCGGATAACAGGCAGCTTTCGCTGTTCGACGAACCAGCAATGGCAGAGGCCGACAACAGTCTGTTCGAACCCCTATCTACACCCGTTGCCAATCGACAAACGATTGAAAACCCACACCCCAAAGTATCATTTGGTGCAGACCGAGGCCGACATGCAAGCACTCGTTAACCTGCTTTCGGCTGCCGATGTAATCAGTCTGGACACCGAAACAACCTCTACCAACGCCATTGATGCCCAATTGGTGGGGCTTAGTTTTGCCGTAGAAGAGAAGAAAGCCTACTATGTACCTGTGCCCGAACAGGCTAACGAGGCGCAAAACATCGTAGATAAGTTTAAGGCTATATACGAAAATCCAAACACTTTAAAGGTAGGACAGAATATAAAATACGACCTTGAGGTACTTCGCAACTATGGAATAATGCTGCAAGAACCACTATTCGATACCATGATTGCCCGTTATCTGCTGCAACCCGAACTGCGCCATAACATGGATTTCCATGGCCGAAGTGTACCTGAACTACGAAACAGTGCACATCGATGCCCTTATCGGAGCGAAGGGAAAAACGCAGAAAAACATGCGCGAACTGGCTCCTAGCGAGGTGTATGCCTACGCTTGCGAAGATGCCGACATAACGCTGCAACTTAAAAACGTGCTTCAACCCAAGCTTGTTGAGGCTGGTGTGGAACGTCTTTTCAACGAAGTGGAGATGCCGTTGATACGGTTTTGAGCCGAAATGGAGTGTAACGGCGTGCGCATGACACTGCCGCACTGAAAGAAACATCGCAAGTTTTCACCGAACGCATGCCTGCAGTTGGAGCAAGAAATCTACCAAGCGGCTGGAAAAACGTTCAACGTGGCATCGCCAAAACAAGTGGGCGACATCCTTTTTGGCGAGATGAAAATCATTGATAAGCCCAAGAAAACCAAGACAGGACAGTATGTTACCAGCGAAGAGGTGTTGCAAACACTTCGCTCTAAGCACCCCATCGTGGCGCATATTCTGAGATTATCGCGCGCTGAAAAAGCTGCTCGGCACATACGTAGATGCACTGCCCAAACTGATAAACCCACGAACGGGCCACATCCACACGTCGTTTAACCAAGCTGTTACGGCCACTGGTCGACTTTCTTCGAGCGACCCTAACCTGCAAAACATCCCTGTTCGCGGCGAAGATGGCAAAGAAATACGCAAGTGTTTCATTCCCGAAGAGGGCTGCGAGTTCTTCTCGGCAGATTATAGTCAGATTGAATTGCGCGTTATGGCCCACCTTAGTCAGGATGCCAACATGCTCGATGCCTTCCGCGAGGCTACGATATCCATGCTGCAACGGCCGCAAAGATTTTCGATAAGCCCGTTTCGGAGGTTACACGCGACGAACGAACGAAGGCTAAACGCGCCAACTTCGGCATCATCTACGGCATAACGGTGTTTTGGTTTGGCCGATAGGCTCAACATCGAGCGTGCCGAGGCTAAGCAACTTATCGACGGATATTTCAAGATGTTTCCGCAAGTGCGCGACTATGTGAGCAAGCCAAAGGAGACGGCAAAGGCCAATGGCTACGTGGAAACGTTCTTTACCGCCGCCGTTGCTTGCGAGACATCAACAGTAGCAATGCAACGGTGCGCGGAGTTGCCGAACAGAAACGCCGTAATGCTCCCATACAGGGTCGGCTGCCGACATCATTAAGGTGGCTATCGGTACGCATTTTCCAACGTTTCCAGCGCGAAAACATCCGCTCGAAGATGATTTTACAGGTACAGACGAACTTAATTTCAGCGTTTCACTGCGACGAAAAAGAACAGGTTGAACGTATTGTTATGGAAGAAATGCAAGCTGCCTATCCGCTGAATGCATGGTGGCCGATGGCGGTTGAAAACTAACTGGTTGAGGCACATTAGAAGGGAAAAAGGTGAAAAGGTGAAAAAGGTGAAAAAGATGGCCCTAAAAGGTGAAAAAGTGAAAGGGTGAAAAGGTGATGACTAACGCCCTTTAAAAAGGTGAAAGAGTGAGAAGGGTGAAAAGATGGCTAATGCCTTTAAAAGGTGAAAAGAGGTGAAAGGGTGAAAAAATGGCTAACGCCACCAAGGCATTTGGCTTAACTCCTTAACTACATAACTCCTTAACTCCTTAAAGGTGAAAAGGTGAAAAGATGGCTAACGCCCTTTAAAAGGTGAAAGGGTGAAAGGGTGAAAAAGGGTGAAAAAGATGGCTAACGCCCATAAAGAGGCATAGCCTTCAGATGCTTTTGCTTTCTCAGATTAGTCGGAGCAATCAGATCTGTCCGACCAGTCCGACTAATCAGACTTTCCCCTAATAACGAAAGCCGCAAAACTACTGGCTTAACAACTTACTCATTCTTCCTACTTACTACCTTCACTACTTACTACCTTCACTACTTACTACCTTTACTACTTACTACCTTTACTACTTACTACCTTTACTACTTACTACCTTTACTACTTACTACTAACTTTTAAGTCCTGTTCTATAAATTACCAGCTTTTCTAAAAATCCATTGAATGTAAATTAGGGAGATTCGGTAAATATCTAACTAATTGTTTGTCAGTGTAATATATTATTTGTACCTTTACATAAAACCCCGAACGACCCATCACGGGCAGAATCGGGAAATTTATAAAATTAACTGCTGTGAAGTTGCGAAAAATTTCTGACATAACACCAACTTTTGCCCTCTACGAGTTCGATTTTTGCAACATTATCGCGATAGCTTTGTAAAGGCGAACTTGGGCGCATCCGTGCCCAACTCACTCGAGAACTGGCAGCGGGTTGGCAGAGCCGCACCCATGAGCGTAGGCGTGGGAAAAACCTCTTTTTCGGCAGAAGGAAATCGCCCTATGTTCCTCAAGCCATACACGGGCCCTGTCGGACGACGGCCTGATCGAGCTGCTCAACGGAAGCATCCACATGCAGATGTTCTGCGGTGTGCTGATAGATCTGCCAATCCCATCAAGGACAGGAAGATTGCAAGTGCCATACGCAACCGCCTTGCCAGGCGCCTCAACATAGACGGCCTTCAACGCATATTGTGCACGCCCGGTGGAAGGCGACCTCGAGGACAGGACCTGTGCCTGACGGATGCGACCTGCTGAGAGCCACCTGCGTTTTCCCGACAGACGTCAAACTGCTTTGGGGTGTTGCCGATGGCTTCACGACCTGCTCGTCTGCCAGAGCAAGCGGCTGTCGGAACGCGTCCCAGAAAACAAGTACAATGATGTTGCCAAGGCCACGCTTGCATACGCCAAGCAGCGCAGGCACACCGGCTCGGCCACGCGCAGGCTCAGGAGAAGGCTCCTGAAACTTCTTGCCAAGCTCCGCTCCCAATGGAACGGCCTCCGCAAGTTGTACGGCCCCTGCATCAGCCTGTCGGCAGAACAAAGAAAAGCGGCTGTCCGCCGTGCGTGAGGTGTGCCTCCAACAGTCGGACCTGTTCGCAGGCAAGGAGGTCCAAGCACCGCATCGTCAGCATCGACCGCCCGTACCTCCGTCCCATCGTCAGGGGCAAGGAAAACAAGCGCGTGGAGTTTGGGGCAAAGGTCAACAACATACCGATTGACGGCATATCATTCTGCAGAACACCACTCCTTCGAGGCCTTCAACGAGGGCATTCGCCTTAGGCAGTGCATTGAATATCAGGAATCGCTGACGGGGTCAAAGTCAAACGTGTCGGCGCCGACTCCATATACGCCAACAATGCCAACCGCACCATGTGTACGGAAAAAGGGCATCAACGACCTGTTTCGTCAGAAAGGCCCAAAGCCCAAAGAAGCCGGATGCCTCAAGAGGGCGAGAAGGATTATCAGGACCCTCAGGGGCCACAGTAATGGAGGGCAGCTTCGGAAACCAGAAACAGCACTATGCCGTTGGGCGCATCAAGGCACGCAACATGTTCGAGCGAAACATTGCTGCTCTTCTTCGGGATCCATACGGCAAATGCCGCCGTCCTTGCCGCAAGGCAGGTGGCAGAGGACATGAAGAAGGCGGCTTGATAAAAATGAGGTGATTTTATATCCATCCATAGACAGGGTATGGAAGGGACAGGTGTGCCCATACGGCTCGACATTTGGGAGTTTTTGCGCGCAAAGCACATCAAGCACTCTTCCAAAGACGCTTTTCAAGAAAAGAATCTGGCATTTGACAGTCTCCAGAAATTCCTAAGAGGGAATTAACTGAATTACCCTAAATTATAGAACACGCCTTAATTTTGTTTTATAGCAACCTCCATAATCCGCTCATCTTTCTCTATAACATGAATGTCAGGGGGAAGATGGAGGGCTTTCCCCCTGGTCTGGGCTTCTTTGTGAATGAATACGACCCCCATACGTGGACGAACAAGCTGGCAAAGATGGCCGAGCGTCGCTACATCGGCATGACCGCTAGTGTGAAATCCATCCGCTGTACCATCAAAGATACGCGTGCCAAACAGGTTTCTTATTTCGATAATGCCGGGGAATACGGTTCTCTTTTTTCCATTGTGATGAGCCTTGCCACTGGATATATCAGGCAGGCAGGTTCATCGCCATAAATTTGCATTATGGCTTTTATCAGGTTGATCTGACTTGCCCTAACCGACATCAGAAAACCTTTGTGCTGCAACTTGCGCTTAACACGATTGGCCTTATAACTAGTAAGCTCAAAGATGTGCGTAAACTGGAACAATTCAGCCTGGGTATAGTTTGTGAATATATCAATATCTTTTTGGTATCGATCGCAATAGAACACTCTGCCCATTTGTTTACAGCCAGCATGGAAAGAAGCTAACCGCTCCATATCCGTAGATGAGCAGAGGGCAAACACATACTTGTGCCGTTTCAACACCTTAATGGTATTCGCCTGTATTGCATACTCAGGCAACACCTTTTCGTGCGAGTCGGCTAGCATGTTCCTTCGGTTATTAAAATATCTACTTGCCTGATATACTTTTTAGAACTCCATCAGACTTTTCCCAAATAACCATGACGACGGAAATCTCCCGTGTGAAGAATAACCCTCCCTGTTCTCTATCTTAAACATATAGGAATCGAAGGCGAATGACTGCAATAGTAAGAGTTGATGCGGATGTCGCCTATCTGTGTCGTACAATTTGCCTGATATGTTTTCATGCGATTAATGGCAGACAACTCTTGTTCTATGTTCTCATGCCTTGAAAGCGTCTCATATTTACATTTCATTACTTCCAAAGCACCTTCACCAATGTATTGGGGTATAGAATCTGGAACAAACTGGAACAGCCCCACATGATCGCCATGATAATGCGTATAGAAAATGGCGTCAACACCAGAAACAACCTCGGCTAGTTGTTCTGCCATCAGATTCCTTTACTTTACTTCCAGGCAGGTTGCTTCCCCAAATCAATAATGATGCAGAGACTGTGCTGTGGCAATTTCCGTGATGCAGCCGCCAATTTGATTTTGCACCACGGTGAATATTAATCTCTATTTGAGACTTTGAAACTATCTCTTCCATATATGTTACCAGTTTTGATAAATATCTTTTGCATAGGACTTATCGTCAATGGGTTTCATAAACGACGACCAGCAGTAATCGCTTAACACAAAGGGTTATTACCACGCCTATACATAGTGTCAACCATCCCCCTTTCTTCTTTATAAGAAAGGGGGAGAGTCTTCACTACTTAACCACTCGCTTAAATTCAACAACCATCTTATTCATCTTGAGGATAGGCTGGCTAAGCCGTAGTCTTCACCTCTTGATAACCATGCGCCTTTATCCAATCTACAACCCTAGCTTACGAACCGCGTTGTCGTAGTATAAGGTAAGTTGCAAAGGCAAAGGCGTACTCATCAACGGGTTTTAGAAGGTCTTTTTCCAGTGGATTTCCCGTAGTTATTCCGAGGCAATAAGCCACGATACTTCCTGACAGATTACCCTTGAAAGGCTCGAGAACGGCTTCCAAGTCTTGCCTTGCTCCGTCTACGATAGCTTTCAATGTCAGAAGGTTGTCTGCCAAACCGAGGTTCAGCAATAGTCTCAATTCGTCGTCAATGCGTGTCGCATTTCATCCGTCAACTCAAGTCCAAGGTTATGGATTCCCCATTCAACTTGGAACAAGAGTGACTCATCTTTTATTCTTTTAGCCAGTTCGGCTTTGCGTCTTTTGTTCTTTCCATATTATATAATACGAGATGAGAAATTTAATATCGACAGCAAAGATAGAACGAAGATGCAGAAAGGTTAAGAATGGAATGTTATTTTTCTATCAAAGACCAAGTTTTAGCTTCCGAAGGCATGTTGGGAGTATATTTTTTTGCAATTCCTTTCTGTTTTTCAAACTCAGACTCATCAACAGCAATAGAATAAAGCTCTACATTAGATGTATCAAATTTCCACCCATTAATACTCTTTTCATCCCAGTTTTTCCCAATAACTATTATTAGCTGCTACTACAAGTCTTGTTCTATCAGAAGCCACTTCCTTCCAATCAACAGCCTTGCCGTTTTCCTTATGTCCATGAATTTTATCATAATTTTCTTTAATTAGCTCGTGATAGCGTTTCAGTTGCTTTGCAGCTTCTTCGGGGTTATCATTGTCGCTAGATTTCTTTCTAAACTTTACTTCACATAGCACATACTTACCATCAGCATCTTTGCCGATAAGGTCAATGCTTTTTCCACGTGGTTTTCCAGAATAATCTACGGGTATCTCTATGTCCAACCATTCTACTTCCTTACCATTAAGGTTAGACACTGATGATAAAATAATTGCTCTCTGCAAGGCACGTTCTGCTGAATCCAGAAATTTCCGTGCTATAACGTGACGGATGATTTTCTTGTTTCATGATAAAAGTAAATGTTAAATTTGTAAAGTTGTTTTTAGTTTTTAATACTTCAATATGAAGAAGAGCTTTGTATCTTTTTATAAGCAATACCAAGATAAACACTCCTCATCATTTACGAAGTGATGGACAAAAGGTACAATAAAAATTGAAATTGTTCCCCACATATTATTAGAAGAACGAAATTATACTTAGCACAAAACAACCAGTTGAAAAGCAAGTGCACCACCTTGCGTTCATGGTTAGTCTAATCAAAAAGTGAAAAGGAAAACTACTTTCCTACTTACTACTTTCCTACTTACTCCTTTACTACTACTACGTTCCTACTTTCTCTACTGCCTCCTTTACTACTTACTCCTTTACTACTTACTCCCTTTACTACTTACTCCTTTACTACTTACTCCTTTACTACTTACTACGTTCCTACTTACTACTTACTACTTTCCTACTTATTACTACTTACTACTTACTACTTACTTCTACACTCCCCAAAAATAAAATAAGGAGTTAAGCCCCAAAGCATTTGGCTTAACTCCATAACTCCTTAACTCCTTAAAGGTGAAAAGGTGAAAAAGTGAAAGGGTGAAAAGGTGAAAAAATGGCTGCGCCTACCACGCTTGTTCACTGTCAAAGTGAAATAAAAGCGTAATTTCACCTTATGTTCCTTATGTTCTTCTGTCAAAATAGAAAGGGTGAAAAGGTGAAAGGGTGAAAAATGGCTGCACCCCATAGGCATTTGGCTTAACTCCTTAACTCCATAACTCCTTAAAAAGATGGCTGCGCCTGCTAATAAACAAGCAGGGCATTTTTGGGGGTTAGTACATCTTCAAACACCATATAGTGCAAGTACAAGACACTTGTAGCGTGAGTACAAGATGCTTGTAGTGGTAGTACAAGATACCTTGTAGTGTGAGTACAAGACGCTTGTAGTGGTAGTACAAGACGCTTGTAGCGTGAGTACAAGGTGCTTGTAGTGTCAGTACAAGGTGCTTTGTACTGATGCTTACGCCCGATATGTGCTAACTATCCCATAGCACAATTAATGCCAAAACCAATTCTTTTCGATTTTAACTGAAACACTCGTCAACTTGTTAACCCGTTAACTAAGCCACTTGTCTACTCGTTAACTTGTTAATTTGTCAACTCATCAACCAAGACTACACGTCAATTAAGCCCATAATAAAAGCGTTCGAGTTAAGTTCTCGAACGCTTTTTGTCTCACCAACAAATGTTTCCGCTTATTTTTAGCTGTTTTAAGCAATTTACCCTGCCGTATCAGAAAGCAAAGGTTACTGCACCTGCCAGTATTACGGTGTCTTTAATCACCAATCGGCCTGCACCCGAAAGCAAGGGGAAACCATGTTCGCCACTTCCCAAATCGGGTACCCAACATTCGGGTGTTGTTATAAGGAACGACAATGTTCCTATGGTCATGATGATACAAAGCAGTTCGCCGAAAATGCCAATCTTTGGCGAGAACATACCCAAGAACACCAAGATACCGATGCTCATGATAAGGCAACCAAGTCCGTAAGAAAACACATAGGTGCGGTTTTCTTCGTGCCACTGGCGGTTTTTCAACACCAATTCGCCCTCTTTGTTTTTATATTGCTTGTATTCTGGTGCTTCTTTTGCATAAAGAAACTCATGAAAACGGACTGTTTGCAACGAAAGGAACGATGCCGTCGGCCTCGTAGTGGGTAAACTTCAAACCTCAATCCACACAAACACAATAAGAATAGCCACACGGATGAGGTTCAAACCTGTTTGGCGCAAGTTAGACGCCAATTCTAGAAATGCAATTACTTTACTTTTCATACTTACTTTATCGATTAAAAACGCATGCCCAAATAGATGGGCTAATGAATGAATATTTACATACTAAGGCCGCTACATAAGTGCACTTACACACCTTACAGTACATTACATATTGTAACATACAAGGCCTTTTAACCATGCAAAAATAATTGATTTAGCCCGAAAAACAATGCAAAATAACATTGCTAATATCTATAAAGGCATTGAAAAAAGCTATCAGTTAACCACTGCCACCTTGCAAGACGCGCCGCTTTTACCCTCTTCGGTGGCCTCTAACACCACGTAAACGCCGCTTACAACACGCTGTCCGCTAAGGTCGGTGGCATCCCAAGTAAACATTCCGCCGTTGCTACGCCCTTCTTTTACCAGCGTTCCGTTGGGCGAAACAATTTTTACATAGGCGTTGGGTGACAGGTTTACTATCCTAATAAGCCCCTTATAACCAGGTTCAACGGGGTTCAGGATAGGCGTATGCCTGCCTATCGTCGCCCTGTTTGCGGTTCAGTTGCATCGCCTTGATAAGAGCAAAGGCCATTGTCGGTGGCGAAAAACACCTCGCCTGTTGTGGGATTTATGGCGATGCAATTAAGCACAGTAGAACTTAACGCACTATTGGCACTGGTGAAATGCTGCACTTGTTGCAGGTTATCAGCCGATATAAAATTAAGCACCATCGTTTAAAGTACCCATCCATTTGCGGTTTGCCCCATCGATAGCGATGTGCGTTATGTGCACTTCGTTAAGCAGATAATCGGCACTATTGGTGCCATCGTTACGCGGAATTTTAAACTGAACGAAATGTTTTTTCGGCCTGAGTTTGTTGCGTATTTGCAGGTAAAGTGGTGCCGCATTGGTGCCCACCCAGAGGTTTCCTTCGCGGTCTTCGGCAACACAAGTAACTGCATTTACGTGTATGGCCACGCCGTCTTGGTTGGTAAAAGTGTCGTAAACGGTGCATTCGCCCGTGGCTGGCTTATAGCAAGTAAGACTCGGAACGGTCCAATGGTCGTTGCAAAACCACACCCATCCACGACTATCCACCAGCATTTTCGTCATGTTTCGCAAGCTAAGTCCATCGGCCATCAGGCGTTCTTGATGCCTACTTTCCATCTGCTTGCCGCGCGGAATGGTAAGCAACGACTGGCGTTTAGTTTGACTATTCACGAAGCCAGGTTGCCTTGTGCATCAAAATCAACACCATTTACTATTACATAATTGTTGTCTAGCTCCACTACCCCATCCACAGCAGGCAGCAAAGGACTGTTATCGCGATTGAAATAAGCCTTTAAAACGTCACGTCTTGGAAACTCGTATAAAGCCGGTCGTCCACCCACAAACACGTGGTTAGGGTCTAGTGGGTCTACGGCTAAACAGTTAATATCGTTAAACGCGATGCCCGTAGTGGCGGCCACATCGTCTTGAAAGAAAGTCCACGAACCATAGCTTTCCAGCACTTGCAGCAAGCCTGGGTAACCCTTTTGCGTACCTCCCGATGCGTAGTGTCCACCAACAGTAAACAATTTACCAGCAGTAAACTTCATGAAATAGAAGTTGTTGTATCTCGGCCCGCCCACGTTAGCCTTCTTAGCCGTTTCAAAGTAGCTTGGCATCAGGCTGTGCTTGCAGGGTTGGTTGAGTACTCCCCCACCCTCGTCCAGCTGTTTTTGTCGTTCAGATTTGCCGTTAACGAGGCTGCATAACACCCCACAGCATCAGAGTAAGCCCATATTCGGTTTCCCTCAATGCGCGTCCAATTCACCTTAAATCCAAGGTTATACGTGTCGTTAATCTGCATCTTTCGGGCATCGAGCTTAACAATTCCAAAGCCCGTTGCCAGGTAAGTGTTTGCGCCATAAGTGTTAATGCCAAACACGGTCTTATCCACCATCATGTTTTATGGTACCAAATCAGACAGGTTTTGCACCTCACCATTGGGCATAACGAAGTCGATATTCTGGTTATCGTACACCACTACAAGTCGTTTAGCCACGTTGTTCCATGCAATAAAGGCAATGGGCGTGTCGCTAAGTCCGTTTATTCGGTCAAATGTTTGTATGCTTTCGTCGGCCGTGTTATAGGCAAACAAACGTTTAGAGGCCAACACGTAAAAGCGTATTTCGACTTTTTGCACCTGCGTTATGTCGCTGTATGCCGTGTAACTGCGCCATAAGGAGGCGCGAACGGGCAAACAAAAACATAATAATAGGGCGAGAAATAAACGAATAATAGTGGGTTTTGCGCATATTGGGACTATGATTTATAAGGCGATATAATTTTATATGTTGATAAGATTCATAACGCAAAAACGACTGATATATTGTTTTAAAGGTGAAGGGGTGAAAGGCTTTTTAAAAGTGAAAGAGTGAAAAGGTGAAAAATAGACTGCGCCCTTTTTAAAAGGTGAAAAGGTGAAAGATGAAAAGGTGAAAATGGCTCTGCCCTTTCATAAAAAGGTGAAAAATGCCTACTTACAACCTGCACGCCACTACACCTGTACTACTTACCTCCTTTTCACCCTTTCACTTTTTGCACGCTTTCACCTACCTCCTACCTAGAAACTGAACCAGCTTGCCAACAGCCCTTGCCCGATGCGAAATTTGGTTCTTAATGTCGGTTCCAAGCTCGGCAAACGTCTTGTCGTAACCATTAGGGAACAAACAGCGGGTCGTGGCAAAACCCGCTGTTCCGTGGCGTTCGGTGGCGATATGTCGCTCTACAATGCCTTCAAAAAACAGGGTTGGTCTATGCCCAACGTGTTATTTGGCTGAGCAACAAGGGCGATGACCGTGCGAAAACGGAGCATCGCGGTGGTTGTTATCGAGCCAATCGACAAAGCAATTTGTGCATGTTGGCCTCGCTATCGTGCCCATCACCACCTGCATAGCGTGCCGAATACACGCCAGGTTCGTTGTTTGGGGCGTACACTTCCAGTCCTGTGTCATCGGCAGAGCATGCCATGCCATAGTGTTCAAGCACGTATTGCGCCTTGATAAGGGCGTTTTCTTGCAGTGTAGCGCCCGTTTTCAGGGTATGTCTACTCGCAACCGATGTCGCTTTACGATAGCACTTGCAGGTTGGAAGGCATTGTTGGCGAATCTCTTCCAGCTTATGCGCGTTGTTGGTAGCAAAAAACGATGGTTGTATTCATATCATTTCATTTATCTCTCAGACTAGTCGGACTGGTCAGACCGGTCTGACTAGTCGGACTAGTCCGATTAATCCGACAATAGCTAAAAAGCATTTGGCTTAACTCCTTAACTCCATAACTCCTTAACTTCTCCTTTTACTACTGCTTTACTCCTACTACTCCTCCCTTGATAAATCAGCGTAGTTGTTTATCCTCGGCAAACACCTCGCGAGCCACACTTTGCAGCTCTTCGGCCGTGATAGCGTCTATCTGTTGCAGCAAAGTTATCAATGTGTTTCTCCTTATTAAAATGGAGAAAACTTTTTGCCAAAGTCGAGCGCAAAGCTTCCCTATTGTCGCAAGCCACACATATCTGACCCTTAATTTGCCTTTTGGCGGCCGCCAGTTGACGAGTAGAAAGAGGTTTTTCGACAAGCCTGTTCAGTTCTTTCTTCACCAAACGCAGACAGCGGCGCAGGTCTTTTGGGTCGCAACCAAAGTAAACACACCACACACCTGTATCTGCGCAGCTCAGCCCATTACTCTCAACGTTGTACGCAAGCCGTGACGTTCGCGCAAAGCAATGTTTAAACGAAACGTTCATACCTGGTCCGCCAAGCAAGTTTATTGGCCAAATAAAAGGGGCAAACGGCGCTTGTCGTAAGTGCTGAAAGCACGATTGCCCAGCATAACATGTGCCTGGTGCGTGTCCATCTGGCGTGTTATCTTTTTCGGTATATAGGGTGGGAGAGACTCACCTTCGTGCGTATCGATATGCGGAAGGGCGTTTGGGAAATGCCGAGTGGCATGCCTTAACGACTTAACAAGCCAATGAAAATCCAGTTCGCCGTATGCAAAGAACACCATATTGTTGGGTCGATACATCCTACGGGTAAAGTCTTTGGCATGTTCGGATGTGTAAGTACGCAGCAAAGAGGCCTTTCCAAGAATGTTGTTACCCAGCGGATGACCCGAAAAAACAGCGTTTTCGAAATCATCGTATATCAGATTCGGCAGGCGAATCGTTGCAGCTTTCAATCTCATCGCATATCACCTCAATTTCTTTTCGCAACTCGGCGGCGGGATGGTGGCTATCAAACACCATGTCGGTTAACAGCTTTACCGCCCTTGGAGCATGCTCCTTTGGGATGGCAGCATGATAAACAGTTTCCTCCTTGTTGGTGAATGCGTTGATGTCGCCGCCAACACTCTCAAACAATTCAATATACTAAGGGCACTTCGTTTGCTGGTACCCTTAAACGAGGCATGTTCACAAAAATGTGCCATGCCCATTTCGGCCTCCGATTCGTTGCGCGTGCCTGGATTAATTCGATAACCGCAATAAACCACGGGCGATGAAGAATTGCGGTGAATGATACGAAGACCATTGGGAAGCGTGGCCGTATTGTATTTGTTATCCATACGAATGGCAGATTTGCTCGATGTGGTCATTATTCAATGTTAAAAGTAAAAAGGCGACGCGCGCTCGTCTCAAGCACACATCGCCGAATAAACCAAAATAAATATTACATGACTGTATTCTATCAACAATGCCTGTATCTCGGCATCTAAGTCTTTTATCTGCGCATCACGCTTTTTTGTAGCGTGTTGTTTCGGTCGATGAGGAAGAATGTAGGCGCGTTTGCCGATTGTATTGCGACAATACGGCGCTACGATGTTCCGTTTTCGTCCACACACTTACCAAGGTAGCGCGGCAGTTTAGTCTTCAGAAGTGTTCTTCAGAGGTCGAACGACACCTGATAAATTTCAAATCCGCGGTCGTGATACTTATTGTATATCTCGCGCATCATCATAATGCGTTTCAAACTGCCCTCGGCGGCAAAGGCATGGAAGTCTAACAAAACCACCTTTCCTTTCAGGTCGGTAAGCTTTCGCACACGTCCGTGGTTGTCGGTAAGGGCAATATCTATCACGCCAGCCACCTGAACCTTGTCTGCGCTGATGGTTTGGCGGCGTTGTTTTTCTGCAATACGCACGTTTTTCATCCCTTCGATGGCGATGTTGTGCAAGTTAAGTCCGCGTTCGGCCTTTGGAAAATAAGTGTCCCAACTTGTTGCCACGGCAGCGAACACCTTCACATCGTCTTTGCTGCTGCGTGGGTTGAAGATGAGGATATTGGCGTTTCCCAACACGATGGTTTGGAAAAGGGCGTAATAAGCGTAGGCTTTCATGGGCTCTTTAAATATAATTGAGCTTCACCTTATTCTTATACACCTCTAAAACCTTGGTAACAATATCTTCTACTGCCTCTACGCCCAGCGTAGGACTGTTTGCAATGGCCGTAACCTGCCTTTGCAGGGCTAGCTGCATATAGGCCAAGTCGCGTATCTTGGTGCATTCTTCCGACCCGCTAACCTCATAATTGGCCGACATGGTGGGGTAGGCTGCCTTCACGGTGATGCTTTCCGCAGAGTCGACGGCAAGGTTCACCATTTGGTTGGCAATGCGCAGGCGATAAAATTCGGGTGCATCGGGCGCCTTCTGCTTAAACTCGAAGTTGCCATTCTCGTCTAGCTTAACGCTATCCACCGCCTTAGGACCGTTAAGACTCATGTTTTCGAGATAAAGAACAGAGTCTTTTGCCTGGGTGATTATTCCGTTAATATTGAACTTTTTCTCGGTACACGAGCCCAAACTCAAAACGGCTACACCCATAACAGCGGTATAGAATAATCCCGATAATTTTATTATTCATTTTTAGCAAAAGTTGATTAACTTGTTTGCAAAGTTAAAAATAAACCTATCAAAATACAAAACGGTAAAGCGGATATTTTTAAAGTGTGTGAGTTTATAAGTTTTTGAGCAGCTTAGTTTTTCGGTTTACTAAGGTTTTAAGTTTGCCGCGCAAGCGAAATTTTGAATGGAATATTGAATGGGGTAAGATTTGAAAGGTTAATCTTTTGACCTAAGTTTCTGTATCATTTCCTTAGAATATGCCTGTCCACGAGAAACAAGAAACTCGAACTTAACCACTCCGTCAACTACCTCTATATGGCAAGTGAAAATACTCTACCTTCATACACCGAGCCAGCTTTCAAACGACTTCTTTTCTTCTTCTCCAATCATTTCCTTGCCTTCGGAGATATTTTCAGAAAGCCAAGCATATTGGTTGTTCTCGTCATACGCTTCGGCAGCCTTTTCCAAAAGACCCTCTATAAGGTTCTTTAAGTTCGTTCCCTTGTTTGCAGCCATGATGGAAAGCGAGCGAAAAGTGTCTTCGCTAAGGTCTATTATTATTCTCTTCGATTGTAATGCCGTTGTTGCCATAAGCCTAAACTCTTATTCATTGCAAACATAAACAATATATGCCATATAGACAAATATGGAGATGAAAATCAATTAAATAGATAGCAAAACACGTTTACTAGCCAAACCTCCTTCTATGTATGGTTATCATAAACGCATTAGTAAAAACCTCAATCAGATACAAACCCAAATAATTCATCAACTAACCCGGATATGCAAGGGTTTGTATTGACTCTTAATTTTACAATATCGCTCAAATTTTCACTCCGTTCTAGCGAAAATATCAGTTAAAAAGTAGGTAAATTGATACTATTTCTAGCCTTTCACGTCTTACATTTTGTCAATATTCAAGAGGATGACCTGCATTTTGTACCATTTTACCTTTCTAGATTGGTTGCCAACTCATTGTTGTTAACGTCCAAATTACCCACTTTTAGCCCCTAAAACCCTATTTTTTAAGGCCATTTAGCCCTTTCTAGCCATGTTTTTCATCGCTATAAAAGGTTTTGTTTATGCAATTGCAGTAGATATTTATGCTATTTTGCTTTGCATTTAGCGGCATTTGGCACTGCGTTTAGCACCAAAACGCATTGCATTTAGCGGCAAAACGCAGTGCATTTAGCACCAAAACGCAGTACGTTTAGCACCAAAACGCATTCCATTTAGCAGCAAAACGCAGTGCATTTAGCACTAAAACGCACAAAAGTAGGTGCAAAAGGGGGTTTGTTTAAATAAATATTCATTCTGCCGCATGCACAGGCCAAACCCTATTTGCATCAAAATAAACCCTCGCGAGAATCGATTTTTTGCGGCAAGGTGAGCCATTGGTGAGCGGAAAGGGCACTCAGAATGTTAAATTTCTTACTCAAAACCATACAAAAACGATTATCCCATACACACGCACATGATAACACAGACAGTATGCTCAACTAACAAACAAAATCTGCACAGGCACTAAACACCGCTTGAAGTTAAAGTCAGGAGCACCTCATTAACTCGAAACCCCATTCCTATACAAACCCAAAATAATTCATCAACTAATGCCCTTACCAACTTAAAAACTCAAAAACTCACCTCATTTATCCACACGCACACAAAATATTATCTTATATCTTTCTTTTTAAAAGAGAAAGAAAATGATGGTGATATGGCGTGGATAAGTTGATAACTTTTTCTCTTTACGCAACGTGTTTTTGGTTATCAACATTAGAAAAAGTTATTCACAAGTTATTAGAAGTGCTTTCTAAATGAGAGATAACGTTTTATATATGTTTTCCACATAGAAAAGTGGGGTAGGGCATTGTGCAAATGTTCATAACTTTTGTTGCTCTGAAAGTGTTGATACACTTGCATTTCGCTAGAACAACTCTTGAGTTATCCACCAATTCTTAGGGTAAGTAAGCAGTTGTGGATAAGTGAGAGGTTGTTCTAGCGTTTTCCACGGGTTATCAACAAGGTTTTCCACAGGTTATGGGGATAAAGTAGATGTTATCAACAAGTGTAATAGACAACCAATGCTGTTTTTTCATTCGTTCTATAATGTTGCTTTGTCCGCGTGTAGAAAGGTTTTAAAAAGGAAAACTCCTTGTGGCACCCATTGATTTAGATTAGTCATTTAATTTACATTTTACTTTTAAATGTGTTATAAATGTGCTATCTTTGTATTATCACCAATAAACAATAGATGTTATGCGTATAATAACAGCACGCGAATTTAGGGCAAATCAGAAGAAGTATCTAGATTTAGCCGCAACAGAGAAAGTAGTTATTCTAAGAAACAACTCACCATCTATCCAGTTGGTGCCTATGTTGGATGATGGAACTACTATGAATGCTGATTTGTTAGCCAAGATAAAGAAATCTAGAAAAGACATTAAGGCAGGAAAAGGTAAGACGGTACGGTCTGTTGACGAACTAAACATGTATTTAGAAAACCTATGATCTATGAGCTATGTTTTACGCTTTTCGCCCGATGCTGAGAAAGACCTTAAGAAGTGGAAGAAGTCTGCACCAAAGCTGTTTAAAAAGCTTTCTGAAGTTCTTAGCGAACTAATAACACATCCAAAGCAAGGCATTGGGCATCCAGAAGCCTTAAAGGGCGGTGACGGTATAACCTATTCGCGCCGCATTAGTGGCAAACATCGTATTATTTATGATGTTTACGAACAAATTGTTGAAGTGCATGTATTGTCTATTGGTGGGCATTATGATGATAAGTAAAAACAAAGTTGATTTAAAGGAAAACACCTAATACTGCTTCTTTCGACCAAAAACAGGAGCTAACATTCGTACATGGGGTAGGAATACTCTTAAAAAGCCGCATTTGCTTTGCTTTGTACATGCCATCAAGATATGGGATGCAGTGCATACAAAGCAAGTAAATACGCATGCGTAATATAGAATAGTATGAGGATGGTAAGAAGTGTGCGTTACGACGCGCATTTTCAGCAATCTTCTTTGCCTATGCCGCCTTCTCTTCCACGTTCGTTTTATTGCGGTTAAGCTTGTCTACAACCAGTGCTAGGCTCCCGTCGCCCGTTACGTTACAAGCAGTTCCAAAAGCTATCCATAGCAATGTAGGGGGCAATCATCAGTGCTTGCTCGTTCTCGCCAAAGCCAAGGATGCTGCCCAGAGGGCAAGCGACGCCATAATGGCTTTCCCACCGGCACGCCAGGAGCGGCTACCATGAAGATGGCTAACACCATAATGAAATGCAAAAATAGGGAAAATCGGTGGGCGAAGCCTTCGAGTAGGGCGATGGTAAAGGCGCAAGCGGTTATCTTCATGGCCGAACCTGAGGAGGTGAACCCGTGGCACAAAGGGGATAACAAAGCCCGCAACACCTTCGGATACGCCGTTTTTAAGTGTCTGCTTTAGGCCACAGGGATGGTGGCAGCCGAAGAAAGGTGCCAAGGGCCGTGAGATAGGCGGAAACTATGTTGGCCAATAGGCGGAAAAGGTTTTACGAACGATGGCTCCGACAATGAGATATTGATAGATTAGCACAAAAATGTGAGCGCAAAGATAACAACTATAATCTTTGCAAACACCGTCATCATGCGCATTACGTCGCCGCTGAAAGTCATGTTGAGGAAGATGCCGAAGATATACACGGGCAAGAGGGGGATGATAACGCGCTCGATAACGCCCACGATGATGGCTTTCATCTCGTTGGTGGCACCCCGCAACACTGTGTGACCGCCGTATGCAATGCCCAAACCTACGATGAACGACAACACAAGCGCGCTCATCCCGTCTATCGTGGCAGGGAATGTTGATGGTGAAATAGGGTAGTATCTCGGCCGATTTCTCCACGGTTTCTAATGTCTGTGAGCCGTTTCCGATGAGCGATGGGAAGAAGGTGCTGCCCGTTGTATAGCTCAGTATGGCCGCAACAACGGTGTCGGCGTAGGCAATGCCCACGGTAATGAGCAGCAATTTGCCTGCTCCCTTGCAATATCGGCAATGGCTGGCGTTACCAATCCCAAGATAATGAGGGGGATAATAAAGCCTAGGAACTGTCCGAAGATGCTGTTGAAGGTGACGAATATGCGTACCCACGGCAGTGTAAAAACGTGACCTAATGCTACGCCGAGGGCAATGGCGATGAGAATGCGCCCAAGTAAACCGATTTTCATAGGTAATGTTATGTTTTTAAAGTTGGGCAGTCCGTTTGGTTATGTGGGCTGCATGTGATACAATTGTCAAAAGGATGGCTGGCTCTGTAAGAAAGATAAAGCAAGGGGAGAATTTCAAATGAAGAGGCTCACGCCTCCAAACCAAGATATTCAGCTTATAGGCTCACGCCTATGTTCTAGCTAAGTTGACTAAGACATCATGGTCTTTCGCCTCCATCTTTGCATTTTAATTGACCACAACTTAAATGCTCACGCATTCTTTATGTGTGGCAATTTACAACAAAAAGTTAATTACTCTCCCCTGCTGTTATCTTCTACATGGCCGATGGTTTTGGCTTGTTGCGGCCAAATCCACCGTGCTAGCGTAGTTTGTTGTAGAACTTAACCTTGCGCCAAACGCTCGGCCATGGCGCTCGCAGTGCGCGACACTGCTCGAGCGCTTCAGGGCGATGGTGCCTGTTTTCATTTCAACGGGCGTCAACGGGTTCAGTGCAGTCCGTTTTCGTTCCATTCGCCAATCTTCTGCACGGCGCTGAGCCCATCCGTAACTTCAAACCAGCCGATAAGGTGGTTTTTGATGTCGCGGTTGGCGGTTCGCTCAACAAAAACGTCCATTTCGTGGTATAGTCCGGTGTTGTATGTGGGTGCCCCCACGATGAGTCCGCGATAGCGGAACACGTCGCGAATGATGTACGAATGATGTGTTTTTCGACGCACGTTATGCACCGCAATGTTCTTTACACCGGCCTGACTGGCAGCCCTAGCAATAACTTCGGCCATGCGTTCTGTATTGCCATACATCGTTCCGTAGCATATCACGAAAGGCCGTCTTCTGTTTCGTATTTGCTCATGCGGTTGTACATTTCAACCACCTTTTTGCAGTTGTTCGTGCCACACGGGTCCGTGTGTAGAGCAGATATAGTCTATCTTTTCGTTGGCTAGTTTTTTAAGGGCGTTCTGCACGGGCGTGCCATATTTGCCCACAATGTTCGAATAATAGCGCACCATCTCCAACCAGAAGGGTTCGCAATTAATCTCGCTGTCGAGCAATCCGCCGTTAAGTGCGCCCGAAACAACCGAATGCGTCGCCAGAGAAAAGCTGTTATTAGGTGTCTAGCGCATCATCATCGTTTCTGGCCAGTGCACGCCATTGGCGTTAAAGAAAAACTTCAATGTGTGCTTACCCAGCGACGAGTTGGTCGCCGTTCTTTACTTCGTACTCGCAGCCTTCCATGCCATAGAAGCCTTTAAGCAGGTCGAACGACTTCTTGTTTCCCACTACCTGCACGTTGGGATAATACTTCCGCATCAAGGCAAAAGAGCCGCTATGGTCGGGTTCCATGTGGTTTGTAACGATATAGTCGATGGGACGGTCGCCGATAACTTCGCGGATATTCTCGATAAACTGCGCGAAGAGTCGGCTTCCTACCGTGTCGATGAGCGCACACTTTTTCGTCTACGATGAGGTACGAGTTGTACGAAACGCCGTTGGGAAGTGGCCATAGGCCTTCAAACTTTTCTTTCTTTCGGTCGTTCACACCCACGTAGTAGATGTCTTTTACTTTTTCTATCATATTCTGAGTTTGTAAGTTTAATGGGGTTTACTAAGTATTCTAGTTTACGAATTTACGAGTTTACAAGTTGCCTATACATTTGTCTTCCTAACTGGTTTAGGAAAAAAGTAGCAATGCTAATTACTCCCTCTCCCTTGGAGGGGTTTAGAGTGAGACTTAATACCTCTGAGGGGTTGGGAGCGAGGTATTCTGGTTTCCAACCTTTCGGCACATAGTTATCCGTTCCTTGCAGCTTTCGGCCGAGAAAGCCAAGGCGTAACTCGATTATCTTGTTCCATTGTTCTTTGGTCAATCCCTCGATAGACGTTGCCTTGTAACGCCCAATTTCAACATGCCGAAGATAAATCGGCGTTGAAATTGTCGCCTGCTAATGGTACTAACGGGTTTGTGTGTCGCTAACGGCATAGCTTTCGCAAAAGCCGCCGTCGGCACGTAGCTGCACGGGGTTGGCTCCATCGGTGTAAACAAACCGCTTGCAATAAAAAGAAACCTCGGCAGCGTACACCTTAGCCGGGTCGGACAGGCGATAAAGCACCTCGAAGTCTTCCCTACTTCCGCGCACCACGTCGGCATACTCGTAGTTCTCCAACAAGTTGGGCGTTATGCGCATCCCACGTCGGTTCGGTGGCCCGAACGGAAGTTCACGTCGTAGTAGATGATGGCCCCGCGGTTGTGCGCATATTCTAGGAACGAAACCACTTGTGGCCGTGTGGCAGGACTAACGGCGTAGTAAGAACCGAACACAACGATGTCGTCGGCCTGCACATCTGGGTAAGCAAACTCCGGATTGTTCTTCTTATTGTCGCGATAAAACAGGTATTCGGCATCGTTTCGCTCGTTCAGGAAGGCCAGCGAGATGGGTGTTTGCCCCTCATCGCACTTCGTTACGTAATCGGCCTGCACGCCATTGTCTTTTAAAGAAACTGATAACGTTGGTTCCAACGCGGTCGTTTCCTACGGCCGAGATGAATGTGCGTCGGCTCCCACGCGCCCTAGCGATACGATAGTGTTGAAAACCGACCCCCCAGGCAAGGCTCCTATGGGCTGTTCGTGCTTAAAAACGATGTCTAACACCGTTTCACCTACTCCAATTACTTTCCGCATAACGGCTTAATAAATGTTCTTTAGGGTTGATATTTAAACAATATGCAAATATCCGAATTTTTAATCGGATATGCAAAACAATTGTATGAGTTTTTTTAATAGCGTGCTATGAATGGCAGAGTGGAAAAGCAAAAGGATGGGAGTGGGGGTGGTAAGGAGCTGGCGAGATGGCGGTATGGCTTTCTGTTTGGGGTAAACTATCTTGTTTTGGGCTATTTAGAAGGGCTTAATGGTATGAAAATGGGTTGGGTTTGAATACTCGTCTGCCAACAAATGGCTGGACATCTAATCGTGACAAAGCCCTTTGTACTGACGCTACAAGCCGTTTGTAGTGCCAGTACAAGCCGCTTGTAGTGTTAGTACAAGATGCTTGATAGTGCCAGTACAAGATGCTTTGTACTGCGCGCTTACTTACGTTTGGTTCGTTGGTTTCAGGCTGTTACATACCGAAACGCCATGTTTTACCATCATTCCAGAACCATTTGTTTGAGGCTGCAAGCTGCCTTAAATGCGCATATTTTCGTACCTTTCGCATCAACAGGTACGCCCGTATGGCGTTTAAAAGGGAAACGGGTGCAAAAGCCCGTACAGTCCGGCTGCTGCTGAGTTGCCCTTGGCGGCGTAAACACTGGGTCACTGAACATGGTTTTGGGAAGGCGTTTACTGCCTGGCAACAAGTCAGAATACCTGCCGTTGCACGCGTTTATGTGGCCTCTTGAGTTCGGTTCGGCGCATTCGGCACGCTTTCGCTGGCGTGCTTTAGCAGCATTTCGTTTCGTTATGTCATGTCTTTTTCTCTTCGTATTAAGGTAGCTGTACTTTCGCTGTGCGTGCAGCGCAAACAACATGTAAATCAACATTAACATCACAATAAATGTAGAAGCAAAAACCAACTTTTTCATGGTTCTTTGCACCCTCTTTCTTTATGCCTTTTCGCCCCTGGTGGCTATGGCACAAAACAGAGAAGTGCGCATGGAACTTACACCGAAAATCCATTGATGTGGATGAAACGCCAATAGACTTTTTACGACGACGACGGCGGACCCAATGGGCAGACTTCGCCCGAATTTCAGGACGGAAAAACAAAGCAGCGTAACCTTTATGCAAGGTGGCTGGTAAGAAAGTGCAGGTAGACTTTAAGCTGGTAGACATCTTCGAAGGCAGCATGTACAAGCAGTTTATCCGCGTTTACGATGGCACCGGTACGCGACGACCAACTTCTGGCCACCATAGCCAAGGGCACTACGCCCATTGTGAAGGCCACCAACCCGCAGGAGCACTCACCGTTGTGTTTGGTAGCACCACGGCCTTCCGCTCAATGGGTTTAAAGCCGTCGGTAAAGTCTTTTCACTCCCCAGGCAATGCGCTTTCGCGATGTAACCATTTCGCCCATGAATGATGCCTCGTTGGCGGCTGGCGACAAGGCTCAACCGCTGTTGGCCTTTAATGTTCGCACTGAAAAGCATCGAACCTGCCCTAGCCCTTAACGAGCAACGCTCAAAGCTAGCGGACCAGTGCCGCCGTTCAGCTATATCAAAGCACATCGGCCACCGACTTTTCAACTGCCTCATCGCATAGCCGATGCCACCAGCTAAAACCGGCGAGTGGTAGCTAAACATAGCCGCTAAACCTACACTTCGTTCGGGCGACAACTTCTTTTGGCTGGGTTGCGACGTGGCAGACGAGGGCCGAAAACCATAACACGCTCGCCCTTTCGCTCGCTCAGCTGGCACTTTCTGATGGCCAACATGCCCTCCCGCACCACTGCCAACAGGCGAACGGGTGGTAGAAACGTGGTTTACGCACTCGAAGGAACGCATCAAAGGCGTGTAAATGGCGAATTGACGTTCCGTTCTAAAACCAATTCGTACAACGATAACTACGAAGGCGGCGAGCGCGACCGCATTACCACCTTCACTCCGCTGCACGCTGGGCATGTGGTTCAGATAGATTTCTCCAAGTTCGATATTGTGTATTCGCCTCGTACCGACGTCGGTGTGCGTGCCAAATTCATTGTGTACGAAGGCAAAGGAACGACGGGGCGCAAGCTTTGGGAGCTTACTTCGCCCGCCGATAAACAGCGCGGACCCGGCCAAACGTTACGTTCGCAATCGCCCGATGGTGCATTAACCATCGTGTTCAACGCAAAGACAGCCACTATGCGGCCAAAGGTTTCGTAGCCAAAGTAAGCGAATACATCCCCAAGGCCATGTCGTTGGCTGGCGTGAGACGTGCGCCAAGCATCTACGGCAGCTGTTTCGCCGGTGCTCTACGCCAGCCTGCTGCTGATTAACCTGCATACCGAGGACAATTTGCAGCCCATAACGCTGAACAGCCTGCAACTTAACCTCAAACAATCGTTGCCTGCAATGGCTGGTTTGCAGCTTTTTGTACGACCTGCAAACACGCCCGATGCCGCTCCTAGCGGCAATCCGCTAGCTACCATCGCGCAAGCCGCCGCTAGTCAGCAACAAACCATGACCCTATCTACTCCCCTTGCCTAACCGAAGGCGACAATTGGCTGTTGCTTTGCGCCGATGATGATCAACGATACTGGCGGAGAAAACTACTCGATGCGGCGCTTAATGAAGGTTGAAACCTCGCTGAGCGAAACCGCCATGCAACAAAGGTGACCCCGATGGAGCGCGCCGTGTGGAATACGAACGCGCACTAGTAAAAGGAGCAATAACGGCCGTGTTGAGGGTGGCCGACAACACCACAGTGACACTATACGACGACGGCGGAAAAGACGAAAGTGAAAGTAAAGGCTTTGAGGGGCTAATACTTTCGTGCCCAAAACCGCAGGGAAGAGCTTATCGCCATAAAACCGACAACATGGAGTTAGCTGCGCCGACAAAGCTAAAGTGTACTTCGGAACGGAGAAAAAGACAAACCCGACCTCTCGTTCAGTCGCAACGACCATTTCGATAAGCTTCTCCCACCTCTCCCGATGGGTGCCGTACCCTGCGTTACACCACGGGTAAGTATGTTGCAGCCGAGGGTTTCGCCCTCGAAGTGAAGGCCATTACGCCGCAAAAAGCTTGCCGTTAGCGAGGTGCAAACCCACGCCATCGCCCCAGAAAAAGGTGTTTAAGGGGACAAACAGACGTGACTCTGCTGCACGTTGTTGTCAGCGATTAAGAGCGACAATGGCCAGCTAAACATCACCCAAATGCAAGCCCAAATGCAAGGCAACGCCCCCACACATATATATAAGGTGTATGCAACTGGCCAAGACAATGCCTTTGCCACCACACAAACATTCGCTACCAACACCCGCAACAACGGCATCTTCGATGGCACTTACACCATCGAAAAAGAGGGCGAATACCATTTTTGGCTCGCTGCCGACGTGGGAAAGCGAGGCGCAAGTGAGCAAACGCTCACTGCATCGCTCACCGATATAACCGCCAACAATGCCCCAGATTACGCCACAAACCGCTGAAACAGCCAACACCATCGTTGCACAAGGCATCAGCGGAACGCTAACGTAGAGCCCCAACGCCACTTATAAAACCATCCAAGCGGCGGTAGATGCGCTGAAAGATGGGAGTAGACGGACCTGTTACCATCAGCATCGAAAGCGGTAAGTACAACGAGCGCGTCCTCATTCCCGCATACCACGCTATGTCGCCTGCCAATACGCTCACCATCAAACCCACCTCCGGCAAGCGCGGCGACGTGCACATCTTCCACGATAAGTTCGAAAAAGGCGGTTACGACCCCGACCAAATGGCCAAAAAGATACGGCGTCGGTAACTTTCGACGGAGCCGATTATATCCACCTTGCAAACCCTCGAAATAAGCACCGGAAACCTTACTTGCCCAGCGTGATACACCTGCGTAACGAAAGCCGACACGTAACAATAGACAGCTGTTGCGTGCATGCGCCTCAATCAACCAACATACAACAGAAGGTAACGCTGCTCAACATGTACGCCAAAAAGCCAGGCCAACGCCAGCAACGACTACGCTTTCGCGTTCGCTGCTCGAAGGCGGTTTATATGGGCGTGCGTTTGGGCGCACAGGCGTTGTGGCACTGCCAAAAAGTGGTGAGCGCATCCTCAACAACGTCTTCCTGCACAAGGAACGAAGGCCATATACGTAGCACGCGAGGCAGATGCCCACATCGAAGGCAACATGGTTGAGACGAAACCTCCGACCATAACGACTTTAACGCCATAGACATCGATGCTACGGGCGATGTTCGCATGCACGTAACCGTATCAACCTGTCCACAAAGGCCCTGTGCACGGCCATTTACGTGCGCAACATGTTGGGTTTGCCACTTCGCAGGCGCAGATAGTCAACAATGTGGTGATGGTTAGCCACGGCACAACGCCCGCACGGCGCAGTGCCTCTAAGACATTAACCTTGAAGGGCGACCTGGCCAACCTGCTGGTGGCCCATAACATGACTTGTGTTGCGGGCAACGAAGAAAGACATTACGGTGAGCATACTCGGCAAAATGGCCGACAACGTGACGCCTAACCAACAACCTTTTTGCCAGATACGGGCAAGAGGTTGTTGTTTACCAATACGCGCGCGAAAACCTGGCCAGCCTGCGTTTAGAGCACAACAACCTTTGCACCAACGGCACATCGCTAGCCGATGTGCGGTGCACCGTGCCACACTTTCGGCATGGATGGCTCTTTCGGGCGAGCGATACGCCTATAATAATAAGGTGGAATTTTGCATCAGACGTATTGTTGCAACCCTTTCCGAGCGCGAATTGCCACGCCGCCCCTGCGTGGTGCCGACTGACATATGCGCCAGGCAGCCGCGCCGCATCAACGCCCCTCATTGGCGCTTACAGGCATGCGGAACGGGCCTTCAGCGGCATCGTTGCACCTTCGGCATCGACCAATGGCATCAACTAAGTGCCTACAAGGGCGTGTTAAGCCTTCGCTGCCCAGCCAATGCCGTTGTTGAGTGTTCTCAATGAGCGGTATGTTGCTCTCGCGCACGCTTTGCCAGCCAACGCCGACAGTTTACAAGTAACGGGCTTGCCCCAAGGCGTGTTGGTGGTTCGCATAACGGGAACGCGCGGCAGGATCAGAGCCATCCGAAGCTCTCACGCGGTGCGGCAATACCACGCAATTGTGCGGTTAACACCGCCAAAGGGGTATATCATTACCAGGCAGGGGTGGGGGACTTGGGTTGCCTGCCCTGCTTGCGTTGCTCTGAGGCTTTAACATGTTTGGGGTTTGGGCATCCGTTAAAAACAACCTCAGTGCTGCCAATATTTCAAGATTTAATCTTTACTCAACATCGCGCCTATTGATTAAGGATCTGCAAAGAGCAAGAATATGATTAGAGAAACGGCGGAGGGGCACCGGCCCTGGCAATGAGAGAATGAGCTGAAAATGCTCTTCAATCTGTTGCATCATGTTCACATCAAAGCCCTGAGGTACGCACTGAGCTGTCATTGCTTATGTGCTTTTGGGTTTCATCGTCACTGAATTCCTGTACAAGCTTTGCAGATGCTTTTCACGGAAAACCTAACGATGAACATCGACAGCTTCAAAAGCGATACAAGGTTCGTTCGCAGCCCGTTCTCGACTTTCAGACAGAAAAGGCGAACGTGCTTACCTTTAAGAACACGGCCAACCTTAACTTACTTATCGGCAAGATCGCGTGGTGGTTACCTCATCAATAACAAGCTAGAATTTTCTGCTTATGGAAGAGATTGCAGTGGTGGCGGTCGCGCACCGCAGAGTTTCGTTGCCTTGCTTGCATGCGCTTTGAGAGGTTTGCCACGCCGAATCGCAATGGGCTGGCGGTAGAAAGGTATGAACTTCAGGGTTTCTGCTGGCTTACGGTCCGCGCTACCGTGGTAAATACAAACCATTTCCTTATGTTTGCCACAGCAGGATTTTTCTATGAGTTCGAAAAATGGGAATATCCCACGACCCGCCAGCTGGCACGCCGCTCCATGCGTATAGCCGAAGCATAAAGAGTCATGTGTCGCTTGGTTTCGAGCATGCGATGGGTGAGCGTGAGTTTATCGCCACGGGCGTTTTACCAAGCCCGACCGGACAGCTACCACAAGGCGCTCGGTTTCGGCGGTGCAGTAAGACGTGTCTGCGGCCAACGCGAGTGTGGGCTTTCGTGGCGCCTGTCGCCGTCTACGATGCAACCCATTGTGCCTGTTCACCAAAGATTACAGCGTTGTTGAGGCTGAGCAAATCGTTGTTCGCCAGGGAAAGATTGTTGCTGGCAGAGGTAAATGGAGCAGGGGTAGGGCGCCCGTGCTCTGCCCTGCTGCATTCTTCGTTGTGAGTTTTGAGTTTATATGGGTTGGTGAGTTGTTTGTGAGTTGGTGAGAGTTCGCGTCTGTCCTTTTCGGTGAGATGTTTAACTCTCAGAGTGCGGCTTTATCCTGATCCGCTCACCTTGCCTGCCAAGTCATTCTCGCGAAGGTTGGTTTCGTTCGCAAAAGGGGCTGGTTTACAGCGTGCGGCAAAATGAATGTTAAAGCAACCGCGTTTGCACCAGTTTCGCTATTTACGCTTGCTAAATGTGGTGCGTTTTGGTGCTAAACGGGTGCGTTTGGTGCTAAATGCAAGGCGTTTTGGTGCAAAAATGCAAGGCAATTTGGTGCAAAACGCGGGAGTAAAATGCTGCTAAATGCGGTGCGATTTACCGCTAAATGCGAGACGAAAGCATAAACACGTCACAGTGATTGTATAATAAATACCAAAACCTAACTTTGGAATCCATGAAACTCGCTGGCCAGAAGAGGCCAAAGCTCGTCGTTAAAAGTAGATGGAGAGCTAAAAGTGGGGAAGTGGAGTTGAGAGAAAATATGAGTTGGCAACCAAACTGAAAGGTAAAATGTGCCAAAATACGGGTTCTGGCCTAAAATTGACAAGCACCAAGACATGAAAGGAGTAGAAATAATGGTTTTACCTGCTGGCTTTAACGTCCGCTGAACGGGCGAAAATTTGTGCGACATTAATAAAATAAAGATAGGGATTCGTAAGTTGATGAGTTTTAGGGTTGAAAGAGTTTTTGAGTTGTTGATGATAAGTTGATTGTAAGTTGATGTTGAATTTTAGGGTTGATTGGCTTTTTAAGTGGTTGATTTGATAGAGGCTTGCTAGTTGGTGAGTAGGGCGAGTTGATGTCTTCAAGGAGTTGTTGGGTTTTGGTGAGTTTCTCAGCTCGTAAAGTTGACACTGTTCTGCGCCTCTCAGCTGTGAGAAAGATAAAACGTCAGAACGATTTTATTGTTTGAGTTATTTATAGTAGGCGATTTTTGTTTTAGTTGGTGGGTTATTAAGTTTTTAGTTTGTGGCGAGATTTAATTGCTGTGTCTATTTTGTGCTATCGTTTGCATGGTTTTGCTGCGCTAAACTTATGGCCAAAGGAATAGGTGGCTTTTTGCTGCGTGTTCTTCAGCTGGCGTGCAATACAGGGTACGCCTTGTCTATTCGTGTCAAAAACTTAAAGCCGTTGTACGCGATGCTGGCTTCGGTGCTTATCTACGTCTGTGAACAACAAGGATAAAATGGATAAGTGGCTAATTAAAAGATGTGGTTTGGTATGAGGCTGTGTTTGTTATGGGTTGTAAATAAATTTTAATTTCGCCAATTTGGTAAACGAAATAAGTTAAATTTTATTACCATATCAATTGTACGTTAGGATATATAAACCACAAATAAGCATATTTTCGCTATATCTGCGACATATCTAATAGTGAGGCTGGCAAGGAAGAGTATGCAGGAAGTTGCAATCTATTCATCAATCGGCTGTACTAAATAACTATGACCCAGCAAAGACAAACTAAAGTAAAAGCCACGCGTGTGCCACCTATATGGTGTGCTGGCGTGTGCACTTATGGTATGTTGTCATGCCGACGGCGAAACGCTGCTGCTGCCATACGCATCTGCAGGCTGGGCAGCGAGCAGGCACGTGTTGGCGGTAACGGTTTGTGAGACCAAAACACTGCTGGCCGTTGTGTGGGAGCTAGCGTTGTGGTGATGTCTACTAGGCGGGGCAGCAACAGATGTTAACGGCTTGATGCTCGGTAGATGCCAACGGACGACAAACTGCAAGTGTCGTACATCAGGGTTCGACTGCGCAAACACCGCTCCACTGTGGGCAAACCACAACAATGTGCTGGTGCCTGGGAAAACGAAAAGCTCATGCATGCTCGACGAAGATTGTTGTTGTGAGCTGCTATGGCACGATGCGTAAAACGACGTAACGGGTTCTATCGCTGTGGCCAAAGGCGCGAACGCCAATGATTAGGCGTGCACGGTGCGCTGGACGCTTTCTTCGCTGATGATGGTGTCGGGTGTTAATATCTTCTCCAATTCGAGAGCGAGGAACCACCTCGCCGCGCGTAATTATTCGCGGTATGGTACCATGCTATCGCGTCTACCGCCGCTTTACGTGTGGTGAGACGGCGTGGTGATGAACGACTTTGCCATGATGAACCCCAGCGACATTGAGAGCATCGAGGTGCTGAGGCACGCTTCGGCAAACACGGCTATCTGTGTTGCTCGCGGTGCCAATACGGCGCGTTATCATGGTGACAACCAAACGCGGGCTCGGGCGCAGAAGGCACGCAGATGTGCTACCAAAGGCTCGAGTGAGCATACGCCACATGGCACGCAAAATGGAAGTGATGAACGCGCAAGAGTGTGCGATGCCTTTATGAAAGGTCTTGACGAAAACAAATACCAAGGAGCCAGCTGGAAGTGGAACGTCCTTACTGGTTTGGCGACCTGCAAATGCTTCGATGCCAACGGCAATCCGCTGTACGATACCGACTGGCAAAAGGCTACACGCACCGCCGTGGGCATAACCGCAGCTGAACATTCAGCTTAAGGAACGAAAACTCTCGTCGATTGGGTGCCTTCGCTAATGCAGCTGTAGGTACCAAGGAATTACTGGAAAATACGTGGACAAAGGCGTATCGGCGGAAAGCTTGCTGCGATGCCAAGCCCGCAAATGGCTGACCACAGGGCATTAATCTGATGGTGAGACCATGCGATGGGACGAGGCATGCCGCTGAGGTGGAGGCGGACAAGAAGCACGCCGAACAATGATTGAAGATGCTGCCGTGGCTGCCCGTGAGAACGCCCGATGGTAGCTATACCACCTCTAATTCGCCCTCTGAAATGGTGGGTAAGTTTGGTTTTGACGCATGTCGAGACCCTGTAATGATGATACTCGACATGCAGAAACGCCTGTATTATAACACACCAGGTGTTTGGTAAACGCTGCGTTACGATTTCCACATTCTGCCAGGGCTCGATTTGAAAAGCGCAGCGGCTGGGCCTTGACTGGCACGCAGAGGAAAGGAAGGAGATACGCATCGCGCAGAGCTGTTAACATTTTCGCAAACCGAACAAGAGGTGTGGCGCAACGGCCGGCTGCAACTAACATGTGGCACGAGGGACTTCTCTTACCTATAACCGCACGCTGAAGGCTTGCACTCGCGTGAATGCCATGCTGCCGTATGTCGTGGCGTATGCGGCTAATAGCGGTACAACTTCTCAGAGCACTCAGCACTTTGAGCGACTAGCTGAAGACGTGAACATGGGAACGGTGCGAAAATCCGCGTCCGCCAGGCTCTAGCTACGACCGAATGGAAGATGAATTCGTACTTCTTACGCTTGGCAATACTACACCTACAACGACCGCTATTCGGCTACGTTCACAGCACGCTCCGGCGGATGCAGTTTTGGGACAATAAGTACGCCTTCTTCCCCTCGCCGGTTTGGCTTGGATTGTGTCGGAAGAAACTGGCCGAAAAAGACGAACATCGTGGCTGAGCAACCTCAAACTGCACACCAGTTACGGACTAACGGGCAGCTCGGAAATCGAAACTTACCGTTCGTTGGCCCGCGTTGGTTTCCGGGAACGGTGCTGTGATGGCAACCGGGCGGCGCAGCTTACATCAGTTCATGGCCAATCCCGACCTGGAAATGGGAAAAGACGGCACAGTTTGACGTGGGTTTCGACCTCGGATTGTTCAACAATGCCGTTAACCTAGACTACTCCTATTATTATAATACCACCGATTTATCAGCGCATTTCACATTCTAGCGGCACGGAAGTGTATATAAGAACATCGGCGAGTGAAGATTCGGGTATCGACTTTATGCTCACAGCCTATCCCATACACTGAAAGACTTTACCTGGACCTCCATATTGAACTTGAATTACAACACGAACAAGATACTGAAACTGGGCAAGAACGAAGACATCGAAATGATTGGAATGGGTTGGCGGCCCCGAGGTATCTTACGCGTGGGCGAAAGCATGGGTAGCTTTACGGATACAAGCAAACTGGGCGTGTGGACGAATAAAGCAGCAGGACGATGCTAGAAGAAGATGGTTGGAAAGGGCTAAACGCGAAGAGCGAAGTCTATTTTGGGTAAGGGAATACCCAGATGGACGGGTAGTTGGACCAACACCCTGCTAAGAACTAGGATTGTTGGTTGAAATAGGATTTATTTACGGGCGTTCGAACCATGCAACAATTATCACTCCGGTGTACGACCGCTTTGGAACTAACCAACGGACTGAGCATTCTCTATGATGCTTGTCCCTATACCATGCAGCAGATGCTTTGTTGACCAATAGCCCGTACGGCTCGCAAAAACATACGGACAAGGCCACGACGGTGGTTCAATTGCGATTAGTAGACAGCTCATACCTGCGCTGCAACATGGTGCCAGAAGATTGGGTTTATACCTGCTTGCGCCCACCACGTTGAAAGCGTTGGGACTTAACACTGCGCCTGTACCAGCGGTAACAACCTCTTCGCTGTTCAAAAGACTTCAAAGTTTGACGAAATGACTTCGCAAAGCGATAAGTTCAGTCTGACGCAACTCTTCTACGTTCAAAGGTATTCACCTGGGTGTTAATGCGCGTTTTAATTTATCGGCTTCGCTTCCCTTACACGAAATGAACAAAATAAGTAATCTTTGGCCTGCGTAGCAGGTATAGCTTCGTGTAACGACTTCTTGGAGGAAAGACCAGGGTGCTCCTTAGCTCGCTGACTTCAACAAGGCCAGCTCAAATTCGTTCTAACATCAATGGTTCTCGTAGAGGCAGTTACTGCCATTCGTCGATCGCTGGCGCTTATTTCGGTTCGGCCACGGCCATTCCTGGTATGCTTACGGCTTTAGCAACTCATGCGAAGGCCAAGGCGCATGCGAACGCTTACGAGCGGGAACAAACCAACACGTATATCGGGTTTTGTGGACAGTAACTGGGTGGTGCGGGCCATCGGCGTTGCTCTTTGTTGCTTTGAAAACCATGCCGAAGTACCTATGAGCGATGAGGCACGAAAAGTGTTGTTGGGCGGGCTAAATTCTTCCGCGCCTTCAGCTATCACTATGCTGGTAAAGTGGTTCCGGAGACGTACCCGCCAACCCTCTGAACGTTAACGATTTGGAAAACCACACGCCTGTGGCCGACATCTACGCTTATCGAACAGGATTTGACCGGGCTGGCCGCACTTCCCGACCAGGCTTATGGCAGAAAACGGGCATCGCGCAACCAAATATGTGGCTTTGCAGGCACTTACGGCGGTGTATATGCAGCAAGGTAAAATAATAACAGGCAAGCAGAAACGGCCAAACAGATTATCAATTCCAGATAAATACTCGCTCACAGAAAATGAAGATATGGCCCTGAAAAGCGCCTGTAACAAGCTGAGAACCATAGACAAAATACTTAGGTAGCACGCTGTGGAATACGATGCTGACATATGAGCGCAGTTGGCGACCAGCCGCCTTTTTCTTCGTCGGCTATAAACATTTAAAATTCTCTTGTCTTTGGAACGTCTTTCCGGGCCTAACGCTCGCTATCTGAACATCTACGGACATTGCGCGGACAAAGAACAGCAGTTTTTCGCCACAAAGTATAAGGGCGAACAACGATTCGGTATGGACTGCACCAGTGCAGACGCTCGTGGATGCTGGTATTACTTTGACGGGAGGCTGTTCTTAAAACAGGGCGCGGCACGAGGACTGGAACATCTACCGTTATGCCGAAACGCTACTCATTTGACCGAGTTTGGTGCAGAGTGGCGGGGCTGTTACAGCCGAAGCGGCAGGATATTTGGCGATGGTTCAGGCTAGGGCACTGGGTAAAACGCAGGCAGAACTCACCACAGAACTGTCGGCTTTGTCGAAAGAAGCGTTTATTGAGGCCTGTTGGACGGAACGTTTGCGCAGTTCCCTTGGAATATAAAATCTGGGATGATTGTTTTGCGCACGAAGAAATTCCCAGATGTGTCGGCCACCGAGCTAGGAAAGGTAACCTATGTGGACCTCATTGGGGCCACAAATGGACAGGTGGTGGTTAATCGTCGATTTGCTGTGGCGCTATCGCTTAACGGATGCCAGCGCAACCCACAGTGCGTCCGCAAGAGCGAGGGTTATGCGGTAAATAAAGGTCGTAGAGCCTGGTTTAATCGTATAACCTCATCGTATTTTATTGGTATCGCCACATTATCAGCGGCTGGGAGGAGCGTATCCACCACAGGTATTGCCGCTCCAGGGTGTTGTAATGATTGTATATCATATATCTTGCGATACAATACTTGTGTTGTGTAGATGCCCCAAAGGGTGTTATGATGATTACTATCATACTGCTCTCAGCACTGATAGTGGCGTGTCTTTATATTGTGTGCGGAAGAATAAGCTGACAGGGCTTGTTGAAATGTTTGATAACCAGCCTCGGGCAATTAGTCAGGCGATTGATCAATTCGGTCGGGAAATTGATTAATCCATCTGGGCGATTGGCTGGTTCGGTCCGAGAAGTTGATTAATCATCACGAACGATTTGGCAATTCAGTCGGGTAATTTGATGAATCCGTCTAGGCGGTTAGCTATTTCAGTTGGGTAATTTGATTAATCCATGCCACGGTTGGCCAATTCAGTCAGAACGTTGGTTAATCGCACCAACAAATCAGTTCAATCTCATATTGGTTCATCCGTTGCTGCTTGTCAATGTTTCCCCCATATATTCCACAATTATGCAACACCGACACCTTATAGGCATTAAAATAATATCATAAAGGATGATAGGCAACAGCGCCTATCTGCAATAAGTGCGGTTCATTGCTTAATCTCTGCAACGCAATGAAGGCATAGCTGCTACAACACTGCAAAACACGCTGACGGCAAATGATTTAATAAAATTCATGCTCAAAAATTTGTAACGCTATCTTTTATTTGTTTACTTGCCTGAATTCTAATTATAAACAATCTATAAGTGCTAATACCTTATTAAGAAGAATTAGAAGTGAAAAGGGTGGACCAAGTTGATTTCGTTTTCTCAGGGGACTCCAGGTGACGGAATGCAGTTGGCGGGAACATCTTCTCGACCATCTGCAACCGTTGGTAATGACATCAACCTTTCGGATTTTGGCAGACATTCGTGCACCGCAAAGCTCTCGCTTAACGGCGTGTCGGGTTATCAGGTACATCGGAGACAAAGGTGCTTACGCGGCGACTGCGACGTGCTGACCTGCGATGAACGCCGCCGCCCTGAAAACACGGTACAAGTACGCCGTCCGCAGGCTTCGTCATCATCGATACCGATGGCTTTGGCGAAAGACGCTTAAAGCTGAGTTTAAAACCGAGAACTACCTCGCAGAGCTGAGTGTGACGCCGATTGCGCGGTGGCATGCCCACATCACTACAGTGAAAAGAGTGCCTTAAAGACACGGGTATGGACGTAAGGTGGTGTTGAAGGTACCGAAACAACAATTACACTGGGCATCGTATGCTAACCACTAACCGCGATATGGGCTTGCCTTCGACTTCTTACGCAAGAAATTCCACGAGAAACCGCATGTGGCCGAAAGCAATATCAAGATGGTGATGGCGGATACGACTGGACTTTAACCGCACGCCGGACCGGCTACCCTATCGCACGCATCGAGTCAGAGGTGAAAACAGAGGACGACCCACTGGACGCAACAGGCAATAAGGCCACGGCTTACGGACTTACTCGCCGCCGCAGAAAGGCTGGTTTGCAGCTGTTGGGCTCTCCATCACTCCCGCAGCAGACATCTTGCACGAACTAGCCAAACACAGGAAGGCGGGCGTAAAAACGGTGCAATGCGAAGACGAAATAGCAGGCTGTTACCCAGAAGTGCCATCGGCGCCTCGTTTGCTGGTGCGCTGGCCGCCACATCAACCTCGGGTCCTGGTGTCTGCCTGAAAAGCGGGGCCATCGCTCGCGGCGCAATATCAGTGATGCCGCCGCAGTTATAGACGTACAGCGCGGCGGACCATCTACCTGGACTGCCAACAAAGAAACGAACAAACCGACCTTTGCAGGCTTTGTACGGCGGTGGCGAATCGCCCATGCCCGTTATCGCTGCCAGCCTTCGACTGTTTCAATTCGGCTTACATGGCCGCCAAAATAGCTTTGGAATACCTACCCGTGATACTTCTCACCGATGGGTTTCTCGGTAACGGGTCGGCTGCATAGCGGTGCCGTATAACAAACTACCGACATCCATCCGCACTTCGCAGCCGAAGAAATGCGCCGCCTTCCGCCTTATCGCGCGATGAAACAAAAGCACGCTATTGGGCCATACCGGAACGCCACGGGTACGAACACTGTTTGATGGTTTTGGAAGAAGAACCCGGACGGACGGGCAACATCTCTACCGAACCCGAAACCACAACCTCATGGTGGGTTCATTGAGATCGAATATCAGTCACGCCAGTGCATTGGTGGTTGGCTGGTGGTTTGGATGAACGCCTGGTGGTTGTGCCGTTGATTGAATGGCGGGTTGATTCCGTTGCCAGCGGTGGTCTTGATGAAACCGAGCATGCCATCTTGTTGCTGGCGGAGGATGAGCTTTAAACTCGTCAGTGCCGGAAACAACTGTTATGACTTATACAGCACAAGATTATAAACAAGGCACCCCGAGATGGTGTCTGGTTTGCGATCATTCTTTTTTAGCATCGTTGCGAAGGCGATGGCCGACTTAGGCGTGCTCCGCCACAGGCAAGCGGTGATTTCGGCATCAGTTGTTCCAGGCCGTTTGCCTTATTATATGAAGACTGCCTGGCAGACCATACACGGACATTACGGCTGCAATTTTACCACCGGCGCAAAGTTTGCTAACGCCTCACCATTTGGCGGGTTGGCGAAACGCGGCGACGGTCTGAAGCATCGGCGGAAACCACTTCATTCTGTCTGCGCAGAAACGTAGACGTGCTTGTTATCTTATGAATAACCGCATCTGGACCATAGGGCCGTACTCGCACTTCGCCACGCGGATTTGGCGTGAAGTCCGTCGCCTTACGGAACGGTTGAAGACCCATTCCGCCCTGCCGAACTGGCATTTGGCGCACGCGGCAGCTTCTTTGGGCGTGCCGGCCCGATAACCAAAGGTATGCCGGGCAGTGAAGGCGACAACGCCACAAGGTACTTCTGTTTGCGGATTTTGCAGCACTGCGTTATCTTCAACGACGGCATCTACGACGTTTACTCGTCGCCTGGCCGCAAAAAGCAATGTTACCCTAAAACAACAGCCTCTTCCAGAACAACGAGTATGGCTGGCACAAGAAGGATTCGGGCTGAAAGTGGTGAAAGTGGGTGAAAACGGCGCAACATTAGACGATGTTTTGGTGCACGACGCACACGCCGGTACCGCTGCAAATGAAACTGGCATATGGACGCGGGCAGGGTTCCCTGTGGCACTAGGCATCATCCGCGACGTTGAATCGCCTGCCGAGGCCTGCGTTGGGCAGCAAATTGAGATGCGAGGCCAAAGCCGCCTATCATAACTTCACGGAATTGCTGAAACAGGCAACATTTTAAGTGGCAATAACAGCCTCTTGCTCAGAATAGAAGTTCACCCCAACCCCTCTCCACGGGGAGAAAGGGAGCAATATGCTTTGTTGCGCATGGCATACCTGCTCCCCACTCCTAGCAGGAGAGGGCTTTTGTTTCTCCCGATATAGGTTGTTATACCGCATATTATGGTGGTAACGTTGCTTTCATTGAAACTAGTTATTAAAATCCCAAGGCGTGCGTAACATCAATATATCCTTACGCAGAAGAGAAGCGCTGTTTGTACAATGCACCTATCACTTTCAAACCCATTTCTGTTTGACCTGGGTATTTTGGGTTATTCTCATCACTTCCTGTTCATCTTTCGTTGGCTTGTCGTCACACCATATGGCCTATGGCGCTTCCGCCACATATCAGAATAAAATACGTATACTCAACAATCAAGCAAAAATGCGCAGGGCTCTTCTGGTTGGTTTATCTAAACCCTTTTTTTGCCGTGTGCTTACGCAGGCAAACCATCTTATAAATTCGGGTTCAGATACCCGTAAACTCATACTTACAAACCTTATGGCCTTGCAAAATCATAAACACAACACCTACGTCCTTTGGGTGATGGCAGCCTTCTCCCATCCCCTTCTTATGGGGAGCGTTGTGCAACATAACCCTCAAAATTAATGTATTTGTTTTTTGTTTGTTTGTAATTTCTACATTCATGGCCTCGGTTAAAAAAGTAGGTAAATAGCCCTATTTCTTGCCTGCCACGTCTTTTCCAACTTATCTGTTTTTAAAGAAGAAGACCTGCATTTGCACCATTTAGCCTTTCTATTTTGGTTTGCCATTATTTTCTACGCCCAATAACTCGCTTTTAGACCCTGAATGCCATTTTTAATGGTTATTTTGCCCTTTTGAGCATGTGTTTCTTAAAGGGTTTATTCTCTCATTCAGTGTATATTTATGTATCGCCTCGCATTTTGCAACTTATTTTTTTTTTTTGCCTGCGTTTGCTGCAAAATACGCATTTAGCACCAAAACGTACTGCATTTTGCACCAAAACGCCTTACGTTTAGCACCAAAATGCCTTGCGTTTAGCACCAAAACGCACTACATTTTGCGGCAAATAGCCCCGAAACTTCGGTGAAAATGGTGGTTGCTTTAAATAAAAAATTCATTTGCGGTATTCACAAACCAGCGCACATCAAACTAACCTTCGCGAGAATCGATTTTTGCGGCCATTTGGGTGGTTGGTGAATAAAAACGCACTCATAATGTTAAATTTCTTACTGAAAAACAGACACAACTGGAGTTGAGTAGTTAGGGAGTTATGGAGTTAAGGAGTTAAGCCAAATGCCTAGGTAAGTGAACATTTCCTCTTTCACCTTTTTCTTTTAAAGGGCATAGCCGTTTTTCACCTTTCACTCACCACCTTTAAAAGGGCATATGCGTTTTTCACCCTTTTCACTCTTTCACCTTTAAAGGGCGCAGCCATTTTTCACCTTTCACCTTTTCACCTTTTCCTATCCACCCACAATTTTCTTTATGTCGTTCAACTTATTAAGCATATCACAGCGCTCGTTTATTTAATCATCGAGACCAAGAATCTCGTCATGAATTTGCGAAAGTACAGGGTCGTCTAGTTGGAAAAGCTCAGTTGCATGCCCTCGCGTTTTCGTCTAAGTGTAGCTGGTTTCCTCCACAGAACCGCCCACCTGTGCGTTGTCCGTTTCAAACTGTTTAAGCGGTATCCTTTTCACAATGCTTTGGGCATTCAGCGATATCGGCCCTGCCATACAGAACGAATGTTCGCTGCCACCGCACGTTCAAACGGCATAAAGATAACCTTTCGTTAAGCTCTTTTTCACTGACGTTTGAAGGTTTTGTGATGCGCTTAAAGTTCTTTTCATCTCATTTTAGTTCGTGATAATGGGTGTAAAAGGCGTTCGAGCGCGCCCCTTTGGGTTACACTCGTACGGGTATTCCCACGATGGCTAAACAATGCTGATACGTCGTACGTGGACGTTCCGCGCCCCAACTCGTCGAAAAAGAACCAGCGAACGGGGCGAAACATTGTTGAATGTTCGATGCTTCGGTCATTCTACCATAGTAGACTCTTGCTGCGCGTATTGTCGCTCGCCCCCACGCGTAAAGATTTTATCTACCGGTCAACACGCGCTGGCGGCCGGAACAGCGCCTGTCACCGGGGGCGATAAGCGCGCTGTTTGACCACGAGCAAAACAGACTTACCAGCCATGTTCTGGGCGGTGGTGTAATTCCTCTGGCGTTCAGTGGTGTTTAAGATGTCGTTGAGACATGATATTTTCCTTAGCCAGGCTGTTCATTTCTGATAACAGGATATCAGCCTTGGCGTATATCAACACGTCGCTATCTTCAATCACAGGGGCGCACACCTTAACGGTTCTCTTCGGCGGTTTTGGCGAAACTAAGCAGACCGATCGTTGCCACCACGTTGGGCCGTTTGCCAGCGGGGATAAACTCTTGCGTAGCCATGTGGTCGTTTAATTCTTCTGGGCACCTTATCCTTATACGATGTTGCGCACTTCGAGGTAATAACCAAACACGTTGTTGTAGCCAATTTAAGGCTACTGATGCCTGTTGCCTCGGCTTCGCGTTGCTGAATGTCGATGAAATCGCGTCGCCACGCGATATGTTGCGCCGTTCATTGATTCAGGACTAATCCCTCCTTGTCGCTTTGATGCGTTCTCCTGATGGCGGGTCGGGTTCTTTGTTTTCGTTCTGTGCCACCGACTTTCACCAAAAGGTTCATTTGTTCGCCTATCTGCGTATCGTTTGATTTCTCAGCAAGGCAGCTGATACTTCAGCGCTATATAACAGCAGTGCATTCTTAAGCTGAACCATCTCGCGAGGCGACACGGCCAGCGGCAACCTTCGGAAATAATGCGTTCTAGGTCTGTAATGCGGTGCAGTTGTTCATCGGTAAGTTGCGAAATTCAGGGATAACGGGTGCAATCACCTCAAGCCGTTGTTCGATGAGCAACACCTCTTTCAGTAGGAACACAACCATCGTCTTAACAACGGCCACCCATAGCTGTGACGGTTCGGTCTATCCATTCAACAGCGATGCACCGTCTTCTTGCATGGGTTGTATCGGTTCGAGCGACCGAATGGTGAACTTATCTAGTCGCACATAGCGGTCTTCTTCTATGAGTGCGAGCGGGGTTACGTGGCCGATATTGGTGTGTGCGTAATCTCTCTAAGTACTGCATGATGGCGCCAGCAGCCACCACTCCGCTTGAACATGCTCAACACCAAAACCTTTTAGGTTCGATTCCAAAGTGTTTAAAGCAGCTTTTGGCGCGCCGTTTGTTCAGTAAACACCCAATCATCAGTTCGAATACAATGTGTTTGTTGCCAAAATAGCGTTCAAAGTCCTTCTTGTGGTTGCGTTCGTACAGCACTTCCTTGGTTGCAGCACCCAGAAGCTTTCTACATAGTCGAACAAACATAAAATTGATAGAAATTCGCCCGTAGAAATGTCGAGAAAAGCCACGCCGCAAGCCGTTTTCCAAAGTGAACGGCTGCCGAGATTATTTCCTGCGTTAAGTACGGTGTCGCCCATTGCCACTCCTGGCGCGTAGTTCGTTATCACCCGCGTTTCACGGCGTTTTCGTTGGTTTGATCTTCCAGTTGGTCGCATATAGCCACGTTTGCCGCCCTGATGAGCTTGGGCAGATGGGTATCCAGCGCATGATGGAAAACCCGGCCATCTCTGTGGCATCGGTATGCCTTTGTTGTGCGTTTGGTGGTAGGTTGTACGCGCGACGCCTCTGTATGACATGCAGAAAGTGCCGCAACGGAAAAGCAACAAGGCATCGGGATGTTTAGCCTTGAAGAGGTAAAATTGCTTCATCATGGGGTTAACCCTGATCGTTTTGCGCCACCATTGTATGGGTGGTTTTATTATATTGCTTTTCTGGGGTTCAGTTTGTCTGACAAACCCTTGTTGTCCTCCTGTTTGCTAAATTCTTCTTGTGGCCTAGTTGTTCCCTGTTTCTGGCCCAGCATTCTTTATTTTTCGGTCAGAAGAAACGGCGCACTTCGCAGCCCTTTCATGCCACAACAAAAACCTTGGCACTGCCGAATTTAAGGTTCTTATCTATGCGAACAGGAACGTGGTTGCTGTCGTCGTGGCAAAGAAACGTTTCCTTGGGCTTTCTATTGGGTTTGCGCGCTCGATGCAATTCGTTCCGAACGGTATTTCCGCCATCGTCTCCTTCAACCACCGTTTGCCCATTATATCTCGGCGTTGCAGGAATAAAAGCAATACGTAACC
>BNJS01001620.1_pt1 | contig 126503 bp, 147 predicted proteins | sample 8540461 | NCBI WGS metagenome assembly BNJS01 (sample SAMD00202454, study PRJDB9452) | human saliva metagenome | isolation source: human saliva | place: Japan
GTAATAACGTTTTCACCTTTCATTGCTTTTCATAATCCAGTAATCATACCAGCTATTCCACTCTTCTTTAGGAAAAAGGAATTATACCTCCCCATGCTTGGTTATATGACATGGTTTCCGTATCTGCCATCATCTTCTGCCGAAACCAAAGATCTTCCAAAGACGGTATATAGCGTGATGAGGTTTTCCCATTCGTCTTTCGTTACTAAACTTACGTGTCCCTTTCCTTCACTATTCACTTTTTGATATTTTTGGTTCCTACTGTTTGGCTTATCCGGTATCGTCATTTTAATCTTCCCCGCCTCAAGTAAAGGTTTAATATATTTTTCTGAAAAGTTTCTTCTACCGGCCACCCCCATAAATTCTTGCATTTCTTTCCTACTACGAGGTATAGAACAAAATTGAATAAGATCTTGTACTGTGACTTGCTCCTTATCTTGTTCCTTTACTTGCGCCTTATCTTGTTCCCTTGGAGCAAAATCTTCAGTCGGTCCGACTGTAGCCGTTGCCGCCTCGGAAAGGGGAATCACTGTCAAAAAAATATCTGCCTCTGTAAATACAGGCTCTCCGCCAGAATACATCTTCGTGTATTTATAGCTGTTTCTCATACCACTTCCAAGCTCATCCGCAAGTCCAATCTCTCGGAAAACCTTTGCTATCGGCGGATTCTTTGCAAATGGCCTGAATGTTTTCAGATTCAGGTTTCCGTGTCCATGTGCAAGGTTGGCATTTTCTGTTGTAATCTTATCCCTCTCAATGACGAGTTTCGGTATATATCCGCTGGAAAAATCACGGTGCATAAGCAGGTTAGAAATAATCTCACGCAGGATTTTATCTCTGGCGCTTACTCTTTGGACACCATCCAATATAAAAACATCATTCAGATGCCTCTTTCCAAATTCCATCAAACGATCGTAGCTTTCAATTTTATTATATGCGTTCATTGAAAAGCCTACGCTTGCTTCCGCAGGTCTCATCTAACAAGACCTTATCTTTAATACAATGTGCTTTTCCGGCAAATGTAGTCCAATACCCATGAAAAAGCCTGATTTCAGGGCTTTTGTGGCATCTGGCAGACGCAATCCGGCCTGTGAAATTACTCAGATACGCTCTTGCTATTGCTATGCTCATTCCGGCTGTGCCTCCTTTCCAAACCCCTAAAGGGTAATCCTTAAAAAGTATAGCTATCCTTAAATTGTGTAGGAAAACCTTAAAATGCTTAATTCTAGCCCCATCTAAGCATCATCGACACAGTTCAAAAGCTCTGCATTGACAGTTTCCTGTACCCCTCATTAGGCTTTGATATACGGCACAATCACATCGTAGAACTTCTTCGTCCAGTCAGCTTGAAAGTTTGCCATCTGGAGCCAATCGGTCTCGTTCTCGATGCTGACGTTACTCAACTGAATAAATACCTTTAGACGACTTAATGTCATCGCCACGGTTCCATTGCAACGTAGTTCCCAGAGCTGATTCGATTTCGTCTTTATGAGTGTAAAGACTATCGAAGGCGTCCTTATTTTCCTGTTTATTTCCTCTACCAAAGACAACCTCTGCTCTCGCTACATCATAGTTTGATACACAGCACAGACAAAATCCACCAATACCAAAGAAGCCGTTAATCCAATTATCCCTCGATGGATTAACATTGGAAAAGGAACCATCCTCACCATGTGCTTTCTGTATAATTGGCAGTGCGTATGTCCAATATTTCCTACGAAGCTCAGAGCGGCTGCCCGGTTCATCTGAATTGTCTTCATTCTCGTCGCGCAGGTAAAATACCAAGTCTGCCGGATCTTCATCATACAGTTTGAAGAGACGGCTCAGGACAGACAGCTTGCTCTGTGTATTGGTGTTTGTCCACACATAGATGCCGTCGCCAATTTCCAGCGACTTAGTGAACGCATCCGGATTCATGTTGAAATGAAGAGCGATGTTTTCCTCCTTCGATATGGCCAGCTTTGTGATAATAGCCTTGTCCTCAGCATACAGAATCTGAATAACTTTCTGGAACATCTCAACCCAGCTTGTTACCGGCTGTTCAGTGTTCTTAAAGGTGAATTTGGCAATCAGGCGTCCAGTCAGCTCGCCCTCATCTTCAAGCGTATATGTGTCTAACTGCTTTTCTTCTGGTTTATATTCTACGACAGGTGCTGCCCAGATCGACAGAGCCCTGCCCATAAGATATTCGCTTCGCGCCTCCAGCTCCGCCAGCGTCCACTTATCCTTCTTGGCTATCCAAGTGTTCATGCGGATACCACTGTCATCGAAACCATTCTGCATTGTTTTCTTCTCGGTGAAAGTACTATTACTAATACTTCGAGTTATAGGCCGTCAGCGTAAGATTTGCCATGCGATGCAACCACAGCTCATGTATCCGCTCATAGTCATCACCCAGCTCCTTCTGCCATACCGGTGTCAGACGCTGAGGCATGATGTGCTCAATCGAATAGGTGCCATCATCACAGTGACGATATCCATCCTTATCCTCCGAAGTGCCAAAGTTCTCGAAGCGCTCAAGAATGTAAATTTTATTCTTGCTATTCATCTGATACACTGGACGTTCCTCAAATGCCGCCTTAAACTCCACATCGTCCGGGAAGCGGGCACGCTCCTTCTTTGAAAGAAGTGCATACTAAAGCTTCTCGACATAGTCATTCTCGATGCCGTCGTAGCGGACGATTTCCCGGTGCAGCATGAGGAAAATTTTATTCAAAGCATTTGTCGGCAGGTCACACATCGTCCTGCGGAACAGATAGTTTTCTGTCGTCAAGAAAATCTCCGTGACCTGTGACAGCGTCAGTTTATTTTCGCTATAGAGACGCAGTACTTCCAGGAAATACGGTCTTGTTACCGTCGTCTCCAAACGATTTAGTCGATCAATGCAAGCATCAAGAGATGCAATGCCAGAGTTGCCATCAAGGAGAATCTGATAGTGTTTGGCATAGGACAGCATCTCCGCAAGAAGCAGTTCAGTCTCAATCTTTCCGATTTCCACGAAGTCTTTAAAATTGATATAAATTTTCTTCTGCTGAGGGATGGCCTGCTGCTTTACACTCAGGTAATCCCGAATGAAAGCGCTCACATCATATTTCGTACAGACCTCGATCTTATTCCAGTATTTCTCGTAATAGTCCTCCTGTTCCTTGTGAGGTAATCCCATCAGAATATAGTTTCTGATTTTGTCACCCTCGCTGAGATCAAGGCCGGTCGAATTCAGACTCTCAAAAATGAGTTGCGGATTATCATCCATATCCAGCCGGATGTTTATAATCTCCAAACAGCATATCGCATCATAAAGCTGGTCGATGGTGATTTCCTGCTTCTGAATCCGGTCATAGAAATAATCGTAGTTCACCGTCAGATTGGACTCACGGATATGCTCTGTCGGATCAGTGAACAACTTCCCAAAAGCCGTCTGGTCATTCTTTATCGGCTTGAGCTTGATACGGGTATCCTCCGTTTTCCACTTGTCCACTAGATATTCTTCAAAAATACGCTGCTTTAGATTAGCAGTCTCCGACACAATGACACCCTTATCAATCAGGGTTATACATGGCAGGAACGAGTAGCGAGACTGTCGTAGGCGCTGCTGGCCATCGATGACCAAGAACTCCCTCATTATGGCCTTCGGTTGTGAAAGCGGAAACAAGGCTTCCGAAAAAGTGGCTCTTCCTGTCTCCCTTGATAATTTTTACAAGGTCATCGTACAACTGCTTGCAGTTCTCGGTCTTCCAGTCATAATTTCTCTGGTACACAGGGATAACAAAGCGTTTATCGGAACCCTCCATGTATTTAACAAATTTGCATTCTGAACCTTTCATATATCGTTAGTCCTCCTTCTTAGCTCCGTATGGTGCAGGACATGTTGCGGAGAATAGCCTCCCATGTGGCTCGTTCACTCTCATCACGGGCATTATGCTAGCGCTCGTCCTTCTTGACATCTTCGGCAATTTCTTGAATCTTCTTATTTATCTTGTCCTCGTCTGTCCAGTCACAGTTTCCCCAGACATCAGCTTCTGTAAAATGGACAATTCTTAATATGATTAAATTTGGCTTTTTGACGCTCTAATCTTCAATTTTTCCCAACTTACTAATGATGGTCTCTTTCCTTCAGGTACCTGGTGTAAGCATTGCCCCATTCCTTGGTACTTATCTATCCAATAGTTTTCAGCGCTTGCTAAGCGTTGAGCATCTTTATAATAATTATCGAATACATAAGGAACATCTTCCAAGACAGCAATTATAATTTTTGCTTTCGAATCTTTATTTGTATTTACTAACACTTTAATGTGCGTTCCACTCTCAATCTTATTCTTATGATATTCGGCACGTGTTGGAACCTCTTCACTTTTCCCTACATATTCACATATTCTATTGCCATCTTTTTCTATGAAAATTCCATATACTCCACGCACACATTTAATAATAGACTCATCAATAATAACACCCATACACATATTCCCTTCGAATACAGCAGATGAAGTTTCGGGATATAGCTTATTGGTTATACTTTAAAATATTATCAATGTCCTGTTTTAGGTAAGCAATATCCTACTTTCTTCTTCCAATATCCTGTTTTGCCATTCTAATATTCACGTTTTCGATTCTGTTGTATCTTCCGCTAATATATATTTAATGGAGCCAGAGCTACGTTCAGGTGTGAACACTACACTGAAACCATGTTTTTTATAAAAATGTTCCAAGCAATCAAAGTGTCCCTTATCAACCGATGAAAGTTGACCACATATATACTTTGCATCAGTGGTTTTACAATACTCAATAAAGTAACGCATCAATATCGAGCCGTTTCCCACATTTTCATCCTCAGCCAATATATCATCGATTTTGATATAAGGCTCCTCTCCGTAACATGACACATATGATGCCATAATTCTTGGATGATTAATAGCCCTATAGCGTTCACTATACAACATAAAACAGATATCATTATTAAAAACCCGTTGTACAACTAAAACCTGTTCTTTCATTTTGTTAACGCCTTTTCCAACAATAACATGATTCTTTTCTTCTAAGATGCTATGAACAAGCTCTATCATAATGGCTTTCTTATTCGCATTTATTTCAATCGTCCTTAATGCACGTTGATAGTCATTGCATATTTCTAATAGCTCTTTTTAGTATTAAGTATCCACCTTCTCAACATCTTGATCCCTCTTATAGTTTTTAATATCCAAAGATAAAATATGCCGTTATCATGTGAATTGTTCTGCTTCTGCTACAGTTATTATTTAAATTGCAGAATCCATATTATTAGTTATTTTCAAAATACTTTCCATACACCACGTTCCTTCTTTAAGAGCCACCATTTTAAACTTCATCAAATTATAATATTTTGGCACTGCCATATTTAGTCCTCCTTAATCTTGTATAAATCAGACTTGTCCGCGACCATTTGAAAATCCTGTACTTTACCCTCTAATGGAAGTGTATAGTATACCTCTTGATTCTCCATATCATTATTGTCTGTCCATAGCTCGCACTGAAGCATTACCGTAGCAACAGCATCATCCATGCCCTCCGGCGGGTATTTATGTTTCTTAAGGAGTCTCTTAATCATCATGCGCATCTTTGCACGCGCCGAATCACGCTTCTGCCAATCTATGGAACGGTTCTTGCGGAGTGCCTCTGTAAGTTCTTTTGTTATAGCTATCAGCTCACTATTTTCATAGAAGTCCTTAATCGTCTGCGGCTTGGTAAGGGCATCATAGAATGCCAACTCATCTTCAGAGAGGCCAAGCTCATCCCCGGCTTCATGTGCATCACGAATCTGCTTTGCCATTTTCAGAAGTTCTTCAATGACCTCCTCATTGGTAAGCATTCCGTTCAGATACCGGTTCATGACCCCCTGAATAATTTCACTGAATTTCTCAGACTTTACCACATTCGTGCATCTATATATCTGTACCTGCTCTGCAATCAGCTTTTTCAAAAGTTCAACGGCAAGGTTTTTCTCCTTCATCTTTGAGATTTCCTCAAGAAATTTAGGATCGAACAGGGAGAATTCTTCTTTAACATCGGAGAATAAATTGATAACACCATCGCTCTTAATGCTGGATTTCAGAAGTTCATTGATACGAGCGTTCATTTCCGGCAGAGATATCTTCTTACCCTCACCCTGATTCATTAGTCGCATCACTAGCACGCGGACAGATTCAAAGAATGCCGCCTCAATGCGTAGGTCACGTTCTACCAGCGATGAACAGAGAGACAACGCCTGATGCAACAACAATGCCTCTTTGATGAAGTCTTCGCGTTCTCTTTCTTTGTCGGTTCCTACAATAAAGTTAACCGCGCCGGTGATAGCCTTCGAGCGTTCAAGATCGGTGCCGTTCGTAAATTTGGAATAGTCATATCCGTGGAACAGGTCGCGGCAAATGGACAGCTTCTCAAGAAACTTCGGATAAGCTACTTTGGCGATATCGGTATCACCATAGTTCTTTTTATCACGAGCTGTATAGTCATTCATGGCCTGCTTCAAGGCTGATGCAATGCCAACGTAGTCAACAATCAAGCCGCCTTCTTTATCCTGAAAGACACGATTGACGCGAGCAATGGCCTGCATCAGGTTATAGCCCTGCATCGGTTTATAAACATACATTGTTGCAAGAGAAGGAACATCAAATCCGGTCAGCCACATATCAACGACTATGGCAATCTTCATTTCGCTATTATTGTCTTTGAATTCCTTAGCGAGCTCATCCCTGCAGCGCTTGTTTCCAATAACAGCACGCCACTCTTCCGGATCTTTTATTGCCCTCGGTCATTACGACTTTGACCTTTTCTTTCCAGCAGGCGCAGCTCAAGAATACGATTATAAATCTTCATGGCGATTGCAGGAATACGCAACAACCATTGCTTTTTCCTGTCAGGGAGATCAGCACGGCAATTCTCATAGTGGTCAAGAATATCATTAACCAGTGAATCTATAGTAGCATCATTTCCAAGGACAGCCTCCATCTGTCCAAGCTCCTTCTTGCTCTTTTCAACCACTTCAGGATCAGCGTTATTCGCCATGATATCATATTCCTGATCGATAAGATGAAGTGTAGCTTCATCAAATTTCAGCTTGATTACACGGCTCTCATAATAGACCGGTCTCGTAGCGCCGTCCTCTACGGCCTGCGTCATATCATAAATATCAATATAGTCGCCAAAGACCTCACGGGTATTTCTATCCTTTGCAGCTATAGGTGTTCCGGTAAACCCAATATATGTAGCATTTGGAAGGCTGTCACGAATGATACGTGCCGTTCCGACCTTTATCTCGCCGGTCTTGGCGTCAACTTTTTCCTTCAATCCGTACTGGCTACGATGCGCCTCATCAGCCATAACGATGATATTGCGGCGCTCTGAAAGCGGCTCTGATGATTCTTCAAACTTCTGCATCGTCGTAAAAATGATGCCGTTTGCCTGCCTACCGTCCAGCCAGTCCTTCAAACCTATATCATTCTTACCTGAAGTCTCTGTCAATTTCCTGCAGGTAGCATGCACCGGTTCCTGACGCAGAAAATCTTTGCACTTAGCAAACTGTCCGTAAAGCTGATCATCAAGATCGTTACGGTCTGTAATTACTACGATAGTTGGGCTGTCCAGCGCTTCCTGCAGAAGGTGTGCATAAAAGACCATAGACAGAGATTTCCCGCTGCCCTGTGTATGCCAGAATACGCCACCTTTACCATCAGTTACTGTCGCGTTTTTTTGTAGATTCAATAGCCTTTCGGACTGCAAAATACTGGTGATAGCCAGCCAGAATCTTAAACTTCTTCAATCCCTCACTGGAGAAGCAGATGAAATTTTTGGTGATGTCCAGCAGGCGCTCTTTTTCAAACATTCCCTCAAAGAACGTATCAAACTGAGCGTATTGCGTATTTTCATAACTGCCATCTTTTGTTTTCCATTCCATGAAGCGATCTTCACCGGAAGTGATGGTTCCGGCCTTGCTGGTCAGATGATCGCTGATTACGCAAATGCAGTTATAGATAAACATTGACGGGATTTCCTGCATGTAGTTTCTGATCTGCAGGAATCCTTCGGAAGCGTCTGTTTCCTCACGAGATGGCGACTTCAGCTCAATAAGTACAATCGGCAGGCCATTTAAGAATAGAAGAACATCCGGACGCTTATTACTGTTTTCAATGAATGTCCACTGGTTTGCTACAACAAAGGAGTTATTTTCAGGATTTTTGTAGTCAACAATATAGACGAGACCGGAGCGCTCCTCGCCCTTAACGAAGTACCAGACTTCGATTCCATGCTGAAGATAATCCATAAAAAGTTCATTTTTCTGGACAAGTTCAGCGTTCTCAAAATTCTTCAATTTGAACAGTGCATCCGATAGCTATCCTCCGGCATGGTCGGATTCAGTCTATGCAGTGCGGATAGCAATTCTTTCTTCATATAATGGACTACGGAAGTCACGCTCCAAATCCGGCGCGTAGACATACCTGTATCCCATGTTCTGGAATAATTCGATGATTGAATTCTCGTAGTCCGCTTCGGTATAAAATCCTGACATAAGTCCCACTCCTTTGTTTCTATTCCTACATTATACTAACTTCCTCTTCTGAAGGGTGTGTTTTCTATTCATTTCTACTCCGTTTCAAATTAAACAGAGAATTTGACAGCAATGGCATCGTGTGCTCATGTTTCGCTGATAACATCGTTTCGATGCCACTCAGAAACCTGGTCCTTGTTTGTTTCAGGATTTGATGACCGTTATCGATAACGAGCAAACGCCACCGCTGGACTAAACAGATGCTCCACGACTATCCAGTGCATAGATGTTTGGTGCCCATGGGCACTACACAGATGCTTCAATAACTGCAGTAAATACGTCGAACGAGTCACCTATGCGACAATGGTAGCAGTAGTGGACGTCGCCTGCACTGATTCTGATTTCGGCAGTCAGGTGCGAAGCTTTAGCGAAATGAAATATATCGTAACAAAGGTTGCATGGATATCCCGTATGTTGGTGCATCTAGAGCCACGTCAATAAGCTTCCACTAGTATACCTGTATCAATGATCTGCGATTCATCCGTGCTGATTTGGTTGCGTACAGTATAGGCCTGTACAACTCTAGTATAAAGGTTAGCTGCATATAATCAAGCATCCTATTTCTTTGTCCCTGAAAACACCAAATTAGAATGCTTTTGAAGGACAGCAAAGCTACAATCAAATCGGCTTTATGCTAACTACAACGAGAAAATGAACGCTTAAGCTGCACTGTGTGACACCTTACCTCGACTGATGTCCCGGTGAACTGGATGTCTCAAACATTGATCTTTAGGCTGCTAAATTCTTGTTTATTTTCTTCCTCATTTCTCCCTCGATCTTGTCATCAATGCCTCCAAGAATTCCAAGAATCTTATCTTGTGTATTTATGTTAGGTAAAACAAAACTCATTTTCCTCATACTTGCCTGACTCAATTTTGGCTGAGCAGATCCAGTAATATATTCAGAAAGATTTTTATTGTTTATCAAATAATAGAAGTATCTCAACCGGCACTCATTCGTAGTTGTTGCAATATGTGCATGATTATTAACCCAAAATTTCCCATGCACCAGTTGAGCCACATCTTGTTTTTGAGATTTTAGGTTCTCTCCATCTTCTGCAATTAACACATATTCCCCATCGAACAAGTAATTATCTACATGGTCGATAACTCCTTGTGCGCCATAATAACGATATGTCCCTTGCCTTTTCTGCCTTTCCATTGCAGAAAGTGGAATTCGATCTTTATCGTGTAAAATTACTACATCATCAAAGCTATACGTTTTCATAAATCTTTACCTATCCAATATATTTTTTATGTGCCAGCTTCACATTGCTTTGTTTAACCATTGCATACTGAAGTGTTGTATCTATTCGTTTATGCCCGAGAAGCTGCTGCAACTGTTCTATCGGCATTCCTTTATCAATCGCCTTGTCGCAAGCGTTCTCCGGAACTTATGAGGATGTACCTTATTAATGCTCAACTGCTTGCCAATTTCACGTACGCGGGATTCAACTCCACCAATCGTCAAGCGCGAATGAGGCGCCTTCAATGTAACAAACAGTGCTTCGCAATTATCATCTCGGCTCTCGATATACTCTTGAAGATGTATCTTCGTGCGAGCGTCAAAATAGACGATGCGCTCTTTATTCCCTTTGCCGAGCACCTTGCATTCTCGTTCATTGAAATCGAGGTCTGACTGATTCAATAACACGAGTTCGCCAACGCGCATTCCAGTTGAAGCCAGCATATCAATCAGCGCGAGATCTCTTCTCTCCTCACAACTGTCTCTCATCTTTTCCAGATCTTCATCCGAATAAGGTTCCTTGATACTGCTCGTTGTCTTTACCTTGTGAATTCGGCGGATGGGACTCTTGATCAGATATTCCTCATCCTCCAGCCATGAAAAAAAGCTCGATAGGATCCGACGAACATTGTCAATCGTAACCCGGCTAAGGTTCTTTCCTTCTGATAATCAGTCAGATAAGTCCGTAGATCCTCCGTCATGATATGCGTCACTTCTTTGCCAGTCTCCGTTAGCATCCGATTGACCGTGTTCTGGTAATAGGTCAATGTCTTCTCAGAACAACCCTCGATGCGTTTTGCCTCCAGAAACTTTTGCAGCAGTTGCTGACTGCTGATTTCATCTGCATCCTGCTTATCCTCCATGTACTTTGACAGCACAACTTCAAGCGTATGTTCCAACATCTTTGCCTGTGCATTGTCCAGAAGCGACATCATTCGCTGTAATACTTCCTGTTTGATCGCATTTTTCATATAGCCGTTTCTCCTTCTATAGATTTTCCAGAGAACGACATCAACAGCAGTTCCGTTGGTTGTTCCTCCCGCCGTTGGTAGGAGGTTATAATCTATTTCTTGTTTTTATCTTTGGCTTCCTTTTCGAGTGCCTTTACTGTGTCAAGATATTCCTTCTCGACTGGCGTAAGCGTCTGCACCTGATATTTGCGGTATTCAGTCTCCGCCTTTTCAATCGCTTGATTATGGCTAATTTTTCCGGAATCCTCCAGTACCCTTTCTCCTGTACTGCTGAGAAGCTTATCGAGTTGAGTGACATAATCGCTCATGTGCATCGGATTATGCCGCATCGCTTGAATTTCCGCAAAATCAAAGTATCCGGAAACAAGGTTGTTCAATATTTTTAATTCGCCTTCGTCGAGATAATTCTTTGCAATCCCTATGTCGGACTTTACCGGAAAATCGCCTTTGAATGACTTAAGCCCCATAAAAGGTTTATTCGCATCGGCTCGCTCATAAATCAGTTCTGCGGCTGTATGACCATGGGCTGCGTAATGAAGCTTATTCTGGACCATCTTAAAAAAAGCAATCGATTCGTTGCTCTTAGAATCATAATCAATACTCGTAGCATATAGATCCAGCACCTGACGGTACATCACTTTCTCACTGGATCTGATATCCCGGATCCTGTCCAGAAGCTCTTTCCAGTATGCTCCTCCGCCATTTCCTTTTAATCTCTCATCGTCCAGTGCAAAGCCCTTAACCATGTATTCTTTAAGGATTGCTGTAGCCCACCGTCTGAACTGCGTAGCAACAAGAGATTTGATCCTATATCCGAGAGATATAATCATATCCAGGTTGTAAAAAGGAATCAGCCTTGATACGGTTCTGTCGCCTTCCTCTCGAACCTGTCGGAATTTCCGACAGGTTGAATCCTCGTCCAGTTCGCCCTCCTCATAGATATGCTTAATGTGCTCAACAACATTTGTTCTTGATGTTTGAAACAATTCTGCCATCTGTTGTTGAGTAAGCCATACAGTCTCATCCTCAAGGCGAACTTCTATATTAGTTTGACCATCTTCTGATTGGTAGATGATGATCTGTCCTTTGTCATCATTATTCACTTGGATCTCTCTCCTATATCGTTATCGCATAAACAAGGAATTTAGTAGCCTAAAGGTCAATGTCTGAGTTACATCCAGCTCTCGGACATCAGCCGAGACGAGGTGTGCACACAGCAGCCGTGCTGTAAGCGACATTGTGTTTTCGTCTGTGCATTAAGCCGATTTGTCCCATACACTGTCACTTCAAAAGCGTTCTAATCGGTGTTTTCTAAGTGATGACATTCATGGGACTGCTTCGACATGTATAAGTCAGGCTGCTGACACTAGGTTGAACATGTGTTGAGGACACATGCGGTTGTGCCGCAACCAAATCAACTGGATGCATCGCAGATGTTGATACAGGTATAGTGGACGTGATGTGGCTACGTGACCATAACAACATTACCTGATCATTACGGCAGCTTACTGACAAGACGAGTCAGATGACCAAATCGATATTCTCATCAAAGCTTCATACCTGGTGAAATGAGCATATCTGAGCTGAGGATGTGCAGTACTAGGCGATGTGCATGCTACTCTGTTCGACGTATTTGGTAGCAGGGTGTAAATCGTCGCTGCAATTACGCCAGAGCACCAGCGCCCATGATTGGATAGTCGTAGACAGTCTGTTGTAAGCAGTGGCGTTTACCTCGATTATGCGTGATAACATATAGTCAAATGCACCAGCAAAGCGAGTTTCTGAAATGGTAGCATCGCGTGTTATCAGCAGCACTGATGGCATACTGATGCGGTTGCTGTCAAATTCTGTTTATCTCATTGTTCACCTCGATTTTGTCATCTAAATCTCGGAGTATTGAAGCCACTACCTTCTGTTCCACCAGTGATGGCAATTCCACTTCAATACCATCAAATGTGTCTCGCGTGATAGTATCAAACACCGAGCCATGAGTATTCTTTTTCAAAACCACCACGTTGTGCTTAAGCAAGTAAAATAGATATTCCTCATCAACAAGACCTTCTTTTGCGCTAAGTCCATAACATGACTGATTAAAAGCCATGGGATATGGAATCATCGCCATTTCTCCGACAGTGCCGCGCGCTGAAATTATTGAATCATTTCGCTGTAGCAATTTCGTCGAACTATTGTCAAGTCCAGCTTGTGTAATGGTCCTCTCCGTTTCATAGACGTAGCGATAATCATTGTTAAAGTCTTTTACTGAAAGCCATGGAATGTCACCATTCCAATATTCCGGCTTACTTGTCTTTGGAGTTCCTCCACCAATAATATCCATTATTTCGGAGAGTTTATATTTCATACCCAATCGCTCCTAACTTTCTTCTGATCTCGTCCTCCAGTTCATGGGACTTGGCGAACATATCGGACAGTTCCGATGTCAGCCGCACCATTTTCTCCTCAAAAGGCTCACCATCATCTTCCTGATCCTCTATGCCAACATAGCGTCCCGGAGTCAAAACATAATCTTGCTTTGCGATATCTTGGATTGTTGCTACAGAGCAGAAACCTTTTTCATCCTCAAGCGTGCCATTCTGGAAAGCTTCGAATGTATCCGCGAGTTTTTTGATATCTTCCTCTGTAAAATCTCGATGCTTACGGTCGACCATGTGTCCCATCTTGCGGGCGTCGATAAAGAGTGTCTTGCCCTTCTGTTTCTTGCCCTTTGAAATGAACCAAAGCGTCGCAGGGATTGTTACGCTATAGAAGAGCTGCGGAGGCATCGCAATAATGCCTTCAATCAGGTCATCTTCTATAATCTTCTTTCTGATTTCACCTTCGCCTCCAGTCTGGGAAGACAGGGCTCCATTTGCAAGAACAAGTCCAATCTTTCCGTTCGGTGCAAGGTGGTGGATCATGTGCTGAATCCATGCAAAGTTGGCATTACTCGCAGGAGGAAGTCCGTATTTCCAGCGAACATCGTCCATCAGCTTTTCCTGTCCCCACGGATTGTAATTGAAAGGAGGATTGGCCAGAATGAAGTCTGCCTTCAATGTTGGATGAAGGTCTTTCGTAAATGTGTCGGCATGATAACTACCAAGATCAGCATCAAGACCACGAATCGTAAGATTCATGATGGCCATCTTCCATGTGTCCGGATTGGCTTCCTGACCATAAATTGAAATCGATCCTCTTTTAGCGGAGTGTGCTTGAATGAACTTCGCGCTCTGTACGAACATGCCACCACTGCCACAGCAGCAATCATATACACGCAGTTTGAATAAGGGCTGCAGAACTGACACCAGCGTGTGTCACGATACTGACGGTGTATAAAACTCTCCGCCGCCTTTGCCTTCCTTTTTCAGCAAACTGAGCGATGCAGTATTCGTAAGTTCTACCGAGGACATCTCGGTTGCTGTCGGTCTCCCATATCCATATTGGTGAGAGGTCAACGACATCTCCGAGGACTCTTTTGTCCAGATCCGGACTGGCATAATTCTTTGGAAGTACATTCTTAAGTTTCTTATTGTCGGCTTCTATTGCACGCATAGCATCATCAATAATCCTTCCAATTTCGGGCTTATGCGCTGCTGCCGCAATCTTATTCCAGCGGGCCTCCTCCGGGACAAAGAAAACATTGTCCTCCAAATATGCATCCGGATCATCCTCGAATCCATCTCCTTCAGCAACAAGCTGTTGATACTTTCTGTCAAATGCCGTAGAGATGTACTTCAGGAAGATAAGCCCAATTATCACGTTTCTATATTCTGATGCCGGGATATGTCCCCACAACACACATGCTGCATCCCATATCTGCTTCTCAAAGCCAATGTTGGCAGTATTTTTAACAGCCATTTTCCACTATCCTCCATTTTCTATTTGTTCTAGATTAAATCATATTTTTACTTTGCTGTAGGCCTACGTATCCATTATACTACACTAACTCTTTTAAGTACCTTGTAACAAATGTACTTGCATTCTTACTTCCTATAATCTGACTTTAATACTAGTTTGTTGATTCACTTCTGGTTTGGACAATAACGCTACCGTCTCCACATGGCCGTTTCTCGAGAAATTATCAATGCCCACCCACTTCTCCAGTACATATCCACCTTCTCTTAGGTACTTCATATCTCTCGCCAGACTTCCCGGGTCACAGCTTACATAGACAATGCGCTTGGGGCTAAGTTCCAATACTGCGGAAAGGCAAGCTTCGTCACATCCTTTTCTGGGGGGATCTAAGGAAACCACATCCACCAGATTTCCCACGTCCTTGCCTTCCCTCTTCTGTTCTTCCACCCACTTGGGAAGGACTTCCTCTGCGGCTCCCACGAAAGAACTCCTGTATTATGAAGACCGTTCTTTTCCGCATTTTTCTTGGCATTCTCAATGGCTTCCGGAACGATTTCCAGCCCGTAAACCTGCTTTGCCTTTTTGTGCGAGGAAAAAGGAAATGGTACCGATTCCGCAGTAACAATCCCAAACCGTTTCCTCTCCTGTTAATGCCGCATACTCCAAAAGCTTTTCCCATAGATTTTTCTCGGTCTGCACAGGATTTCACCTGATAAAAGGAGGCACGGAAACAGAGAGCTCAGCTCCCTGATTTTATCCTCTATACCTTCTTTTCCCGTAAAGGCAATGCGTTTCTCTTCCCTAAAATGGCATTGCCCCTACCTTCATTAATATTGATACAAAGTCCCAACAATCTTTTCTTGAACTTTTTTATTTAACCCGCAATGTCCATCTTCTTCACTTTGTATGTCCACTCCACAGTGCAGCTCTGCTCTACTTTGTGCGTCCACTCCAATGCTCATCTGCTTCACTTTCTGCATCCATCTCCTAGGAAATCTCTTCACTTTGTAAAACCGCCTTCCTCAGCACTGAGCGGAAGTCCCTGCAACCTCTCCCACAGCTCTTTTCCATGGGACAAGTTCTTTCCGTTTAACACAAGGCAGAGCAGGATTTCCCCTGTAGAAAAGCCCTTTCTTAGGAAAATGTGGCGAAGCAGACCCTTTCCCTGTTTCTTCCTCATAGCGGAAATTTTGTATTCCTTGCCCATTCCTTTGATGCATTGCAAAATCATGGGATTTTCAGCGCCATTGATTAGGCAGTCCTTTGTTTCAACAATACGGTGGCTATGAAAGCCGTAAAAGCCCATGCGCAAAGAAGCGTAACTTTCCTGTTCATTCTCCGGACTCTTCTTGCATTCTTCGGGCCTTTTTCCGCCTACTGTTTTTTCCTCTCGGATTTCTTTCCCGTTCTGCACCGGATACTGGGCTTTATTCCGATAGCGCTCAGTCTTTCCCCCGAGGATTCCCTCTCCTCTCTTACGCACTTCCTCTTCCGGAATGCCTGCAATCCGAATGAGGCTTTGGGCGATTCTATCTTCCTTCCATGCAAGTTCCTTTTCATAGGATAAATGTTGCAACTGACAGCCTCCGCATTTTCCCGCGACAGGGCAAAGGGGTGCAATGCGATACGGGGAAGGCTTTAGTAGCTTTTCCACCTTGGCATAGGCGTAATTCTTTTTCACCTTTAAGATTCTGGCTTCTACTACGTCTCCCATCACGCTGTCCTTCACGAAAAAAACCAAGCCGTCTCTTTTTCCGACGCCTTGGCCTTCTTCCGTTAAGTCCGTAATTTCCAAAATGATAAGCTCATTCTTTTTATAGCTTTTCGTTTTTGGCATTCTGTCCTTCGACTGCAAGTCTTCTCCCTGATTGATTTTCCGATTAATCTCGTTTCCTGTTTTCTGCATAGACATCTTCAACCTTACTGCTTTTAGAGCAAACTCTTCGCCCTTCAGCCTTTCAAACCTTCGCTCTACAGCTCTCTCCCTCTTTCTCTGTACTTCTATCCCTGTAGCACCCTGCTCCTACCACCGTAAAAACAAACTCACAAGGCTTAAAAAGGGGAGCGCCCCTTGCTTCAAGATAATCGTCTTATCCGAGCTGAGTCCTCCATACACCGCAACCAAAAACATGATGCTTAAAATCACAACGGAAAGCTCCATGTTTCCGCCCGACCTGTACGTCCCGTAAAGAAGGGCGATTCCCAGTAAACCGTTATAAATTCCCTGATTTTTAAAGAGTGTATTCAGGTTTTTTCCTCTCAAGTCCCTCACGCTCATCTTAAATACACGGGCGGTGCTTTCGCTATCCGTCATAAAGCTTTCCAGTAGCATGATATACAAAAAGAGTACCGCACTGCCGCTCATAAGCATCTTATTTACGATACTGAATGCCATCTTATTTTTCTCCCTGTTTTTCTCTATGTTTTCCTCGATGAGTCTGGCATAAAACATATTGCCGTATTGGTAGCGATAACCGCCATTTTCCTGAATGGCAATCTTGTTCCGATAGGGGACGGTCTTTCCGCCGGATAAGTCCTTGGCAAAGCTCTCCGAAAGACTGTCCTGATAGCTTCCCCCATTCTCTTTTACGTAGTAGAGAAAACCGATTCCGTAGTTATAAGCCTGCCAAACCGACTTTTCATCCAGAGTAAGCTCTCTCGCCTTCGTTTTTAACTCTTTATAATAGCTTAGTCCCTGTTCAATGGACTCTTCCGTATCTAAAGTATTTACGGGCAGTCCCTTAGATTCGCTGGACTGCATAACATCCTTTAGCCTTCCTCCGGACTCTACATTCATAATCGCGTACAGGACTTCCAGATCCGCACTTAGGCCTTTTTCTTTGGCCACCCGCTCCAGCATTTCCCTATGCATAAGTACGCTTTTTGGATAATGCCAGTGATATGCCGTGCTTTTCCGGTATAGCAAAAGCAAAAGTGTAAAACTGAAGAAGATAAGTGCTACAACAAAAGCAGATCGAAAGAATTTATCCTTCTCCGAACTTTTCCTATGCGGTCCTATGATTCTTTGCCACCAGTTCCCCTTGCTGCTCTTTCGCTTCCTTTTCATTCTCTCCCTTTTTTAGCTTGGACTTCTCATTCGGACAAGGCTTTGCATTGGCTACCCGCTCTTCCTCTTCCTCAACGAAGGAAAAAAGAGCAATTCCATAGCCCTTTAAGGGATAAGCGAGGTGATAATTTCTTCCGTCACACTCTCCCTTTACTACAGGCAAATATTTTTCTTCCTTCACTAAGCCTTCTTCCGTGAGAAGAAGCTTCACCTTCTTTGTTTTCGGAAGTCCAACCCAATAATTTTCTCTATCTACCCCGGTCATATTTACTACAAAGAGAAGGCTTTCCTTTCGCTTAGCTCTTCCGCTTGTCAATGCTCCTTTCTCTGTGTCTGTTCCCTTTTCCGCTTTCTTATCTTTCCCCATGTGATTTTTGCAATTCCGGATAAAGCTGTAAATCGAACGGGAACTGTCATCCGCATTGACCCAAGAAAATCCCTCATACTCATAATCCGCCTCATAAAATGCAGGATACTCCTGATAAAGGTGAAGTAAATCGCGCATAAAATTATGAAGAGAGCGGTTCTCCTGCTGCTCCAGAAGATGCCAATCTATGGAACGCGCGCTTCACTCCACTCACTGTACTGCCCGAAGTCCTGTCCCATGAAAAGCAGTTTCTTTCCGGCATGGCCGAGCATGAAGAAATAGCCTGCCTTTAGGTTTTGGAAGCGTTCTTCATTCGTTCCCGGCATCTTTTCAATCATGGAATGCTTTAAATGCACCACCTCATCATGGGAAAGCACCAAAATGAACTTCTCCGAGTAAGCATAGCTCATACCAAAGGTCATTTTGTTGTGATGATAGCAGCGATAAAGCGGACTCTCCTCCATATAGCTTAGGAAATCATGCATCCAGCCCATATTCCACTTGAAATGGAAGCCCAGTCCCCCGTCCTCCGGGGCCTTTGTAATATCCGGCCAGGCAGTTGATTCCTCCGCAATAATAATCGCTCCGTCTTCTCTCTTTCGAATAAGGGAATTCAGATGCTTAAAGAACTCAATAGCCTCCAGATTACCGTTTCCGCCGAAGCGATTCGGTAGCCACTGTCCGTCTTTTCTGCCGTAATCCAAGTAAAGCATCGAAGCCACAGCATCGACCCTTAGTCCGTCAATATGATACATATCGTACCAGTAGAGTGCATTTCCTATCAGGAAATTCTCCACCTCGGTCTTTCCGTAATTAAAAATCTTCGTTCCCCAGTCCGGATGCTCTCCGAGACGAGAATCAGGATGCTCATAGCAGGCTTCGCCATCGAAATCGGCAAGGCCGTGGGCATCCTTTGGAAAATGTGCCGGCACCCAGTCCAAAATCACACCGATTCCGGCATTATGCAGGATATCCACCATTTCCATAAATTCTTTTGGACTACCGTGGCGGGAGGTTGGAGCGTAGTAGCCCGTAACCTGATAGCCCCAGGAGCCGTCAAAGGGGTGTTCCGCAATGCCCATGAGTTCCACATGGGTATAACCCATATAGTTGCAGTACTCCGCAAGATCTCTTCCTGCCTTCTGGTAACTGATAAAGCCATTTCTTTCAGGGCTTCCCTCGCGCTTCCAAGAGCCGATATGCACTTCATAGATAGCCATGGGACTTTCTTCCCAGTTTGTCTTTTTCCGGCTCTTCATCCATTCCTTATCGGTCCAAGGGAATTTTTCTATATTTGCCGTAACGGAAGCATTTCCGGGACGGAACTCACTGGAAAAGGCATAGGGGTCTGCCTTATAAATCCACTCGTCCTTTTGTGTCAAAATAGCATACTTATAGAGCTCATTTTCTCCCATTTCGGGAATAAAACACTCAAAGACACCGGAATCCGCCACATTGATCATGGCATTTCCTTCCGGATTCCAGCCATTTCTGTCACATACCACGGAAACTGCCTTTGCATGGGGTGCCCAAACCGCAAAATGGACTCCCTTTTTTCCTCATAAGTGCAGGGGGGTGCTCCCATTTTCTCATAAATCTGATAATGTCTTCCCACTCCGAAAAGATAGCGATCCAATTCCGAAAAAAATCTGTCCATAATCCTCCCCCTATGCGTTGTAGCTCTTGTTTTACTCTTTTATCTCTTATATTACTTACTCTTATATTACTTACTCTTCTTTTGCTCTTTTCCCTCTTATAATGCCTGTAATTTCCGCTTTTCCTGTCCTATAATACTAGTTCTGTCTTATTTCATAGTTCTGTCTTATTTCACCTTAATCATTCTTCCGCTGTGTGCAGCACAGAAAACTTTGATTTGCCCGTACTCATCCATTTCACTTCTTCCTGTTTTTATCAGGTCAAATGCCAGCGTCGCGGGAATCGGTAATTTCAAACGAATATACTGGTCCATCGAGTCGTTGTTTAAGAGCACCAGCACTCCGCTGTTTCCATCCGTTCGAATAAAGGCATAAAGGCGATGGTCAAGATAAAGTTCCTTATAAGCACCTATCTGTAATTCCGAGTTCTTCCCATGAATCTCCGACAGCTTTGCCAGATAAGTTGGTAAAAGGCATCCGGTTTATAGTCCTCCGGGTATAAAGGGAGTTTCGAGTAAAAGCGCTCTTCTTCTCCTTTCCCTGTTCCCTTCTAAAGCATACTCCGCTCCGTAGTAGAGAGAGGGCGTCCCTGGTAAAGTAAAAGAGCCATATAGATTCCGTATAAATTCTTTTCTTCTCTGATAAAACCGAACTGATTCTGTCCGTACTGATTCTCTAAAAAGCTGTTGCCATCTGAAGAAGAATCTCATGATTCTTCCCCATCAGTGTCGCCACGTCATAGAAAAGTTCTTTTCGTTAAATGCCTTCACCAAAGCCTGGTAGAGATCATAGATGGCAAAGAGACTGCAGAGTCTCCGGATTGACATAGCATGAGAGGTTCCCCCTTCACGAAGTCTCCTAGCAGGAAAAATTCCGGCTTCATTTGTCCCTGTAAAATAACGATAGAGACTTTTGAAAAATGGATGTCGAGAGTCTGTACAGTTGGCAATCTGATTCTGTCAATGTCAAAATCGCTTAATCCATTCCTTTTGACTCGTCAATAATATGATACGAAGGTCCTCGTCATCAAAGTTAAAAAGGGATATTCCTCTACCTCTTCCAGGATGCATAGGAGAAAGCGTCTCCAGTTTCAGTCTCCTTGCAAAATCACATTCTTATACTCAGCTTTTATATGGAGATTTTCTCTCCTTTTCACAATGTAAACTTGAAAGCATAAAACTCTCTACTAGCTAAATACAAACTGCTTCATCAAAAAGTGCACGCATTCCCCATACTGTAGGGCACGATTAATATAGCGGCAGAGTTCCTCCTCCGTTCCCAGTTTCGGATTCATTTCACTAAAGCTTTTCATCCCATAGTGTAGAGGATCTCCCGAAAAAAGAGGCCCCAATATTACCGCATCTACCCCTAAAACTTTAAGATAGGATAAATATCCTTCCAAGCGGGATAAAGGAGATTTCTCTCCCTTCCTCTTCCCCAAACATTCCTCCCGGGGAGAATATGGTAAAAATATCGCACCATCGTACCAAGCCATCTGCTCGCTCCTCTATGCTATCTCCAATACATTCAAATTTTCTTTTACTGATTTTCTTTTACTGATTTTCTTTACTGATTTTTTTTACGATATCTTCTTAAACTTTATCCTTTCACTTCCAGCCGTTTCACAAACTCTCCAATCCGCTCCATGGCTATCTTTAAGTTCTCTAAGGAGTAGGCGTAAGAAATACGAATAAAGCCCTCTCCGGAATCACCGAAAGCCGTTCCGGGAACTACCGCAACTTTTTCCTCTTTCAGTAATCTCTGCAAACTCACCGCTGGAAAGTCCGAATTTTTTTATGGAAGGAAAAACATAGAATGCCCCAAAAGGTTCAAAGCAATCCAAGCCCATTTTCCTGAAATTATATAAGAGGAAGCGCCTTCTTTCATCGTAGGCTTCTCTCATCCTCTCCACATCCGGATCTCCGTTTCGTAGCGCCTCTATTGCGGAATACTGGGAGGTGGTCGGCGCACACATAATGGCAAACTGGTGGAGTTTCAGCATCTGCTTTAAAATGCGTTCATCCGCACAAGCATAGCCCAGTCTCCAGCCGGTCATCGCATAAGCTTTCGGAAAACCGTTAATATAGACGGTTCTTTCCCGCATACCCGGAAACTCGATAATCGAATGATGCTTTCCCTTATAGCTCAAAGAGGCATAAATCTCATCCGTTAAAACATAGAGATTATGCTTTAAAATAAGGGGCACTATCGCCTCCAAATCCTCTTTTTCCATGATGCTTCCCGTTGGATTGTTCGGAAAGGGAAGCACTAAAATTTTAGATTTTTCCGTAATCGCTTCTTCCAGCTTTTCCGGTGTTAAGCGAAACTCGTCCTTTTCTTCCAGAGGAATCGGCACAGGTACACCGTAGGCCATCTTTGCGCAAGGAAGATAGGAAACATAACAGGGCTCAGGAATCAAAACCTCGTCCCCCGGCGAAAGAATCACACGCATGGCAAGATCTATCGCTTCCGAGCCTCCCACCGTAATCATAACTTCGTCTTTCGGGCTATAGGAAATGCCGTGCATAGTCTCTACTTTACGGCTGATTTCCTCACGAAGTTCCATAAGACCGGCATTCGAAGAGTAGAAGGTTCTTCCCTTCTCTAAAGAATGAATCCCCTCTTCCCGGATATGCCAGGGCGTATCAAAGTCAGGCTCACCGACACCAAGGGAAATCGCGTCCTTCATTTCCGAAACGAGGTCGAAAAACTTTCGGATTCCACTCGGTTTTATCGCAAGAACCTCCGGATTTAAATCTTTTATCATGGGGATACCTGCATTCTTTCATCGGATTTGGAAATGCTCAACTTCGTTCCGTGATCCTTATAGCGCTTCAAGACAAAGTGTGTTGCGGTGGAAAGCACCGCTTCCATCGGTCCCAATTTCATGGACACGAAATTCGCCACTTCTTTCATGGTTCTGCCTTTAATCATAACCGTAAAGTCATAGCCTCCACTCATAAGGTAGAGCGCATCCACTTCTTCATACTGGTAAATGCGCTCCGCAATATTGTCAAAACCCATCCCCCTTTGCGGAGTAACCTTAACTTCAATGAGCGCATCCACCCGCTCATCCTTCGTATTATCCCAATTAATTAAGGTATGATAGCCACAAATGGTTCCTTCTTTCTCCATGGCCTCTACTTCCCTTGCTACGCTCTCCTTATCTTCCCCAAGAAGAGCCGCAAGGTCCTCCATACTAAGCTTTGCATTCTTTTCAATAATATTTTAAACATTTTCTCTCTCATACCTTTTCCTATTTCTCGTCATTTTCCTGCATCAATTCCTTTAAGGGGAAAACCATCTCTTCGGGAAAACACATTTTTCTTAGTTTTATGTCTCAACCCCTAAGATTTCTCCCCAATGGACTCTTATCCTGTCTATTTTACCCAATATGCCAAAAAGCTATCAAGTCCGCAGGGACTAAAAAGATAGTAGCAAAGACAGATAGACTCAAAGACTATCAAAGATCAGGTAGCTCCATGAAGGTCCCCTCTATCCAAGTGTCTCCAGTTCTTTCTCTTTTGTGAAAATATCTTCCAGACTATCCCCCTCCTGTTTATAAAGATAGGATTCTCCGTATTCGTCCTTTCGAATCCGCTTTTTCTCCGCATGAAAACGAGCAATACAGTTCGCTTCTATCCCTTTTTCCCGGGCAAGATACGAAAAGTCCTCCCTCTTTCCATTCGAAGTAGAAAAGCCCCTTTTGAGTGAAGGGCATAGGGAGAAATCTGAAAATGCTCGCAAAGTTCTATGGTACTTTGCAGGAATGGAATCTTCTTGTAGGAAAGAGAAAAGCCTCCCCCTCCCATTTTTCCAAGACCGGAGAGAATCCCGCCTCTTCCAAGGGGGAAAACTTCTGTTACGAAAAACTCATACATAAGCCCGGGAAATAAGTCTGCTAGCTCTCCTCGCTTGATTTCTCCTGCATTTTCCTTTGCCTGAACATCCGCTTCATATAGAGGAATAGGTCCTCCGCACCTCTCTTCATCCGTGAAGAGAAAGATATTTTCCGCAGAAAAAGAATGGCTATCCTCTTTCCAAAAAAGTTGAGGCAGTTCTTCTATTCTTCTTTTCTCTTCCCTTTGATAGCGTGTCGAAAAGGGAAGATTTTTTCCTTTTTCCCATAAAAAGCGGCTACCCGAAAGCCCCGGGTAGCCCAGTAAAACAAGATCCTCTATCTTTTTCTTAGATTCTTCTTTGTTCATCTTTTTATTTCCGTTTTCTCTTTGGCTCTTTATTAAGCGAACAAATTGGCTTTTTTAGACACAAACTGTTTTTTCGCTTTATTTAACGGCTATTGTATTCCGCTTTTGTTTTCCCTTACTTTTTACATTCTAGTAAGCAGCGGTGTCAAAACCATTCCCAAAACCATGAGAGCGGCTAAGACAAGAACTATTACCGCAGTAATCGATTTTTTCTGTTTTGGACTAAGCATATTTTCTCCTTTAGCATGACAAAAAATTTGAAGCCTTCCTAAGTCGGAGGATTCGACCGGCCTATTCTTCTTATCTAAGACTATTATTTAGTCTACTCTTCTACCTAAGACCAACTTTAGACCAATCTATCTTTCTTACTTTAGACTATCATTCGACCAGTCTACTCTTTCTTCCGCCAAATGTCTTTAGGAAAATCAAATTTTTTTATAAATAGGTTTTCTTATAAAATTCCAGTCTTCCGAGCGCTCTTGCTAGCGCCGCCTGCGATTTCTTAAATTCCATATAGCTTTGCTTTTGCCGAAGTTCCTCTTCTGCTCTTTCCTTAGCTTCCTCGGCTCTTCGAATATCCATCTCTTCCTTCGTTTCCAAAGTGTCCACAAGCAAAGTTAAGCGGTTATTGGCAAATTGCAAAATACCCTTTCCGACCTCAACATGCACCCAAGTGCCGTCCGGCTTCTGGGCATCCAGTACACCGATTTCCACTGCAACGACGACAGGCGCATGGTGCGCCATAAAGCCGATCTGCCCGTCCAGTGTACGAACATTCAGATATCGAAGCTTATCATCATAATAGACCTTATTCGTTGCGATAACCTTTGCACTGAACAGGCCTTCATTTCCTCGTATCATAAGGAACTCCTTTAGTTCTTTAAGCTCTCCGCCTTCTTCTTCACATCATCAAGATTTCCGACATTAAAGAAAGCAAGCTCCGGAATATGGTCCATTTCTCCGTCAATAATGGCTTTAAAGCCGGCAATCGTTTCTTTCAAAGGAACGTAGCGCCCGGCAACACCGGTAAACTGCTCTCCCACGAAGAAGGGCTGAGAAAGGAAATTTCGAATCTTTCGTGCGCGGTAGACGAGAAGCTTATCCTCTTCGGAAAGCTCTTCCATGCCGAGGATTGCGATAATATCCTGTAGTTCCTTATACTTCTGTAAAATCTGCAGTACGCTCTGTGCCGTCTCATAATGCTCTTTTCCGACGATGTCTTCTTCCAAGATACGGGAAGAGGACTCCAAGGGATCCACCGCCGGATAAATGCCCTGTTCCACAATCTTACGGGAAAGCACGGTTGTAGCATCCAAATGGGCGAAAGTGGTAGCCGGTGCCGGGTCTGTCAGGTCATCCGCAGGCACATAGACTGCCTGCACGGAGGTCACGGAACCGGACTTTGTAGACGCAATGCGCTCCTGCAGCTGTCCCATTTCAGAGGCAAGAGTCGGCTGATAGCCTACGGCTGAGGGCATTCTTCCAAGAAGAGAAGAACCTCGGAGCCGGCCTGCACAAAACGGAAGATATTATCGATAAAGAGGAGCACATCTTTATGCTGTACATCACGGAAATATTCCGCCATGGTAAGCCCTGTCTCCGCTACTCTCATTCTGGCACCGGGAGACTCATTCATCTGTCCGAAAACAAGAGCCGTATTCTTGATAACGCCGGACTCCGTCATTTCGTTATATAAGTCATTTCCCTCACGGGAACGCTCTCCCACTCCGGTAAATATGGAGTATCCGCCGTGCTCGGTCGCGACATTTCGAATCAGCTCCTGAATGAGGACGGTCTTTCCTACTCCGGCACCGCCGAAGAGACCGACCTTTCCGCCCTTTGCATAGGGGGCAATTAAGTCAATGACCTTAATTCCGGTTTCCAAAACTTCCTGTACCGGACTTTGCTCGGTAAAGGCAGGCGGTTTTCTATGAATTTCCCATCTTTCCTCTGTTTTAATCGCTTCTTTTCTGTCAATGGTTTCTCCCAGGACATTAAAGAGTCTTCCGAGGGTTTCCTCTCCCACAGGAACAGCAATTCCTCTTCCCGTAGACAACACTTCCATATCTCTTTCCAACCCCTCACTGGGCGCCAGCATAATGCAACGGACGGTATTGTCCCCCAAATGGTCTGCCACTTCCATGGTTGCCTTCGTGCCGTGGTTATCCACCGTGAGAGCTGTCTTAATAGTGGGAAGCGGACTTTCCATGAATTCCACATCCACAACAGGACCCATAACCTGTACGATTTTTCCTGTTTGCATCTACCCCTCTCCTCTCTTCCTATTTTTTCTTCGCCTTTGCCGCCCTTTGCGCTTTCGCTCCGGCAGCAATTTCCGTGATTTCCTGAGTAATCTGTGCCTGCCGCACACGATTGTATTGAATACGAAGCTTCTGCTTTAACTCATTTCCGTTTCGATTTGCTGCGTCCATAGAAGTCATTCTCGCATTCTGCTCTGCGCAAAACGACTCCACGAGAGCACTGTAGATATAGCCGTTTAAATAGTCCGGAATGATATTTTCCATCAGGGCATCGGGACTCGGGAAAATGTTAAAGGCCTCATAGTTTGCGGTAATCGGCACTTTCACAAAGACGGGGTGCAGCTTATCCAGAGGGAGGAGCTGCTCTTCCATGCTTTCCATCTCTAAAGAACTCTTCATTCTGGTGTAAGCAATATGCAGCTCATCAATTTCCCTATTTTGAAAAAGCTCCAGCATCTTTCTGGTAATTACCCTAGCTCTATGGAGTGTCGGATTCTGCGCTGTATAGTGAAAAGCTTCATCAATCGGAATCTGTCTCGTATGAAAATAGCTTCGCCCCATTTCACCGACTATGAAAAGTCGACTGTTTTTATACTGCCTTAAGAGCTCTTCCGTCTCTTTAATAACGTTGTGATTGTAGGCACCTGCCAGTCCCTTATCCGCCGTTACACAGATGATGGCAACCTTACTTTCTCCCTCGGCTATCCCCTCTCTTAAGTCAAGATAGGGGTGTGTATAGTCTTCAGGCAAATGTCGCATAACACGCGCAATCATTGATTGCAGAGTGTAGAAGTAAGGCTCGGTCTGGGCAAGCTCCGCCTTCGCCTTACGCATCTTCGTACTGGAAATCAGGTACATCGCATTAGTAATCTTTAGTGTATTGTCAATGCTTCCGATTCGATCTCTTAATTCTCTTGTTGTAGGCAAAATCCGCCTCCTTTACGAAAGTTTCTCCGCTTCTTTCTTCTTAAAATTATGGTAAGCGGAAATAATCTGCTCTACAAGGTCATCCGCAAGCAGTCCGGAAATCTCGATATTGCGTAAGAGCTCCGGCTCCTTCTCTTCAAAGTATTGAAGAACTTGCTTTTGCAGGCTCTTTACCTCTTTTTTCTCCACATCCAGGAATTCCTTATTTAAGGCTAAGACAAGCGTTACCACCTGCTCTCCTAAGGAAAGCTGATTTCCAAGAGGCTGCTTTAAGAGCTCCATAAGGATTGCTCCCTGTGTAAGCTGCGTCTTCGTACTCTCGTCAAGGTCGGAGGAAAACTGGGTAAATACCGCCATTTCTCTGTACTGCGCAAGGTCGATACGGAGAGAGCCGGCTGCCTTCTTCATGGCCTTTGTCTGTGCTGCACCGCCCACACGGGAAACGGAGAGCCCCACATTTACCGCAGGACGCTGTCCCTCAAAAAAGAGGTTACTTTCTAAGAAAATCTGTCCGTCCGTAATGGAGATAACATTTGTCGGAATATAAGCGGATACATCGCCGTCCAAAGTCTCAATAATCGGTAAGGCGGTAATACTTCCTCCGCCAAGCTCGTCGGAAAGACGGCAGGAGCGCTCCAAAAGACGGGAATGCAGATAGAATACATCTCCGGGATAAGCTTCACGACCGGGTGCTCTTCCCAAAAGAAGAGAAAGCGCACGGTAGGCTACGGCGTGCTTACTTAAGTCATCATAGACAATGAGCACATCCTTTCCCTCATACATAAAGTATTCCGCAAGAGAGGTCGCCGCATAGGGCGCAATATACTGAATCGGTGCCGGATCAGCCGCTGTTGCCGCAAGGACACAGGTATAGCTCATGGCATCGTGCTTCTTTAAATTCTCAACAAGGGCCGCGATGGTGGATTCCTTTTGTCCGATAGCCACATAAATACAAAGGCAGTTCTTCCCCTTTTGATTTAAAATGGTATCCATTGCGATGGAGGTCTTTCCGGTCTGTCTATCCCCGATAATTAGCTCCCTCTGGCCTCTACCGATAGGGAACATGGAGTCAATCGCCAAAATACCGGTCTGCAAGGGAACATTGACCGTTTTTCTGTCCAGAATTCCGGGGGCGGGCTGTTCAATCGGACGGTAGTCTCTGGTTACAATCTCTCCCTCGCCATCAATCGGATTTCCGAGTGCATCCACCACTCTTCCGAGGAATGCATCTCCTACGGGAATACCCGCCATCTTATTGGTACGAACGGCGCGGCTTCCCTCTACAATGCCCTCTTCGTCACCGAAGAGAATCACACCGATTCGGTTTCTTTCTATATTTTTGCACCATACCGCGGACACCGTTGTCAAAGACAACCACCTCTCCGTACATGGCATGATCCAAGCCATTTATGATGACAATGCCATCTCCCACGGAGCTAACGAGAAACCGATTTCCCGCTTCTCCGCCTTTAAGTCAAAGTCCTCTACCGAGCTTTGCAGGATACTTACGATGTCCTTACTGCTTCCGCCGAGGCGCTTATTCATCACTTCGTCGAGGAACTGCTGTCTTCTTCCCTTGGTACTCCAGTCATACTGGTCATTTCCCACCTCAAGAATAAAACCGCCTCCCTAAGGAAGCATCCTCTCAACTCTCATTTCAATATTGTGGGTATGGTACTTGTTATAGACAAAATTCCGGATACGCTTTAACTGCTCTTCCACAGGCTTTGTCACATAGCGAAGGCGAACATTTAACTTCGTGGATTCCTCTCGAGAAAGCCTTTGGTACTCCTCCGCAATATCCTTCCAGGAGCCTACTACGCCCTCCTGGCATAAAACCTTTAAAATATCTCTTACTTCTGTAGGAAAAATACTGTCGATTATGGCTAGTCTATTTTCCAAGGGAACAGTAGGGTCAGACAACTGAGATGCTGTTTCCGGTAAAACTTCAAAAATGCGACCGGTTTCCTCGATTTCACTCTTGGGAACATGCATTCTGTAAAGCTGTTGTGCATAATCACTGACTTTTTGCAGCATAATCCTTTACCCCTTCTTCTCTGCATCCTCTAGGAAAGTGTCGTAAAGCTTCTGGTTATTTTCCGCAGAATCCTTACTTGCCGCAATCTTATACGCAGCCTTTGCCACAAGCATAGCCACTTCCTCTTCCATCTCGTGCTGCTTCTGCTCTGCCTGCCTCTCAGCCTCTATCTTTGCATCGGCAATAATCTTTGTTGCCTTTTCTCTGGCATTTCCTATGATTTCATCATACTCGTTTGTGGCCTGCATTCTGCTCTTCTCGAGTTTTTCCTGACGCTCCGCATCAATCTGTGCCATAGAATCCTCATACTGCTTCTTTAAAGCATTGGCCTTTTTTGTCGCTTCTTCCGCTTCTCTATAGGAATTATCCAACTCATTTTGCCGCGCGGCAAGAATGTCCCGCACCGGCTTAAAGAGAAAACGGTACAGGAAAAATACAAGCACAAGTACATTGATAACGGTAAAAATAAAAGTTCTTAGATCAAGGCTCAGCATCCTTTTCCTCCTTAGCTTAACAACCGTCCTGCCCTTTACTTCAAGAAGAGAATAATCATTAAGCCGATAACGAAACCGTATATTGCGGTTGCCTCTGCGAGAGCACAACCCAAAAGTAGAATCGTCATAATCTTGGAACTGGCCTCCGGCTGTCTTGCTACCGCCTCCGTTGCCTTTCCTGTTGCAAGACCGATGGATAAACCTGCTCCGATACATGCCAATGCTGCGATTGCCGCTCCGATTGCTGTCATAATTCACACTCCTATTCTGTCGCCTTTGCGACCTACTCTGTTTACTATTTCTATTCTCTATCTGTTATTTCTGTATTACTATAATCCTTTATTCTACCGCCTCTGCAATATAAAGCGAGGTCAGGAATACAAAGACATAGGCCTGAATGAGACCGTCGAAAATATCAAAGTATAGGGATAAGATTGCCGGAACTCCCACGGGAACCACCAAGGTCACGAGCTCCATAATAACGAATGCGCCAAGGACATTTCCAAAAAGACGCATACATAAGGAAAGAGGCCGGATAAATATCTCCAAAATATTAATGGGGGTAAGAATCGGCATAGGCTTTGCAAAGCGTTTAATCCAGCCTCCGAGTCCGAAAGCGCGAATCCCTGCTGCTTCCACAAGGACGATGCTCATTACCGCAAGAGCGGCCGGGATATTCAAGTCCTTGGTCGGCGGCTTCATTCCGAAAATACCGGTCAAGTTTACAAAACCGATAAAGAGGAGCACCGACGCCATATAGGTACTGTATTGTGCCGCTTCCTCTCCGAGCGTTCCCTTTGTAAACTCATCCAGCTTAATGACGATCAGCTCCGCAATCTGCTGACGCTTCCCCGGGTTTCTGACACGAAGATTTCTCCCCAAAAGAAAAGCCGCAAGGATTAAGACAGCCATGACAAGCCATGTCACAAACACCGACTCCGCTATGGGGATTCCCCCAAAAAGCGGAATCGTAAAGGCGGTCTCCACATTCAATTCTTCTAAAAGAGACCGAGCAAGTTGTTCCATTTCCTTCCCCCTTCCTGTCTCTAAGGTTTTATGTTCTTTTTTAATACTCGTTTAGCATTATATTCCCACTATTTCGTAATGCAAGTTTTTTTAGAGAAAATGAATCCTCTTCTTAAAAAAATAAAATCTGCTTTATACGCTCCTCTTAGGCTTTCCTAGTAAAAAAGAAGCTGTGAAAACAGAAAATCCAAAGCTGAACCTCTTCTTCACAACTTCTTTCCTCACTTAAAAAAGTATGTCGAACTATAATCTTATCTTTGTTGTTTATGGTGCAACCGTTAAGGTTGTGGAGCCATTGTTACTTGCGCTTGATTCTGTACTCGTTACAGTATTTGTGCTTAGATTCTGTCCCGGACCGGCCATAGCAGAATTGCTTGATGAGGCAGAGCTCTCTACTTCTTCACTCCGTACATACTGCTTGGAAATATAAGCATCCTGTCCGTTATAGTTCACAATCACCCACTCACTGTCATAGTCGCCCTTGTATTGAATCTCCGTTCCGGCATCCAAAACAGTCAGCGTTTCCGAATCTGTTGTAGTGGGTTTTGTTCTGACGCGTACACCGGTAGTCACAAAATAGCGCTTAGCCGCTTCCGTCGTTTCTTCTACCGTGCTTTCCGCTTCCGTGCTCTCCATCGTCTCAGCAATAGTGGTAAGCACTGCTGTAGTTTCCACCACAGTTTTTCTTCCCTTAAAGACAAAGAGTCTTATCAGAAGAATCACAACCAGAAGAATCGCTACCGGTAAGGCAATCTGCAAAATGCTATACAAGTCAATTTCCCGTCTTGTCGATTTCTTTGCTTTTCTCTGACTTCCACCCGTTCTTGCAGCTACTCTTCTCTGGCCTGAAGCAGTTCTCTGTCCTGTTTTTACGCGTTTTATCCCTGCGCTGGAACTCTTATCTGTTCTGCCCTGTTGTTTTTCACTATTTCTCCGAATAGGTATTCCCAGCGCTCCGTCATCTTCCTCTTGGATAGCTACTGAGACAGTTTTTCTATCCGGATAGCCTTCTGCCCTAAGCTTCGGTGCCTCGCTACCATAGGAATCTGCACGGACTTTTGCTATCGTACTTTCTGTTTTTCGCTCTCTTCCGTCCTGACTTTCATCCATATAGGAAGAAAGTGCATCTCTAAGCATAGAAAAAGAATCATTTGCATCTTGTGCAGAAGGGTTATTTCCCATCTCCGCCATTTCTCCAAATGCCCGTATTCCATGATAAGCATCTCTAGCCTGCGCCGAAATAACCCCCCCGTCATAAAGCTGGTTGATATCTCCCTCCAGATTGCTGGATACCATCAAGGCCTGGTCTATCTGCATACGTACCAGAAGTGCCAAAATCTCTTTATCTAAAATAACAGCTTCTCTATACCTTCCGTTTAATAAATAATTTTGCACATCCGAAAGCTGTACTCGGATCTTCCCCCAAACACTGTTTTCTCTTTCAGCCATACTTCCTCCTTGTGCTTTTATTCATCAGTAGTATACCTAGAATACATTCTTTCTTCAAGGAAGAAATGTAAATTCCTGCTCTTATTTTTGATTATTATATTTCAGTAATTAATGTTTTTTCATGCACTGCCAAATTCAATCCGTCGTAAGCAAATCATTTTATTTTCCGAATCCCGTTTATAATTCCCCTTTATCCCCTAGATTGTTTCAGTGTCCCAAACTCCTTCCGGCAAATGGTCCCGGATTTAATCTGGAATAAATTTTTCTTTTCCCGTATCATCTATGATTGCCACACAAAAGATATTCACATATTTTCCTTCATAAAACTGTCCATCCGTTAAGCCTTCCAAAAAGCTGTCTCCGATATACTTTAGTTTCATACCCTATTACCTCCCCTATTACCATTGGACATCCTTATCCAAAAATTAAATAATAAGTGGTATATCGAAATATCTTCTTAAAAAATAAGTATTTTTTTGTACATACGGAAAAGAAGATTTCTCCCCTTTTCCGTATTCCCTTTTAAAGGGATGAACGTCTAAGTATGGTAATGACCTTTCCCTTAATCTCTTTTTTATTTACTGCTCCGAAAAGGCGGCTGTCCTTCGCTCCGGAACGCATATCCGCCATAATAAAGTATTCGTCTTCCTTTAGGGTAATCGGATATCGTACCGCCTCCGTATCATAGGGTCTGGTATCATAAAATATACCGTCTTCAATCTGTATATTGCCATTTATCATAAGTCCGCCCTCATCCAGAATTTGAATTACATCTCCGGGCTGGCCAATGACTCTACCTACAAATTGCTTTCCGTCCTTTTGATAAACCAGTACATCGGAAAGGCAAGATTTTATCCTCTAAACGATAATAAAGCATCAAGTCTCCTGCACTGAGTTTCGGCTTCATGTCATCATTCTTTACCGGGGAAATACCGAAAATGATAAAAAACATGACATAAATCAATCCTGCCATCAGCACAAGGTGGGATAAAAAAGAACGCACATCCGACATCTGCCGGTAAAAGGCCCTCTTTTTTCGAATTACATCCAGTGGAAGCAGAGCCTTTTTTTCCTTCTTTAACTTAGCCATTCACGCCTTCTCCTTTGTATGCCGTCTCTCCCATTCCGGAAAAATCGTTCCTTTCCGTTGCTGTCGCCCTATCCGAATACCGAGATTTCATAAGTGAAAGTCTCTTTTCCAAGTCTGCAATCTTGGCATCCCTCTCTTTTAGCCTTGCCTCGTAAGAAAGCTCTTGTGCATAAAAGACAGAGCGGTATTCGCTATCCAGGTCCTCCAATTTCTTCCACAACGAGGCCGGTTGAATTCCGAATAGCCCCTTACGAAAATGCATTTTCTTCATATACTCTGCTACTTCTTCCAAAGTTTTTGATGCCATATTTTTTCCCTCTCTTCTTAAATACAGGATTTGCCTATCCATCTAACCTTTCCTGTCCCGCACTTCTCCAACAATCCATGTCTCCCGGCAAGATGCCAAGTACGATTGTTTATTTTATCCGAGCAAACCCTCTACTGACTGTTCTTTTTCGTTCTCTTCTCCGTGTTTTATAGTATAGCTTGCATTTTTCTTTTTGAATAGAGATATCCCCGGAGAACTTCCTTGCCTAATCCTTTGTTTCGATATAAGATAAGCCAAAAGCTTAGAAAGGATGAGACAAACCGTCTCCCTATCTTTTCGACACAAAATGAGCTTTTCTTAAATACTAGATTCATCTAAAGAAGAGTGTACATTTTCTGTTTTGAAGAAAAGTAGCTCAGTATGGAATTCATCAAATAGATTGAAACGGAAAGGATTTATATGAAAAAATTAATCTCCTGGAACGTCAACGGACTGCGTGCCGTAATGGGCAAGAACTTTATGGAGGATTTTCAAAAACTCGATGCGGATATTTTCTGCTTACAAGAAACCAAATTACAAGAGGGGCAAATCAATCTCGATTTACCCGGTTACTATCAATACTGGAATTACGCTGTAAAAAAAGGCTATTCCGGAACTGCCATTTTCACAAAGGAAGAACCGCTTTCCGTCCAATATGGCATCGGAATCGAGGAGCATGATCAGGAGGGGCGAGTGATTACCCTGGAGTTTAAAGACTACTATCTGATAACCGTTTATGTTCCCAATTCCCAAAACGAATTAAAGCGTCTTCCCTATCGCATGGATTTTGAGGATGCCTTCCTGAACTATATACTAAATTTGGAGAAGAATAAGCCGGTAATTTATTGCGGAGACTTAAATGTAGCGCACGAAGAAATTGACTTGAAACATCCGGATACAAATCACTTAAGCGCCGGTTTCTCCGATGAGGAACGGGCAAAATTTTCAAGAGTTCTCGGTAGTGGCTATCTGGATTCCTTCCGTCACTTTTATCCCGAGAAAGAAGAGGAATACAGTTGGTGGAGTTACAGAACCAAGGCTCGAGATCGTAACGTAGGTTGGAGAATTGATTACTTTGTCGTTTCCGAAAAGCTGAAAGAGAAGTTGCTTTCCGCTTCTATTCATCAGGAAGTGATGGGCTCCGACCATTGTCCGGTGGAGATTACCCTGGACCTATAGATTGAGAGGTTTTTTATGCGGTTACAATGTGATGTACACACTCACACCCTATATTCTCGTCATGCATACGCGACCATTTTGGAAAATGTGCATGCCGCTAAGGAGGCAGGACTTACACTCCTCGGTTCTACAGACCATTTTTCCTCCATGCTCTATCCCGATTATGAAAATATTCGCCACTACCAATATCTCTGCGTGAGTCATACCTGGCCAAAGGAGATAGAGGGAGTCCGTCTTTTACAAGGCTGTGAGGTAGATATTGTAGACCTGGCCGGACACCTCTTCGGCTATGACATCCCTATTGCTAAAAATATAGACGGGGATTTTTATTCGGATAAAAAAACGCTTTCCCTTTACGAAAGAGTCACCCGAAAAATGGACTATGTGATTGCCTCCGTTCATCGCCATAGCTTTGCCGATACCGCAACACCGGCGGAATGTACGGAGCTCTACTGCAATGCAATGCAGAATAAAAAGGTCCTGATTCTTGGCCATATCGGACGCTCCGGTCTTCCCTTTGAAATCGACCCTGTTCTTCTTGCCGCAAAAGATATGCATAAATTGATTGAAATCAATGAGCACTCTTTAGACAGTCGCAATCATTGCAATGAACGATGCAAAGAGATTTTAAAGCGCTGTGCAGAACTGGAGGTCCCTATCTCCATCTCCAGCGACGCACACTTTGCAACTGCCATCGGAAAGTTCGACAAAGTAAAGAAAATGCTCTCGGAGATTCATTTTCCTGCGGAACTGATTGCAACAAGGTCCGCTGAAAGCTTCCTAAGTGCTATGAAATTGGCAGGAGTATAAAAAAAGGGGCTGTGAAAAATCGAAATAATTTTCTAAGCAATATAGGTCTGAACTTGGGGCACGCTCTCGCTAGCTTCGCCACGTAACGGATACTAAGCGAAAAACAGCGTTTCTCTTGTTTTTCGCAAGTACCGACGGGCTCAGACTACCCCCGCATTCAGACCTATATTGCAAAGAATTCCTTTATTATTTTGATTTTTCACAGCCCTTTTCTATCCTAAAAATGCTTCTTCCTGAATGCTTCCGCATTTTCTTCAATTTCTGAAATCAGAGCCACGCGCTCCGCATGTCTTCCTCCCTCGAATTCCGAAAGAAGGAAACTGTCCACTATCATTTTAGCCAATTCGATACCAATGACTCTTGCCCCGAGACAAAGTACATTTGCATCGTTATGTCTTCTTGCCATCATAGCGGAATATGGCTCTGTACAAGGGAATGCACGGATTCCCTCTACCTTATTGCAAGATAGGGATATTCCGATACCGGTTCCGCAAATGGCAATCCCAAAGTCTGCCTTTCCTTCCGAAACCAAACCGGCCACCTGAAAACCGGCAAGCGGATAATCATAGCGTTCGGGATTATCAGTTCCCACATTGATGATTTCTATCCCCTGCTCTTCCAAATAGGCTTTCAGCTCCATCTTCATTTCTACTGCAGCATGATCATTTCCCATTGCTATCTTCATTCTTTTCTCCTTCTTTTCTTTGCAATCGAAGTAAATTCTAGCTTTTCTCTACTCCCGGCTCCAAAAAGGATACCGCAGAATCTCCACATAACTTTTCCAAAAACCGCTCATGGCTTGCCCTTTAGCACCAGTTAAAAATTATAGCATTGATTGGCTTTCGGAACGAGTCCTTCCTTGAAAAACTTGTGTTAAAATAAATCCGGCATATTGATCTTTACCAAAAGTAACTTTACAAAAGGAGTCATGTTTATGAATAGCTTAGCCATAGCCACATAATTCGAAGAGGAATTGATTCAACTAAGAAGATATTTTCATGCACATCCGGAGCTCTCCCGGAAAGAATGGAATAGGTTCTTTCTTATACTGCTTTCATGCGAAACTTTTGCTGTTCTTTTTCATTTTCAGCCAGGGAAATATCCGCTCCCAAGCCACGAAGTTTTGCTTCAAAATGCTCATATCCTCTTTGAATGTAGCCAATATCATGCACCACAGTGATGCCCTGCGCAGCAAGACCGGCAAGAACCAGGGCTGCTCCTGCACGGAGATCCAGTGCATTGACAGAGGCTCCGCCAAGGCTCTTCTGTCCCTCAATCACAGATACATTGCCCTCAACCTTGATTTTAGCTCCCATACGAGTGAGCTCATCTACGTAGTTGAAGCGATTCTCAAAAATCGACTCGGTCACTACGGAATTACCTGAAGCAAGAGCCAGTGTTACAGAAATCTGCGGTTGCATATCCGTAGGAAATCCGGGATAGGGCAACGTCTTTACATCGGTAGACTGCTGCTCCAGTTTTCCGATAACACGAATACTCTCGTCATATTCTATAATGGTATTTCCCATCTCCAGAAGCTTTGCAGAGATGGACTCCATATGCTTTGGAATTACATTTTTAATTAAAACGTCACCTCTCGTAACTGCTGCAGCGCACATAAAGGTTCCCGCTTCAATCTGATCAGGAATTACGGCATATGTTGTTCCATGGAGACGCTTCACTCCGCGAATACGAATGGTATCTGTTCCTGCTCCACGGATATTTGCCCCCATGCTGTTTAAAAAGTTGGCTACATCTACAATGTGCGGCTCTTTCGCGACATTTTCCACGATGGTCATTCCGTCGGCCAATGCCGATGCCAACATAATATTAATGGTTGCCCCGACAGAAACCACATCCAGGTAAATATGGCTTCCGAAGAGTCCCTCTTCTGCCTTGGCTACCAGATAGCCGTTTTCCACCTCTGCCTGTGTTCCCAGAGCACGAAAGCCCTTTAAGTGCTGGTCAATGGGACGCTGTCCGATGGCACATCCGCCGGGAAGCGGAACTGTAGCCTCGTGGTATTTTCCAAGTAATGCACCGATAAAATAATAAGATGCACGAATCTTTCTGATATATTCATCATCAATGCTGTGCATGCTGATATTTTTGGCCTCAATTACCGCTGTATGTGCATCCAGACGATCCACCTTCGCTCCTACCTCTTTCAGAGCCTCCAACATAACATTGACATCCCGAACGTCCGGTAAATTCTCGATGGTAACTTGATCTTCAGTCAGCAAAGCACCGGCAATGATACCCAGTGCCGCATTCTTTGCTCCTCCTATAGTAACCTCTCCACGAAGGGGGTTTCCCCCTCTCATGATGAAAACTTCATTCATGATAAACCTCAACTTGTTTTATATTCTCAGACTCTGTAAACTGTCTTCCCTTTTCTACTCTTTTTTTACAACAAAAAAGGACATTCTTTCTGTAGAATGTCCAATGATTATAGTGCCTTTTAAGGAAAAGTGCAAGAAAATAAGTTCTTACGTCCTTTATCCCTTGAGCTGCTTTAAAACTCCGGGAAGTTCTGACAAGGACTGAATCTTCTCCGCATAGTTCTTTGGACTTCCAAATCCGTAGGATGCAAAGAGGAAGGCTATTCCTGCTTTTTCTGCAGATTCTCTATCCAAGTCCGTATCCCCAAGGTAGACTGTATTTTCCTTGGAAAGCTTGTTTCGCTCCATGAGCAAAGCAATATTTTCCGCCTTGGATCTTCCGGTATTTCCAAAGCACTCTATATCCCGGATATCTTTCCCCTCCCCTAAAGAAAGTTTTGCTGCCGTAAGCATGGCTTCTATATAACCGGACTGGCAGTTCGATACAATATAAAGTTTTTTTCCGTCAGCCTGCAGGCTCTTAAGACAAGTAAAAAAATCAGGATAAAACTTTCCGGGATGCTCAGACAAGTAAGTATTCTCATAATCCATAGCATAACACATGATTTCTTCTCGTCTTTCTTTTTTTAGCTCAGGAAGAAGCCCCTCCCCGATTTGTTCCATGGTAAGCCCCATGTAGCTTTCCAAATCCGAGGAGCGAACCACTCTGTCCCTTGTCTCCGGAAAATGAGAAAATGCCTCCGTCCAAGAATCTGCCACCTCTTTTACCGCATCCCAAATTGTTCCGTCTACATCAAAAATCACCGCTTCTATACTCATTACTTGCCCCTTTCCCTTACCCTATGATTCTCTTTTTACTCTTTTTTACTCTTTTTTACTCATTACAGAAGAAAGAACTCATCCTTCTATAATCTTTTATATTCTTCCCTATTCTTCTCCAACAATCTCTTTCCAGTACTTTTCTCCCTGAAAAATGCTGTTGCAGTAGCAGTCCACAAAGGTCTTTCTAATCGGTTCCGCCACTTCTAAAAGTCCCAAGGACTTCGGAATGAAAAATAAGGCATCGGCAATGTCCTGTGCCATCTTCTTTGCCAAAGACTCGTCCTTCATACGAAGCAAGCCAAAAACTGTGGAAGAATAACTCTTATCCTCTACACAGGTTTCTATCCAAAAAGAAGCAAAGGCCTTCCATTCCGCCAGTTTACAAGCGTTCTGTAACATCTTGTTTGCCGACTCTTCATGCTTATCTGCTTCTGTACTTCGGTCTGCTGCATCTTTCTTCTTCATTTTATTTTCCGGAAGACTTTTTTCTTCCGGAAATTCAAAAATATCCAGCAGCTCTCTAATTTCCTTCTGTTTTGATTTTTTATTCCAGAAGTAGATTCCTGTACGCCCGCTGATTAATATGCTCATCCAAGCGAACATATACTTATCTAAGCAAGGATTATCATTTTGAAAAAATCCACCTGTCTCTACTCTTTTCTTTTCCAGGAGAGGATGTCTCTTTCGAAGAAGCAATAGTCTGTATTCTTCAATCCGCCTTTCTTCGATTTGCTTTTCTTCGATTTGCTTTTCTGCCAAAGCCTTATCTTTCTGCTCCTGTCCCAGGCTGTTCAATTTTTCTATTATAAGAGCTTCTCTTTTTTCCGGATCCCTTTCCTCGTAAAATGCCTTAGGCCAGTCTAAAAATGGATTTCTTTCTTCTTTTTCCACTTCTTTATACAGCATCCCTATACTCCTTTTTTCAGCAAATCCCAGTTCCTCTTTCTTCCTTCGGTTCATGGTTCATTCATATTTTGTTATCACATTGTTTACAGCATAAACATAGTTTATTCATGCTTCTTTTTTATACTTACTCACAGATAACGAAACAGACGTTATTCAAATTAATAGATCATAATACTCAGCAGGGAGCATCCTCACGGTTGTTCCTGCCTCCTCCTACTATGGGTATTTTTCCTTTCTTTTTTCATACTGCACAAATATTTTTCTAAAAACACGGAATTCATCCACGCCAAAAGCGAAATCCCTAAAATAAAAATACCGGAACAAAAATAGGCATAAATCGAATCAAAAAATACACAAGGACTATCGCCCCGGCATCCAGCACCAGCATCCCGATAGTAAACGGCAAATGGCGAATGGACATAAGAAGAGCATGAACCATGGTTTTCTGCCAGGTATTTTCAAAGCGCGAAAGCAGTGGCCATACATAAAGAAAGACAAAAAACCACAAAAGAATCAGGGCATCAGTCACTCCTCTTAGTACAAAACGAAGAATACTGTTAATGATGAATACCGCAGAAAAAAACGATGATCCAAAATCAGAATCAGTAAAATCGGAAGCAAGATTATCCAAATAATCAAGCCTTCCTTCCAATTCTTCTTAAATGAGCGAAGAAACATCCGAACGTTCCCGTCATCCTCATCCTTTACTATTTTTAAAGTGCAGTAATATAGTGCCGTTGTGGAAATCCCAAAAGTTACTATAGGGAGAGAAAAGAGAATCCAGAGCAGATTCAAAACCATAATATCGGCAAGTCTTCCCACAAAGCGCCATATATCGTTGTCATAGTTAAAAAAACCTTGAAACATCTAGTCTGTTCCTTTCTGTTCCTCCATATATTTTTTTGCATCTTTCAGAAAACTGAAACTGATCAGCAAAATGACAAAGCCGATTGGAAATGCGGCAATGATGGAGACGGACTGTAAGTTTACCATAGAACTCTCTGAAAAAACCAGTGCTAATGGGAGCAGAATTAAGAGAATAGCCCAAAATCCCTGTACTTTTTTTCCGGGCTCTTCTCCCTCTGCAAGGCTTTTATAGCTGTACTGCGAAGCTACTAGGGCGATAGAGTCAAAGGAGGTTGCATAAAAGGCAAACATGGTAAGAAGCAAAAGAAGCAAAACAAGAGGAGCAAGCGGTAAAACTTCCAGACATTTCACGATGGTCTCGTAGAGAGACTGACTGCTCTCATAGATTTTGAGTACCGGGAGCTTGTGAAACACTTCCAGAGACAGACTGTAATTTCCCAAAATCAGGAAACTGACAAGGTACTTCCCACACCAAAGCCATAACCTCCAAGAATGGTCTGTCGTATTGTACGTCCTTTGCTGATACTTCCTATAAAGAAGGGGGATGCAACACACCAAACCATCCAGTAAGCCCAGTAAAAAATGGTCCAGTTTTCCGGAAAATGATTCTCCCCCATAGGATCTGTATAGGTCGCCATGGTCGGAAAGTGCTCCACCATATTTCCCAAAGCCATAAAAGCATGTTTTAAAATGAATTTTCCGGCGCCACCCGCAAAGAAAATATAAATCAAAAGAGAGTAAAAGAGCCAGGTACAAGCCTTTGCCAGAAAAGAAATGCCCATCATCCCTTTCAGCAAGGAGAATGTATATATGGCACAGGTTACAATGAGGATGAGGAGAGTCAGGTCTCTTGTGGAAACTTCCGGCAGTACCCTCTTCATAATTTCCGCCATAAGCGGTGTTGCAACGGAGAAAGTGGTCGCAGTACCGGCTAAAAGTGCAAATACCGCTAAAATATCGATAGCTCTTCCTACGATCCCGTCCGTCTTCTCTTTTAAAATCACTCTACAAGCCTCGGAATAACGCTGTTTACTCCGCTTACGAACGTGAAGCATAAAACCAAAGGCCGCAGCAAGAACCAGATAAAATCCCCAAGGAATCAAGCCCCAGTGGAAAAGAGTATAAGTCGTTGCCCATTCTTCTTTTCTTCCTAAGCCTTGCGCACATAAGGCTCTTGCACATAGAGAATCCATTCGCAAAAGGAATAGAACAAGATATCTGCAGCAAGGCCGGCAGTAAACATCATGCTCCCCCAGGTAAAGAAAGAATATTTGGGCTTTTCATTTGGTTCTCCAAGTACAATATTTCCATAAGAAGAAAATGAAATGTATAAAGATAGAAGAAAGATAAATAAGCCCAAACCTAGATAATATACTCCGAATTCCGTCCCTAAAAATTCTCGAATCCCGGAGAGAATACGATTGGAGTTTTCCGGGAATATAAAAAAGAAGAAGCACAAAAGTACGATGGCAATGAAGGGAATTCCACTAATTCCATAGTCTATTCTGCTTTTTTCTCCCTCCCTTTTTCCGTTCTTTTTCTCAGTCTTTTTCTCGTTCTGATTCAGTCCCTCTAACGTTTCCGTTCCGAATTTCTTCTCCTCGCTTTTCACCTCTCTTTTCACCTCTCTTTTCACCTCTCTCTTCTCCTCCTTTTCTATTTATTTACAATCTAATAACAGCTAACGTGCTGCTCTATCCTCCTCTTCCAAAAAATCTGAACAGTTGTCTTTTGTCACTTTCGAATACGGTAAGCGGATAATCTTTCGTATCCCGCTATCTTCTTTTGTTCCGTCTCCGGAGGCAAGCTGAAATGCCAGTTGAAACAGTGCCTTTGCCTGACCTTGTCTATCATTATACACTGTAGCACGAAGATTGCCTTTTTCCACTGCCATCAACCCCACTTTTGTTCCGTCAATTCCATAAATATATGGTCTATTATCTTTGGATACTGCAATTTTATCATAGGCATCGATTACTCCCAAGGCCATATCATCATTGTTGGAGATAATCAGTTCAATACGATCCTGAAATTCGGAATAGAGCTGCATCATTTTGCTTTGTGCCTCCGCTCTGTTCCAGTTTGCTATACCGTATCCAAGTCTTTCAAGCGGAATAGATTCCTTTAGTAAAGTTCCCGGTAGCATACTCTGTACGCATGATGGCATCCTGATGTCCGGGTTCTCCTTCAAAAATAAGGTATTGAATTTTTCCATCCCCGTTCTTATCCACTTCAGAGGATAGGCTAACAGCCGTATTTTCTCCCTCCTCTTCTTCCAGGATATCTTCTGCAATCAACTCCCCTTGTAAGACTCCGGACTGTTTTGCATCCGCCCCTACATAATAAAGGCGATTCCACTGGGAAAGGTCCTCCTCAACCAGTTCTCGATTAAAGAAAATGACCGGTACATTTTTCTTCTTTGCCATATCAATGATTTCCGAAGGAGCTGTTCGATCAACCAAATTGACACAAAGAACATCGCAAGAATTTTGCAGCATTTCCTCGACCTGCTCATTCTGTAAAGCCTGACTCCTTGCAGCATTATACCGCGCAACACTGACTTCATAGCCCTCCGATCGTTTTTCTGCCACTTCTCCATCGAAGGCCTTCATATAATCGCTGATAAAGGTATCATAACTATCATAAAGACTGATGCCTATTTTGATTTTTTTCTTTTCCTTCCTCTCTTCCTCTTTTTTACATGATAACAAAAGCAGGATAGCGGAAATGAGTAAAAAGAAGATTGCCATTTTCTTTTTCATAAAAGCTCCTATCACTGTCCGGTAGGAAACAAGATTCGTTCCATTTCGTCCGTATACATATTTTCTGCCCGGACCACATAGAAATCCACTGTCTGGTCTCCGGGTGTGATTCGATTATTGGAAAGGCGCTGCCAGAGATTCACTACTGCGGAATAAGCCATCGCATACTGATCAATCACAATCAGACTCCTCACCATTCCCGCATCCAGGCTGTAAATGACCTCATCTGAATCTCCCACCCCGTAAAGCTCAACAAACTGTCTTCCGGTGTCTCGAAGGTACCTCGCCGCAATTTCCAAGCTGTCATTATCCAAGGCTATAATAATATCTACACTTCGTTTATGGTTGGCTACCTCAAGGTCCTTTCGAGCTTGTCCCTTGTCTTCCATAATCCAAACTATTTCTTTTTCTCCATCCTCCAGTACCTTTTTTAAAGCCTCGAGGCGTTTTCTCATATTTCCTTTATTTTGGTTTCCCGCAAGAATTCCGATTCTAAGCCTTTGATTTTGCAAATTGGATTGCAAAACCTCTCTCCCCAAGGCCTCTCCCAAAGCTTCCTCATCCACTCCGATGGAAGAGATGGAAATAGTAGGATCTGTAACTTCCTTTTCACAATTTACAAGTTCCAGCTTGCTACTCTTCCCCAGCTCATTGAGCAGATTCCCTGTACCCTCTGTAGCTCGAAGTTCCGTAATAATCCCGTCGGCTCCATTTTTTATCTCTCTGGAAAGACTCAGGTATTCCTGTTGAATGGAAAGGAAACGACCGCTTGTCACAAAATTGTATTCGATATTATAACGCTTTGATGCGGCATTTAAACCTTTTCGGAATTTATCCCAACCGGTGGAACTGCTGCGATCCACCACTATGGAAATTTTATACTTTTGAGGCTTGCTATCCCCAAGGAGTCTTCCCAGAGAAAGGGCAAGAAGCAATATGGCAACAATCCCCACTCCTACCGTAAATATTCGATTCTCTTTCATGAGTTTCTACCTCCCCCATGAAACCCGCTGCTACTGCTATGCATACTTCCATGTTCCAAACTTTTTTGGGTTTCCTCCGTATACTCAATCGGAGGAAGTCGTAATTGAACCGTAGTTCCCTCATCCGGAGCACTGACAATCTTCAGTCCGTACTGTGCACCGAAGCGGAGTTGAATTCTCCTGTGTACGTTGATCAGCCCCACTCCGGAACCCCTCTTTTTCTGGTCGGAGAAACTGGAAATTTCCATTTCATTATTCAAGAAAGATTCAGCCTTCTCCGGAGGCATGCCAAAGCCGTTGTCTTCCACAGAGAGCAGGATCAAAGGCAAGCCGTCCTCGGTAAGGATTTTTCCCCTGACATCAATTTCTCCGTCTCCGTCCATTCCTTCCATGCCATGGTATATGGCATTTTCCAGAATCGGCTGCAAAATCAGCTTTACGGTGAGACAATGAAGAACCTCTTCCTCTACATCAAAAGTGTACGGAGAATTTATTTTTAAAGCGAATTTTTTGAATATTCATATAGTTTTTAGCATGCTGTATTTCTTGAGAGAGAGGAATAATATTCTTTCCTCCGGAGAGCGAAATACGGAAAAAACTGGCAAGCTGTGTCACCATAAATACAGCATCTTCCCTCTTTCCACTTTCAATCATCCAAACTACGGATTCCAGCGTATTATAAAGGAAATGCGGATTAATCTGCGATTGCAGCGCATCCATCTCTGTCTGTCTTTTTTCTTCCTGCTGCTGGATCTTCTCCTCGGTCAGTTCATCAATTTTTCGGAAGGATTGCACAAGTGTCTCTCCCAAATGAATGATTTCCGTGCTGCCATAATGGGAAATTTCTTCTATAAACTGTTCTCTGTCTCCCATATTTTCCAAATCTTCATTCAGCTTACGAATCGGATAGGAAAGTCGGAGGGAAAGCAACTGATTAAAGAAAAGAGAGATTAGAAGGGTCAAGGATATTAACACAAAAACAAAATAGAGTGTTCCGCCCGGAGTGAACACCGGATTTTTTTCCTCCAATACAGAGACCATCTTCCAGCCTGTATAGCCTATGGTATCCAAAATGACGGTTTCTTTCTTTCCCTCTTTCTTCACATAGTGAAGTCCGTCCTCCCACTCTGCAACATCTTTCGTATTTTCCTGAAAAGACTTTCGAAGAATTTCCCGCATACGGGGATGATATATTAACTTTCCTTTTTTATCACAAAGATAAAAATAGCGAGAATCATCCTCTCCATTGAGCTTTTCCATCATCCGCTCTATGGTGTCGTAGTTCATATCTACCAACAGTACAGCATTGTTACTGACTCCATTCCTGTTTAAGTCCACAACGCGACTTAGGGAAATCACCCAATGCGTACGGAAGGATGGATCGTCAAAGAGATTTTGCACATGAGGAAGTGAAAAATGCAGATTTTCCACCTGTTGCACAGCTGTAGAAAAAAGATCCTGCTCCACTACCTTTCTATTTTTCTTCTCAGCGGAAATCGGGACTGCCGAAATCAACTTTCCTTGCGAAGAAAAAATGGCAACAGAAACAAGATTATCCTTATGCGCCTCGTATAAGAGGTTCATTTCTTCATTGAGTTCCGACAAATTGAGATCCGGAACCTTAATTACGTTATAATACATGGCATCGGAAATCCGGCGCATGCTCACCAGATATTCCTCCAGCTGATTGGCACCTTGCTTTAAGAGCTGTTCCGCCTGCTTTTCCCGCTCATGCTTTAGGCGTGAGGAAAACTGTAAATATAAAACCGAGGACAAAAACAGAATGATAATGATGGAAAGAAGCATAAAGCTTAACAAAATCATATTGTGGAAAGAGCGGAACGGGGACTCCATAGAAAGAGGAAAAAAATACCCCTTTTGAAAGAATATTTCCTTAAGGAAGTCCTTCTTAGAATCTATTCTCTTTTTCCTCTCTCCTTCCCCGGAGACAGCTCTTTCCTGATTACCCATTAGTTTGCCTCGTTTTTCATCCCGCTGGTCTTATACTTTGAGGGAGACATCCCAAACTTCTTCTTAAATGCATAGCTAAAGTAATTGGGATCGGAATATCCCACCGATTCCGCTATGATATAGGTCTTCTCCTCCTCTTCCACCAGAAGGCGAAGCGCCTTTTCCATCCTGTAATCTGTTAAATAATTGATAAAGCTCTTTCCCGTCTCCTTCTTGAAAACCGTGGAAAAGTATGCCGCAGAAACATGGAGTTCAAAGGAAAGCGCCTCCACGGAAAGATCCTTATCCATATAGTGACTGTGGACATGTTCCACTGCCTTCTTTACAAATGATTTGGTCTTATCACTTCTCTTTTCCTGGATGACAACCTGAATCTTCTCACAAATCTGCTTCATCCAAACGGAAAGCTCCGAAAGATTAAATTGCTGCACCTTTTGGTATACATCTTCCTCTTTTGGGAAAATGAGTCCCGCATCCAGCTGGTTGGACAAAAGAAACTTATGAATATTGGTCACTAAATCCATCAGGAAAAACTGGTATTCCTGCAAGGAAGGATTTTCCAGACTGCTGTTTTTAATGTATAGGTCAATGTCCTTAAAAAGCTCTTCCTTCGAAGCCATACGAATACTTCTGTAAATATCCAAAAGTCGTTCTTCATCCAGAAGTTCCCGGTTTAAGGAACGGTTTTCCCTTTCTTCCGGATTGATATCGGAAACGGCAATCGCCTTTCCTCTTCCGTATATTACACGGTATGCCACGGCATCCCTTGCTCCCATATAAGACAAGGGTAAATCCATCAACGAACTTACCGTCTTTCCTATTCCTGCGGTAATGGTGGCATTGCAGACATGCTTTGCCATTCGACAAAGTGTTTCCAGCTCATCTGTAAGCCTGTAACTGTCCTCTTCCTTTTCCATCTGGGTAATCACAACTGTATTCCCCAGGTAAGTGAAGAAGCGGGCCTGCCAGTTTTTACTGAGGCGTTCTTCCGCAAGTTTCCGAATAGACATACTGATGAGTACCGGATTAATCCCCTCCGGAGAGAGGCTGATGGAGTTGTGCAAAACCACAATGCAATAAAGCTTTCCGGGAAGAGTAATCTGGTAATCCAGCATGGTTCGTTCCAGATCCTCCTGCCTTACATTTCCCTCTATCAAAGAAGTATAAAAGCTTTCCTGTAAAATGGGTAAGCTTTCCATGTAATAGTTCTTCAAACGATTGATATTTTGCTTTTCATCAAATTCTTCGTCCAGACGCTCGCGTACCTTTTTGAAGATACGAGACAGCTCTGCACTGTCCACGGGCTTTAGCATATATTCTTCCGCCTCCAGACGAATCGCCTCCTTGGCATACTCAAACTCGTCAAAACCGGAAAAAATAATGATTTTTACGGAAGGATACAATTCCTTCAGCTTATGGGAAAGGGTAAGTCCGTCCATATATGGCATCTTGATGTCCGTGAGAACTACGTCAACCTGTTTTTCCTCTGCAATCTCCAAGGCTTCCAAGCCATTTTTAGCATAGCCCAAAAGGGAGTAGCCAAGGCCTCCCCAATCAATCTTTTGTATGATGGCTTCTACTACATCTTCTTCATCATCCACCAAAAGTACGGAATATTCCTTCATTTCTTATCTCCACTATATTTTTCCTCTATACGTTTAAACTGTATGCTCACGAGAATAATACTGAGAAGAATCAAAGAAATGCCCAAAAACGGGTGAATCAACATAGCTAAGGATGCCAGCAAAGAAATGGCCGCAAAGACAAGAACCACAATTCCCGCCTCTCTTCCGTATCCTTTCTTATCTTTCACAGGAGGACGCCCCTTTGGACGAATACTGTCCACATCCTCAAAGACCAGTAATTTCACTGCATAATACAATAGTAAAACCGTAAAAAGCAGGGGAAGTCCCATTTCCTGCATAATTTTTCCTATCATATCTTCGACACCCCACTCTTTGTTCTTCAATCTATAAATTCCCTTAAATTCTCCTTAAAAGGGAGACATACACTCGCCCCATTTTACAAAATAGCGAACACCAATGCAAGAGATAGCCTAAGGGAATATATAAATAATTCAAGTCATTTTTCTTTCGATTGACAGTTCACATACCGCCATGTAGTATCTTCTTGTCACATTATTTTTCTTACTATATAAGGGGTTTTTATGAAAAATTCTCTCTTTGTCCGAAGACTTGTCGGAACTTCCATCCTCTCCGCTGTAGTTTTAAGTTTGCAGCTTGTACTGGGCAGCGTTAAGTTTGGCCCTTTCAATATTACCTTTACCCTAATTCCCATTATCTTGGGGGCTCTTCTCTATGGTCCCGTAAGCGCAGCCTTTTTGGGGGCTGTCTTTGGTCTTACAGTCTGTTTTTCCGTTATTTCCGGAAATGACGCAGGAGGCTTTATCCTCTTTGGCCAAAGGCCGGTTATAACTCTTCTGCTTTGTCTTATAAAGAGTACTGCCGCCGGATATCTCGCAGGACTTTGTGCCAAACGAAAATCCTCAGTCTATCTCTCTGCGGCTGTTGCTCCTCTTGTAAACACCGGAATCTTTATTGCCGGCTTAGTTCTCTTCTTCCGGGATACCTTGATTCTTTGGGCAAATGGAGAAGAGGCAGTCATGCACTTCATCCTCTTTAGCATCCTGGGCATGAATTTCCTTGCAGAACTTCTGCTGAATCTCCTACTTGTTCCCGTTATTCTCCGGATTCTTTCGGGTGTGCGATTTACAAAAGACGAAATTGAAAATATATAGGAGGAAAGAACATGATTTTGGCCATTGATTGCGGAAATACCCATACGGACTTCGGTTGTATACGAGAAAATGGAGAAATTGCACAGATTTTCTGTATGGAAAGTAATCGAAAGAAAACAAGTCATGAATATGCTGCAGACATCGACGAAATATGCACACTTTTAGGCATCCATGTTTCCGATTTTAAGGGTGCCATCATTTCTTCCGTGGTTCCGGAGCTCACCGGTTCTTTTCGGGAAGCTGCAAGAATTCTTCATATCGAAGACTGCCTCATAGTAAACACGGAAAATATTTCTTCTCTTTCCTTTTCCTCTCCTTCTTCCGAAGAGGTGGGTCCTGACTTAATAGTTTCTGCAGTAGGTGCAAAAAAGCTCTATCCGCTCCCTGCAATCATCATAGATATGGGAACTGCCACAACCCTCACTGTAGTGAACAAAGAAGGACTCTTTGTGGGAGGTGTTATCCTTCCCGGCGTAGGCATCTCGATGAATGCTTTAGCTAAAGAAACCTCCCTGCTTCCTTCTATCGATGTTGCGCCGGCAAAAAAACTGATCTCTTTAAACACGGTTGATGCCATGCGTTCGGGAATTATTTACGGCACTGCCGGCTCCTTGGATGGCATCATAGAGCATTTTCTGCAGGAATTAAAAGAAGAGGCGAGTCTTATCGCAACCGGTGGACTTTCGCACCTGATTTGTCCCTACTGCAAACATAAGATTACGGTAGATGAAAATCTCCTCTTAAAAGGCTTGTGGGAAATATGGAAGGATGCGAGAAAAAATCACGCTAAAATTTCTCAAAGAGTATCCGCTTAAGCGTGAAAGTTTTATTCTTCGGGAAGCAAGCTGATACAGCCTATAAAAAGAAGGATTCCCGAGGCAAGTAGATCGCCTTCCGTTCCCTTTAGAAAAAGACCTATGGGAGAAAACCGCGGGAGATACTGCAGTAAACCGCTCAAGGCTGAAAAATCCATAAACGCCCCACCAATCAGGCTGAAAAAAAGCCCAAGATTCAGACTGATACCTGTTTCAGCCCCTTCTCCGAGGAATCTCGTTGAGATAAGACGAGAGAAGCCAAAGAGAAACACCGTATAGGAAAAAACGGAAAGCATCGCAAAAAAGCTGAACGAAAGATGTAGGACAATGTAAAAGCAGAGGCTGATAAAGAGAAAGAAAAGGAACAAGCTTCCCAGATAACGCAACTTTTCCGCAACGTATACTTTTCACCCTGCTATACACTCTCTTCTCTTCCCTTTCGCCCTGGACTCCCGCAAGGGAAAAGAGGAAAAAATATAAAAGAAATGCATAAACCGCCTCTCTTTTCGGAGAAAACAGCTCTTCTTCCGCTCGTCCGTTCTTCTCCTCGACCGTATAGAGGGGTGTTTTTCTTTTGTAGTTTGCTTCATTTTCTTTCAAAGCCTGTTCTTCTTCCAAGCTCATGTCTTTTCCCAAAATAGAGGAAAGATAATCTTCTGCAGTCCTATCTATTTTCTCCGTCGCAACCAGGGCTGCTACAATTTCACGAACAGCCATTTCCGAAAGAGAGGAACTTGCACTTTCATAAAGAAGTAGTTCTTTTCCATCCGGATGATCACTATACCCCTCTTGAATACTAAGAACTCCCTCTTTATCTCCGTACAGAAGCTTTTCCGCTTTTTCTTCCGTGGAAATCAAGCTTATTGCAATACCCTTTTCTTCTTCCAAAGCATAAATCAGCTCCTTGCTCCATTCTCCATGATCTTCATTTAAGAGATAAATTTGTAAGCTTTCTGTCTGCTTATCCTCCGCATATTTTCCAAGAAGAAGACAAAAGCTGAGAAAAAGAAGGATGCCTGCTGTTCTTCCCATCAGCAGCCTCGCTCAGTAAAGAGAGAGAAGCTTCATAAGATTCTCTCGGTAACGCCCCTTACTCCCCTTGGAAAAAGCGCCGTCTAAGAACTTCTTTTTCTCTTGTTTTCTCGGAAAAACCCTCTTTTTAAAGAGCAATCCCAAAAGACGCAAGAATATTCCTATTAGAAACCAAGTGATAAGGGAAAGAACAAAAGAAAGCAGAGACTTTACTCCATAGCCCCTTCTCAAGCCTTCCAAAAACAATTGTTGTAATGCTGATTGGGGAAAATCTTGCGATGGAAAAGTGAAATCTCCCTCGCACATGAATAATCTACCGGTAAATAAGGAATGAGAAAAATCAAAAGAAATACTTAGATCCCGTTCATCCTTTTACCACCGTAAAAAGCCCCCATAAAGAAAAAGTAAAAACCAAGTAAAGAAAAAGAAATAATACGCAGAAAACAAAAGCAAGCTTTTCCAAAGAAAATGAAAAGTATCTACGTAAAAGTAATAGAGAAAGCCCCAAGAAAAATAAGGGAAAGAAAGACAAGACTATAAATTTGAAAGGTAAAAGCCCCACCCTCCATTTGTCGAAAACGGAAACAATCCCCTCTTTTCCTCTTCCGGAACCGCAGAAATCACAGATAAACTTACAAAAAAGAAAGAAAGAAAAGCAAGGCGGAGAAAAATACGCATAAGAAGAGCTATCTCCAGATTCGCTGCTATCTCCTCATCCTGAAACAAGTTGTCTTTTTAAAACCGCTGAGAGCAATCGTTCAGAAGCCATCTCATAAAGTGACTCTTCCTCTATGGCAGAAAGTGTTTCTCCGTAAGCAGTATGAAAAACGGCAAGACTTGTTTCCTGCTCTTTTTCCATAATTTTCATAACTGAAGTAAAAACGGACTCCAGGATAGCTGCTTCTGTAGGACGCTTTTCATTGAGAATGAGTTCTACTGGCTCCTTGAAAAACGATAAGCCGTATAAAAAGTCTTTTGAACTGTAGGATCGCACTTTCCCTTTTCCAGTTCCTCAGAAATCTCTTCCTGGCTGATTTTTATGAACCTCGGAAAAGAGTTCTACCTCTTCCATCTGTCGGATCAGTGTTCTCGACATTAGTGTTTCATCTTCGTCTATAATCGAAACAGGAAAGGAGAGCATCTGTCCGGAATCGCCCTGAAAAAAGAAGAGAAAAAGAGGAAGTAAGAGTAGTGGAAGAAGAAGGGAGAAAAGTCCTCCTTTTTTGAAAAATAAGTTAAAGTCCTTTTTTAAGGCCGCCAAAAAGCCGTTCATTTACACGATCCTTCCCTCTTCCAAATACACGATACGGTCTGCCATCTCTTCCAATTCTCCTCTTCCGTGGCTAATCAATAACATGGCTGTACCTTGCGCCTTCATTTTTCGAAGTAAGGCGAGAATTCTATCATAAGACTCGTTATCACAGCCTACTGTTGGCTCATCCAAAAGAAGAATATCCGGTCTTCTCATTAAAGCGGATGCCAGGTGCACTCGCCTCTTCATCCCCCCGGAAAGTGCAGAAATGCGTTCTCTTTCTTTATCCTCCAAGCCGAGCTCCTTTAAAAGCCAGTGTGCTCTTGTAAAAATCACTTTGGCAGGAAGTCCCAGTATTTTCCCGTAAAAATACAGATTTTCCAATGCGGAAAGACTGTCATAAAGAGATAAATCCTGTGGAAGGTAAGACAGGTTTTTCTTTATCTCTTTCGGAATCAAAACCTCTCCCTCATCATAGGGCAGTATCCCTGCGATAGCCTTTAGAAGCGTACTTTTTCCTGCCCCGTTCTCTCCTCGTATCCCCAGTATTTCTCCCTTATACAAAGAAAGGGAGAGCCCTTTCAAAACTGCTCTCCCTCCTCTTTTGTAGTGAAATCCTAGGTCATTAACCGTGCAAATCCACTCTTCCATCTATTCTGTTACCCCCAAAAGATTCATATAGATGCGTTGGAAACCTTGTGCAAATTTCTCTCCAAGCTCATAGAAATCATCTTCAGAGTAATTGCTGACATCCACTACCTCCCTTAGGCAGGGTAATATCCGCTTTATCGGAGGTATTCAGGTTCAGCTTTAACTCCACTAAGTCCCATGGAATACGCTTCAAGTCCGCTAAGAACAAGCCTGCATGGTCACTACTGTTCTTTTCACCGTCTTTTACCGTCAGAATTGCCTGTCCGCCCATTCCTGTCGGATCTTTTACAGTATAGGTTCCGTAAGGCATCAGGATAGACTTCTTTCCTGTTTCAATAGCATACTCTAAACCGGTAATATTGAAGATTCCATTTCCTCCGGAAATGCTTCCATTTAAAGTTTTACCCTTTAAAGCATACTCGTTCTTCAGATAGAAAGTTTCTCCCCTCTCACCCTTTAAATTCAGCTGCTTGATAGTCTTATCTCCGTCTTTGCTATTTCTAAGCTGCAAACATATTGATTGCTGCTAATCTTGATTTGACGGAGCTTCTCTTCCTCTACAGCAATGATCCAAGTAAAGTTCGCGTCTTCAATTTCCTGTCCACTATCTTCCGCAGCCTCTCTGATTTTCTGTGCAAACTCTTGCAACTGCTCTTTTGCAGGAAGTGAGCTTCCCAGTCCCATTGCATCATTTATCTGACTTCCATAGTTTCCCTGTTCAAGCAGCTCTTCCAAGTCTTTGTCTTTCTCCACTGTGTCAGCTTCCAGAAAAAGCCTTTTACCTCTTCTGCCTTCGAGTAAAGGTATACACTTCTCCTTGAATTTCTGTCCGAGTCCGTCCAAGCTACCCTGCTTTTTCCACCTTAAGATTGTCCTTTGGTGATGAGTGTAGCATAGAGCGCACCATACTTTTTAAGGAGCTTTTCTAAAGTCTTTTGATTCTCTTTCGTCTTCTTTAAGTCAGGAGCTTCTTCTACTCCCCTGTCAGATTTTTAATAACAGTCTTATAGTCTCCCTTATAAAAATGCTCGTCAATCGCAGGAAGGGCAAAGCCGACTACTCCATCCATATATTCCGCATAGGCATCCAGGATGTCACTTCCCATAAGCTGCATCCCCATGCTCATCTGCAGGCTTCCCTTATCCCGATCTGTCTTTGCTTTCAAGGTCAAAGAAGAATCCTCAAGATATTTATTGATTTCCTCTCTTCCGTCGACTTCTCCGGTCAAAACCATGGTCATTTCTTTGGTTTCCTGATTGATAAAGCCCAGTTCTTCCATGGACTTAATCTTTCCGTTAAAGTATTCGGACTGGTATTTTAAAATCGGTCTTCCGCACTGGAACCCAAACCGCTGAAAAGAAGATTCTTTCCGAAGGCAAAGATGCCGACAAGCAGAAGAACAACCGCTGCCACAATTCCGATAAAAGCCTTGGGAACACCGCCTTTTCCTGTCTTCTCTTCAACTGTATATCTTGCAAAATCAGCCGTGTTTTTTACCGGCTCCTCAGCCCTTTCCTCTTTAGCCACTCCAGTACCTTCAACAGTTTTGGCAGCTTCTGCAGTTTTTGGCAGTTTCAGTAGCTTCAGAAGCCATAGGAGCTTCAGAGCCACAGGAGCTCAGGAGCCACAGGGAGCCACAGGAGCTTTAGGAGCTTCCGAAGCAGTAGAAATGTTTAGGGCTTTATCCAGCTTTTCCCCGCAATTCGTACAGAACAAATCCTGATCCTGTGCTTCCTGACCGCAATTAGGACATATTTTCATGGATTCCTCCCCTATATTGTCGATAATTTGTTTTTTCTTAACTATATTAACATAGCATAATCCGTATTTCTTTTCAATTTTATGAATAATTTAATCGATGAGAAAGCTAAAGAAAAATGGAAGATTAGTCTTTCCGCATCTTCTACTAAAACTCAGGCCTTTTATAGTAGAGGTGCAATAAAGCGTAAAAATCCCTGCATAACTCTCTTTAAAATACTTCTTTTCCTGCCCCAATCCGCTGCAATTTCCGTTGAAGTTCGAAAAACCTCATAAAAATCATCCGCGATATCAGTGATACAGGGACTTTCATAAATCAATACTCCATTTTCAAAATGATGGTACAAAGAGCGATAATCAAAGTTAATGGTTCCCACTGCTGCCAATCGATGATCGACAAGAACCTGCTTCGAGTGAATAAAGCCCGGGGTATATTCAAAGATACGAACCCCCGCCCGAAGAAGCTGGGCATAGTAAGAGCGGCTCACGGCAAAAATCATTTTCTTATCCGGGATTCCCGGCAAGACAATCCGTACATCCACTCCGCATTTTGCCGCATTACAAAGTGCCCTGCTCATTTCATCCGTAATAATCAAGTAAGGTGTCGTAATGAAGATAGACTCTTTAGCAGAGTGAATCATATTTAAATAGACATCTTCTCCAAGAGGAAGGTCGTCTATCGGTGTATCTCCATACGGCGCACAATAGCCTTCTTCACTGAACTTCTCCCAATATCTTGGAAGGTAGTTATAGAGTCCCCTTACCGGACTGTCATCCATAGCGTGCCACATTTCCAAAAAAAGCAGCGTCAATGTTCCCACGCCTTCTCCGCGAAGTCGGATTCCCGTATCCTTCCAATATCCATACGGAGAGCGGATATTGAAGTATTCATCCGCAAGATTATAGCCTCCCGTAAAACCAATCTGTCCATCCACTACCGTAATCTTTCGATGGTCTCGATTATTCATAAACAGATTGACAACAGGAACAATAGGATTGAAAATCCTGCAACGGATTCCCCCTTCTTCTAATTCTCTTAAAAAGCGAGGATTGATGAACCCTATTGACCCGACATCATCATAAAAAAGCCTGATTTCCACGCCTTCCTTTGCCTTTTCCAAAAGAATCGACTTTATCTCTCTAAAGGACTCCCTGTCCTCTATGGCATGGTATTCCATGAAAATGAATTTTTGGGCTCCGCGAAGTGCTTCCATCTGTGCTTCAAATCCAAGACTTGCTTCCTTATAAAAAACCACTTCCGTATTTTTTTATACCATGAAATCCATGGGATTCTCCAGCTGGAAAACGTTCGATTCAGATTTTCCTTTTTAAATGGTTCAAAGCAGTGTGACTGTCATCCAGGTAAGGAAAAAGCATACTGTCCGCTACTTCAAAGCGTTTCTTCATGGTTCGGGAAAAATTGGATCCGTAGACCAAAGCATAAAGAATCCAACCCAGAATCGGCATCGCCATAATGAATACCACCCAAGTCAGTTTAATGGAGGCATTTGTACGTTTCCCGATGATATAGAATATAGCCAGTACAGATAAAATCCGAAGTCCTGTCGCAATAAAAATATAATTCTCCGTCAGGCGAACAATCACAAGGTAAAACCAAAAAATCTGTAATAAGACAGCAAATACCACAAACAGTAACCTTCCCACACTGTTTTTCTGGTCTTCTCTATGAACTGCCTTGGTTTTTTTTGGCATAAATACGCCCTCCTATAATCAATCGACTCTTACCCTATACTATAGCAATATAAAATTAAGCCTATGAGAGATATTAAGCTCTTTAAAACAGCCGGATATATGCCGGAAGTCCGTCTATATACTCCGCACTGCACTCTCCCCGGATTAAAGGGCGAAGGTAATCCAAGCACTCCCTCAAGCTATGTCCATTTTCGGAAATCCACTCTTTAGGCAGTTTTTCTCCTTGTTGGCAACAGAACGACAAAGGTACGGAAAGAAAGATTCACCTTATATTCCCTCTCATTCCATTTACCGCTCCAAACTCACCATTTTTCCGCTTTCTCCGGAAAAGAGCAAGCTCAACCGCCTTCTTTCCTAAAGAAAAAGGCCTCCAATACGTCCGTCTTGGAAAGGCAGTGGCTTGCACAGCGTTGCAGTAAATTAAACTCAATTGCATGGGTTTTAATGTTCTTTCTTTTATAACAGTGTATTTTTCCTTCTTCCGAATCTGCTGCCTCCTGCAAAAAGCCTTCCAATACCGCTCCGGTACCTCCGGCTATAGTATGACCGAAGGCGTCCTTTCCCTCTTCTTCTTTCTCGCAAGAATAAAGAAAACGACCTTCTTCGTCCTTTTTACCCTCGGAAACCGCCACCATGATTTGGGGATGTTTCTCCAGCATTTCATTTACATCTTGCAAAACTTCTCTTTTTGAAAATGTATTTTCCTCCATAAATCAAGTAAGGAATACTGCCTCGTTCTTCGGAAGAGTGCAGCTGCCGCTGTAAGCCAACCTGCATTTCTTCCCATCATTTCTACAATCATGACATAATTCTTATCGTAAGCCATACATTCCTGTTCCAGTTCCAAAAGGCAGGAGCTGATATATTTTATCGAAGACGCATAGCCCGGGCAGTGAGTCTATACCGTATAAATCATTGTCGATGGTCTTCGGAACCCCGATAACACGGATATCTTCCCCCTTATTTTGAAAATAAAGAGAAAGCTTCCAGGCCGTATCCATGGAATCATTTCCGCCGATGTAAAGAAAGTAGCCTATATTCCATTTTTTAAAAATATGAAATATTGTATCAAAATCTCCGGGATCTTCCTCGGGATTCTGTAATTTTCTCCTACAAGACCCCAGAGCCGAGGCCGGAGTTGTGGCGAGTCGAGAAAAAAATGCAAGAGATTGTATAAGGTCCGGGCTTATCTCAGTTTCTCTTTCTTCTTGGCAGATTTCCCTCGCAAGCGGAGATAAGTTGGCTATATCCATACTTTCCACCGGGAAGATACTTCTCTTTTGCTCTAAAACAGTATCCCTAAGGTTTATGAAATCCTCCCGAAATACACCTTCTACGCCATACTTTGCGCCATATACTTCTCCAATTTCCTCCCGTTCCAAAGCTTCCTTAATCACTCCGGAAAGACTTGCATTAATTACCGCTGTCGGCCCCCCCGACTGTGCCACCAATAAATTCTTCTTCATGTTTTCACTTTCCATCTTTTTTTCTTCAGCACTACATGCCTACCATCACTCTTACTTACTCTTTTAAATACTGCTCCAAATATCCTAGGGGGAAAGGAGGCAACGCCAAGGGCTTCACCGCAAGGCTGGTAAGAAGAATCGGATTGTCATCTGCCAAGGCCCGATTCAGATTTAACTTCCCGCAAAGCTTACATTGATGAAGTATACTCCAGTCTCCATCCTCTCTGGAGACAACGGCAATGGGTTCCATTTTTCCGTGACAGGCAGCTTTCCGGTCTCCCGCCGTCTCATCAACATGAAGACTGTAAAGGCAGTAGGGACAGTGGTTTCTATGATTTGAACCTGCGCCTTCCGGATGAATCTCCTTTCCGCAATGCGCACATACAAAGCTTTCCAAACAAGCCTCTGTACGGTAGTCCGCTTGATTCATCTCACTTCTACTGCGATTCGCATTTTCTCTATTCGTATCTTCTCTATGTGCATCTTCCTTTTTTCGCTGTTCTTGTTTCTTCCCTGCTTGCCACGTCTTTTCCGATGTAAGTTGTTCAAGTTTTTCGACTTGCAATACAGGTCTTTTTGCCTTCTTTTTTACCGACATATCTCCGTTTTTCATCTTTAGTTCTTCCTTTTTATCCGTCAGTGCTCAAGTAAAAATATTTGACTTTGTATTATATCATATATTTTTTGCAAATAGCAGAGAGCCTATCGCCCTAAAAATTTCTCCGCAATTGCCACAAAACTTGCACTTCCTTTCCAAAGAACATCCTCATCCACATCAAATTTTGCATGATGATGCGGTTTGTCCGTTCCCTTTTCCGGATTTGCGGAGCTTAAGAAGAGAAAAGCGCCTGGAATCTTTTGTAAATAGAGCGAAAAATCCTCTCCTATCATGCTGGGGCTTTCCCGATACAACACTATTTCTTCTTTAAAAATATCTTGTATCGCATCTTTGGCAAACTCGGTCATTTCTTTGTCGTTAATAAGGGGCGGAGCTCCCCAGTCCATGGTATAATCCACGCTGCCCCCAAAGGCTTCTGCGGTACATTTTTACCACTCCTGATACATGCAAGCTTCTGTCTTACTTTTTCTTTAAAGGCACGGGTTGTCCCCTCTATATGAACCGTGGAGGGAATGGCGTAGTATAATTCCCTCCTCTTATCAGTCCATGGTAAGAACAGCCGCATCCGTCGGCGAATTTCTCTCTGCATTGATAGTCTGTGCAAGAATGATATAGGTGCATATTAATCGGATCTACTCCTTTTCCCAGGCGTAGAAGCATGGCAGCCATTTCACTTTACTTCTAAAATAAAACGATCAGGGAAGCCATTACTGCTCCGGGGAATACAGGCCATCGTTCCACTTGGGATACTTTTATCTAAAAATACTTCCGATATGCATCCCGAAAATGGCATCCTACCCCTTTAATGCCCCTTCCTCTATCAGAATAGCCGCCCCTTCGCAAGCTCTTCCGCCGTTTGAAAAAGAAAACGAATTTCTCGGAGAGCTCCTCTTTATGAGGATAAAGTATCTGCAAAGGCAGCTAAAAGCATGGCTGTATGGGCGTCATGTCCGCAGGCATGCATACAAGAATTATGCAGCGAAGCAAAAGAAAGACCGGTTTCTTCTTGGATAGGAAGAGCATCCATATCCGCTCGAAAAGCAAGCGTTTTTCCCGGACGGGCACATTTCATCGTTGCTACAATACTGCTGTCCTTTTCCGAAAGTATGTATGGGACTCCTATTTCTTCCAATTTTCGGATTACATAAGCGCGCGTCTTCGGTAGATAGAATCCCAATTCCGGAATCTGATGCAGCTCCCTTCGCATCTCCACAATATCGGATTCTATCTCTTTACACTTTTCCCATAGCATATTTTTCTCCTTTACAAACGAAATCAAGCTAGAGCTTTTCTCAGTCATTCTCTTTTCCTATTCTAGCAAAATAAAGTCCTATTTTGCCAGTCTTAAACGGATAATTATGAGGTAAAGGGTGAAGCTTGAAAAGAAATAAACAGCGAACAGGAGACGGAATATAAAATAAAATAATTCATTGTATAATGCGTACACTTTTCACTAATTAAAATTATAATTTGTGTCGAGAATAACTCGTGTCAGATACATTGTTATCTTTTATTCATTATTCCATTTTAGAAGACAGAAAAGGGAAAATAAGGGAAACGAAATGCCTCACACTTCAAACATGATAATCTTTAAGAATAAAAACTGAGGTTTCGATGCATATTGAATTCAAATCTACAAAATTCAAAATCAAAAAATATTTCTTATCAACAATGATGGATAAGTACGAAAAGGAGGAACTCATATGAAGGCACTAATTTATGGAGCGGGTCTTTCAGGAAGGCAGGTTTACAAGAACATAAAAGATGAGATTCAGGTAATCGGGTTTTGGATGAGATCCGGACAAAAGGGACATGTAATCGATGACAGTCTACCCTGCTATGGAGGAGTGGAAAGTCTTTCAGACATGGAATTTGATCAATTTATATTGCCTTCTCGATTTTGGAAAGATATCAAAAAAATTCTGACGGATAATGGCGTTTCAGAAGATCGCATCCGAGTGGATATCCCGCTGGACACAGTTTCCGATGTTCGAAATACCTGGCTGTATTCTTATGCGAAAGCATATAGAACACGAAGCTTTCCGTAGCGGAAGGGGTGTATTCAGGGGAGATTTCGCCAAATACATCAATAAGGTTTTCGGATTCAAGCTGTATTTATTTTGATACCTTCGAAGGCTTTGACCATAGGGATGTTGAATATGAATCCAATAATTATAAATTCGGTTTAAATGATAATGAATTCTCGGATACATCATTGGATGTGGTTATGGAAAAAATGGAGCATCAAAGAATATCATTATAAAAAGGATTCTTTCCGGAGACTGCAGCAGATGTTGATGACCGATTTTGTTTCGTACACTTGGACTTCGATTTGTATGTTCCGATACTGGAGGGACTACGGTTCTTTATCCCAAAATGGTCGAGGGGAGTGTAATCCTGATTCATGACTATTACAATATCGGCTTACCGGGAGTAAAGGACGCTATAGAGGATTACGAAAAAGAAATAGGCAGAACCCTGTATAAAATGCCAATCGGAGAAGATCAAAGCATTGCCATTATAAAGGATAGTCGTTCTTAAAGAATAAGATTGAATAATGCTTCTATTCGCTTGACAAGAATTCCTTTACTGCATATTGTCATCCATATATTAGAAAAGTCGTGTGCATGGTAAAACAGTAAAACGGATGCTCCATCGCAAGACGTATGAAGGAAAAAATATGGATTATACAGCTAAAAATTATATTATTTCGGAAAGCAAGGACTTCGCTCTAGTGAATAAACCGGTAGGCATGGATTCAGAACATGCAATGGGAGACGGATTCTTTCCCATTCATCGCCTTGACAAGGTCGCAAGCGGACTTCTTCTTTATGCAAAAATCCGATTAGTGCAAAAGCTTTCCAGAAGCACTTCAAAGAGGGCAAGATTAAAAGAAATATCATATTATTGTCGAAAAGCGCACTTGCAATACCTCCAGAAGAGGATGAAACTCTGTCCGTCAGAACAAACAACACAATGGATAGAGGCTCTTCCAAAGCTAAGCGGCTTCCGAAAAGAGGCCGTTTCACCGATTATCTTTATAAAGATGCAAAAAAGCAGAAGATGTTTCCTGTCAAAAAACTCCGCAGGGGGGTAAAAGAGGCTGTCCTCCATTATCAAGTACTACAAGAGAAAGACGGTCTTGCTCTTTTGGATGTCGAACTCGAAACCGGACGTTTTCACCAGATTCGTGCACAGTTCTCAGCCCACGGCTTTCCCCTCTTCGGAGACGGAAAATACGGTTCCCGTCAAAAGGGAAATGTAGCTCTACATTGCTATACCCTCTCCTTTCCTAACCCGGAAGGTGGAGAAGAATTGCATTTTCAAGTGGAAGACAGGGATGAAGAGCCTTGGAGGAATTTTTATGAGAAGCCTTAAAATAACTTGTTTTTCTCTATCAAAAATGCTAGGATAAACCAGCAATAAAGATTTTAAAAGCACCCGAAAAGCGGGTGTTTTTTTACGATTGGGAGGGCTTTCATGTTCGTTGCAAAAAACTGGAAAGACTATGAGGTCATTGACTGCTCAAAAGGGCGAAAAACTGGAGCAGGTGGGAAAGTATATCCTTTGCCGTCCGGATCCTCAGGTCATTTCGGCAGAGCGAAAAGAAAAATCCTTTCTGGAAGAAGCTGAACGGCCATTATCACTCGCTCCCAAGGCAGGCGGTGGAGACTGGGAGTTTTCTCCCTTCCGAAGCAGTGGCGATTTCCCTATCCCTTTAGGGAGAAAACGGAGAAGACAGTCTGAACTTTCATCTAAAAGCCCTTTGCCTTTTAAGCACACCGGTATATTCCCGGAGCAGGCTGTAAACTGGGAATGGTTTTACCATTTGATTAAGAAAGAAAAGGAAAGAAGAGAAAAGAGCGGAGACAAAACACCGATTAAAGTTTTAAATCTCTTTGCCTATACCGGAGGGGCAACCCTTGCCGCAGCAAAAGCCGGCGCAGAGCTTACCCATGTGGACGCGTCGAAAGGCATGGTTTTTGGGCCAAAAGAAAATGCGGAAGGCTCCGGACTTGCCGACTCTCCCATTCGTTATCTTGTGGACGACTGTGTGAAGTTTGTCGAAAGAGAAATCCGAAGAGGCAATCTTTATGACGGCATCATCATGGACCCCCCTTCTTATGGTAGGGGACCGAAGGGAGAAATCTGGAAAATTGAAGACAGCATCTATCCCTTCCTAAAGCTTAGTGAGAAAATTCTGAAAAAGGATGCCCTTTTCTTCCTTTTAAACTCCTACACAACCGGCCTGCAGGCAGGAGTTATGCAGTATATGCTGGAAGAGCTCATCGGAAAGGGGAGACGCGGAAAAGTTTCTTCCGATGAAATCGGGCTCCCCGTATCGGAAAACGGTCTGGTGCTTCCCTGCGGTTGTGCGTCCAGGTGGGAAAAAGCCGAATCGTAAGGCATTTGGCACTCTTTGTCAGAAAAACTTTATTGTATTTCTTTATAAGAGAGGATAGTATTACTGATAAGAGTTTAAAGGGAGAGGTGGCTTTTCTTTTAAAGCCATTTTCTTATGTATAAAAGCAATTTTTTAAAAAGAGAGAAACTCTTTCCCTCTTTTATCAAGATAAAACACCAGTAAAGCTTATGGAGGAAGAAATGTATAGGGGGATTCAAAGTGATAAGCCTAAGCGCCACAGCCTTATTTTCGGCGCAGCATTTGCTGTGGCTGGATCACAAATGAGCAGGGTCAACAGGTTTATCAAAAAGATGATAATGGTTCAGTGGCTAGCAATACTTGGATTGAGATTACGCAAAAACGGAAAGACCGGAATGGTACTACGCTACCGCAAATGGAAGCTTAAGACAGGACGGCTGGCAAAAATCGGAGACAGCTACTATTATTTTTGACGGAAACGGTATGAGTGCAAACCGGCTGGGTACAGGAGGATCGCTACTACTGTGATCCCTCCTCCGGAAAGATGCTCAGCGGATGGGGAGCTCCTTCCCTCCCCGAGGGAGTAACTGCCGAGGAAGGCAGGAAGAGTTCCAACAACAATTACTGGTTCTATTTCAACCAAAGTACCGGAGAAAAATTATATACCAAGGACGGTCGTGTTACCGTAAAAACCATTGATATGATGCATCCTATGGTTTTGATGAAAACGGAATCATGGTAACCGGATGGGCAAAAACAGCAGATGGAGTCCGGAAATTTCCGGCTACAGCTATTTCGCCGAAAAACCGAAGGAAAGTTCAAGATGGGACAGCGTCTTTCCGGAACGTGGTACGCAACAGTCGGTCCGGAAGGGACGGCAATCTTGCAACAGGCAACGTGGAATGGTTCTATCTAAAAACAACGCAGCCATCCTGCTGCAGGAAACAATGGAGTCTATGAAGTACAGCGTGTCGGAGACAAGCGGTATCTCTTCAATGAAAAGGGTAACCCGGTATATGGCATTCAAAAAGGTAAAACTGCCGCAAATGCTCCGGAAGCATCTTATTACTGCGGAAAAAACAAGGCCGACAGCTCCGTAAAGACAGGAAAGATGAATTTAGTCGATGGAGACGGAGAAAATATCACTTGTTTTTTTGATAATAGCGGAAAGGGTGCCACAGGCATCAAGCAGGACTATGTCTACTTTAACGGTCGCCTGCAAAAGGCGGATAAGGGCTCTCACTATCAGAAGATTACTCTTCCCGGACAGAACAGAAGCTATGTAATCAATGAGGCCGGTAGGGTAATGAAGTCCAAGACGAAGTATAGAGATGCAGACGGAAATAAATGGTCCGTAAACGCAAGCGGTGTCATTACTTTGGATGAGGGCTTGGATACGGTAGAGCTTCTCTCCCCCACCGTGACAGATATTGATTAAAAAATAAGAATGTGCTGAAAAAAAGAGGCTTTCCACTTTATGGAAACCTCTTTTTTTCACACAATTCGTGCCACATCCCAATACTGCGGCAACGCTCTTCTCTTTATCCCGCTTTCTTTTTTTGAGTATCCCAGGAACCGTCTTCTTTCAAAGTATAACCGTCTACTACCGTATTGAAGAGCATTTTACCATTATTAATCCCCGCTTCTGTACTGAAGTAATACCATTTTCCATTAATCAGCCTCCAACCGGTCAGCATCTTACCGTTGTTGATTCCCTCCTCGGTACTCAAATAATACCATCTTCCGTTGATCAGCTGCCAGCCGGTCAGCATCTTACCGTTGTTGGCACCCTCTTCCTTGCTAAGATAGTACCAAGTATTATTTCGGAAAATCCAGCCTGTAGACATATAGCCCTCTTTATTAAAGAAATACCAGCTCTTATTAATCAGTTTCCACTCGTTCTTTGGATAAGAGCCATCTTCGTTCTGTATCCACCAGCCTTTGGAATCCTTTTTCCACTTGACCTTTTTTGCAGAACTGTCAACTGTATTCGGGACATTGTCTCTCCAGTAATTTCTATAGGAACTACCGCCGGATCCTCCTTTCTTTCCTGTCCATACGGTACTGCCCTCTTCCGAATCATCCAAGTCAAACTTGGTGAATAAGGGGTTTGCATATCGCTCGCTCAACTTCACGGCAGAGTGGTTTACTATGGTATTGATCCCGTCTCTTCCCATCTCTTCCTTAAAGAAAGCATGAAGTCCAATCTTTTTTACAGAAGCGGGAATACGGATATTTCCGATATGATTTCCACTGAATGCTTCTTCTTCTATCTCTTCCAAACCATTCGGAAGTATAAGCTCTCCATCGTGTAAAACATCGGAAAAAGCATAGGCATCAATCTTCTTTAAATGGCTTGGGAAAATAATCTTTCCTCTGATGTTTAAATTTGAAAATGCACCCACTCCGATTTCCTTTACCGTGTCCGGGATTTTTAAATCTCCTTCCAGCTTAGTAGCACTCCCATAGGAAATTCCGTTAAATGCATAACTTCCTATTTTACTAATACCATCTTGTAAAACAAGCTTTATACTTTTAGGCTCTTCTCCCAGTGCAAAGAACAGTTTATCCCACTCTCTATACCCGTTCACAGCATTATAATCCTTTATTGCACCATTTCCGCCAATAGTCAGCTTATATTTTATTTGACCGGAAGAAGCTGTGCCGGATTTTACCACCGACCAGTTCAATTTGCCATCTGTATCGGGAAGCCGATTATCCGTTCCTACCTTTATCGTTTGCTTAAAAATTCCCACTTTCTTGGGTGGATCCCCACCCGCTCTTTCTACCAAGAGGATGTAGCAATAATAGGTTTTGTTAGCCAACCAATCTATATTCGAAACATCCGTATAATAGGAGGCTTTCCAATTATCCTCTCCGGTTCTCCATCCCGCAAGGTTCATGCTGTCCTTGTAGGCAGTACTAAAGTCAGATTCTTTTACCGCTTTATTCGCATCCTGTGTTCTAAAGAAATAACACTCTGCAATGCTTTTAGAAGAAACTCCGGAAATATTGACCTCCAGGAAGCTTTTTTGGATACTCGGTACTTGATATAAACGTATCGAATTGATTTGTACTTCTCGCTTCTTCTGCTCATCCTTTTTCTTGGCCGTTTGCTTCACCGTAGTGAAACTATGGTTATAATGCAGCTTTCCGGTATCCTCTAAATAAATCGAAGATCGATTAATAATGGTATTATGCGTTGCATCCGTACCTTCTTTGTAAAATGCTTGGCTTCCAATCTCCACTACAGAAGCCGGAATAATCAGATTCTTTAATTTATTACTCTGAATAAAAGCAAAATCGGAAATCTCCTTCAGCGTAGAGGGGAGAGTTACATCCTCTAAATTCTCCATATAGCCAAATGGAGCCCTTCTGATTCCTAAACCTTCCACGCCTTCTGCAATAATGACCTTCTTTATTTTATCCCTATAGGCAAACCACGGCGCTCGCTCTCTATCGTCTCCATATCCATATCCACTGATTGTCAGCGTCATGTTTTTTCCTTCTCCACTGAGGCTGTACTTCATATTTTGACCGAGTCTTCCTCCGGAAAAGGGACTCTGTACAATGACCGTATACTGCTCAACTTGTTCCACCTCACTTCCTGATACAATCACTTTATTTTTAATCGTTAAAGTAGCTTTCCCCTCTTTTAAAGCTTTAATGTGAACATCCTTCGTATCAGGATCTATATGAACCCGAACAATATCTTCATGATTGGAACTGACTTCAATGCCCTCAACAAAACGATCTCCTTTACTCAGAAACTCATTGAGATTCTTGTCCTCTCCTTCCTCCATACCAAGAGATCCCGTCTCCATATCGTCCTCGCTTCTATCTATTACACTAAGCACGAAGAGAGAGAAATGGTCTGTTTTAACTTCCAGTTTTTTCTCTTTTTCTTTTACTTTCACATCACTCAGTTTCTCCGGCTCCGCATCCGGCTCATCTAAGTGGAGATCACGGCGAGTTCCTTGCGCCTTTTGCAAAGAATATTCCAATCTTTCGAAAGCTGACCTTGACATCCCCTTTTTCATTATCGGGTTGTAGTTCTTCTCCCTCTGCGTCCAGAACCGAAATATCAAAAATAAAGCTTTCCAGAAGCTCTGCATCTTCTTCCTTTAGCTTTTTCCTCAACCTTTTTCCTCGACCTTTTTCTTATCCACCTTTTGACTGAGTACTTTTCAATTTGGCCTTTTTCGGAAATACCCTGCATCTGCTTTTTACACTGACAAAATTCCATCTACCGTCTTCTTTCCATAAAAAGGAACATCTTGTTCTTCCTCTTCGGATGCAACAATCGTATTCTCTTCCTCTCTGCTTTTTCCCATTGCTCTTGTAAGATTTCCTGTCGAAAATACGGATAGCAACATAAGCGTGGACAGGGCAAGAGCACATGTCTTCCTAAACATTCTTTTCTCCTTTCAGATTCTTTTCAACTACACTTTTCACAGACCCCGGATTGTACTCCGAGCATACTTATTTCATCGGCATAATTTTTAGTTTTTTTAATATGTGATTTTTATCGTATGTATTTAGAACAATTTCATGATTTGGGGATAAAAATGGATCAGTCCAAAGAAGAATATTGACGAAAAAGAGCTTTCGCTATACTATAAATAGGTCGCTAGGGGCGCGTGTATGCTGAGAGGTGAAAACTCGACCCTTTAACCTGACCCGGATAATGCCGGCGTAGGGAAGCTATACGATTTGCCCCTCCATGCCGTTTTGGCGTACAGGAGGTTTTTTTATGAGAAAAAATACAGAAAAATTAGCATTTTCAGGCGTATGTATCGCTCTGTCTATGGTACTGGGAATGGTAAAATTGTTTTCCTTACCTATGGGAGGCTCCGTGACTGCCTGTTCCATGCTCTTTGCCACTCTGCCGGGCTTCTTCTTCGGAACCGGCTATGGCTTACTTTCAGGCTTTGCTTACGGCCTAATCAGCTTCTTTTTAAAGCCGGAATTCTATAGTCCCACAATTTGTTGTCGATTATATTTTTCGCCTTTTTCCGCACTGGGCATCTCCGGGTTTTTCAGCAACAAGAAGAACGGCTTATACATCGGCTATCTTGCCGCCTGCCTTGGCCGTTTTATCTTTGCCTTCTTATCCGGTTTACTTTTCTTCGCAGCTTACGCTCCGGAAGGCATGAGTCCTGTGTGGTATTCCTTTGCCTATAATATCAGCTACATCGGCATCGAAGCGGCAGTCACCATTGCCGTACTGTTCTTACCGGTAGTATATCGAACCATCTATCGTTTAAAAGGAAAGTTCAGACAAAATGAAGAAGTAAATCTGATTCACTCATAAAATGATTTGTAGAAACCATGTTCATTCAGAATCAGAGCGAACAGTTTTCAAATGTCAGCCCTGATTTCGGCTAAGGTCCATTAATAATAAATGGAGGAAGGGGATTTTATCCTCTTCCTCCATTTATTGATTTCCATAAGTTCGGAGAGATTCTCTTTATCAGCACACCCGTAAAATAGGCCAAAGCAAGGCAATAGACAGGACTCAAGAGATAAAAGAAAGCTTTCAGTCCATTGGATACTCCATCATAAAATGATAGAGGAAGCACGTTCTGTAGAAGCCCCTGCAAAGTACTCTGTAACATGAACCAAAGTCGAAGAAAAAGGTAATGTACTGCATAAATATAGAAATTCATCTCTTGTAAAGCTTCAAACAAGTAAGCCAAACCCCTGTTGCCTTTACACGATAATGTCGGTCGGTCTCCTCTTAGCCAAAGAATACAAAAGAAGAATAGAGCCATACCAAGACGATAAAGAACCGTAAAAGATAAAAGAAAAGCTATATTTTCTCCAAAAAGAACATAGCCGTAGCAAAGCAAAGAAAAACAGAAAAGCAGGCAGGGTAATATGAAGCACTTTAGATGTGTATTCCTTGTTTTTCCCTCTCGGAGGAATTTACTGCTTTTACCCTCTTCATCAAGAAAAATGGAAAATGCAGCTCCAAAACTATAGTAAAATCCCGCGTCTTCATTTAAATAAGGAATATCCAAGCGAAAATGCACCAAAAGTAAAAACAGAATCGGAAATATAAAGGCTATTCTTCGCGACGTTCTTCTCTCCCTTCCCAAAAGTGTTGAAACTGCAATAAACGGAAAGCAAAAGGTCAAAAGAAGAAGCTGATAAAAATACCAAAAGACCGGATTGAAACGATAGAAAAAAATACCTTGAAAAAGATTATCCGGATTCCATTCCGCTTTCCGGAAAAGCATATACAGTACAGTCATTCCCCCATTCCATAGCAAATATGGGACAAAATAACTTGAAATCCGTTCTTTCAGCTTTCTTCCCCAATCTCTAAAACTGTTTAAATTCCGATAAAACAAAAAGCCACTCAGGAAGAAGAATCCCGGAACTGCCACCTGTCCCAGAAACTCAGAAAAGAAAAACTCCAGTTTCAATAGACTGGAACTATCAAAAAAGGCCGTCTTGGGGACAGCCTGTAATGCAGGCACAGTAAAATGCGTACTGTGCACAAATATAACCAAAATAGACAGAAAAAAACTATATGCCGGTAAAAAGGCAATCTGACTGTTCTTTTTCATTTTACATATCATCAAACTCTATGCTGAACTGCGCTGTTTCCGAAGCTCTATGCTTCTTATACTCTGCCACACGTGCATTGATTCTTCCTACCGGATCCAGGATGGAAGAAATAGAAATATCGTGGTTCATATTGTCAATCAGAAGCGCAATGTACTTTGACATATCTACATTGATATACCACTCTCTCTTTAAAAGCTCTTCCGGCTGATAAATCAGGTTTGTGGTTAAGACACCGGATAAAATACCTGCTGCATAAGCCTCATCGAACTTGTTTAAGCCGTTTGTGAAGAGACCGAAAGTGCAGCATGCATAAACTCTCTTTGCCTTTCTATCTTTTAAAGCCTTTGCCGTATCAATTAGCGATTCTCCGGAGGAAATCATGTCATCAATAATAATAACATCCTTTCCTTCCACGTCCGATCCCAAAAACTCATGGGCAACAATCGGGTTTCTGCCATTTACAACCTGTGTATAATCTCTTCTCTTATAGAACATACCCATATCAATACCAAGGACGTTCGCAAAGTAAATGGCACGGTTCATTCCTCCTTCATCCGGAGAAATCATCATCATATGATCCTTATCAATATCCAAATCTCTTACATTCAATAAAAGCGCTTTAATAAACTGATAGGTACAGGATACATTGTCAAAAGAATCTCTTGGGATGGCATTCATGACTCTCGGGTCATGGGCATCAAAAGTCAGGAAATTTTTTAACCCCATTTCATGCAATTCCTGCAGCATAATTGCGCAATCCAAAGACTCTCTTCCGGAACGCTTATGCTGTCTGGACTCATACATAAACGGCATAATGACATTGATTCGCTTTGCCTTACCGGTTGTTGCCGCAATCAAGCGCTTCAAATCCGCATAATGATCATCCGGAGACATATGATTTACATTTCCAAAAATAGAATAGGTCATGGAATAGTTCATGACATCTACCATAAAGTAGATATCCACTCCACGAACGGACTCCAAAATTTCTCCCTTTGCTTCTCCCGTTCCGAAGCGAGAAATTCTTGTAGGAACAATAAAATCCGATTTCTGATAACCGGAGAAAGCAATCGTCTCCTTATGTTCGCTTTCTCTTTGAGCTCTCCATGTAGCCAAATAGTCATTGACCTTCTTCCCTAGCGGCTCAATGGACTTTAATGGCATGAGTGCCAAAGGCCCTACAGGAATACGCTCAATAAACTGTGACGTTCTGGAATCCGACATGATTTTCCCTCCCCAAATAAAAAAGCTTACCTTACACTATACAAGTTAATACGTTCTTTACTGCATCCTATACCTTAAAAATTTCCACTTGGATGAGTCCTCTCTAAAAATACAAGAAATACCCGAAAATGTCTATTCCCTTTTCTCTTTTTAAGAAATTTCCTTTTTATCCAAGTCTCTGATCTCTTCCATATAAAGGAATTATCTCATAATCCGACATCATACGGGAAACCACTCTGTCGGAATAAAGTTCTCGCAAGTCTTTAAAATTCAGATTGGTAGAAATAATCATGGTCTTTCTGGATAAAATCCGCTGATTTAATAAATTGAAAAACCGAGAAGCCGTAAAAGAATTGGAGAATTCCGTTCCCAAATCATCCAGAAGCAAAACATCGGCCTCGGTAATATATTCGTCTTCCACTCCCTCACGCATAAGCTTGGAAAAATACTGGAATAAACCGTCTGCAGTAAAATACAGTACACTGACTCCCCTCTCCAATAGAGCCTTCGCGATACAGTGAAGGAAAAAAGTCTTTCCTGTCCCCGTTCCTCCCGTAAAAATGAAGTTTCCCTTATTCTCCGGATAATTCATTGCATAAGCATAGAAATAATCTCGGATTTCTTTCATATACTCCCGTACTGTCTTGTTCCCAGTCTGGCTAAGACGTTCTATGTTATCAAAGCGTTCCAGCTGAAAACGGGAAAAATTCTCTCTCTCCAAGATTTCCCCCATCTTGGATTGTTTATAAAGGAGCTCCCCCTGAAGCTTCATGAAGCACTGGCACTTTCTACCCTCATATACTCCGGTATCTTTACAAAGAGAACAGGTATAGTGCGGCTCCAAATCAAAAAGAGCGTACCCCATCCTTTTCAAAGCTTCTTCTTTCCTGTCCCGAATCTTACGAATAGATGGACGAAGCGCCGCAATGGCTCTTGCATCTCCCTCCTGCGCTTTAACTATTGCCGAAAGAGAAAGTCTGCGTAGCTCTTCGTCCAAAGCGGCATAGCCGGGAACATTGTCCAATACTTCTTTTTCCTTTTCCAGAGCTTCCCTTTCCGCAGAAAACCGTCTGTCGGAAAGTATCTCCTGAATCTCATGGAATTGCACTGCACTTAATGCCATTCTTTATTGCCTCCCTGTTGCAAAATTTTTAATGCCTTCTGCTTTGCCAAGGAATCATAATCCACCTCGCCCTGGGTGAAATTAAGGAAACGGTTCGCCTTTTTCTCTGTATCCGCTCCGCTCTTTCCCTGACCTGCCTTCTGCTTTTTCATGCCCTTTGTTAATTCAAAGTCCTTAATCAATTCCTGTGCCTGCTTCACGGTTCTGATTCCCTGCTCGCTCCAGTCAAGAGCCACCTTTTCCATATATCGAGGAGAAGTCTTTTGTATGCTGGCACAATAATCCAATAAAAACTCTATCAATTCTGAATCCATGGCCAAGTACTCAACCATATACTCAAACTTTTGTACATGGCTGCGTGTTACCCCGCCGGGCAGTAAATGCTTTGCCACAAAGAGGATACCCTCAAACTCCTCTTCGTCAATTTCCCTTTTCTTTTCCCCGGAAGGAAGGAACTCTTCTTGATTTTGGGCATCAAAAAGAAGCCTTTGTCAAATTCTGTTCCCTCTTCATTTCCAGATTTGCTTCCGACAGCCTGGCTGCCTCTTCATTTCGGATTTCTTCCTCTACTACTCCGGTAGTTCCTTCCTTGAAGATTCCTTTCTTTTCCCAATAAGAAATAGCTCTTGTGATATCACGATCGGTCAGATTCAGGGAATCAGCAACAGTATGAACCTTCATATTCTCTTTGCAATGGCGAAGCAGGTAGAGGTACACTCTCACGTAGTCCCCATTGGCTTCTGCTAAAAGCTCGTCAATAAATGCATTGGGAACACAAGTGATTTCTGCCTGTATGCCCTCCTTAAACTGTATGTCCATGCCTTCCCTTTCCCTATAATCCCCCTCTAGGAATTTGCTCGTTCTGCATCATAGCATAGGCAAAAAAACTCTTCAATGGTTCTGCTCCACAAGTTTATCCACAGAATTTATCCACATTAATGTGGATAATGTGGGTTTCTTTTTTGAAATAATATGGAGTCCAGTATTTACGGGCTTTATCACAGTTTTTACCTTATCGATTCAGTGAGTTATCCACATTTCATGGGTGGATTTCCAAAATATACAATAAGATAAAAATTATTTCTTTCCCACTTTTTATTTTTACTCTTATCATTAAGCAAGTTTAATATTTCTTATCTTTGAACTGTAAGTCAATATAGTCGGGTCTAGGCGCAGCTTATATCCACGGGGGGACAAGAGATTGTACAAATTTTACAAGCGATATTCGTAATATAAAAAGCTGCCGGCAAAGAACACTGCCAACAGCTTACTTTCAGTGCAATACCAAGCACTCCTTATTCTTTTTTAGCCCCCGGAAGCTCTAACAAATGTTCTCCCACTTCCACAATATCTCCCGCACCCATGGTAATCAGGAGATCACCCTCCTGCAAGTGGGAAAGGATAAACTCCTCTATGGAAGAAAAGTCCGGAATATAATATACATTCGTATTCTGTGAAAGCATCAGTTTCCGAAGGTCATCAGAAGTCACTCCCACAGTATTTTTCTCTCTTGCCGCATAAATATCGGCCAGGATAATTTCATCCGCCTGCGACAAAGCACCCGCAAAATCATCCATGAGGGCCAAGGTCCGGGAATAAGTATGCGGTTGAAATGCCACCCAGAGCTTTTTATGAGGATATTTCTTTGCAGTAGCGATGGTTGCTGCAATCTCCTGCGGATGATGAGCATAGTCATCAATGATGGTAAAGCCATTGACCGCACCTTTCAGCTGAAAGCGACGGTCTGTTCCCGTAAACTTCAATAAGCCTTTCTTGATAGTATCTAAGGGAATCCCTATTTCTCTTGCAACTGCAATCGCGGAAAGGGAGTTGTAAATATTATGTTCCCCCGTTACACCCAGCGTGACCTTTCCTCTGTCTTCTCCCTTTTCAAAAAGGGTAAAGCTGGGTCGCGCAAAGCGGTCATAGGAAATGAAATTTACCGTATAATCCGCATCATTATGACCGAAAGTAATGATTCTTCGTCCGGGCAGGTTCTCTAAGAAAAACTCGGCATGAGGAATATCCTTATTAAAAATCAGGATTCCGTCTTCCGGGAGCTTTTCAATGAACTTTCTAAAAGATGCACGAATATCATTGATATCTTTAAAGAAATCCAGATGATCCTCTTCGATATTTAATACTACTTCAATGGTAGGGAAGAAAGACAAAAAAGAATTGGTATATTCGCAGGCCTCCGCTAGGAAAACATCAGATTTTCCTACTCTTAAGTTTCCTCCGATATCTTTCATCATACCACCGACGGTAATGGTCGGGTCCATTTGCGCTTCCATCAGAATTTCCCCAATCATGGAGGTTGTTGTCGTCTTTCCATGCGTCCCGGAAACATTGATGGCTTCCTTATAATTCTTCATGATTCTGCCCAGAAGTTCCGCACGGGTCATCATAGGAATATTCTGTCTTTTTACTTCCTGAAATTCCGGATTATCCTCCGAAATTGCTGCAGTATAAACGCAAAGCTCAATTCCCGGAACAATATTCTCTCTTTTTTGCGGAACTTGAACAGAAATCCCCAGAGACTCCAAATGCTCTGTCAGGGGAGAGGACTTCATGTCGGATCCGGATACCTTAAATCCTCGGTCATGCAGAATCTCTGCAAGCCCACTCATAGATATCCCGCCTATACCGATAAAATGCACCCATACAGGATGATCAAAATGAATATCGTACATAAAACCTCCTACAAAACCCTGTTATTCCAAAGCCTTACCACAGAAATTTTGCCTTTTTATCCCAATCTTCTACGCTACATTCTGTCGGAAAATACTGTCTTTCCGGCTTTCCAAAGCTAAAAGCAAAATATTTCCCAACACACCGACAGCCAGAACTTCGCCTGCTCCCACGGTGGCAAATAGGAAATAATATGCATCCGTCACACCATAAGCATACTGTAATACAAAAGGAATGATAATGGCATTGGCTAAAATCGGCGGAATGCAAACGAGCCATTTGCTTACATTTCTCAGCTTATAGCTTAAAATTGCGGCAATCAAGGTTGCCAAAGTCCCGAAAATGACGTCCGGCATTGCTGCCCCTGAAAAAAAGTTGCCCAGTAAACAACCGAGCGCTATCCCCGGAACAGCGGAAAAGCTGAAAAAGGGGAGAATACAAAGGGCTTCCGCTATACGAAACTGGATTGCCCCGAAACTAATGGGCTTAAACAGAAGTACAAGCACCACATACACAGCCGCTATAAGCGCAGCCTCCGCCATCATCTTTGTTCTTTTGTCTTGAAAATGCATTTTTTCTCCTTTAGTTTTGTTTTAAGTGTGGAAGGTCTCGAACACACTGATGGAAAAACGGGTAAACAGGGAAACTTTATGTTTTGCAAAATAGCATAATCACTTCTGCTCCCGCTTCATTAACTAACAGAGTTTAGCATAAAAGATAAGAAGAAACAAGATTGGGAGGCATAGCAAAAAGTTAGGGGAACATAGCAAAAAGTTAGGGGAACATAGCAAAAAATCAGAGACCTTACGGTCTCCGATTTTTGCTATAAAAAATAATCTTGTACTTTTTCATCTATCCATTGCTATAAAACTGCATCAAGTTTCTGCTCTTGAATACCATGTTTTTCTGCATAGCCGGTAAGAATCAGGGTCAATGCACCGTCTCCCGTTACATTGCAAGCTGTTCCGAACGAGTCCTGCAGTGCAAAGATAGTCAGCATCAGGGCGGTTCCTGTACCGTCAAAACCAAGTACACCGGTAATAAGACCAAGAGATGCCATAACGGTTCCTCCCGGAACACCCGGAGCTCCAATTGCAAATACACCTAAGAGTAAGCAGAAAAGAATCATCTTTTCGATAGAAGGGAACTCTCCATAGAGCATCTTGGATACTGCCATAACGAAGAAGGTCTCCGTCATAACGGATCCGCAAGGTGAATATTGGCAAAAAGAGGAATTCCAAAATCAACCATATCATTCCGAAGCGTCGGTACAGACTTTTTAGCACAGTTCAAAGCTACGGAAAGAGTAGCTGCAGAGGACATCGTTCCTACCGCAGTCATATAAGCAGGCGGATAATTCTTTATAATATTCATCGGATTCTTTCCGGAATATACTCCCGCAATGCTGTACAGCAGAGTCATCCAAATATAATGCCCAACCATAACGATGATAATGATAATCAGGAAAATCGGAAGCTGCTTTGTAATCGTTCCCTCATAAGCCAAGGTACAGAAAGTTGTTCCGATAAGAATCGGAAGTGCCGGAATAACAAAGCGAGTTACAATGGAAAGAACGATTTGCTGGAACTCTTCCAGTACACCGGTAATTAATTTAGACTTGTTCCAAGCTGCAGAAAGTCCTACTAAAACGGAGAAGAACAAAGCAGACATAACCGGCATAATCTGCGGAATAGTCAGCTCAAAAACAACTTCCGGTAACTCCTTCAGTCCATCCACATCCGGATTGATATTCAAGTGCGGTAAGATACCATATCCTGCTCCTGTTGCAAAAAATGCAGCTCCGATAGAAGAAACATAAGCCAGGATTAGTGCAACAATCAACATCCGGGAAGCATTATTCCCAAGTCTTGTAATAGAAGGGGCAATAAAACCGATGATGATGAGCGGAACGCAGAAACTGATGAACTGTGCCACAATAAACTTCACAGTCACAACAATATTTAAGAGTGCCTGTCCGAAAGCCGACTGATCCATTGAACTCAAAGCCAGTCCGCAAGCGATACCCAAAGCCAGTGCTACAAGCAGTTTAAAGGGCAGGCTGTGTATAAAACCTTGTTTTTTCCATATATCCTCCTCCAAATTGATCTATTCAAGATAGGAAGTGTTCTTCACTTTTATACAGAGCAAATAAAGCTTCCTATCCCATGTTCTAGAAATAGTATAGCAAAAAATCTTTTTTTGTGTGTATTTTTTATGCATTTTCTCCTGCATTTACAGGCAGGAATCCACATCCACCTGTTCTGTCATCACGTTTAAAATTTCCCGGTCTGTAGAAAGCATGCCGACCTTTCCGATATATCCGATATTCTTAATCGTATTCTCGATATCTTCGTCCACAATACCCTCTCCACCATTAAATCCCTGATCCTTCATGCTCATGGAGTGTGCAAGGATTGCCGCATGAACGGAGGATGCAATTTTGGCAGCACAACTTGGCTTTGCGCCATCACAAACGATACCGCCTACATTGCCAAGAGTGTTGCTAATGGTTTTTCCAATCTTATTATAATCACCGCCGCACATATAGGTAATGCCGCACCGGCACCGCAGGATGCACTGACTGCACCGCAAAAAGCGGAAAGCGCACCGATATAGTGCTTAATATATACCGATACCAAGTTACTCACAATCAAGGAGCGATATAACTTCTCCTTGGAAACCTCTAAAAGACTTTGCATACTCCACTACCGGCATACTAACCGTAATCCCTTGGTTTCCGGATCCGAATTGATGACAACCGGTAGGGGGCATCCGCTCATTCTTGCATCAGAACCCGCCGCAGCTCTTGCGCAAGCACAGGATTTCACATCATGTCCCCAGGTTTCCAGAATGGTCTTTCCCACACTGGCACCCCAGGCATTATCCAATCCCTCCTGTGAAATTACCATATTCATGTCAATCTGCCTCTGTAAGACATGAGCAACTTCTTCCAAGTTCACGGTGTCCGCATACTCTATAATTCCTTTAAGAGACATCAGGCTTCGGTCCCCACCTGTGGAAAGCACATCCTGCTTATCTTCTTCGCCTTCCTTATACAGGACTTCTCCATCCTTCTCCATAAGGACAATGTTGGAGTGCTGATGCGCAATGTCCAAGCGAACCTTATGATTTTCTCCGCTAACCTCAACTCGAATATAAAGCTTTGGTACATCTTCTTCGAAGCCCACTTTACAGAAACCGGTATTAACCAAAGATTTACACTTTTCTCTATCCGCATCCGTCACAGTGCTCAAAACTTCCAGCTTCTTATCTGCGTCCCCTCCAAGAACACCAAGAATAGCAGCGACCTGCATTCCCTTCTGTCCGCCGGAATTCGGAACGGTAACCGCTTTTACATTTTTGATAATATTTCCCGAACAGCACAAGTCTATGTGCTTGACCTCTTCAGATAACAGTTTTCTCGCCGATGCTGCTGCATACGCAATCGCAATCGGTTCCGTACAGCCCATTGCCCGGTACCAGTTCATGCTCTAAAATCTCTGTATAATTCTTTATCAATCTCTCTTCCATACTATTTCTCTCCTTTATAACGACCGAAATTAGGCTCTTTAGCTAATCATATCAGTAATGCTATCAATAGTCACTATACCAATATTCTGAAAATATCTTTTATTTTTTGTGCATTTTTAAAAAAGAGTACCAATGCGTATATTGGCACTCTTTTCTTAACTCGATATCGAAAAGCTCATCTGATCCATTTTTTACTTGGGAAAATGCAAATTATTTCGATATCCGCTGTACTCCCCGAAATCCTTCAAGTCTTCTTCCAAGAACTTGACCGCCTGTTCCACATCTCCCTTATGTAACGCGGAAACAATATCCACATGATGCGCCGTATCCATCGAAAAAAGAATTTCCTTTTCCTTCTTCCAATAATACTGTGAATATGCCCTCTTTAAACGTCCCATACAATTTTCCAGCTGTTCCACAATAAAATGATTGTGACTTATGGAAATCAAGCGAAGATGAAACTCCGTATTATGTTTCCAATGTGTCATGGCATCCGTTTCGTTATCATTGCAGGCACTGTTAATCGCTTCCAGCTCTTGGAAATCCTGCTCCGTCATTTCGTTTCCGCACTCTCTCAGCACCCCTCGTTCCAAAATAAAACGAAAGGCCAGCATGTCGTAAATATCATCCTTACTGTAGCGCACTACCTCATAGCCGTAACGCGGAATATTTTTCAGCACACCATCAGCACACAGCGCCATAAGAGCTTCTCTTACAGGAGACTTACTGCAATGGTGCTTCTCCACTAGAGCTTTCTCATTTAAGATATCCCCCGAGCCTATATTTCCCTGAAAGATATCCTCCAATATTGCCTGATATACTTGATCTTTAAGACTTTTTTCCATTGTACTCCCCTGATTATCCCTTGCTCCATTCTCTCTTCTATAACAAAGAACAGAATCTTCTTCTCTATATTTCACCATTCCTTTTCCAAAGCATAAAGATACCACAAGGCCTCTTTACTTGTATACCGTTTTCCCTCGACTCGCTTTTTCTCTTGTTCTCTGCTATGCTGTATATATCATCTTATGCAGAAAGGAAATTTATGAATATTTATGATCGCTACATCTTTCGAGCCGCTACCGTTGCGGACACGAAGGAACTGGCGGATATGGAAAAAATTTGTTTCCCGGAAAACGAATTCTGCTCTTATGAAGATATGAAAGATCGGGTAGAGCATGCGGCGGAAGACTTTTTAATTGCCTATGACCAAGTCAATCGAAAAATCGCCGGTTATTTAAGCGGAATTCATTCCAGCTCGGAAGCATTTTTGGATGCTTTCTTTACCAATGCTTCTTTACAGGAAGACAATGCCAAAAATTGTTATCTCTTGAGTCTGGAGGTTCGTCCGGAATACCGGAGAAAAGGAATCGCCTCTCAGCTTATGGAGCGCTACCGGGACAAAGAAAAGACCCGCGGCACGGAAAGAATATATCTCACCTGCCACGAACATCTGATTCCTTTTTATGAGGACTTTGGCTACGAGCACATCGGCCCTTCCCCTTCTACATGGGGAGGAGAGCCCTGGGAAGATATGGTTTTATATCTCTAAAAAGCAGGGAAAGAGAAGCAATTTTTTCTTTCCTTATTTTTTCTTTCTTTTTCCTGCAGTTTTCTCTTTCTTCCCCTGTTTTCCGGCCATCTCATCTACAATTTTTTCCATGAGCTGCTTTTTCAGATAAACATCAAAGGCCAAAAGGCTTAAGTAAAAGAAGTTTCTAAGCTCCTGCCTCTCTTCTCCGGAGAGGTTCTGGAAGCTTGGGTCTTTTTCGGAGAAAGAACCTTGCGCCTTTTCATAACGTGTCTTTACATCCTCCATCACATTCTGCATTTCTACATTTGCATAGGAGAATACTTCTTCATAAATATCCTTTAACTGCGGTTTTGTTCTGCTGTTAAAAATAGTTTTCATTCAGCGGACGAAGAATTGTTGCAATATCAGAAAGGCTTAACATACTTTTATAATAATAAATAAAAAGCAAAACCAGCATATGATTCTTCGTATAGCGCTTCCCGGCAGGCGGAGGAAGAATCTTATTTTTGCATAATTATTAATCATGGTCTTTGTCAGAGCCTTATCCTCTTCATACCGTCTCATCGGAGCAAGATGTTCCTCCATAAAACCGGTCACTTGATCCATATAAAGGTCCAAAGAAGGGAGCTGGGATGCATGCACATGATGCAAATTCTTTAAGTATTCGATTAATTCATTTAAAAATTTATCGTCCATGAAATAAATTATAGCATAAAATACTTTGCTTCAAAGCTGAAAAATTCGGAAATAATCCGCGATTTTCTATTCCTCAAAAAAATGGTACAATAGTGAGCCATTACCATTTAAGGAGGTCCCATGGACTTATATGCAATATTAAATAAAGAACAAGCTGAGGCGGTTCGCAGTACGGAAGGTCCTCTTTTGGTCCTTGCCGGAGCAGGATCGGGAAAAACCCGTGTTCTGACTCATCGAATCGCTTATCTTATCCAAGAAAAAGGTATTTTCCCCTCCCATATTTTAGCCATTACTTTTACCAATAAGGCTGCAGCCGAAATGCGAGAAAGAGTGGAGGCACTCCTCCCCGGAGAAGGGAACAGTGTTTGGGTATCCACCTTCCACAGCATGTGCCTCCGGATCCTCAGGAGGGAAATCGAGCAACTGGGCTACAACAGGGATTTTTCCATCTACGATACGGATGACCAAAGAACTCTGATGAGGCAGATTTTAAAAGAGCTGAATATCGACACAAAGACGCTTCGGGAGCGGGCGGTTCTCTCTCAGATATCTCAAACAAAAAACCGAGGCGGGAATGCGGAGGACTACCTTTCCGAATCGGACGGAGATTATCTGAGCAAGCTTATTTACCGGAGCTTCAAGCGTTATGAGGAGAAGCTGAAAGAGAACAATGCCTTGGATTTTGACGACCTTTTATTAAAGACCCTAGAGCTTTTTGAGCGCTTTCCCGAGGTTCTTTCCCGCTATCAGGAGCGTTTCCGCTATATTCTCGTGGACGAGTACCAAGACACCAATGATGTGCAGTTTCGCCTGATTTATGCGCTTGCCAAAAAGTATAGAAATATCTGTGTGGTGGGAGATGACGATCAGAGCATTTACCGCTTTAGAGGCGCAAATCTCGAAAATATTCTGTCCTTCGAAGCGGAATTTCCGGGCTGCTATACCGTGAAGCTGGAACAAAATTACCGCTCCACTTCGCCGATTTTAAATCTTGCCAATGCGGTCATCGCAGAGAATACCCGCAGAAAGAGCAAAAAGCTTTGGACCGATAAAACGGAGGGAAAGGAAGTCCTCTTTCAAGAATATGAAACGGCAGAGGAAGAGGCAAGAGATGTAATCCGGCACATTCGGGGCGAAAACCGCTTTTACAAGGACTTCGCGATTCTCTACCGCACGAACGCCCAGTCTCGTCTATTCGAAGAACAATGTATCAGCTGGAATATTCCCTACCAAATTGTAGGAGGAGTAAACTTCTACCAGCGAAGAGAAATCAAGGATCTTCTCGCCTACATGAAGATTATGGTGAACCCAAAGGACGACATCGCTTTCGAACGAATCATCAATGTACCAAAGCGCGGTATCGGAAATGCCAGCATAGAAAAACTTCGGCAGTATGGACTTCAGTTCGGCGGATTCTCTCTTATAGAAACAATCCCCTTTTCCAAGGCGGCCGGCCTCTCCGGAAAAGCTCTCTCGGAAATCGATAAGTTTAGTCAGACGGTTGAAAGCTGGAAAAAAGAAGAACTCGGAAAGCTTATCGAGCGAATCCTTGACGACACAGGCTATGAGACGGAGCTTCTTTCGGAAGGAGCAATCGAAGCCGAAAGCCGTATGGAAAACATCCGAGAGCTGGAAGGAAAGCTTCTTTCCTATATTCAGGAAAATGGAGAAGACGCGAGTCTTGCCGCCTTCCTCGAAGAGGTTTCCCTCCTTTCCGACCTCGATAGAAGTGACCTTACAGAGGATAAAATCACGCTCATGACTCTGCACGGGGCAAAGGGCTTGGAATTTCCGGTCGTGTTTTTGGTAGGTCTTAGTGACGGACTCTTCCCAAGCGCACTAAGCCTTGGAGACGACGAAGAAATCGAGGAAGAAAGGCGACTTTGCTATGTCGGAATCACCCGTGCGGAGGAAGAGCTCTACCTAAGCTCCGCGAAAAATAGAATGGTGAACGGACAAACACAGTATTTTAAAATCAGTCGCTTCTTTGAGGATATTCCCGACGAACTTTTGAAAAAGAATCTGCTCTACCGGCCAAAACGCTCCGAGGAAGAGCTTTTCTTGGAAAATAGCGGAAAATCCTACTATAACAGTTATTTAAAAAAATGCCGAAAGTTCCATTTCGTCCTACTTTGGAAGGAGCGGAGAAGGCGGCCACGGAGCAAAAGGCTACAGCGGAGGCTCTTACGAAAGACAAGGAAGAGGCTTCGGAGAGACTTACGGAAGGCAAGGAATAGGATTCGAAAAAGGTCAAAGCACAGATGCCCCGAAATACGGAAGCCTGGACAAGTTGAAACAGTCAGGCCTTCTCCAAAAAGGCTTTTCATCCGGAGGAAAGACAAGCCCCGCCTATCAGGAAGGCGACCGGGTAAAGCACACAAAGTTTGGCGAAGGAAGCGTTTTGAAAATCGAAGAAGATGTAAAGGACTATCTGGTAACCGTACTGTTCGACAGTGCAGGGCAGAAAAAAATGATGGCCGGCTTTGCAAAGCTCGAAAAGCTATGATGCATAATGATTACCATTTGCAATGCCCGAAAAGCCTTGATGCATTGCGAGTATGCTTTGTAAGTTCGTGCTATCTTATCTGTAGAGAGAGCTTTTTATAAATCTCTCCCTTTACTCAGAAAGGAAATAAGAAATGAATATCCCCAATGATCCGATGATTTTACTGAGCTTTGTAAACACGAAGCTTCGGGACGAATACAGTAGTTTAGAAGAGTTTTGCAAGGGGCACGATCTGGATGTCGAAGCCCTGAAAAAGAAGCTGGAAGATATCGGCTTTCAATACAATGCAAAGCTGAAACAATTCAAATAAAGCATAAGTTAAATAAAGCAAATGTTCAGCAGAACAAAACAATTGAAAGAGCAAAAGTAGTTTATTGCTTTTTCTCTTTCGCTAAACTGTCACCGGTATATTTAAGTAAAATAGTAAGGAGAAAATGATGCGTTGTTTAGTACAAAGAGTGCTTTCCGCCTCGGTTTCCGTAGAAGGAAAGACAATAGGCAGTATAGAAAAGGGCTATCTTGTCCTTCTTGGCGTAAAAAATACGGATACGGAAGCAGTTGCCGATAAGCTACTAAAGAAGATTTTGGATGCTAGGCTTTTTGAAGATGATAACGGAAAAACGAATCTTTCCATACGGGATATTTCCGGCTCCCTTCTTGTGGTCAGTCAGTTTACCCTCTATGCAGACACCAAAAAAGGGAATCGTCCCAGCTTTATCCAAGCCGGAGATCCCGCACATGCCAATGCACTGTATGCCTATTTTTTGAAGAAAGCCGAGGAAGCCGGCATGCACACCGAGCACGGAGAATTCGGTGCGGACATGAAAGTAAGCCTTATAAATGACGGGCCGTTTACCATTATGTATGATAGCGATTTGATGTAAAAAAAAGGGGCAAGCCTGCCCCTTTTAAATTAACTTATTCTACAACCTTAATTCCTTCCGCAAGGGAAACTCTGGCCTTTAACGAGGTACTGTAGCTTACTTCCACAGTCTTTCCTTTATTCGTTTCCACTTCTTTCGTTAAATCATTGTTTCCATCCGTAGTAAAACGGAAGCTGTGCGTGTCGTCCGACTTCAAGGTAAAGACATCCCCGTCAACGCTCTCAATCGTGCCTTTTACCTTTAGGTGGTCTGCATCTTCTCCTTCTAAAGCATCCTCTGTGATGGTATAGAATGCTACGGGATTATTGCTTAACTCTCCAAGATAATATACGCTGATTTCTCCACCCACCTTTAATCCGCCTTGTGTTAAATCGATTTCAAAGCTCGGTCTTTGGAAGGTAACGGTGTCCCCGTACTTCTTCCCCTCTGTATCCTCACCGTCCAGTGCGGCTTCACGGAAATCCGGAATCTCTTTTACAGTGATACTGCTGTCATTGATTGCGGTAATCTCTCCGTATAAGTTTTGCTCGTCATTGAAATCTTCTGTAGTAAACTCATACGGTACGGAAACGGTAACGGATTTAACGGTCATGCCATCCTGTGGCTCTGTTCCTTCATAGCTGATTTCTACTTCATCTCCCGGCATAAGTTCCCAAGTCTTATCTAAAGTAGCACCATTTACATCAAAAGTAAGAACTTTACCATCTCCTGTCTCTACACTCAGTTTTCCATTATCCAGCTTCTGCACGGTGGCGCTTAAACTGTTCTCCGATAAAGCCTCGGAGCTGGGTTCTTCCTGTGCCGTCTGACTGCTCTTTGTATCCGTTTTCTTCCCACAAGCAGCGGCAAAAAGCATAAGTCCAAAAATAGCAATCCATAGTGTTTTTTTCATATAAATCCCTCCTCACTTCATTGCTACTTATACTAGCATGAAGTGTATAAAAAAAATTGTGCCTTTTTCTGTATAATTTCTTAAAGAATACCACATATTTTGATTCTTAACGAGTCTATTCCGTAAATCCTGCGTAGTCTTGTCCGGACTTTTCCGCCCTATTGGAAAATGAGAAACTATCTTTCTTCCATCCCAATAACTTCTCTTTCCCGTTAGCCATTAGTCTTCCTCATAAAAACGATAATCCTTTATTTCGTCCGGCAAATACTGCTGCTCTACGAAGTGCCCCGGATAGTCATGAGGATATTTATAGCCTACGCCTCTTCCGAGCTGTTCATGCCCGCTGTAATGCGCGTCTCTAAGATAAGAAGGAATCTCCAAATTCCCCTTCTTTCTGACTACATCACTTGCCGCAAAAATCGCCTTCACCGCGGCATTGGACTTCTTTGCCGTCGCAATATAGCACGCCGCCTGGGTAAGAATAATCTGTGCCTCCGGCATGCCTACACGCTCCACTGCAAGGGAAGCGTTCACGGCAAGAATAAGTGCCTGCGGGTCGGCATTTCCCACATCCTCCGAAGCGCAAATCATGATTCTTCTTGCGATAAAACGAATGTCCTCGCCGGACTCAAGCATTTTCGCAAGATAATACACCGTCGCATCGGGGTCACTTCCCCGCATGGACTTAATAAAGGCGGAAATCGTGTCGTAATGCTCTGAACTGTTATCATAGCGAAGAATCTTCTTTTGCATACATTCGCCGATATTTTCTTTACATAGGCGGATAACGCCGTCAGAATCGGGATTCGTACTGAGAACGGCAAGCTCCAGCGTGTTTAAAAGCACTCTGGCATCGCCCGATGCATTTTCCAGTAAAAATTCCTTCCCTTCCTCCGAAAGGCTTGTCCGAAAATTCCCGAGCCCCCTCTTCTTATCCGACAAGGCCTCGTCTGTAAGACGCGACAAAGCCTCCTTCGATAAAGGCTTTAGTTCAAAAAGGCGGGAGCGGGAAAGCAAGGCGGAATTCACCTCAAAATAAGGATTCTCGGTTGTCGCCCCAATGAGAATCACGGTTCCGTCTTCCACATAGGGAAGCAAATAATCCTGCTGTGCCTTATTAAAGCGATGAATCTCGTCCACAAAGAGTATGGTTTTTCTGCCGTAGGCCCCCAGATTCTCCTTTGCACGGCTCACCGCTTCCTCCATATCCTTTTTCCCGGCGGTAGTCGCATTGATTTGGATAAATTCCGCCTTCGTATGGTTGGCAATGAGCTTTGCAAGAGAGGTTTTCCCCGTTCCCGGCGGGCCGAAAAAAAGGAGAGATTGCAGCTGGTCTGCACGAATTAAGCGGGAAAGCAATTTATTTTCCCCGATAATATGCTCCTGACCGACAAACTCTTCCAGCGTTCCGGGACGCATCCGAACTGCCAAAGGCGCCATTTTCTCTTGATTTTTCTCTGCCTGATAGCTAAATAAATCCATCTCTCCCCTTCACATTTCTATTCAGAAGCCGTATAACCGCGCTCTTCCCTTCTGCTCTCTGTCCTTCTACTCTTTATGCTTCTACCCTCTATCCATCTTCTCTCTTTCCTTCTTCTACTGCCAGGTAATAGGCTTCGTTCTGTCCGGAATGATTTCAATCCAGTAGCCGTCCGGATCTTCAATAAAATAGATGCCCATACCATGATTTTCAAAGCAGATACAGCCCATCTTTTCGTGAAGTGCATGGGCTGCCCCGATATCCTCCGTGCGAAGCGCGAGGTGATACTCCTGCTCCCCGAGATCATAGGGCTTTGTTCTATCCTTCATATAGGTCAGCTCCAGACGGAAGTCCGTAGAATCATCTCCCAAAAACACGATAATAAAGTCATCCCGTTCATTTCTACTAAGCTCAAGCAAATTCAAAGCTTCTGCATAAAACTTCATACTTCTTTCCAAATCCAGTACATTAAAGTTAAAGTGGTTAAATGAGAATGGGCTCATTGTTTCTCCTTTCCTTTTCCGGTGCCCCTGTGGGACATTTTCTTTCTCTATGATAATGCTTTTTCCCGCATTCAGCAATGCCCGCAGAAAAGACCGCAGAGTGTCCGCGGAGTGCCCTGTGCCTTCATGAGCTTCGTCTTATTTGATTTCTCGGAATAACACGAATAGCAGCACTGACACCGTAAGCAATGATTTCACAGAAACAAAAAAAGAGAGGAGTGTACCGACCCCCAAAAGTTAGACGAAAAATCTAACGATGAGAGTCACCTCAAATTTCCTCTCTTTTCTTTACATTTTAAAGTTATAGGACAAAACGTGTTGATGGCTTTCTCATGTTGAATGACCCGGAATCAGTGTTACCGGGCGGCTTACATCCAGTCCGTCTAACAAACGTTTCTCCAAAAGATCGATCATCAATTTTACTGCCATTCTTCCTTTCTCTGATACATCCTGATAGACAGTCGTTAATCTCGGATAACAATATTTTCCTAAAATATTGCCGTCAAAACCTGCAATGCCGATGTCTTCCGGTATTTTGATTCCCAAATCATGAAAATAATGCATAGCTTCAACTGCAAATGCATCCGCCAGAAAGAAGAATGCGGTTTTTTTTCCTGCAAACCTGCTCATCATTTTATAATTTTCATTTCTCCTTTGTTCTGTTTCATAAAGACAAAGAAAATCATTTGAAAGAAATTCTTTTCCCGCTCCTTTCCACGCCTCTCTATAGCCCAACCAACGCTCGTGATCAACGCCTATATTCTTCCGAGCACATACATAAATTGACTCGTATCCTTTTTCCAGAAGATATTTCGTCATAATATAGCCACCTTTTTTATCCTGCAGTCCCACATTGACATAATCCGAATTTTCTTTATTAATCAGATCAATAGCAACAATCGGTTTATTTACCAGCGTTTTCAGCTTTATATAGTCCCTGTAGGTGAAAGTAATGGCTATGAGTCCGTCTACATTCCACGCCAATGCCATATGAAAAATCTCTTCTAAGTTTTGCGCTGCATATAGCATCATATAATATCCGGCTTTACGAAGCATTTCTTCCATTGCGCCAATGATATGGCTGTAAAATGTGTCTGAAATAGCAGAATTCTCATAATAACGCGAAGAATGAATAACAACTCCGATGATTTTGGAGCTGTTATTCTTCAAAGCACGAAGCCCTAATTTGGGAACATAATGGTATTCATCCAAAAGTTTTTGAATCTTTTTTGTATTCTCTTTTGATACTTTCTTTACATTGCCATGTAAAACATTATAGACAGTGGTCATACTTACATCTGCCTGCTCGGCAATCTCTCTTATAATCATCATTCTGTATCCTTCACGCTTTTTCTTCGCTTAATTGAAGTCATTATGTGACGAAATCAGTCTAGTTAATTACATCTCCGGTCAATTCATAAATTGCACTTCTCTCAATTTCCAAGTCTCCACCTTCAGCAAAAAGCTTAAGTTGATAAGGTTCTTCCGGAAAAATAAGATTGGAAAAAACCAGTTCTCCATCATTTATAAAGAGTTCTGACTGCGAAACATCCAGAATCAATCTTAGATTTAGATATTCTTTTTCAAAGTCAACTTTCGCTTTATATTTCCCAGGAAAATTTTCATGGGGATTTAGTCCTGTATTCATTCTATCTACAGTGCAGGAACGTTCCTCCTTTGAAAAAAGAATCTCCAATTGTTTGCCCTGTCCTGTTACTGCTCTGATTCCAAACGAGGAAGCGCCCATTTTGTTTGTAGGATAATAAAGCTCCAAATCCAATGCCTCCGAGCAATCCTTAAGTGTCCATTCTTCTCCCGCTCCCATTTTCATTTTATGCATTTCTTGCTTATTTTTCCGAAGTGCACACATCTCTTCTATCGGAATCTGCGTCAGATAAAATTTTCTTCCTCTTTTTTTCAATTTTAATTCCCTTATAGAGGACATCTGTCCTTTAAAGGGACTGGTCGGTAAGAAATCCCGATACTGCCAATTATCAGCCCAGGCAATCATCAACCTTCTATCATCCGGAAGATTATTCCAACTCACACCCGCATAAAAGTCCTTCCCATAGTCTAGCCAATGCCCTTCCTGCTTTTCCCCATCCGGTCTAAAACTGATTCCATCAAACTCTCCGATAAAATACTTCATTCCGGTACCACCTGCAGGAGAGCCGTTATTTATGCTGATGATAAGAATCCATTTTGTTTCTTCGGAGTCCTGTACTCTTAACGGAAAAAGATCCGGGCATTCCCACGTACCGACATGGTCCGAATCAGTCCCGCTAAAAGAAGATATCTGTTTCCAATGAATCAGGTCTTTGGACTCATAAAGAAGAACACAATTTCCCCCGGTAACAATCATCACCCATTTATCTTCATAACGAAAAACTTTAGGATCTCGAAAATCTTTTCTCTCCTCTGTAAGAACCGGATTCTTCTCATATTTTTCCCAGCTTCGTCCTTTATCATAGCTAAAAGCTAATCCCTGGCTTTGCTTTTCTGTTCCCCGCTCACAGTAAGTAAAAAAAGCAGCCAGCCTGTGATTTTCTTCATCTACAACAGCACTTCCCGACCAAATTTGTCCATGTTCATCCGGTGCAATGGCATTTGCAAGTCTCTTCCAATGAATGAGATCTCTACTCACCGCATGTCCCCAGTAGATTTCCTCCTGTATGTTATATTGATGAAACAGATGATATTCTCCTTCATAATATACCAACCCATTCGGATCATTAATAATATATTTTTCTGCCGAAAAGTGAAATTTAGGTCTATATTTTTCCATATGTATACCATCAGGCACTCAAGTTATGAGTGCCTGTCTTTCTCATTTCATTTACATTCTGCTTATTCTTCTCTCTTTTGTTTTACTATGATTTCTTTAATTCCTTAAAATCAGCCTTTAAGTGAGAAACCATATCGTCAAAGCTATATTCTCCGCTAAAATAGCCTTGAAAATCTGCTGCTGCTTTAGGCTCAAACCCGGAAGGAAAGCCTCCCATTACCCATGAAGTTGTTTTTCCGGCATCAATATATCTTTTTACCTCTTGCGAAAGGGGATCGGAAATCTCTATTCCCTCATAATTCTTAAATGCCGGAACAAATCCCAATTCATTCACAACCAGTTGCTTCCCTTCATCTGACTGAAATAGCCAATTCAAGAAATCCTTTGCTGCTACTTTTACTTTTTCGTCTGACTGCTTATTTACACACCAGTGAATAGAAATTCCGACGGAAATACAGTCTTCTTTTACACCCTTTGTCGGAATAGGAAGCATCCCCATCTTATTCGCAGTTTTCTCATCAATCCCTTTTAATTCCGGTCCAATCCAGTTTCCCTGCTGTACAACCGCAATTCGCTCAATAGCAAGGCCTCCACCGATTTCTGTAGAATAATCCACTGCATTCAGCTTCGACAAATCATTTCTTGACGGAGTATATTTTGTCTCAAGATCCAGCAATGCCTTTAAAGAATCTGCATATTTTAATCCCAGTTCATCGGAATTTCTTAGTTCTGTTGCACTTTTATATTCACATGACAAAGGAACATTCAAAGTATGAAGCCCGGGAATCCAAGTCTCTTTTGCTGCATAATCTTCCACAGCTTCAAGTTGAGGATACTTATCCTTCAGTTTTCCACTATCAATCTGCTCCTGTAAGTCGGCAAAAGCTTTGTCGATTGCATCGTAACTGGTAAGGGTTGATGCATCAATTCCGGCATCTTTAAATATTTCCTTATTGTATACCAATCCATAACCTTCCACACTGACAGGAAGCCCATATACCTTTCCGTCAACAGTCACATCATCAATACTTCCATCTACTGCATTTTTTACCCATGGTTCTGCGCTTAGATCTTCTACATAATCCATCATGTTTGTAATATTGTCACCCAATGCAAAAATATCAACAGCATTATTTCCCATGAGCTTTGCTTTTAAGTTTGTATTATAGTCATTCCCCTGAATGCTCTCTACATTTATTTTTACATTAGGATGCTCTTTCGTGTATGCGTCAGCTACCTTCTGTAAAGGATCCGCAATTTCCGACTTATTCTGATACAAATTAATCGTTACTGTGTCCCCTTCAGCACTTCCTGCACCGGTTTTACTTCCACACCCGCTCATCATGCCAAGTGTAATTGCTGCGACGAGAAGTACAGCCATCTCTTTTTTCTTCACCATCTTTCCCTCCTTATAATTGAAAAACTATCTTGACACAAGTTCTTTACAAGACAAAAGTCTTCTATAATGACTTGTGTTAAATTTATGATTTTTCTTGAAATTCTAATCTTTCTCTTTCCTTCAAAATAGTAGATTTACTTTCCTACTCCGGCCGTAATTCCCTTCACAATATACTTTTGGCAGCTAAGGTAGAACAGCACAATTGGAATCATGCATAGCATTAACGACGCAGTGGCAAGATCCCATTTCTTTGTAAATTGTCCAAAGAAGAGATAAGTACGAAGCGGCAGTGTCTGCATGCCATTCTTATTAATAACAAGGGAAGGAAGAAGAAAATCATTCCAAATCCACATCACGTTGATTACCGCCACAGTGGCAATTATTCCTTTCAACAGTGGTAAGACAATATTGATAAAAGTCTGTACCATATTGCATCCATCTATAATTGCCGCTTCCTCCAACTCTATCGGAATGTTTTTAATAAACCCGTGAAATAAAATGATGGACATTGCACATCCAAAACCCATATACATAAAAACCAGACCGGGCCTATTCATCAGATGCAGTTTACTCATAATATCCACAAGCGGAAGCATGACACATTGAAACGGAATCAACTGGACTGCCGCAAACATAAGGAACAGAATTTTACTGGTTCTTGTCTTATACCGCACAAGCACCCATGCCGCCATGGAAGAAATGAAAATAATCAAAGCCGTAGAAATACACGTTATTGCAAGAATTCATAAATGCTTTTACATAATCCATCTCTTTAAAAGCCTTAGTATAATTCTGAAAAGAGAGTTGTTTCGGTAAAGCAAGAACATTTATATAGATATCCTGCAACGACTTAAAGGAGCTATTAACAAGAATAAATACGGGAGATACAAATAGTAGTGCCAACGCAAAACCTGCTGCCATGATAGAAAGTCGCTTTATTACCCGCTTACTTTTCATTATGCTTCAACCTCCCTTTTCTTCGTAATGGAAAGTTGAATAACCGAAATGGCCATGACCACAATCATGAAAATTACAGCCTTTGCTTGGGCGAGGCCAAATCTATTCTCTCCGAAAGCCGTAGTATAAATATTCAGTGCAAGCATCTGCGTGCTGTTAACCGGACCTCCACCTGTCAAAGAAAGATTCTGGTCAAAAAGTTTAAAGGCGTTTGAAATGGATAAAAATAATCCAATCGTAAAGGCAGGCATCATAAGAGGTAGGATAATATAGCGCATTCTATTCCAACCTACTGCATTATCCAGTTCTGCAGCTTCCAATACATCTTCAGGAATGTTCTGCAACTGCGCAATATAAATCATCATCATGTATCCCGATAATTGCCAGGTCACAACAATCAGTAATCCCAAAAATCCGGTTCTCTGATCTGTAAGCCATCCCCTAAGCCACAAAATACCCAGTTTTTTTCCTATTGCTTCAAAAACCTGCACAAATATAAACTGCCAAGTAAATCCCAGTAAAATTCCGCCAATCAAGTTTGGCATAAAAAAGATGCCACGTAAAAAATTTACACCTTTTATTCTTTGTGTAACCAGTGTAGCCAAGACAAAGCCAATCAGATTTACTGAAATAACCGCACACACAGAGAATAAGAAGGTAAAAATAAATGCATTTCTAAACGACAAATCGCTTGTCAGTATTGTTATATAATTCTGCACTCCTACAAAATGCTTAGCTTTGCTGATCCCATTCCAATCTGTAAAAGAGTAACCAATTCCCATCACCGTAGGAATCAATTGGACCAAGGTAAAAGCAACTAAAGCCGGTGCCATAAATAGGAAGAATCCCTTCTTTGATTTCTTCATGATGTCATACCTCCCTACTTCTCAACTATAGCAATTTTCATTTGATTTGATAATAGGTTTTATATAAAACCTATATTTATAACAAAGGATTTCGCTTCTATATGTGTAAATTTTTATATAAAACCTTTTCTTACGAATAAAAGCCAAAGCATTCAAAGTAATTTTTAAAAATGGAAGTAGTTTGGAGAATACGACGCCATGACAACGTATTACAATCGATTAAAAAGCAATGGAAAAAAGAGAAAAAAGAAGAGAGTGAAAGCAAGATGGCTAAGCTGATGGGTTTACTCGTAAGAGAAGGAAGAATTGCGGACATTGAAAAAGCCTCCTAGAGCCCTGATTACAGAAAGGCTCTGCTCCAAGAGTTTCATCGTAGGTTTTTTTTCCTACTAAAAACAAAGCGGAACCAAGCTTAACGATAGAAAATTTTTCATAAAAAAAGGAGCTGTGAAAAATATTTTGATTTTTCACAGCCCCCTTTTATAAACCTAAGCAGTTTAGCACTGCCACCGGTGAAACGCCGTTCTCCTACTTCTCCGCAAGGATAAATTGGAAATACCGTAAGCAGGCATAAATCGTAAATACTGCTGCAATAATCGTCTCCACTAAAACCACGGGCTGTAAAAAGCAACATTCATGCCCATCTTTGTCAGTACCGCAAAGCACTGCTTCGTCGCAATGGCGGAAATTACAAAGGGGAAGGTGAAAGCCGCATAGCTCGGGTAGAAGGGGAAGCGCAGGAACTGTATGCTCTTAAAGAGGGCAAACAGGTAAATCACGGAAGTCGCCACCAGTAAGAACAGGACAAAGCTCTTATTCTTCTCCGGAAAAGCCTGAATATAGCCTGCCGTGCAGAGTGCCATCGGTGCCGCATAAATCATCATCAGCGGCTTTGCAGGATCCGGCACCGGAAGCTTCACATAGCGCTTTGTAACAACACAAAGCAGAATCAGTAAAGCGACAAAACCAAAATAAAAGGCAGCCTGCCCGTAAGCGAAGGTCTTATATGCCGGTGTGGTCAGGGATGCCACAACAATCCCGACATAAACGATATACCATACGGTATGCACATTTTTCTCTTCGAAATGAAGGATATAAGTCTTCGTAAAGTAGAGAATCAACACAATGTGGATTGCATTCGCAAAAACCCAAAGCGGGAAAGAAATTCCCGGAATAAAGGGCTTCACATATACGGAAAACAGCATGAGCGCCATGGGAAAGGTTGCAAAAAACGCCCGCCCCGATGGGGATAGAAAGTTCTTCCTTTACCGCATTCGGGAAAAGAATGAGCTTCAGGAGAAGGAGAATTAGAATCACAAAGGCAACACAGCCAAAAAGCAAACGGATACCTTCTCCATAACTTTGTAACAAATTACCAAGTGCCGCCATACCGAGCATCACGCCCGAGAAGGCAAAGGGGATTTTTTTTATTTTTTCCATGCTAATGACAGCTCCTTATACTGCTTTTACTTCGTGTACAGGGGGAAGGAAGGGTGCTTCCAAGCCTTGAATCGGCTCCGCATCTACATTCTTAACGCCCAGCTCTCGGCAAAGAATCTCGGCAACCTTTCCTGCGCAAAGTCCGGTAAAGGCGATACACTGCTTTTTGTGCTCTCCTTCCGCCATTTCAAAGCCTCTGGTAAGAACACGACAGCAAGCGGCATGCTTTGCATTTGCCTCTCTAAACCAGTCATGAAGTTCCTTGGAAAGTTCCATAAGAGCATTCACTTTCGGATCCTTCGGGCCGTCCGGTGTCGTTCTTCCGAAGAACATACCAAGGGCAAGGATTCCTCCGTTTAGTGCGCCGCACATACAGCCGGAACGACCTGCTCCGATAGACATACCGGAAGACATCGCAATAACGGACTCGGGTACATCCGCCTGGAAAGCATCGCGAATAGCTTTCATCACTGCCTCACAGCAGAAAAATCCGCCGGCATAAAGCTCTTCCGCATTCTTTAAAACGGCATGAGGGCTCACCTCTTTTGCATGATACGTAATAATAGACTCCATCATAAGTGCTCCTTTCGTACTCTCTTATTTCCTGACCAAATAAGAAAAAATTGATAAAAGTAAAACGACCAACGTTCCTCATTATATCGGCTTTCTTAAAATCATTCCAATTGATGAATATTATAATCTCCAAGTTCTATTTGTTTTTCTATAATTGTTAAAAACATATAAGTATTTTTTCTCTCTGTTGTAAGAAAGCTATCAGCTCCTCCATTCTTTTCCCTATTTTTTGCGCAGCAAAAAGCCCGCGTTTCCGTCGGGCTTTCTGCTGTATAGAGTAGTAAGGGTCGATTAAACCTGTTCGCTAATTTTAGCTCCGAATCTTTCAATTCGGTCAAGAGTATTCTACCCTATTAATCGATTTAGGTCAAGGTATTTTATGAATTTATTTTGGCAATTTGCCTATTTTTCCGATAAAATATCTTTTTGCAGTTGCCTATTTTGCATAAATTCTATTTATGGAATCCATTCTAAAATTCTTGTTTCTATAAAAGCATGCCTGTTTTGAACTTAATTCCCTCTTTTTTTAAGGAAGAATTTCTTATAAAAAAGGCTTCCCCAAAAAGAGAGTACGCTAAGCCCAAAAAGAACTCCATAAAGCTTCATTGCGCTCTGATCTTCCGTTGCTACGGCAGCTCTTTCCCTTTACAGCAGGTCTGCTCTCTCCGAGAACTTCACCCTTTCTTTCCGGATTATCTTCCATAGGACGACTCGCCCCAAGAACCTTACCCGGCTCATCCGGTGTAGAGGGAGGAGGTGTTCCCGGATCCTTGGGTGTATTACCGGAAGGCGTTTTGGGGGTATTTCCACCACCTCCCGGATTGTTCGGTGTATTTCCGCCGCCTCCCGGATTGTTGGGTTTATCTTTTGTATTCACAAAGACGTTCTTATAACCGCTATTCTCGTCGTCAGCTCTTATTGCGGTATATCCGTATACATTCTCTTCCGTAACAGTATAGTTAATTTCTTTTCCGGCAGCATTATATTTTGGCATATCAAAGGTATGTTGCCAGCCATGCTCTGCAGTCAGGTAAATAGAAGATACTCTATTTCCATCCGCAAAAAGCTGAATGGTAATGCCGAGCGGATGCTCGCCACTTCCCTTCCAGATCTTTGTCACAGGGATAGCCACACGGCCTCCGGTATAGTTCGTAATGGTAAATCCTGTATCCTGCGTTCCGGCAATAGCAGGCTTGTAGTCCTGAAGATTCCCCTCGGCAACAGTGTACGTAATCTCCGCGCCGGAAGCATCCTTCTTGGGAAGATTGGAGAAGGACGCCTTCCATCCATTCTCTTCAGAGAGTTCCTGTACCTTATTGGTCTTTTCTCCATTTTCTACAAGATAAACCTTTACTTTTTCCGGCTTCGCTACAGTGGAATTACCCTGAATCCACTTCTTGTCCACCAATACACTTCTAGTTTCCGGCTTCGCTTCATTCGCTTTTTTATTAACAAATCTCTTAGTTACCGTAGCATTTCCCGCAGCAGAGCTCTTTAACTCTTCTTTACCAACCTGCTGTTCCTGTTCGTCCAAAACATAGCCTGTAGGTGCCTTGATTTCCTTAATTATATAGTCTGCCAAAACGGCATTTTCTAATGTGGCAATACCATCTTCATTTGTGACTACAGTTTTCTTAACCTGTGTTCTTTTATTTTCAATGGTAAACTCCGCACCGGAAAGAGGCTGTCTTTCTTCATTCTTCTTCTCAATGCGAAGCGTAAAGCCAGTACCGTTTAAATTACCGCTGGAAGACTGTACAGGGACTTCTCTCTTATGTGTCCCCATACTGATGCTGTCCCCTGTGATAGAAGCATCATTACGATACACTGTACCGTCTTGAGGAACTTCATTGACTTCCACATAATACTGTAGCTCGAAGCCTTCTTCAACATTCAAATCCCCTACTTTATAATCAAAGGCTCTTTTATTGTCTTTATAATTCAGTGATACTCTTTCTCCACTTGCAGGATTCGCGTTATTTGTAACGTCTTGTAGAGCCCACTTTGGTCCACGGTTTGCTCCATCATCTGTTGCGGGATGGAATACATAATGTTCGTCTCGATAGCCGGACCTCCACACGCCTCTTACCAGAGTTGGGTAAAAGCGATCTGCGTCAGAGGCATTTTTCCAGTTCATGGAATGCTCGGGGTCACTCGGATCCACATAGCTAAAGACATCACTGATTAATTTATCATGGATCTCTATATTGGTGAATTTTTCGGAAACTGTTCCTACTCTCGTAAGCCTTCTTCCGTTTACCTGAATAAAAAAGTGAACTAAATAATGAATTGTTCCTTCTTTATCCTCATATTGTTCAATAGAGCCGCCATAATTTTTCCAGAAGTTGGGTTCCTCGTCCAGTCCTATTCCCTGATAGTTCAGTTGAATAGAAAAAGTCTGCCCGTTAAACGGAATATTTATCGGCACTTGTTTCGCTGTATTCCCTTCAGACTTATTGATGCGAACAAGGAAGGTGAACTCTCCATCGGCCCCGCTATAGTTCTCTGCATTCTCTGTGAATATAATTTTCAACTGCTTTGTCGTACTGTCATAATGTGCATTGGCCATAACCTGACCGGCATCATTTTTAATTTCCGTATCTTCACTTACGGCTGCCAGACTGCCCGGAAGCTGAACAACGGCATAGTCCCCGTTGTTTACCGTCTTTCCGCTTACTGCGAGCTTAATCTTCAACGCAAAATCGGTGTTGGCATAAATCTTTGTGTTTTCATCGATTGGATTACCATTCAATGTCATCCTAATATTTTGAATCACATCCGATCTTTCAACCCCTGTCCCCAAGAGGCTTGCTGCTCTCGCCATAGTCAAAATATCTGTCGAATCCGTGGAGTCGGATAAGGAAGCCTCCTCCAAATCGTTCTCCGTATCCTCCGGATTTACGCCTGTAATCTCTGTTCTGTTACCCTCTTCCTCTACATCGGAAGAAGATAAGGAAATACTGCTTTCCGGTGTGGTGGAGACATTTTCCGCATTGACAACAGAAAATCCCTGCCAAAAAATGGCGACAGAAAGCAACAATGCCAGCAAGTTTCGTTTTGCTTTCATTTTCTTCTTCTCCTTTTTCTGAATCTGCATCTACATCTACATTTACATTTATATTTACAAAGCGTTATTCTAACATAAATATTTTTATTTAAAATATAAATTTTAACCGGGAATAGAATTTTTTACCCTCTTTTTCTGATGCTTCCTTTTATCAGAGAGCTTTCTCAATTCCGTTCCCGGTTAATTTTAACAATTTTTAGATGATTTGCTTTTTAGAATCCGGAAGAATGCGCCTTTCAAGGATTCATACAGTACTTTCAAGAGTGGTTATAAAGACTTCACTTCCGCCTTCAATTCTCCGTTTTCCAGTACTATCTCGATTTTATCGCCTTCTTTTACCTTGTCTTCCAAGATACACTTTGCGGCAAGCGTTTCCACATGCTTTTGCATATACCGCTTTAAGGGTCTTGCTCCAAAGCCCGGCTCATACGCATTTTCCAAATGAAATCCAGGGCCTCTTTCGCAATCTCAATGTGCAGTCTCTTATCCTGCAAGCGCTTATTGATGTCCTTTAAAATAAGCTCCGCAATTCGCTCCATATCCTTCTGCACAAGCGGCTTAAAGAGGATGATTTCGTCCAGACGGTTTAGAAATTCCGGACGGAAATGCCCGTGCAGGCTATCCATCACTTCTTTTCTGAGTTCTTCCGAAATCACGCCGTCCTCTCCGATACCGTCCAGAAGACTCTGTGCCCCGATATTCGAAGTCAGGATAATAATCGTGTTCTTAAAGTCTACGGTTCTACCCTGCGAATCCGTGATTCTTCCGTCATCTAAAACCTGAAGCAGGATGTTAAAGACATCCGGGTGAGCTTTCTCGATTTCATCGAAAAGCACAACGGCATAGGGCTTTCTTCTTACCGCTTCCGTAAGCTGTCCGCCCTCTTCGTAGCCTACATAGCCGGGAGCCGCACCGATAAGACGGGATACGGAATATTTCTCCATGTACTCCGACATATCGATTCTGACCATGGCATTCTCATCATCGAAAAGGTTCTGCGCAAGGGACTTCGCAAGCTCGGTCTTTCCCACACCGGTAGGTCCTAAGAAGAGGAATGAGCCGATCGGCTTCGTAGGATCCTTTATACCCGCCTTCGAACGAAGAATGGCTTCGCAAACCTTCTCTACCGCTTCTTCCTGTCCGATGAGTCTCTTATGAATTTCGGCGTCAAGGTGCAACACTTTTGAACGCTCGGATTCATTCAGCTTTGTTACGGGAATGCCCGTCCAACGACTAATGATTCTCGCAATCTCTTCTTCCGTTACCTTATCATGCACAAGCGTACTGTTTTCTTCCTTCTGCGCTAAGGCTTCCGCCTCTTCCAGTTCCTTTTCGACTTGAGGCAGATCCTGATACTGCAACTTGGAGGCCTTTTCATACTCTCCCTTTTGCATTGCAATATTGACTTCCGCCTGCAGCTCGTTCTTCTTTTCTCTTAAAGTCTGCAACTTGGAAACGGCATTTTTCTCATTTTCCCACTGTGCCTTTTGGACATTAAACTTATCCCGAAGCTCGGAAAGCTCCTTTTGCAGTGCTGCGAGTCTTTCCTTCGAAAGCTGATCGTCCTCTTTTTTCAGCGCAAGCTCTTCAATCTGCAGCTGCATAATCTTTCTCTGCTGCTCGTCCATTTCTTCCGGCATGGAATCCATTTCCGTCTTAATCATAGCGCAGGCCTCATCCACAAGGTCTATTGCCTTATCCGGAAGGAAACGATCGGAGATATAACGGTCGGAAAGCGTCGCCGCCGCAACGAGTGCGGTATCCGTGATTTTTACGCCGTGGAAGACTTCATAGCGCTCCTTGATACCTCTTAAGATGGAAATGGTATCCTCCACCGTCGGCTCATCCACCATAACCGGCTGGAAACGGCGCTCAAGAGCTGCGTCCTTTTCAATATATTTTCATATTCATCGAGGGTTGTTGCACCGATACAGTGCAGCTCGCCTCTGGCAAGAAGCGGCTTCAACAGGTTTCCGGCGTCCATGGAACCCTCGGTTTTTCCTGCGCCGACGATATTGTGAATTTCATCGATAAAGAGGATGATCTCTCCCTCGGACTTTCTGACATCATCGAGAACTGCCTTCAGTCTTTCTTCGAACTCTCCTCTGTACTTTGCTCCGGCAATGAGAGATCCCATATCCAGCGCAAAGATTTTCTTATTTTTCAAAGATTCCGGCACATCGCCCTTCGCAATTCTCTGGGCAAGTCCCTCTACCGCTGCAGTCTTTCCGACACCGGGCTCTCCGATCAAGCAGGGATTGTTTTTTTGCTTTCGGGAAAGGATTCGGATAATGTTTCGGATTTCTTCATCTCTTCCGATAATGGGATCGAACTTCTGCTGACTTGCTCTCTCGACCATTTCATAGCCGTATTTGTTTAAAGCATCATAGGTGCCCTCGGGATTGTCCGTCATGACCTTCTGGTTTCCTCGAACAGAGGAGAGCGCCGCGAGGAACTTCTCCTTTGTGATGTCAAACTCTTTAAACAGCTCCCGAATCGTCTTGTCTCCGTCCTTTAGGAGCGCGAGGAAAATATGCTCCACGGACACATACTCATCGCCCATGGCTTTCGCATGGTCCTCTGCATTCATCACGATTTTATTCGCATCCTGCGAAAAATACTGCTGCCCTCCGGAAACCTTGGGGAGTGCATTGATTTTCTCTTCCACCGCTCTTTCGAAGCTATCCGGCAAAATGCCCATTTTCTGTAAAAGCTTCGCAATCAGGCTGTCCTCCACCTGAAGAAGGCTTAAGAGCAAATGCACCTGCTCCAATGCCTGATTCCCGTGATCCATCGCAATCTTCTGGCTGTTGTTGATACTTTCTACCGACTTTTGTGTAAAACGATTTATATTCATACTCACTACCTCACTTTTTCACTAAGATAATCCTATTATAAACGTATTGTTAGCACTGTCAAGTAATGAGTGCTAATTTGTTGTGAAAAGTGTGTGAAGAAAACACGAATGTTTTGGGGCATAAGGCGTACTTAGATTTGTGTTTTTTCCAAATACTCCGTCATGGTCATCATTTTAGGTTTTTTAATATCCTTTAATGCCAGAAAGTCTTTATCTCCTGTCAAAAATATGTCTATATCGCTTTCTATCGCCGTCACCAATATGGGAAAGTCTTTCTCATCCCTTATTTCCGGATATTTCTCTTTTTCCGGATTTCTTTTTACTTGTACCAGGTCAAAGGGTAGGCTGTGAAAAAAATCTTTTAGAGCAGGCTTTCTTGACGAAAACTTCCTTTCAATTACAAGACTTAACTCTTCTATAACATAATCACAAATCACTATTTCATTCTGCTCCGTGATTCTTTTAATTAAGTTTCTGGTTTGATTAGAGGGAAAGAAAATCACGGATATCAAAATGTTGGTATCCAGCATGATTCTCATTTTTATTTTTTTCTCCTTCGTTCCTCTCTTATCTCCTGGAGCGAAGCTTTGTAAATCTTCCTCCTTATAATACCCGGCTTCCTCGGCTACTCCTCTGAATTCTTCTTCTACTCTTTTAAAGGCCAGCATTGCGGAATTCTCAAAGTAAAATCTTCCATTTTCTTCCATTATTACAAGTTTATCTCCGCTTTTTAACTTGAGTTTGTTTCTAACGGATACCGGAATTGTAATTTGCCCTTTACTTGAAATCTTTGCCACTTCCATACATACCCCTTTCTCTTTAGACTTCTTCTGAATATCTGAAAAACTTCTTGAAGTGCAATTTATACTAATTAACTATGGCTTTTATTACATCCCTATTATAAATGAATTTTTCTATTCTCTTCATTTTTTCTTTTACAATTTTTTTACTTTCTTTATATTCTTTACTTTTTGTTTTTACCCTTTTAACCCCTCAATTTCTCCACTGCCTCTTTGATTGCTCTAACCGTATATTCCAGCTCTTCCTCCGTGAGTGTCTCTTCCAGGCTTAAGCGCAGTCCGGAGTATGCCTCTTCATGACTCTTTCCGATTGCGAGAAGTACATGACTCGGCTCTAAAGAACCGCTTGCACAGGCTGAGCCGCTGCTTGCACAGATTCCTTTTTGGTCAAGGAGGAGCAGAACGCTCTCTCCCTCTACTCCGGGAAGGCAGATATGGACATTTCCGGGGAGACGATGATGAAGTGAGGAAAGGAAGGGGTTTTCCGGACTCTCTCCGATTCCCTCGTCTTCCAGTGGATTCACACCGCTGATTTTTGCCCCCGGGATTTCCTCTAGGAGCCTTTTAAAAAATAAATCTCGCAGTGCTATTTTCTTTCTTCCCCTCTCTTCCATGCCAGCAAAGGCTTCCTTTGCCGCTGCCGAAAAGCCGACTATTCCGGGAACATTTTCCGTACCTGCACGAAGTCCCCTCTCCTGTGCCCCGCCGTGTAAAAAGGAGGGGAGCTTAAGACCTTTTCGGATATACAGGAGTCCCACTCCCTTCGGTCCGTGGATTTTATGGCTGCTTGCAGAGAGTAGGTCTATCCGCATTTCCTCCATATCGAGCGGAATCTGACCGAAAGCCTGCACTGCATCGGTATGGAAAACTGCGCCGTACTCTTTCGCAAGGCGCCCTATCTCTCTTAAGTTCTGCAAGGTTCCGATTTCATTGTTTACCGCCATAACGGAGATCAAGCAATGCGAACGCTCCTCTGTTTTTCTTAAAGAGCTTTCTTCCTGTAACACTTTTTCCAGAATCTCCAAATCCAGAAAGCCCTCTTTATCCACCGGAATCCGGCTTACTTTTACTCCCAAGCTTTCAAAAAAGCTACAAGTTCGAAGCACGGCAGGATGTTCTATGGTACTGGTGATGAGATGTGCGCTCTTTTCCTTTTTTAATGCTCTTTCCAGCACCACGGAAGAAATCGCCCAGTTATCACTCTCCGTTCCGCCTCCGGTAAAATAGATTTCCCGGGGAGAAACGCGAAGAAGAGAGGCGATAGTCTGCCTACTCTCTTCTACCGCCTTTCTCGCCTCTTGTCCGAAACGGTAAATAGAAGAAGGGTTCCCGTAATAGCCGGAAAGATAGGGCTCCATGGCTTTTCTTGCCGTCTCCGATAAAGCTGTTGTCGCCGCATTATCCAAATAAATCATTTTCCCCCCTCCGCTTTTATCTTTCATCATAGCGAAAATCTCCGCTTTTTCCGCCTTTTTTCTCCTGTAAATGCACCGCTTCAATATGCATGCGCTTATCAATAGCCTTACACATATCGTAAATGCAGAGTAGTGCAATGCTCGCCCCGGTAAGCGCTTCCATCTCCACCCCGGTTTTCCCCAGTGTTTTCATTGTGGAAATAACCTGAATTTCGCCTATCTTCTCATCTACACTAAACTCTATCTTTGCTCCGTGAAGCGGCAAAATATGGCAAAGCGGAATGAGATCCGAACAGCGTTTTGCCCCCATGATTCCTGCAACCTGCGCTACAGTAAAAACATCTCCCTTTTTGATTTTCTTCCCAAGAACCGCCTGCATGGCTTCTTCATTTAGGAAAATGCTTCCCACCGCGACTGCTACTCTTTCCGTGTCATCCTTTTCGGAAACATCGACCATACGGGCATTTCCCTTTTCGTCAAAATGTGTAAACTCTCCCATTTTTCTCCTCATCCTGCACATTCACTGCAAGTCTTATTTCAAACTCTATCTTCTCTGTAAAAATTAAATCTCCGATTTTTGATTTTTACAATCCTTCTAAAAATTTAGTCTTCTAAAAGAAGAAGCTTCTCCGTATCTACTTTTAAGATACTGTGGAATCCCCAAAGGCTCCCATCTTGCAAGAGACTCTCTCTGTTCCATAAAGACGATTCTTTCCGTACCCTCTTTCGCCTGAAAATAGAAATTTTTTTCAAAGGGATAATCCGCAATATTCTCTAGGCGAACCGGGATGCAATTTTCTCCCGCCTCTTCCTCGGAAAACACAGGGATAAAATCGTGAGCGCGATAGCCCACGGAGGAAAGGCTGTCCGGTATTTCCTTATCAAGCTGAAGTTCTATCCCCAGTCCACTGCATACAGGCCATTTTCTCCTCTTTTTTCGGCTTTGGAAATGTTTTTACAGCCTGTCAAAGCTGCTGCCGCTCTCTTCCTCGGATTTCGGAAGAGGCTCTTCGTTTCTCCTTGGCAGAGGATCCTGCCGTTCTCCACGATGAGAAGTTCCTCGGAAAAGCGATAAAGCTCATCTCTCGAATGGGAAACCATAATACAGCTTCCTTGGAAGTCCTCCAAATGTAGCATAAGCTCCTCCTGCATTCGGTCCCGAAGAGAAAAGTCCAGTGCGGAAAAGGGTTCGTCAAGCAGGATGATCTCCGGTTCTCCCACAAGAATCCTCGCAAGAGCCGCTCTCTGCTGCTGCCCGCCCGAAAGCTTCCCGGGAAGGCGTTTTTCCATGCCCTTTAGCTCCATTTTTTCTAAAATAGAGCTGATTTTCTCTTCTTTTTCCTCCTTGCTCCCCTTAAGAGCCACCGAAAGATTCTCCCAAACGCTCATATGCGGAAAAAGCGCGTAGGACTGAAAAAGATAGCCCACCTTCCGCTTTTGCGGCGGAAGATTCCGTTTTTTTTCCTTGGAAAATACACAGTTCTCGCCGATGCAAATCTCCCCCTCATCGGGATTAAGAATTCCGGCAATCGCCTTTAGACACATGGACTTTCCTGCCCCGGATTCTCCCAGAATCCCGAGCCTCTTTGCTTCCGTCTGAAACTGCATATCCAGAGAAAAGCTTCCCATATTTTTTTTAATCGAAACACTGCATACCATTTTATCTATTCCATCCTCTGTCCATATAGAGCTTAGCTTACTTATCTATTCCATACTATATCCCTATAGAGCCCGGCTTGCTTTCCTTCGCCCCGCGCTTCTTTAATCTATCCCTTATAGCGCTTTTCCTCTGTCGCAAACTGATAAAGCGTTAAAATCCCGAAGGACAGAAAGAGGACTACCATTACCCAAAAACCTGCAGTCGCATAGTCCTGGTCTTGCATAACGAGAGCAATTCTTTGGGAAATGGTCGCGGTCTTCCCCGGAATATTTCCGGCAAGCATGGAAGTCGCCCCGTATTCTCCAAGCGCTCTTGCAAAGCTTAAAACCGTTCCGGAAAAGATACCGGGGGCGGAGAGCGGTACAATAATTTTCCAGAAAATGGAAAACTCGCTCATCCCGAGCGTCCGCCCGGCATAAACCAAGTCCTTCGGAACGAGTGCGAAGGCAGACCTTGCATTTCGATACATAAGAGGTAAGGAAATCACGGTTGCCGCCACCACACATCCTAAGAAAGACTGCACCACCTTGATGCCGAAATGTTCAAAAAGGAAGATACCGAAGGGTCTTCTCTTACTAAAAAGAAGGAGCAGGAAAAATCCTGCTACCGTCGGGGGAAGGACCATAGGAAGGGTAAGTAAGCCGTCAATAAAATTGTCCCAAGGGGACGGGAGCTTCATCACTTTCCTGGCCAAAAATATTCCTAAAAAGAAGCAAATCACAGTGGTAACCACTGCGGTTTTCAGAGAAATCCATAAGGGACTCCAGTCTAAGCTTTTTATCATTTCCATCATGGATTTCTCCTTCCATCATCTTTATTCTACATTAGTGTCAAAATAATACTTTTGGAATGTCTCTTTTGCGGTGTCGCTGCAAACAAATTCTATAAACTTCTTTGCTTCCGTAATTTCCGCTTCGCTTGCTTCATCATTAACTACCTGAGAAATGGGGTAGATAACATTTCCGGTTAAATCATAGGAAACCTTTTCGAGAATCTCCACATCCGTGTCTTTCCCGTAGGTATCGGAATAATAGCTTGTTCCCACTTCGGAAGAGCCTTCCACTACTGCCGCCAAAACCTTCGAAACATTGGACTGCTCGGAAATCTCTACACCGCCCAAAGCATCGGAAACTTCCTTTGTACTGATTTTGGAAAGATCCTCTGCCTCCGGTAAAATGCCGAGACTCACCAGTGCTTTTCTGGTATATCTTCCTACCGGTACGGTGCCGTCTGCAAGCGCAATGGACTTTGCATCCTTCAGCGTCTCTAAGCCGGTAACCTTCGTACCGCTGTCTTTTCTTGTAATTACGCAAAGCCGGTTATTGACTACATTTTGTCTCGTACCTTCAACGAGCTTTCCTTCCTCCTGCAAAGTATCCATCTGCTTCTGTGCCGCCGAAAAGAATACATCACAAGCATAGCCTTCCTGAATCTGTGTCAGAAGCTTTCCGGAAGAATCTGCCTGGAAAAATGAGCTTTACGGAGGATTTTCTCTCATACTGCGCTCCGAGCTCTTCCATTACATTTTTAAGAGAAGCCGCAACAAAGACCTGAACTTCCGTCTTTTTCTCTTCAGCGGCCTTTTCCGTTTCCTTTGCGCTCTCTGTCTCCGCTTTACTGCTCTCGGTCTCTACTGCACTGCTCTCTGCTGCCGTCTCCTCTTTCTTTGCTCCGCCGCAAGCTGTTAATGCTACGGAAAGCATAAGTGCAAGACTTCCTGCTAAAAGCTTCTTCATCTTGTCTCCTCCTAGTTTTCTTTTTCTGTCCCCGTAAAAATCCCTATGCCGTGAAAAGAGCTCCGGAAATAAAAACTCCAGATTCTCCTTACAAGCCTTCGGGCTTCCGGGAAGGTTTATGATTAAAGAATGTTTCCTTATCCCTGCAGTCTGACGGCTTAACATGGCTTTTTTAGTAATCGTCAAGCTATGCTGTCGCAAGGCTTCCGGAATGCCGGGAACATCTCTGTCACACACTGCTTTGGTGGCTTCCGGAGTGCAGTCTCTTTCAGAAAATCCTGTTCCTCCGGTAGTAAGAATCAAAGAAATCTCTCTTTGATCCGCTAAGCGAATGAGGGCCTTTTCTAAAGCCTCCTTTCCATCGGGAAGGAGCAGACTCTCCTCCACAATCATCCCTTCTTGCTCTAAAAATTCCTGAATAAGCGGTCCCGAAAGGTCCTCATATTCCCCGGAAGATGCTCTATCCGAGAGGGTAATGACCGCCGCTGTATAAGCTCTCTTCGGATCAGGCGGAAAAACTTCCACCAGGTCTCCCTGCCGGATTGTTCCTCCCTTGATTACCCTGGAAAATACCCCTTCTCTTGGCATAATGCAGTCTCCCATTCTGTGATAAATAGCACAGTGGGTGTGGCACTCTTTCCCAAGCTGAGTCAGCTCCTAAAACCGCTTCTCCGACATGAATTTCACTTCCTACCGGGCACCGGGAAAGGTCAAAGCCTTCCACCACGAGGTTCTCTCCGAAGGCACCGAACTCCACTTCCGCCCCTTTTTCCCGAAAATCCTCTATCTTTTCAAGAGAAAGAAGACTTACCTGTCTATGCCAATTTCCTGCATGCGCATCTCCCTCTATCCCAAACTGCGGGAGCAGGACCGCTTCCTTCACTTCCTTTTTTTCCGTGCCCTTTTTTTTGCTTATGCATATCGCCAGTAACTTTCCCATTTAGCCTCCGATTTTTCCTATTTTTGGCTTATCTCTCTCACCTTCTTTACCTTTCGCTAACTTAAAAAGCACAAAGCTTAGCCTCCGATTTCCCCATTGTCCCTATTTTCCGTAACCTCGGAGAGCTTTTCAAAGGCATGGCTTTCCGGCTTTCCTAAAATACACTTCCGAAGTGTTTTTTCCACTTCCACTCTTTTCTCCTCTTCGGAAAATGCCGTATTTCGTAATATCCCCCTAAGTGCATATCCATTTCCATAGCAAAGACAGGGCTTTAACTCTCCTTCGCTCGTTAAGCGGATTCGATTACAGCTTCCACAAAACTTCCCGTGAAGCGCGGAAATAAAACCTACAGAACCGAAAAAGCCCGGGATTCGGTAATACTTCGCAGGACCATTTCCGTGGACGGAAATATCCTCGGTAATGCCCGGATAAATCTCTCTGATTTTCTCTAAAATTTCTTCATTATAGTAAGGTTCAAAATTTTTCCCGTAGCCAATCGGCATCATTTCTATGAAACGAATGTCAAGAGGACGCTCCTTTGCAAGCGCTAAAAGAGAAAAGAGCTCGTCCTCATTTTTTCCCTTTTGTATCACGGTGTTCAGCTTGACACGGACTCCGGCATCATAAGCTGCAGAAATCCCCTCTAAGACCTTGGGAAGCGCAGGAAAGCCCGTGATTTCTTCGAATCTCTCCTCCTTTAAGCTGTCGAGGCTCACATTTATCCCGTCAATTTCGGCGGAAAGAAGCTCCGGAAGCGCTTCCTTCAGTAAAATGCCGTTCGTGGTCAACGTGACCTGTTCCACCTTATCAAGATTTTTTAGCGCCTTAACAAAATCTAAGACCCCGTCCCGCACCAAGGGTTCTCCGCCTGTCACCTTAAATCGGCTAATTCCCAGCTTCGAAGCCTCTTCTGCAAGAAAAAGAAGTTCCGAAAAGGACAGAAGCTTCTCTATGGGAAGCATATTCTCCATGCCCTTAGGCATGCAGTAACGGCAACGCAGATTGCAACGGTCCGTGACGGAAAGGCGCATATAATTGATTTGTCTTTGAAATTGATCCTTCATTCTTCCTCTTGCTTTTCTATTCCTTCCTGACTAAAAGCTAGTCTAAGCTCATTCTCGCATTGCTCTTCGGCTTCTTTTCTAAACCTTATGTAGCTTCAATTCCCACATCTTTCCCTATAGCATTTTCGCTCAGATTCTTTCTAAAAGTACATCCAGCTGTCCTCCGCAGACCATGCCTTCCTCCGCAGCAATATCGTCGGCAAGGTCCACATGATATAGGCAGGCAGGCTTTGCATTCTCCAGAAATAACTCTCGGCTCTTCTGTATCACTTCCGCTTCGGTGCAGCCCCCTCCGATAGTGCCTATGAGCTTTCCTAAGGGACTAATCAGCATCTTCGTGCCGGCTTCTCTTGGTGCGGAGCCCTGTCTCCTAACTATGGTCGCCAGCACATAGTCTTCTCCGCTTAGCATGGCATCCAGCATTTCCTTCGTAAGACTTTCCTGATGAAAGCTCTTATTTTTCTCCATCACGATTTCCGAAAGAACGGAGAGGCCGATTTCCATAGGGGTTTCCGCCCCTATTGCGAGTCCGATAGGGCTATGCAATTCCTGAAGACTTTCTTCGCTGACTCCTTCTTCCAAAAGTTGCTTCTTAATAAATGCCACTCTTCTTTTCGAGCCCATCATGCCGATATAGGCATGGGTTTTCTTTAGAATCTCTCTAAGGCAGATGAGGTCATGCGTATGCCCGCGGGTGACAATCACAAAATAACTGTCTTTATCCCCTTTAAGGGTAGAAAGGGCTTTTGCAAAGTCCTCACACAAAACCTCATCCGCCCCTGCCTCTTTCGCCGCTTTTGCAAAGGAAGGTCTGTCCTCGATGCAGAGCACTTGAAAGCCCATCATTTTCCCTAAACGAATCACGGAAAGAGCGACATGTCCCGCTCCAAGCACAATGAGTTTTTTTTCACCGGCGAGATTATCCAGGAAAAAACACTGTTCTCCCAGAGAAAGAAAACCTCGTTTTTTCTCCGAAAAATCAAGTGGCGGACAGTTAAAATCGGAGGTGCTAAAAAACACTTTACCGTCCACAAAAAGAAGCTTTTCTCCAAGGCTTTCTTCATTTAGGGATGTGAGTAAAACATTTTCCCGGGACGGGTCCAGTTCTGCGATATGCTGCCATATTTCTCTCATCTATGCTCCTTTCCGGAAAACTTTTTTTGCAGTAATACGCTTTCTATAAAACACTTTTACAGTAAGCCACCTTCTCCAAGGCTGTCTATATCCTCTTTTGTCACGGGATCGTCCGCCATGATACGGGGCAGTATCAAATCAAATACGGTAGACGGGCAAAACATAACACTGCCCGGAAGTCCCATAATGGGTACATTGTCTTTTCCGTAGGCCAGCATGAACATCGATCCCGGAAGAACCGGTGCACCGTAGCTTACGACTCTTTCCGCAGACTTTCTGATGGCAAGTGGGGTTCTGTCATCGGGATCTACAGACATACCGCCGGTACAAAGAATAAGATCCGCCCCTTCCAAAAGAAACTTTTGAATAGCAGCCACTTCCATATCCACATCATCTGAGCAAAGGCTCTGCCCGATGAATTCAACCGGAAAAGATGAGAGCTTTTCCTTCACAACCGGCGTAAAGCCGTCCTCGATTCTTCCGTGATAAACTTCATTTCCGGTAGTGACGAAGGCCACCTTCTTTTTCTTATAAGGAAGAACGCGGAGAATACCGCCGTCCTTCGTTATGCGCTCTGCCCTCTCCATTTTTTCTTTTTCGATGCAAAGCGGAATGATTCTTGTTCCGGCAAGCACTTCTCCCTTTTTCACGGGAGTATTGTTCTTCTTCGTTGCCATCATCATTTCCCCGAAAGAATTCAGCTGAAAGAGCTTTTTCGAATCGACCTTCAATACGCCGTCACAGTCTGCAATGAACTCGATTTTTCCCTCTTTGATCTCTCCGGAATGCATGTTTTCGCCTTTTCCCATCCTATAGAGGATTTCTGCTGCTTCGTTTTCATGAAGCATATCCGCATCCTCATCCCAGATATAGATATGGTCTTTTCCTACGGACAAAAGCACCGGAACGTCCGCTTCCTCGATTCTGTGCCCCTTACGAAAGACCGGGCCTTTTTTGACTCCGGGAATGATCTGCGTAATATCCTGACAAAGAATCTGTCCAACCGCCTCTATTGTCTTCATCTCTCGCATACGCTCTTTTCCCTCCCGGTTTTTATATACTGATTTTAAAATCTAACAAATTTTTAGCTGTGTTAAAAATCTCTATTTTTTCCTAGTATAGTGAATTTCATAAGCAGAGTGCAGGAATTCCATATTTATAGCTATTTTTATTAACTTTTCCATTTTTAGACTCCTTTCTCAAAAAGTCTTAAATCCGCAAAAATACTATGGTTTTCATCATTTAATATTAATCGATTGGATTTTTATATTCCTGTTTTCTATAGACTTATCTCTATCAATTTAAAGCGTTTTTGCATTTTTCTCTTTCTATTTTTTAGACATTGTGACTATATATAATTTTCATTATTTGTGTAAATCTTATAGTTTATACTTTCTTCTTGTAGGCTTCACCGCTTTTTTCTCCTCTTGCATTTTTTTAGAAAACGAGTATCCTATACTCGTAGTTCTTCAGGGCGAGGTGTAATTCCCCACTGGCGGTACAGTCCGCGACCTGCTTTGGCAGCTGAGTCGGTGCAATTCCGACACCAACAGTATAGTCTGGATGAAAGAGGAGCGAGTTTGACGAGTTTTTCCGCCCTGTACTTTTTGTACAGGGCTTTTTAGTAAGAGAAAGGCGAGGTTAAAATGAAAAACGGAAGTACAGAAACAAAAATCATCACAGGAGGCAGAATGGAAAAAGAGATCCGTCAAAGCAGAATCGGAAATATCGCCATTATTGGGATTCTCTCCGCAATATCCTATATCTTGATGTGGCTTGAGGTTCCCGCACCACTTATGCCCCCCTTTATCAAATTTGACTTTTCCGACTTTCCGGCGCTCCTTGCCGCCTTCGGTCTTGGACCGATTGCCGGAATACTGGTGGAGCTTATCAAGAACATTCTCCACTCTTTCAGTTCCGGCTCCTTTGCCGTAGGAGAACTTTCCAACTTTATTCTTGGCGCAAGCTTTGTCGGCGTTGCGGGAATCTTGTATCAAAAAAAGAAGAACAAAAGGGCCGTGATTGCCTCCATTCTCGGAGCCGTGTGCATGGCGCTCATCTCCTACCCTTCCAATCTTTTTGTGGTTTATCCCTTCTATTACAATTTTATGCCCAAGGAAACTGTGCTTTCCATGTATCAATTGATTCTTCCATCTGTCGGAAGTATGGAAGAGGCACTTCTTATCTTTAATCTGCCCTTTACTTTTATCAAGGGAATCCTGGATGTCCTGCTCTGCCTCTTTCTGTATAAAAGTGTATCGCCCCTCCTTCATAAGTTTAAACGCTAAATAGTTAAAAAGAGAGAATATTTTCACGATAAATGTGTAGTGCAATACACATTTTAAAAGCTAAAACACCCGTTATTTCTCCTTGTACCTGCTTTGGAGCAAATTATCGGGTGTTTTCGTTTAGTTTAAGAGAATCTACCATTGAAACAAGCAGAAATTTTCCGTAAAATAACGAGAACAGGGTGTATTTCATCTCCCCAAAATAAACTTAGCATATTTTTATAAATTACTCGGACTTTCCGGGCTTTTTACATAGGATTTCAAGAGGAAAAACATGACAGAACATGATTTTGAAGAAATGAACTACCAAAAAAAGATGGAGGAACATCGAAAAAAGATGGGACAAAGGATGGAAAAAAGAAGACGGGACAGGCAGTCTCATATTCTTCTCTTTGTTTTAGGCTTAATTCTTCTTTTTCTTGCTTTTATCGGATTCCGTTTTGCTATTCCTTACCTACAAACGAGAAATCTTCTAAGCCCCAAAAAGGAAGCTTACCGGCATGGGAAAGCGACATTCAAGCCCTTTCTTCGGAGGGCGAGACAGCCGGAGAGGAGGCAATGATAACAGCTCTGCAACGGTTTTATCCGCAAAAGAAGAAGCATTAAAAACCGCAGAATTGCAGGCAAAGCAATATGATTATGATTCCGCCATTGCCACTCTTAGTGCTTTAAACGAGGCAGGGGATGCAGATATTTCTGCAAAAATCACTGAATTTGAGGAAGAAAAAGCAAAGCTTGTCCCTGTTGATATGAACGATATTACACACATTTTCTTCCATATCCTCATCGTCGATACGGACCGCGCTTTAAAGGATACCCACCAGGGTAGACAGTACAATTCCGTCATGACTACGATTCCGGAGTTTAAAGAAGTTATCCGGGAAATGTATGATCGTGGCTATGTCATGGTGCATATGCACGACATTGCGGAGATGCAGGAACAGCCTGACGGAACAAAAAAAATGGTAAAAAAACAGATTATGCTCCCGGAAGGAAAGAAACCTTTCGTCATGTCGGAAGATGATGTAAATTATTATATTTACATGCAGGGAAATGGTTTTGCCGACAAAATGGTATTAGACGAAAACGGAAAGCCAAAACTGCAGTATACAGACAAAGATGGCAATGTAAGTGTAGGCGACTATGATTTAGTTCCTATTTTAGATGCCTTCGTGGAAGAACACCCCGACTTTGCCTATCACGGTCATAAGGCCATCATCGCTTTCACGGGCTATAACGGTGTACTGGGCTATCGTACAGACGAAACCTTTGATCCGAATTCTCCTGCCTTGGACCCAAAAAACAAAGCCAATCCCAATATTGAAGAAGACAAAGAAACCGTGAAGAAACTGACACAGGCTTTAAAAGATGACGGATATGAATTTGCTTCTCACTCCTGGGGACACATCAATTTTACTACCCGCTCTCTGGAAGCAATAAAAAAAGATACAGATCGTTGGGAACGCAATGTAGAGCCTTTGCTCCCCGAACCTTGTGAAATTCTTCTATATCCTTTCGGTGCGGATATCGGAGACTGGCACCCGTACCAGAGCGGACAACAGGAGGGAAAGTTTGACCTTCTCGAAAGTGCAGGCTTCCGTTATTTCTGTAATGTGGACTCTACCCAGATTTGGATGCAGTACGGAGAGCAGTTCCTCCGTCAGGGAAGAAGAAATATAGACGGCTACCGCTTGTATGAATCCTATATCGGTAAAGCAGACCGCCTTTCCGACCTCTTTGATGTAAAGAAGGTATTTGACACAAGACGCCCCACTCCGATCAACTGGGAGTAAGGGAAGTTGATGGAATATGTAGAGAGGAATGAGTTCAAATGAATAAAAAACTGGATACAAAGGAGGTACGACACCTCTTCGAAGGAATACAAGAGCTGAAAGGAACGGATGAATATTTTTGTTTTTTTGAAGATGTTTGTACCATCAATGAGCTTCTTGCCATGGCGCAACGGTACGAGGTTGCAAAGATGCTTCGTGAGGGAAAAACCTATATCGATATCGCAAAGACAACCGGTGCATCTACCGCAACTATTTCCAGGGTAAATCGTTCCTTAAATTACGGTGCAGACGGCTATAGCCTTGCATTTGACCGCTTGGACAAGAAGAAAAAGGGGACAGAAAAACACGATACCGTACGTCGTGCAAGCAACGCTTGTGATGAATAAGCCACGTAAAAAGGAGGAGCCGTAGCGCTCCTCCTTTTCTTTATAAAAATGATCATTCAAGGCAGTCGAAAAGCGAATATAAAACGCCCCTTAAGCATCCGATCGACTAAAGCCATTTTTCATTTTGCAGCTTACTTCATAAAGTACTTTATCCAACACTGCTTCCGTCTCTTCTTTTACCATTTTGGCAATTTCCTCGTTACAGTCTTCCAAGAGTTTCATGAGCGCAGCAGACTTAGGCATCTTCTTTTCAAGCTTATCTTCCAATTCTTTCATCAGTGTATAGCCCCTCGTGGGAACCTTTCCCTGATAGCGTTCAATATGCATCTTACATTCACTGAACTGGGAATCTGCAAGAGCAGCAATGATGCGATTTACCCAGTAGAAGTTTTCTGAAGTAACAGTCTTTGTGGTATTCGCAAAGTATTCAGGAGTCTTGTTGACATTCGCATAGAAGGGAACAAAGGCATTGAAGGTGTTGGAGCCGAAGCATACCCACTCAATGGCTGCATATTCCTTCGGAAGATCCGGGCGAATCTGTACAAGACTTAAGAAATTGTTTCGGCTGATTCCGATAGGACGATATTTTCCCCGGTTCTTCTCATCGCCGTATTTTCCATAGCAATCGTAAGGTGTTCCTTGGAAATGAGAGGATAAGATATACTTCACATCCTCCGGCGTAATCTTAATCTCAGGGCAGAGACACCAGGGAAGATCATCGTCTTCCCGGCTTTAACTCGGCATTTTCTCCGTCGAAACTGAAAGTATTTTTATTGAAATATCTTGCCATATACCAAGCTCTTGGCGTGTTATAAATATGATCTCCATCGGAGTGTGTTCCAAAACACTCCCTTGGATTAATCCAATCTCCCTCTGTTTTTTCAATCTCATCGGAAAAGCGCAAATCCAAGTAATTCTTAGCGATAAATTCCTTTAAATCTTTAGAACAGATATACTCATCCTGCGCACCAAAAGCATCTTCAAAATCAAAATAATCGATTCCCAGCTGATTTGGCATCATGACATAGGCATTGTCCGGCACTCTTCTTGCGATAAAATGGTGTCCGCCTATAGTTTCCAACCACCAAATTTCCTTCTCGTCCGAAAAAGCAATCCCGTTCATCTCATAGGTACCGTACTTTTCCAAAAGCTCTCCAAGACGAAGCACGCCTTCTCTTGCGGAATGAATGTAGGGAAGTACCAGACTAACCATGTCCTCTTCTCCTATTCCTCCGATTTGCTCCGGCTTTCCGTTCTCCGCCTTCTTATAGACTACAAGGGGATCTCCGGAAAGAACACGTTCGTTGCAGGCTATGGTTTCGGTTGCCGTCATGGATACATTTTCACTGTTCACTCCTGCTGCGCCCCAGATTCCCTCATCCTCATAGACTGCGTTTGGCATGCAGGTATAGCGAAGCGGGTTTTTCGGAAGCGGAATCTTCACATGCGAAAGCACGGAAACATATTCCTTGCCCTGGTCCTTTGGTTCTACTACTATGAACTTTTTAGGGCTAAAGGAACCACTGCCGGAATCTTCATTTCTGGCAATCATGGTTGAGCCGTCGAAGCTAGCCTCTCTCCCTACTAAAATCGTTGTACAAGACATATTTTTCTTCCTTTCTGTATTCTCAAATCCTATAAAAGCGATAGTCCTATAAAGCACTTCGCCTTTCAGTATACTCCAGGACAAGCCCCTTTTCCATAAAAAAAGAAGCCTGATGATTTCAGGCTTCTTACTTATCGCTGAGAGCGCGAGACGGGAATCGAACCCGTTTCCGATTTTACAAGCTACTACCTCATAAAAGTGAGGTATTTATGCAACACTATTTCAATGTAGAGATTGCAACTTCATATGGTGTGAATTGTGCAATACTGTTAGATAATATACTCTTTTGGTGCGAGAAAAACAAGGCGAATAAGAAAAACTTTTATGATGGCTTTTACTGGACTTACAATTCCAATGAGGCCTTTTCAAAGCTTTTCCCTTATATGACTCCTAAAGTGATTAGAACCTCACTAGATAAGCTTATTCTAGAAGGTCTTTTATTAAAGGGTAATTATAATCAAAATCAATACGACAGAACTGCGTGGTATGCAGTAACAAGAAAAACTCTAATTCTGTATCACATAGTGGATCCGGAGGATTATGCCGAAAAAAACTCCGTAGAACCGCATAAATCCTCATTTGCCCTACAGGGCAAATGCATCCGCCCCACAGGGCAAATGGATTTGCCCCAGGAGAAAAATGCATTTGCCTCTGAGGGCAGACCAATACCATATAATAAACAAGATATAACAACTGATAAAAAACAATCTACCTATCCGGCTGCGAAGATGGATGAAGATGAGATGGGTATCGCTGGAGATCCTGCTTCAGCCTTTTTAGAGTATCAAAATCTCATCAAAAAGAATTTTCGCTATGAAGACTATATACTAGAGAACCCAGGAGCAAAGGATAAGGTAGATGAAATTATAGACCTTATGGCCGAAATCATTTCTATACCACAAGATAAGGTTAGAATTAATCAAAAGAATTATCCCTATTCTGTTGTAAAGGCTCAGCTTCTAAAGCTCGATGATTCTCACCTGGACTATGTTCTGAAATCTCTAACAAAAGCAAGCCAAAATAATGAGATTAAAAATATTAGGAGCTATCTACTTACTTGTCTCTTCAACTCAAAGAATTCTGCAAATATAGGCCTATCGTGTGAGATACAACATGATTTACAATGCTACAGACAAAAAAATAACTCCATGGATGTACTGCAAAATGAGAAAGATGAATTGGATTATGATGAACTTGCAATGCAAAGGTTCCAAGCTCGTCTGAAAAGGAAACAAGGTAAGGAGGAAATTATGCAAGAAAAAAAGATTTTTTTGTGAGTATCGAAAATTATCTAAGGAGTTATTAAAGATACAAGAGAACTATCAGATGTTTAAAGCGAAAAGCTTGCTGCGTTCCTTCAAAAGCTCAAACCGAATTCCCGGAGGGACGGATATATCAGACCGAACATCCATGCTTGCAGTTAAACTTGTGGAGATTGAAAAAGCAAATAGTCGAGTTTAACGAGAAACGTCTAAAAAGAAAAAGAAACTAAGAAAAGAGTTAATGGAAGTAGAAGATATATTAATACGAACAGTTATAGAAAGATATTATATGGATCTAAAGACCTGGCAAGAAATTGCAGTTGGAGATTTTTGCGATATTTTAAACAAAGACACTTTGCGTATGAGTACAAAAAGATATTTCGAAAAGCAAAAGGAGAAAAAGAGAAGGAAATATGTTTCATGAAACGCTATGCCCCAAAAAAAATAGTAGAAGGAATACTACTTGAAACAATTAGAATGACACAAAAAGAAGGCTGCATACTAAAGGTGCTGGAAGTAGATAGTAATAAATCTAATCCTGATGTTCTACGAGCAATTTTGGAGAAAGATAAAAATTGTAAAGACTACCTACTAGAAAAAATAAAAAGTACCGGAAAGTATCAAGAGGCAAACTTAACAATTGATGAGGTCAATACTATTCTCGATAATTTTATTTGTGAAACGCAAAGTGATTACCAAGATTATGAAAACAGTAAAATACTTTTAGTCCCTATTTTTTATGATGGCTGGAAGCTGCCTAATGAGAATGAAATTGATATAGAAAATCTCATAGCAAATAGTAAGCCAGGAGATTATCTTTTATGTAGGCTCTCAAGGTCTTTAAAACGAGATAGATTCTACTGTAGATACATAAAAAATATAACTAAAAATATACACTCCGGAAACGGAATAGAAAAAGGAGAAATATGAAATATTTAAAGTACAAAAGTGATTGATATAGGTAAAATGCATAGCAGAAATAATATGAATAATGCCAGTGAATTAGCCATTTCTGTATAGCTTAAAAACAGTAGCAAGAAATGACTACAATGTAGTCAAATGATAAAGTTTTCAACTTTATTTATGAAGGTTTTTCAACCTTAAACTGAGCAAAAGCTCAGCCGTCTCACATTTAAAAAATATTGATTTTTTATGAAAGAGTTTAGAAAAATGAGTGTAGAAAAATATATAAAAATAAAACATAAAAATGAAAAATCAAGAGGAATTGATTCTCTAAATAACTTCATTTCTAATCCGGAAAAAGTTACATTTTCTGATGAAAAATCATCTATAAGTTCATTAAGTGAATATATGGAAAGAGATGAAAAATTTTCTATGAAGAAGATAATAGATTACTAGTAACAGAGATAAATTGTTCAGACAAAGAATTTGTTAAAGTATGCTCATTATTTAGAAAAAGTTATCATGCTAAAAAGTGAGAGGCTAAATAGAAGGACATTTAGCAAATGATGTATTTCATTTTATATCATCTTATAAAGGAAAAAGACTATGATCCTGAAATAATTCATCAAGCAGGAGTTGAATTATGCGAAGCTCTTTGTGAGGAAGAATTCATAGGTAGAGTACTACTCATTTAGATACAGAAAATATTCATAACTATATTGCCATATGCGCATATGCTATAGATAAAAATCACAAATTTAAGAGCTCGTATCATTTATATAAACAGGTTAAAGAACTATCAAAAAGATATATCTTTTACGATATGGATTAGATTTTGAAATTAAAGGGATTGGGGAAAGAAAAACTGGACTGAGATTTTAGAAGATAAAGTAGCAAAAAGATGTAGTATCATTACAAAAAGAAGTCAAAAATGATATCAGAGAATGTAGCTTTTATCAAGTAATAATATAGAAGATATGAAAAGAAAATGGAGGAAAAAGGGATATAAAATAATTGAGAGGAAAGTCTACAAAGTTTTACCTATATTAGAGGAGATATTACTATTTCTGATTATCGACTAGGTAAAAAAATATATGCGAGAAGGTCTTGAGTATTTGATTGAAAAATGTAAAAATAAAAGAAAAATACTTACTTCAATAAGATAAATCAGAGCAAAGTTCAACATTCAAAGCAAAATAAATTTAGCTGGAATTTATATTCAAAAATATGATGTCACTGGAAAAAGAATTCCTGCACTATTACAACTTTTGATTTAATTAAAGAGATTATTTCTAGAATAGGGAGACAGCTTTGTTGAATTGTCACTGGCGAAGAAATAGTAAAAAGATACAGCCATGGCATCATCAAAAAGCAAATTAGAGTTACTAAATTTTTGCTATATCAACTATTTAAACACGGAATAAATACACAAGGTGATATAGATGATGAGGATTTTTAAAAGCAGGATTAACAAAAGCTGTATCTAGTCGAGAGTCAGAAAAATTATATACATTAATAGACAAGATGGAGAATGTTCTACAACAGTATGAAAAGCAAAAACAGCAGAAAAGTTATTAATTGAGTCTAGAGTATAAATCCGGGAGGAAATATCTAGGAATGTATATTCAACGGAAGATATAAAAAGAATATTGCCTCTCTAGATCCACTAGAGTTTCGAGCAAAATAATGAGTATACTTTCTGGATCTGAATATAGAATTCTAAAAAGAGAACCTTAATAATCTTTCAAATACTGATGCTAAAAGATATACTGCTTTTTCTGCAGAGAAAACTGCTGTTCGGCCACCAGTCCTAATCTCTAAACAGGAATATGAACGTAAGAATAATGAAGAAATGTTTCTAAAAAGGCTAATGAATATTTTGAAAAAATTATATAAAAGCAACATGATGAAAGCAATCACAAAGAAGCAAGCTTATACATTAAATAAGTTATTGTCTAGTGAAGATCAAAGTAGGGTAAATATACATGAGTTAAGAAAAAGATGGGGCAAATAGATTACTAAATATTCTATTAGAAACTCCTATATCAAATAATAAGGGATAAAGGATAATGTAGCATTAACTAAATGGGAAATGGAAACACTACAATTAATTGTAAAATTATAGCCCTGATAACTTTCAAGCAATTGATATTAGTAAAGTCCACAAAAAGAGCCAATAATATCATTCAGCATTATTTTGGGAAAGTAGATACTATCCTTCAGGATATCGTGCAGCGTAACAAAGGGAGTTAAATCAGAAGATATTATAAATCCGGATTAGATGAAAAAGCTGCAGCATTTTACTAAAGAAGAAAAAGAATAGTATATCCCTATAAAAAGTATTAAAGATTTAACTTTAAAAAGTACAGGTTACAAACTGAAGAGATGTTATTCTATTCAAAGTCTAGGATAGAAGCGCTAGAAAAAGAAAGCTAGAAATTACAAGAAATAGCTAAAGTACTAATACTGAATTATATAGAGACTTATCCAGGGACAAATACAGCTTTATCGTTGTGCCAATAAGGCATTTATGTTGGTAGCTCTATTTGCAGGAGATACACAGGAATTCCAGAACATCTCTAAAAAGCTTAGACTCTTTGCCTTTGGATTATTTAATCGAATTCAAAGAGAGTCTACCGGAACTCATCAAAAACTACGAGAGTCTTATGATTCAGGTATATATAATCCATATGTAACAAGGAGGATCCAAAAAGCTAAAAGAGATAGCTCAAGGAGGCTAGCCGATAAGCTTAAGAATTGTCCTCACTTCCGGAATTAATGGAATCCCTGTTTCCGGAAAGAACTAGATAAATTTATTTCTAATAAAAAGAAGAGTATGAAAGAATGCAAGTTGAAACTATACAAGAGATGAACTATAACGATAATAAAGAAAATGATTTAAAGCTTTATAAGGCATTTTTTAGAAGATAACCTTGAAAGGAGATTGAATGACTAAAGAAGAAATTTGGGAAATGACACTCCCTAGATATTTACGAAATGATATAAAAGCATATGTGCAGGGTATTAAAGAAAATTCAAGTCTTCTTGACTGCCTTTGGGGAGAGGTTTACGGATCAATAAACTCTGCCCTATATAGTTATGAAATCTCTGATGAACAGGCAAGATTTTTAAGAAACAAGTATTTGGGAATAGGATTGGAGGATGAATAAAATGTTGATAGACTTTACTAATTGTCCAGAAAATAGACTTCTTATGTATGGAGGAGGAAACGGGAAAAAGAAGGGAATAATATATGAGGGAGAAACATATATGCTAAAATTTTCCTTCCACAGTTAGAAAATAGCTTAGAACGGAATATTCAAATAGTTCTATAAGCGAATATATATCTTGTCATATTTTTGAAAGTGTTGGAATAGAAACACACTATTCTGGGAGACATTTAATAATAAAATTGTCGTGGCATGTAAGGATTTTTACAGTTAATGGATTTGACTTAAGGATTTTGCTTCACTCAAGAATACCGATATATATAGTTCAGAGAATGGTTATGGTACTGAGATTAGATGATATTTTTGGACACTATACAAACACAAGAAGTTATATCTGCCAAATTACTGGAAGAATATTTTGGGATATGTTTATTGTAGATGCTTTAATTGGAAATTTTGATAGACATAATGGTAATTGGGGTTTCTTATAAATAAGTCGGAAGGAAGTATACGTTTAGCACCTGTATATGATTGTGGTTCTTGTTTGTATCCAAAATTAAGCGAAGCTGGTATGAAAATACTTTATGTCTGAGAGGAAATAAACGAAAGAATTTATGTTTTTCCTTCAGCTAGTAAATATGATAATATTAACTAGTTTTGAATTTTTAAACACTACTGATAATACGCTTGTTTAAAAGCGCTCAATCGAATTCACCCCAGAATCGATATGGATAAGATTAACCAATTATTGAGAATACTCCGTTTATTTCAGGAATACAAAAGATTCTATCGTACTATGTTAGCCCATCAGAAAGGCCAAGATGCTGGATATAGCTTTACAAAGATGTGAAAGAATTACTAAGCCCTCGAACAGAAACCAATATGGCAGAAAAAGTATTCATAAAATAATAGATAATTTTTAATTCTAGAGACCTTAACAATATACCCAATACTATTAATAACTACAAATCTAAACACTAAGGTTTATATCAAAAAGTATACATAAACAAAGTGGAAAAAGATTTTAATAGACCAAAGATATCAGGAAAAAGGAGGACTAAGATGAGTGAAATAATTAAGGAATCAGGAATTATTGCTTTTTGTGGGTTGTAGTTTGATGTTATCGACAGGAATAGTACAAGTATTTTGGACATACTAAAGAAGAATAGCGGAAGAAGATGGATATCAGAGCAGCATATTTTATGCGAAAGCGTGGGATTCTAAGTATAGTGATAGCAATTTTTGGATATATTTTATTGTTTTTCCTTATTTTTTCTGACAGTAAAAATAGAGTGATAATATATGATGCCTTTTATGAGCAAAAGTGGATGTATGCAATGTGCATTTTGCGTAATTCTAAACGTGGTTATGGATATAAATGTTAGTAGAGAACTTGAAAAGATGTTGGATGACCAACTAAGAGGTTTAGAAAGAGCAGCTAAAGAGAAGAACCTGAGAAATATAAAAGAAAGGAAAACTAAACCTACCTGTCTACCTTATATCCTCACGGTGAGGATATACAGACAAATGAGAGAGAGGTGAAAGAGATGAGAAGTTTGCCTTATATGCCTCCTTACCATGAGGATGTACATTATATAAATAGTTTTGTTTTAAAAGGACAAAGAGTTGATAATGGAGAATATATTATAGGAAGAATGAGTTTACCCCATATCGTTAAAGGGGATTGATATACCTAACAAAAGGAAGTTGAAACTGGAAAGTGGGTTTATGAAAAATGAACAAGAGAAAAACCGTGGAAAATGTATTATGTCAAGAGACAGAAACCATTGTTATGTTATAAATATTGATAGAACGGTAAATTTGGAATAGGAACAGCATGTATTAAAAAGTATACATTTTCGATAGTATTTAAAATTATCCAAATTTACTATCAAAATCTACCAGAATATATATTATGATAGTATCATAAATCAGTTTATGCTTTTTGATAGTAAAGGAGAGATATGGGAAGAGAATTTTTGGATATACAAGAGTTAGCACAAAAGGCAGCATCTAGAAAGAGGTATCCAGGAGATTGTACATTTTGTGCTGAACATGATCTTAAGATTGACGTAGATAGAAATATTAAAAGCAGATAAACAAACTGGGAAAGATTTCAAAGAATCCGGATATATATCTTTGAAAGAATGTGTCCGTAAGGATGATATTGTTATTATACCCGAATATGATCGTCTAGGCCGAGCCAGTGAAACTGCCGAGCTGCATACTTTAAAGAAAAAGGGTTGATGTTATATTTTTAGATATTCCTACAACATATCTTTTTAGAAAAAGGTAATGATTCCGGAATGATGAAAAACGATTTATCAGTTTTATTAATGACACATTAATTTCTGTATTTCAGCTTCTTGCCACAACAGAGTTGGATAGAAAACAAAAGCGACAGGCTGAAGGCATTGCTCAAAAAGACTAAGTGATTCCTGGGACGATTATGGTCGGCTAGAAAGCTTTCAAAGAAGGAGTTCTTTGAAAATATAAGAATGTAGAGGGTTGAGTTACTGAATGCCTACTCTTCAGTGAATTACAGAATGTCTCAAGCAACTTACTATAGATATGTTCGAGAATATAGAAATGAGAGACAAAAGTAGCAGTATGAAAATAAAGGGAAATTCCTCTTTTGTATTTATGTTACATAAAACATATATACTATATATATATATGATATTATGTATATGTAAACATTGTATAAATTCAAAAAGGAGAAAATATGACACTAGGAAGAATTGAAACAATTCAAAACAAAAGTTCACAGTTTGTATTCTCAATGCAGGAAGTAATGAATCCTAAACACTCATTACTCAATAGAAATATTGAGCTTGAAAATGCTGAGAACAATCCTTTTACATGATGGTATCTGATTTTTCTGCAGCATAAAAACAAGATGAACTTTTTAAGAAAAGAGAACTAAAAATGGAGAAACTAAAAATATACAATATTTTGCCGGGGTAAATGGAGCCGGGAAATCCAGCTATATAAGTGTTTGATGGAAAGGACATTTGGAATCCGTATAAATTCTGATGAAATTATAACTCAAAGTGGATGGGATTGGAGAGATACAAAGGCACAATTCAGAGCTATGCGGATTGCTGTTGAAAAAGATAAAAAGCTGCTATAGAAGAGGAAAATCCTTTAATCAAGAAACCACTCTTGCAGGCCATTCTCATAATCAACACGATAAAAGCAACTAAAGAAAAAGGATTTTCAGTTCAGATAGTGTTATGTGGGGCTGGAGTCTCGAGCTAGCAATAAAGGAGTATCAAATAGAGTTAAAGGTGGTCATGCGGAATAGACGAAGAATATACAGAAGAAGATATGGCGCGCTTCTTTATCAACGCTAAAGTAATTCCTTTATGATGACTATATCAGAGTTTTTGATAACTCTCATTCGAAACTATGCACGTTATGATAAAGGACAAATTATAGAAAAGAAAAGCAAACTGAAGCTTTAATCAAGTAATTAAAGACATTCCTAAATGGGATCAAATAAATGAAGAGAAACCACGCTAAAGGATGATAGGAACGAGGCACGACAGCAGATTAACTAGTAAAGAAAATAATAAATCAAGAACCCTTAAATAATAAAGCAGATAATTGGGAGAAGAATGCAGATTATTGCAATAGCTAATCAAAAAGGTGGAGTCGGAACAACCACTTCTCATAGCGTATGTGCTGGACTTGCTCAAAAAGGATTTAGAAGTTCTGGGAATAGATATGGATCCACAGGAAATTTTTCCGTTGCTGTGGAGCAGAAAACTTGGATGTATCAACAATATATGAGTTAATGAGAGGAAACTCGATATTACTGTACAATTCAATCTCTGAGAGTGGATTTGATATTATACCATCAAATATTATGTTGGCGGAGCAGAGCAAGAGCTATCTCAAAAACAGGAAAAAGAATATCGCTTAAAAAGAATCTATAGAGGTCAGTGAAGAAGAAGTATGACTTTTATAATTATAGACACACACCACCATCTTTTAGGAATTCTGACTGTAAATGCTTACTGCAGCAACAGATATTATTACTCTACAACGAGCCGAATCTTTGCGACAACAGGGATTAAATCAATTAAATATCACTGTAAAAAGCGTACAAATAGTATGTAATGACTTTAAAGATTGCTGGAATTCTATTTCGCAGATTCAATCCTAGGGCAAATATAAGTAAGCAAATAAAGGAAATTAACCGAACAGCTAAGTAATACATATCTGCACCTATATATAAAACATATATAAGAACTGTAGTGGCTATCGAGAGAGGCACAGGCCAATCAAAATGGATATAGTAACTATGCACATAAAATCCACGGTGTCTGAAGACTATAAAGATTTTATGATGAATTCTTGAAAAGGATGTAAATAATGGAAAAGAAACGAGCTAAATTTGATCCGGAATCTGCTTTTTAAATCAATAGTGGGATTAAATGACTCAATAGAGGAGGAGACAAAAGAAGAAACGCCCCAGGGAGTCGGACGTCCACGACTTAGCCAGGAGCGCAAGAAAACTGTTGCTATTACTGTATATCCTAGTTCCTACAATGACTTATAGCTTACATGTAGATCGCCAAAGTGCCAGTGAAGTAATTGAAAATCTAATAGAACAATATATAAAAGAAAAACGAAGAAAAATTGATTGAATACAATAAAATAAAAGGACAATAAACATTATAATGCTTTTTCGTGTAGTGTCAATGGTCTCGGGAAAATACTCCCTATTTTTCCTCAAACCCTTACGGAAACCATTGACTGCACTATTTCTGCGTTATGTTCCTTCTACCGAAACAGGAAACATAATACTTCTAAATGCTAAATCCTTTTTCGGTCTCATAAGTTTAACGCAAAAACGCTTCATTTCAAGGACGTTACCATTACCCTCTCCAGGAAACAATAATTAGTATTTTTCTAGAATGATTGATGATAATCACTTAATCTATCAATCCCTCTCTTTCTTTCATCTTCTTTCTTTCTGCTCTAATAAATATAAAGGTAAAGGCCAAATAGTAACACATACACATACAAATAAATATCCTGATTTTTATAGCTCATTTTTCTGCTGATTCTGCAGCTTTAGCTATTCTTTTGTAGATTAAATTCTCCTGGCTTTCTTTGCAAAACCATTCAATTCTTCTGAAAGTGTGATTTCGGAACGGATTTACCAAAATGAAGTTCAATCACAGTGAGGCTTATCACGGCATTTCAAAACTCCCGGTATCACTAGAAAAGAAAAGTCCTTATCAAGACTCTCCTTCTTTTTCAAAAAGTATATTCTCCTATTGGAATAGATTTTTGTTGTATAAAAATCATTTTCGCTTGTATGAGATATATTTCTTCTTTTTGCGTTTATTTCTCCATGAGGACTAGCTTGATGTTATTTCTTTGATCCCGGTCCTCTTGATGCCCAGTTTCTAAACTCATTTCCAGTGACATGGTTTCTGCCTTGTTTTCCAAAACCTTTTGCTGGGCCTCAGTCTCTGAATCTATATATATTATTTCTCTATTTCATTGATGGGAAGAATTTGCTATACATTCAACATGTCTCACTTTTAAGGTAAAACTCTGATTGACGCTCATCCAAAACCACCCTTGAACCTGGGACCCCATCACTCACGTGTTGTGCCAGGCACTATTCACTAAGCCGACACCTGGCCAGCAGACCATGGCTGCCTCCCGGGGATGGGATCGTAACCTGGCCTGTGGGTCCTGGATATAATTTTGGTCAATTATATATTGACCAGGTTCAGTTTCAGGATCGCTCTTATCACATGGTTGGTGTTGGGCTGAGAATCTTGCCTCTCAGGTGGGATAACCATGGGAAGTAAAACTGGATGTCAGCTGGAAATAGTTCAGCTGGGTTTCTAGGCCTGAGCCGTTCCACTGGATAAAGGTAGTGAGGTGAGTAGTAGTTCATGGTCATTATGCCGGTCTTTCAGTCAGTGAACTTTACCCTCTTGATTGACACAGATTCCATCCTCCAGATTCTCTAAACCCAGTCATTAACTTTCTTCATGACTATCTATAAAAGCTTGCCATAATCTCATAAGACACCATCAATTCCATATAAAAATTCAGCTCCGTTTCGATTCCCGAACCGTTTGGCATGGTCTCAACCGTACGTAACACAT